>Ga0302324_100001454_pt1 | contig 57648 bp, 78 predicted proteins | sample Palsa_T0_1_FD_201949 | JGI IMG/M metagenome (GOLD analysis project Ga0302324, IMG submission 201949) | Peat permafrost microbial communities from Stordalen Mire near Abisko, Sweden - Palsa_T0_1 | ecosystem: Environmental > Terrestrial > Soil > Palsa > Peat permafrost | place: Sweden: Abisko...
GTCGCGTCCCTGGTCGCGTCCCCGGTCGCGGCCCAGGTCGCGTCCCTGGTCGCGTCCCCGGTCGCGTCCCTGGTCGCGTCCCTGGTCGCGTCCCTGGTCGCGTCCCCGGTCGCGTCCCCGGTCGCGGCCCAGGTCGCGTCCCTGGTCGCGTCCCCGGTCGCGTCCCAGGTCGCGTCCCTGGTCGCGTCCCAGGTCGCGGCCTCGGTCGCGGCCCTGGTCGCGGCCCCGGTCGCGGCCCCGGTCGCGTCCCAGGTCGCGGCCCTGGTCGCGTCCCAGGTCGCGTCCTCGTCGGCTCCTGCGGAGCCGACGAGGCTCGTCACGAACTCGGGATGATCGCGCGTGTACCAAATCCCGGCAGCGAAGCCGCCGGCGAGCGCCGCTACGAACGGCGAGCTGACGAACACGATCCGTTCACGGGGCGGCGGCTCGAGCTTCGCTGCGCGGTAGAGCCCTTCGATCGCGACGACTGTCTTCGCGCGATCGTCGTCGGTCATCGCATCGGTGTTCATCGAAATCTCAAGCCAGCGCTCGTGATGCGGGCCAAGACGCGCTTGCACGTCCGGCGTCATCTCGTAAGGCGGCAACTTGCGTTTGGCCATCAACGTGGGTCCTCTCGTTCATCGCGGCGGCCGGTGATATAGGCGGTGCGCAGATCTCCGTCGTTCCACTTGCGGGAGACACCGACGGTCAGGTTCGCGCCCTTGGCTTTGTTGAGGTACCGCTGCGCGAGTTGCCGATCGTCGGCGTCACGCTCGGCGCGGGCCGGGGCGACTGAGACGCAGCTTGCCGGCCGCAATCCCAGCGCCCGCAGCACCGTCGTGATCATGGCGTCTAGTCGGCGACGCGGATCGCGGGCATATCGGCGGCGGTGTACTCGCGCTGCCCCGGCAACGCGTAGTTGCCCGGCGCGACGACAATGCCGTGGTGCTCTTCGTGCGTGAGCACGGAGCCCCGCAGCGTCAGCGTGCGCGACTCGCGCAGCGCCGTCTCCGCAGCACGAAACGCGGCGGGCTCGAGCCGCACCGGAAGGGCCATGCCCTCCATGCGCACGTCGCGCTTGGTCGCGTCTTCGATGGCGGTCGGGCGCAGCGTAAGCTCGACGTCGTCGACGCGCACGAACTCGCTGCCGTCGCCGTCGCGCAGCTTCGTCGCGCAGCTGCCGGACTCGAAGCGGTGGTGGTGCCCGGTGACCTCGCCGAACGCGAGGATGACCTTGCCGTTGGTGCGCGGGAGCTCGACGGCGGACTCCGGGATGCGGGCGACGGGGACCAGCGGAACATCGCCCTGTCGGTAAGACTTGGTTTTCACGGTGTCGTTCTCCTCGGGGCGGCATCATTCAGGCCGCGGTGCCCCACGTCGCGACGACGCGCTCCAACGAGCGCGTTTCGCCTTGGATTCGGCTACGATCGCGGCGTCATGCCGCCACCTCGGGCATCTGCCAGAGCGCCGTCATGACCGCCGGGAACGTCTTGCGCTTGAGGCCGCCGTTCGCGCGGCACAGCGCGCTGAACTGATCGGCGGTCAGCCCGCGAGCGCGAGCGAGATCGACGGCCTCCGCGCCGAGCTCCTCGGTCGTCTTTCCCTCGACCGTGAACGACGGCGGCAGCGTGTGCTCTGCGTACTCGACGAGCTCGTCGTTGTCGCTCGCCGCGGGCTCTCCATCCGGCGGGAGCAGCTCTTGCTGCGGTTCAGCGGCCGCTGCCTGGCCTTGCGTCTCCGTCGCCGCCGTGGCCGCCGCCGCTGCCGGCGGCTTCTCGACCTCCGCTGCGCGCGTGCGCAGCTGTTCCCGCACGGCCGCTGTGCGCGATCCCCCGGGCGAGGCAGCCGTGGTCGCTGCTGCCGCCGCCGGCAGCGCCTGGGCGGGCACCGCTGCCACGGCAGCAACAGGCGCGCCGTTGTCTTGCTGCGCCATCTCGTCCGAGGTGTAGATCCCGTTCAACTTCGCCGGGAACGCCTTGCGCAGCGCGAGCGCCTCAGCGCACTTCGCGAGCATCAGCGCGGGCATGTTCTTCCACATGCCAGTCGCCTTGCCGTCCTTGTCCGTCTGCGCGTACTCGTTCCACGTCGCGATCGCGGAGAGCGGCGCGGCGAACCCATGACGCAGCACGCCGACTTTCGCTGCCGACGGGTGCTCCTTCTTCAGCCAGACGTCGACCCACACGCCGTCCTCGCCGCACCAGTACGGCCCGTCCTGGCCCGCGTACGCGCTGGCCTCGTGCGACTCGGCGACGGCACGAAACAGATCGATCGACGACTGCATCTGCCAGATCGTCTGCTTCTCCCAGCGCCCCGTCCCGCTGCGCTCGGGCGGGACGTTCTGCGTGCGCGGGATGACGTAGAGCATCTTGCCCAGCGGGTCCGCGCCGAGCTGTTGGCAGCGCGCGAAGAACAACGCCAGCACGTCGTCGGGTGCGCCCGGCGCGATCTGCGCTCGCACGAGCTCGACCATCTCGGGAGACGCACCCATGCGCACCGCAAGGGACGTGGCCTTCTGCGCAACCGTCGCGAGTTCGCCCATGACTTAGTCCCCCCGCACCGTGCGGAACGTCCGCACGGTGGACGGCTTGACGACGTAGCCCTTGCGCTCCGAGGTCTTCCACGTCGCTAGCCGCTTGCCGTCGAACGTGAGCTCCTCGCACTCGCCCATGTACGCGCAGATGCGGCCCTTGGTCGCGTCGAGTTCGCCCTCGGCGGTTTTTGTGTTCTGCGAGAGCACGACGAGCCTATCGAGGTCTTCGAGGATCTCCGGGGTCGCCTCGATCGCGGTGGCGACGGACTTCGGGAAGCGCGCTCGGGCGTCGGCGACGCTGGCGACGTCGGGCGCAACGCCGAGCTCGACGCAGCGCCAGAAGGCCGCCTCGAGGTCGACCAGGGTCGCGATCAGCTCCTCGTCGCGCGGGATCGTGTAGATGCGCAACGTGTTCCCGCCGATCAGCGCGGCCAGGTCGAACGTCTCGTAGCCGGTGACGGCGAGGTAATGCTCGATCTGCAGGTGATAGGTCGACGGAATCTCGTCGATGCCCTCACCCCACTCGCCGAACTTGAACGCGAGCGCGTCGACGTTCTTGCACTCCAAGCCCCGACGCTCGCCGACAATTCGGCGGTCGAGGTTGGCGAGCATGAACGGGTGCTCGGCGCTACGCAGGATGCGGTTGACGCGGTGCACGCGTCGCCCGGTCCGCTGCGCGTACGCCTCCGCGATCGCGTCTTCTAGACGCACGCCCCACTCCAAGCGCTCGGGGTTCTCCGGCTCGTCGTCGGGCGCTTCGCCGCGCTTTTCCAAGTAGAGCTGGTACTGCGTTTTGTACGGCGAGAGGCCGCACGCGACGGCCGCGTCGGAACCGCCGATACCCTTGCGACGCGCTTCGAGCCAGGCGGCTCGGCTGTCGATCTCCGTCTCGAGCGGTTGAATGGTCGAAGTCATGATGTCGCTCCCTCCGAAGCGGGCGCGCATGTCGGCGCGCAGGCGGCACAGTAGGGCTGTTTGTCGTTGAAGCGGCCGGCGTCCAGCAGCGTGAACGTCGTCAGGATGCGGTCGTTGATCAACTCGTCGAAGTCGACTTCGAGCGGGATGAGCTTGAGACAACCGTCGCCCGCGCAGCGCGTGAAGTGGCCGTGCGAATCGGTGCCGAGGAACATCATGAGACGAGCTCGGTCCAGTCCGCACCGCTGCGGTCGAGCACGGTGCGCCCGCGCTGGTACGCGAGCTCCGCGTCGATCTCAGGCCAGTAGGGTGGCTTGTAAAGGTCGCCGTGCTGCCTGGCGATCGCGCTGATGCAGTCGCTGGTCACGAAGAGCGAACCGCGGCCGATGGCGACGATCTGCTCGCGCGTGAACGCGAGCGCCGCGGGCGCAACGACGGCACTCATGCAGCGCGCCCGTAGACTTCCGAGATGATGCGCGCCTTGGCGCTCTTGCCGTAGTTGCTCATCGCCGCACCGGCAACGCCGAGCGCCCAATTCGTGCGCTCGGGATCGCGGCGTCGCAGCGCCAGCTCACGCCGCGCGACGCCGTGCAGCATCCCGCAAATCCGCGCCAGCGCCGTGTTCACCGACGGCGGGACGGGGCGACGAAGGTCGGGGATCAACTCGGCCTGGTACATCGTAGTCTCCGTGTTTAGGCGGCGCGCCGCTGCTGCCGGCGCAGGCGCCGTGCGGCGAGTCGCTCTTGCGCGAGTTGGTCGACGGCTTGGCGCTGCACGACGGCGGCAAATAGCGCGAGGAACACGACCGTCGCCGGTGCGCCAGGCCGCGGGCGCACGCACATCGTCGACGTCACCGTACGCGCTCGCCATCGGCGATTATCACCCCGACCATCGCGTGCGGGACGATCGTGAAGTCGTCGCCGGCGCCTTTCACGATCAGACCGCGCTCGAAGTAGCCGCCGAACGTGCCGGTGACGGCGAAGAGAGCCTCGCTCTCCGAACGTTGCAGCGGCTGCGCTAGGACGACCTCGATGCGACTGCCGACTTCCATCAGCTCACGCCTCGCGCACGTGTGCCGTGGCGGCGGCCAATGCGCTCTTCGGCGGCCTCGTAACCGGCTTGAATCTCCGGGTACGTGCGCTCGATGCGATCACGCAGGGCGCGCAAGCTGCGCGCGGCGTCCCAGCCGCGCACCTTGCCTTCGATCACGACCGTGATCTCGCGGTGCGCGGTGTGCAGCACGAGCATCGACTCGACCAGCGCCTCGGTGACGAGGATGTCGGGCGCGGTCGGCTGATACTTCGGCCGACGCGGGCACGGCTGGTCGCCGTGTGCTACGGTGCTCCCCATGACGATCACGCCGCGCTCAGCAGATGCTCGCGCACCACCATGTTGCGGCGCATCAGCAGCACCACGATCTCGCCCGACGGGGTGGCGTCGCCGTCGAGCCATGACTGCGCGGCTTGGGCGCTGGCGTCAGCTTCGGCGCCCAGCTTGGTCGCTGTCCAGCGCAGCTCGGCGCACGCGGCCTTGAGCCCCTCGGCGATCGCCTTCTTGACCCGCTCGCGCTCGGTCAATATGGTGTCCATGCCGCGAGTCTACTATCGTGGGCCGTATCGTGTCAAGCATCAAAGACACGATCTTTGGTAGGTTTTCTGTCGTGGAAACCTTTGCCGAGCGTGTAAGGCGACTACGAGAGGGAGCCAACCTCTCGCTCGCTGACGTGGCTTCGAGAGTGGGTCACTCGGTGCAGTGGGTGTCTGCCATCGAGACTGGCCGACTCAAGGAACCCGGAATCTTCGCCGGCGTGAAGCTCGCGCGCACGCTGAAGGTGACGCTCGAGGAGCTCGTCTTTGGTCAGGCAGGTTCGCAGGATCGCACGATCGCCCAACTAGACGGGGACGTGCCGGCCGACGTCATCCCGATCGACGGAGCCCGAAGACGGCCTGAGGCCGACGCGCGCCTACGACGAGTCGAAGAGGCGGTAAAAGAGCTTCCAGGCCTGACGGCTCTCGTGACTCGGCTGAACGGTCGCGTTGAAGAGCTTCTAGCCGAGCGCACATCTGTGAAAGAACCAGCGAGTCAGCGTAGGACTCGGCGAGCGCCCGGGTGAGCGGGTCTAGTGGCAGCGGGATGACGGCGGACCGATCCTTGTTTTGCACCCCGCTAGCTTGGTCTATCGTAGTGCCAGCGTCGCGGCACTCGGCACCAAAAGCAGTCTGGCCCCCCGGTTGCCACATGTCCCTGGGTATCGGCCAGAAAATGCGCCGGCCGCACCTCAGTAGATCACACGTACAAGCTGGCGGACGGCTGAAGTAATGCTGCGCTCGTTGACGGGGAGCGGTCGCGAACGCGACATCGACGATCAGCTCAAGCAAGCCGGGGCGCCAGACGAGCTACGAGCGGAAATCACGGCGAACTTCCGCGAACTCCGCGCATCTTTGCGCGACGCACAAATGGCGTTCCAAGCCGTCCTTGACGCCAAGGCTGATGAGTCAACCAAACATGCCGTCGACGTGCGCAGGCTCGCCGAAACTGAGCTCGAACGCGAGCGTGCGCGAGGATGGGCGACGCTTTGGTGCGTCGTCGCGCTTACCGCGATCCTCACGCTGCTCGGCGTCCACGTCAGTTCCGAACCTTGGTGGCCGGTCTGATGCGCGTCGTCACCTACGCGCGCGTCTCGACGACCGCCCAGGGCGAGCGCGGCGCTTCCCTCGTCAACCAAAGCCGCAAGTTCGCTCTGTGGAAGGCCCGCGGCGGCCACGAGATCGTCGACTCCTACCAAGAGATGGAGTCCGCCAGCACCACCGTCCGACGCCGCCTGTTCTCCCGCATGCTCGAAGACCTCCCCGCCACCCGACCCGACTGCATCGTCATCGACTCGGCCGACCGGTTCAGCCGTAACCTCGAGGACACGTTCGAGGTCATCCGCCGCCTGCGCGAGCACGGGATCAATATCTGGCCCTTGGAGTGGGACCGCGACGATCCGCCCGACATCATCACCTACGACTCCCCCGATTACATCCGCTTCCGCGACGAGATCATCGCCGCTCAAGCCGAGGCCAAGCGCATCCGCGTGCGCCGCCAGCGCTCGATGCAAGGCCGGCGCGAGCGCGGCGCGACCCTCACGATGCGCGCCCCCTTCGGCCTGCAACGCGATCCCGCCGACCGCGATCGGCTCGCGCCGAGCCCCCAGGCCGGCATCGTCGCCGAGATCGACCGCCGCTACCTTGCGGGCGAGTCACCGCTGGCGATCCTGCGTTGGCTGGACTCCGAGGTACCCGGCGCCTGGAAGAGCCGTCCTGGCCTACGCAAGGCCCTCTTAAACCCGTCCTACGAGCTCGCCGGCGTCCGGTCCGCCCAGACGGCCGCGGCCATCCGCGCGCTCCTGGCGACCCGCGAGACGCGCCACGGCCTCTACCGGCTGCACGACCACGAATTCACCGGCGTCTTCGCCTGCGGCCGGTGCGTCGCGATGGGCGTGGATCCCAAGAACGCGCTTATGGGGGAGCAGCTCGGCTACGGCCAGGCCGCTCAGCCGCCGCAGATGAACCTCGTCTGCCAGTCGGCCGGCAACACCCTGGGGGCACGCCACCCGACCCTCTACATCCGCGTCTCGCGGATCGCCGGCGCCTGGGACCAGCTCTTGGCCGCGCTCGAGGTCGACCCCGCTGACGTCGACGCGCACGCGCGCCGCACGACCGCCGGCCAGGGCGATTCCAAGGTGCGCCGCCGGCGGCTCGAAAGAGCGCGCGCTCGACTCGATCAGGACGAGGCGGCCCTAGCGACGCGGCGTTCGCGCGCGCTGGACTTCCTCGCCGACGCCGAGCCGCGCGTCGTCGCGCAGGCCCGCAAGGCGCTCCTCGCGATCGACGCAGACGAAGCGGAGCTCTACCTGCGCCGCGACGTCGTGCGCGGCGAACTCGCGCAGCTCGATCAGGCGGCCGCAACGATCGTGGACGTCGGCGCGGCGCTCGCGCGGTACCGCGAGCACTACGAACGTGCCAGCGTCCGCCAGCGCAACCTGCTCAACCGCGCGCTGTGCGCAGCCGTCGGCTCACACCCGATCGTCGCACGCGACGAAGATCACCGCTGGGGCACCGTCAGCGTCTCCTGGCCGGCGGTGATGACTGAACCGATCTTGGCGCCCTACCGAGCGTTCGCGCCGACGCTCAGCGCCGCGTGCGTCGTTTAGCCGTTCGCTTCCCGACGCGCTTACGCTTCCAGAAAGGCTTGCGCTTATGCGCCATCTTGCGGAAGGTGAGCGCGAGCCGCGCCTGTTTTCCCGTGCGGCCGGGATCGTGCGCGTGCTTTCGCGCGTACGCCGCAGTGCTCAGGCCAGCCCGCTTGGCCTTGCGCTTCAGCGCGCCGGGCCGCTTGACGGCGCTCTTGATCCAATTCGCGGCCATTACTAGTGCTTGGCGGTGAGCGCCACGCCGACGCCGGCGATCGTCGTGCCGGCCGTGACGACGCACAACGAGACGCCGGCCGGCAGGATGTACGGGTTCGCCGCCGGGATCACGGCGTCGCCGTTGCCGTTGCGCCCGCCACCGGCAAAGGCCGCGGTCGTAAGGCCAGCCGCCGTCTGCGGTGTGAGAATCTGTCCGCCCCAGAGCGACGTTGTGCCGGTGCCGCAGTTCGTGCCCGTTCCGTACTCCCATATCACGGTGTCGGACGAGTTGGTCGCCGTCGACTGGAACCCCGCGTAGAACACGTAGAGGTTCTGACCAGAGGTCCCGGCCGCAACCTGCGTCGTCGTCGCGGTCGTGATCGACGCGGTGACGTTCTGCGTGTCGATCGCCGCCGTCATGTAGAGCGTGCCGGTGCCGCTCGCGGCGGTATCGGCGACGGCGTGCCCGGTGACGCCATCGGCGTCGGCGTCCATCTTCTGCGGCAAGAGCGCCGCACCGCCGGACGTTTCGCCCGCGCCGACTTGGTTGAACGACGGCGCGGGGAAGTTGCTCGCCGCGTACGCCGCGATCGGCACGCTGACGAGGAGCGCAACGAGAACGAGCGCTTCTTGCGGCAGCGACCGAAGGCGGCGCAGCACGATCAGCCGCCGAGCTTCTTCGCTTCGGCCACGGCGAGCGACGTCAGGAACGCTGCGATCGTCGCCGGCGGCAGCTTCGCGAACTCTGCGTTGACCTCGGTTTCGACCGTGCCCTTCGCAGCGCTGATGACGATGCCGGCGACGCCGGAAGCCTTGAGGTTGGCGATGGCGTTGTCGGCGAGCGTTTCGAGCGGGACTTCGCCAGCCGCGATCGCCGCGGTGAACGTCGCCTGAACGGTTGGGGATTCGAGAGCGGACACGAAGACGTCCGCGATGGACCCGATTTCGGTTGCCACGGTGGTTACTTCTCCTGCGGGCCCTGGCCCGCTGACTGAGGGGGGACGGCTTCGGTGCCGCCGTTTGGGGTGAGACGTGCGAGCACGAGCGCAGCAACGCTCCCGAGCAGAGCGAAGATCGTCGAGATCTTCACCGGCCACGGATCGCTTGCGATCGAGTTGAGCATCTGCACGAACGCGGGGCTCGCGGCCCACTGTCCGATGGCGACGAACAGCACGAGCGCCGTCGCGACGTCTTGCTGGTTGAGCTTCATGCGTGCGACTCCACGACGAACGCCTCGTAGCGCGAGAGGACGTCAGCGGCGTAGCCGTTGGTCGTCTGCGTGTCGGCGTCGACGCCCTCGAGCATCGCGAGCTGCACCTTTCCCCATCCGGCGTTGTAGCCAGCGGCCACGGCGAAGACGACCTGGCCTCGGCACGATGCAGCGAACTCGCCTGGCCGTTCGGTCTGCGCGCGCTGCGCGCTGACCAAGAGCGGCGCGAGGAAGAACACCGCCGCGACGTGCAGGTTCTCGCTTGGGACCAGGAGCGGGTACCCCTCGTACGTCGGATTCGTGATCGACGCCCACGAAACGCCGGCCGTGATCTGACACAGCCCGCAGCCGCAACCCGGTCCGGGCGCGACGCCGATCTGCAGGATGTTCCGGCCGCCAGTTTCGCGCGCCACGATCGCGGCGAGCAGGCACGGCGGAATCTGCGCAGCTTGCGCCGCAGCGTTGATCGGCGGCGCAAGCGCCCCGACGGCAGGGTTCGCCGAGGACTTGAATGCGACGAAGTCCATCAGTGCGGACCCATGTGCAGCGCGCTCTCAACCGCGAGCGTCGCGACGGAAACGAAGATCGCCCCGAGTAGCGCGATCACCCACGTAATGCCGCGACGGAACTGCGAGACGACGAGCAGGATGCCAGGACGCGGCTCACCATCCTCGGTGACCGCGCCGACGATCGTGCCGTAGATCCAGTCGACCTTCTTGGCAACCGCCTCGTGCGCGACGGCGAGGGCGCTCTGCTGGCCTTTGACCTCTTGAACCGCGCTCGTCAACCTACCCAACGCCTCCACGGTGGCGAACTGCATACGGCCTTCGAGGGCATGACGCGACGCGCGTTCAAGGCTCTCCTCGTCATCATCTGACCCCGGCATGACCGGCACCCGAATCTAGGTCACAGCGCCCCGCGAGGGGCCATCCTCGCAGCCTCACGGGCCCATGCTCGCGCGCTGGCAAGAACCGCGTGTGGGGGAATCCCCAGGCGCTTACCGCTGGACGAACCGAGCGTCGACCGCCCGCAGCGCCTCGTCCCGCTGCGCGATGAGCCGATCGACCGCGCGCTGGTTCTTCGCCGTCTGCGCCGCCTTGATCAGCGGCCCGAACTCGACGCGCACCGCGTGCTCGGCGCGCTTCTTCTCAGCGGGCTCGACGCCGTACGGGAAGCCGCCCGTGACGTAGGTCGTCGCGCCGCCCAGCGGGTCGTCGGCCACCCGGCCGGCGGCCTCGATCGGCGCCAGGACGTGGCCGGCCGCTTTGCCGGCAATCGCCGCGGCCTGCTTCCAGCCCGGGTCCTGGGGGTTCGACGCGAACGTGTTCCACGGCGGCAGCGCCGAACGGCCACCGCCCTGCGCGGCTTGGAGCGCGTCCAGGAGCAACGAGAGCGGTAGGCTGGCGTGGCCGGCGACGTAGTTGACCGGCGCGGCAGCGTCTTCACGAACGCCCTGGAAGTCGCCGTGCGCGACGTCGACGGGCAGACGTGCCAGCGCGGCTACCGGCTCGAGCACGCGCTGCGGCAGCGGCACCACGACCCGTCGGAAGTCCCCGTTCTTGCGCCGCCCCAGCGTCGCGGTGAACGGCCGCGACGGGTCGTCGTACCCCTGCGCCTGGTTGTTGACCTCGATCGCGCGCTCGGGCGCCTCCCACCACTTCGGATCGATGATTCCCTTGCGCGTCCAGAACGGCACGACCGTCTTCATCCACGGCAAGAAGTAGAACAGCCGGTCGAGGTTCGCTTGGATCTCGCGCGGTGAGATGTCGCCGTACTTCCCGAGCGTGTTGCGCACGCGGATCGCCGCCGCGTCGTCGCTCATGCCGGCTTTGGTGAACCGGTCGAACAGATCGATCGCGTACCCACGCTCGGCGTTCTGCCACAGCCACTCGTTCATCGGCTGGTAGCCGAACGACTTGCCGCCGAGCAGCGGGATCTTCACGCCCAACCGCGCCGGGATTTCTGGCGTCGCGCCGATGGTCACTGTCGTCGTACCGAGCGTACCGGTGTGCGTCTGGGTGGTCCCGGGTTTCCCGGGGATATTGGCCCGACCGCCGATGCGTTCCGGGATCGTCACGCCGCGCTCGAGGTTGATCGCGGCGCGCGCGACCGGCTTGACGACGCCGGCGAACGGCCCCGCCTTCGCCCCGATCTCGCCCGCGAGCTCACCGGCAGCCGTCGTCGTGGCGTGCGCGCTCGTCTCGCCCAGCGCTCCGCCGAAGGCGCGATGCGCGTACTCGTTGACCGCACCGGCTTTCACGGCGCGCGCCTCGAGCTCCGGGGCGAACTTCACCCGGCCGGCCAAGATCGCTGCCATACGCTCCGGCGTCGCCCCAAACTCAGCGCCCTCGGCGAGGTAATGCATCCCCTCGTTGTTGATCCCGTGCACCGTGGGCATGAGCACGATCGACGCGCGCGCCAGCCGGTTGAGCACCTGAAACGCGCGCCAGAGCGCGCCGGCCTGCTCCGTCTCGCGCGGACTCAACCGCTCCGCGCCCTTGAAGAACTGCGCGAACGAATCGTCCAGCGCCATCTCGCGGCCCGACGGCGACGCCAGGCCGAGCGAAGATTCGCGCACGTACCCCTCGGGCATCTTGATCGCCGAGGCCTCCGCGCGCTGCTTCACCGTGTCGTAGACCTCGGCGTAATACCGGTCGGCCGTCTTGCGGAACGCCTGCGCCACCTCGCCGCGGTTGCGCACTTCGTCTGCAGCTCGCCGCTGCGCGTCGAGGGAGACGCGCGCTTTGCGATCGAGCGCGCCGATCCGCTCGAGCGCCGCCGCTTCGCCGCCCGTTGGCACCGTGGTCCCACGCAGGGCGTCGCCGGCCGCATCGATCGCACCCGAGGCGCCCGACGCCCGAGCTGCCGCCGTGCGCATCTGCGCGATCGCGCCGGTGAGCGAGCCGGTCGCCTTGCGCGCACCGCGCTCTGCCCCGGCCGCGACATCGCGGCCCTTGCGCGCCGCCTGCAGGTCGCGACGCAGGTTCTCGATCTGATCGGCTCCGGCGTTGCGGTACTTCGGCAGCACCTCGGCCAGCACGCGCTCGCGCGCGTCGTCGGCGAAATCACCGGCACGCGGCGGTCGCGGGTGCCTGGTGAAGAACTCGCGCACCTCGGAATCGGTGATATCGGGGTGCGTCTTGCGCACGATCGCCGTGACCTGGTCGAGGTTGCCCAGCGCGCGCCCTGCCTCGTCGGGCTTCGGAATCGCCTTGAGGGGAGCAAGTAACGAGCGCGGCATCCCCGCGAACTCGCCGGCCAGCACGAACTTCTTCTTGCCGGCGTCCCACACGACGTCGGGGACGATCTTGCCGCCGACCTGCTGCAGCGCATCCCAAAACGGCTGCTGCGCGATAGCGTGCTCTTCGGCCATCCCGCCGGCCACGTCGCGCACGTTCCCAGGCCGCTGCGCCGCGATCGACGCACGAGCGTCTTGCAACTCGGTCAGCACCGCGTTCGCGGCCTCACGCTGGCTCTGCACGTTGCTCGCGAGCGCCTCGCGCAGCGTGCCGTTCTCCCGCAAGGCGGTACCGAGCGCGTCGTTGCCGAGCATGAGCGACTGCTTCACCCGGTCGAGCCCATTGAGCGTCTTGGCGAGGTCCTTCGCGCGCTGCTGGGCGCTTCGAACGACGTCCTGGGTCGCCTTGGTCGCAAGCTTGGCGATCTGCGTCTGTGCACCACGCGAGGCCGCAAGACGCGCATCGTACGGCGCCATACTGCGCGCGACGACGCGGCGCGTCCCCAGCTCCGCGGGGTTGATCCCGTGCGCGTCGGCCAGCGCGGCGATCGCGGGGTCCTGGCGCGCGGCGGCCTTGGCCCGCGCGCTCGCCGTCGCCTCGACGTAGCGCTGCAGGTTCTTCGCCCCCTCCTCACCCCCGCCGAGCGCGATATCGCCGCCGGGGCGTTCGAGCGCGTAGCGCAGCGGCACGCGGGCGGCGAGCGCCTCGCGCGTCTCGGTACCCGGCTGCGTCCACCACCGCTGCTCGCCCGTCGCCTGGTCGGTCAGCGGCACGTGCTCGAGGTCGCGCCGGGACAGCTCGTTTGCGATCGCGCGGTTCGACTCGATCCGGTGCACCTGGTACTGATGCGCTGGATCGTACTCGGGGTGCAGCTCGTCCTCGTGCCCTAGGATCGTGTCGTTGAGCTTGTGGCCGCCCTTGGTCACCCCGGCGGAGAACGCGCCGCGCCGACGCACCAGACGACCCTCTGCGTCGACAGCGTTGACCTCACCGCGTGCGAGCGGATCGCCCTCGGACTGCGCGCGTTCGTCGTAAACCGGCCGGCCGCGCTCGCGCATCGGGTAGAACGTCCCCGAATCGTAGAGCTCGCCGCGATCCTCGCTGCGGATCTGGAGCTGATCCTGCAGCACGTCATCCTTCTGGAAGTCGGCGCGCACGCCGGCGCCGCGCGCCTCGAGCGAGAGGCCGCGCCTGGGCTCGGGAACGGACGGGTTGCGCTGCGCGATCCGTGCTCCGTCGGCGTCGACGTACGAGAGCCGCTGCACCTCGATCTTCTGCGCGCGCGTTAGGCCGCCGAAGCGTGCGGCGGTGTCCTTGATGACCTGCGCCTCGGCGTGCTGCGGTGCAGCTTGAGCAGCGAGCCCAGCGCCGACGTATCGCGTCCCGCCGCGCTCGCGCAGCGGCGCGTAGCGCGAGACGAACGCGCGGGACGCGGCGATCGTCGGGCCAACACCAGGCACCTTCTCCGCGGCTCGCACGACCTTCCCTGCGGTGGCGCCGGCGGCGTGTCCGACCGCACGCGTCGCGCGCCCCAGCGGCTTGGTCGTCACGTTCTCGGCCGCGCTGGCCGCCGCGTCGACAGCCGGCGATGCAGCGCGCGCCGCGCGCACGCCCTTCGATAGGCCGCCGAGCAGGATGCCCGCTGTGCGGCCGGCGGCGAGGTTGCCCGGGTTGTACCACTGCCCTGCGAACTCGGCAGCAGCCCGCAAGTACGGGTTCACGGTCTGCGGATCGACGCCCTCACGCGTCAGCGCTGCGTCTGAAACCGGATCGTACTCGGCGTTGAGCGCCGCCGGTCCCTGGTGCCGCAAGATGTCGACCGCGCGTGCCAGGTGGTTTCCGGTCGGGTGGTCCGCCCAATTCATCCAACCCGTCAGCGGTCCGCGCGGGACCGATTCCCACGCTGCACCGCCGAGCGAAAGGGGGACGCTCAGCTCTTCGCCGACCCTGCGCAACAAGCTCGCGCGCCGCGGCTTGCCCTGCGCGTCGCTCGCCACCTCGACGTGGTGAACGCCGTGGGGCGGCTCGAGTGCGGCGTACGGGTCCGCTGCATGATGGCTCGGCGTCAGCGCCGCGTACGGGTCGGCGTTCGCGTGCGGGACCAGCGCCGCGTACGGATCGTCGGCCACGGGCTACTGCCCCGGCAGCAAGTACGGGCTGATGCCGCTGATCGCAGGCTGGCGCGGAACCGGCAGCGGCGGCAGCGTGCGGCGCACCGGCGCGGCGGCGGATGTGTCGCCGACCGATGCGGCGTTCGTCGCGTATGCTGCGTCGCCGATGCGCTGGCGCAAGAGCGCGCGCACCTTCACCGGATCGGCGCCGTTCTTGATCGCCGCCTGCGCACGCTGCACCTCGCTTGTGACCTGCGCCGGCTGAGCACCCGCGCCGCCACCACCACCACCACCGCTAGCGTTCCCACCGCCGCGGAGCAGGCTGCGCAGGTAGGTCTGCGCGGCCGGCGTCAACTCGCCGTTGGGCCCGATGAGGCTCCCGCCGCCCTGCGGAACGTTGACCGTGATCGACGGCGAGGAAGGCATGATGAGCTGCGGCTGAACCGCGCCCGCCGCCGCGCTGGGATCGAGCAACGCGTTGCGCGCGCTGGTCTGCTGGCGGTACGTCTGCGAGTCCTGGTTGAACTGATCGATCGCGGTTTTCGTCGCCGCTTCGTAATTCATCCCCTGGAGGTGATACGCCGCCGTGAGCTGCGCGAGCCCGACGCGCACGTTGCCTTGGTAGTGCGCGAGCTCCGTGCGGTTATTAGCTTCGACCGTGGCGCGCGCCAGCGACGCCGCGTCGTGGCCGGCCGCGATCTGACGCGCACGCGCTGGCAAGTCGCGCGCCGCCGCCGCCTGCGCCTCGTAGAGGCCGACGTGCGCCTTCGCCTCTGGCAGTCTCCCCTGGGTGTTCAGCGTTGCCGTCGACTCGCGTTGCGTGCCCAGCGCGATCCCGTCCATCTCGTGCTGCGTCGCCGTGGCCGTCTCGGAGTCACCGGCCTGGAGCGCCGCGTTCTGACGTTTCTGCAAGTACGAAATCTTGTCGCTATCGGGCATCCGCGCCCAGCCCGCCGGGAGCTGCAGCTTCGAGCGGAACGCCTTGTTGGCCGCGTCCTGAGCGTTCGCCGCTGACGTGTCGGCCGTGGTCCTCCCGGCCGCAGCAGCGCGCGCCGCGTTCTCGGCCGCGAGCTGCTGCCGACGCAGGTCTTCGTCGACGTCGAACTCGCGCCGGTACTCGGCGTCCTGCGACTGCTCTTCCGCGCGCTTCTGGCGGTTCTGATTGCGCTGTGCGACACCGGTCGCTGCGCCAGCCAGCGCCGCGCCGAGCGCGCCCCATCCAGCCATCCTAGGCGCCGGCTCCCACGAGCAGCGCGTCGAAGAGCTGGTTATCGTTGTTCTCGGTGTTCTGCTCGCCGGTCAGATACGAGTTCTGCGCGTTGCTCGAGCCGGTGTTCGCGATCGACCCGACCGCGCTGAGTCCCGAGCCCTCGAGGCCGCCGAGCTCTTGCAGCATCGTGATGTAGTTCTGTTGCGTGTCGCCGACCTGCTGGCTGTTGTAGCTGTTGAGCGCGCTAGCGTTCAAGGCGTCGTTGCTCGACTGCTCGCCCGTCAGCAGCTCGTTGAGCGTGTTCTCAGCGCTCTGATTGCCCTGCGCGGTCGAGAAGTTCTCGCCCGTGAGCTGCGAGAGCAACGAGTTGAGGGCGCCCGCGTTCGTCGTCTGCGCGCCGGCGTTCAGGCCGGTGAGCTGCTGCGTCTGCGAGTTGGCCGCAGCGGCATTGGCTTGGTTCGCCGCGGCGGTTTCCTGCTGGCCCTGCTGGATCTCCGAGAGCTCCCCGGACGCGAGCGTCGCGCCCTGCTGGGCGGCGAGGTTCTGCAAGCTGTTGCTCGCGGCGCCGGAGTCCAGGATGCCCATCCCCGCAAGGTTTTCGGCCGTCGTTTGGTCTTGCTGTTGGAACAGCGGCGCGTACGACTGCTCGAGGATTTGCGCGTACTGTGCGTCCGTCGGCGAAGCCGCGACCTGGGCCACAGGGCCCGCCGCCGTGATCGGCGCGACCTGCGCGACCGTGCCGGCGGCGGAGTTCGGTCCGGCGAGCGCAACGTTCGAGTACGGCGTCGCGGGCGCCACTTGCGCAACGCTGTTCGGCGAGATGCCGGACGTCGACGGAGCGGTCGACGCAGGCGTGGTCGCTGCCGTCGCTGCCGTCGTCGCCGGCTGTTGCAGCGCCTGCGTCAGGTTCCCAACGAGCCCCGCGCCCGCGTTACCCGTGGCGGTTGTGCTCGTGCCGTCGCCCACCTGCGCGACCGGCGCTCCCGACTCGATCGGGGCGATACCGAAGGGGTCTTCGGCCTCCGTCTCCGAGCCATCGTAGTACATCGCTGCCGCTCAGATCGTCGGCGGTGGCGGTGGTGCGCCGGCTGCGGGCTGGGCAAGGCCGAGCAGCTGCGCGAGATACGCGGCGTTCGACCCGTTCGGATCCGCGCCGTTGCTGCGCGCGGCGACCGGCGCGCTGCGCCGGGCTGGGGGCGCTCCGATCGGCGGGGCCGCCGATGCAGGAGCGCCCGACGCGCCGACGCCTAGCGACGGCATCGTCGTCGTCGGCACCGACGCCGCGGTCGGCGCGCCCGCCATCACCGGGCCCAGGTTCGCATCCTGCAAGGCGGGATCGGGACCGAGCGTCTTCGCCTGGTTGAGATAGTCGGCGATGTCGGACGCCTTCGCCCCTTGCACCTGATCGATCGCGGTCTGCGTGTTCTGTTCGGACTGCTGGTTGTTGCCGGTGGCCTGGCCGCTGCCGAACAGGCCGTTCAGCGCGTTGCCGATGAACTTCGCGACGATGACGGGGCGATTGCGCGCGCCCTCGAGCGCAGCGCGGTCGATGTCGGCCATGCTCACCGCTCGCCTCCGATCGCGTACGTCACGCGCTCGGCGACCATACCGAGACACGCCATCACCGCGCGCATCGCCTCGTTGTCGCGGTCGACGGTCGCCACAAGCGGCAAGCCGTACGTTCGCGTGCCCTCGATGAGATAGCGGCCCAGCTCGATCACCGCACGGCGCGAGCCGGCGATATGCACGACCTCGCGCACCGTCGCTGAGGTGTGCGGATCGAAGACGTCACGGTACGCGGCGACACCCACGGCGACCTCACGCTGCCACGCGATCAGCCAGCGGATGTTCGCGACCTCGTCGTGATCCGCGGTGCGCGGCGTCCCCCGCTGGCCCAGCGCCGCGATCTGCGGCGCGAGCGTCGGCAAGAGCCCCGCGATGTGCAGCGCGTCGATCAAGACCGCCGGGACTTCTTCGATGCCGCGATGCCGAGCGCAGTCAGCCACCATGCGCCCACCCTACGGAGCGCAAGCGCCCCGGAAGTGGGGGAATCCCCCAGGCGCTATCCCAGGTACAAGATCGAGTTCGCGTCCAGCGCGTTCACCGTCGGAACGACCGTCACCGAGGTCGCTGAACGGGCCGTCACCTGGAGCAGCGGCTCGGCTGTGACCCCGTTATCGACCATCCGAACGCAGACCGGGGTGCGGCCGAGCTTGTGCGGCAGGGCCGTCGGTGTCCCGACCGCGACGGCGCCCGGGAGGAGGTAGACTCCGCTTCCTGCACGCTGGCCGGTCGACGGCCGCTGGCCGCCGGCGAAGAACCACGGGATCGCCGCGAGCGGCGCGAAGAACGGCTTGAGCTTCGAGACGAGCTGCGCGAGCGACCCTGAAGTCAGCCCTGCGGAGCTCGGCGTCGGTGTCGACGACGTCGGTGAAGCACTCACCACTCCGCCGTCCAGGTCGTGCCGACCGAGGTCGCGCCCGTGGTGTTCAGGTAGAAGCGCGCGCCTGGCCCGCCGGCGTAGTTCGAGTAGGTCGAGCCGTTGGAGGCCGAGCACGTCGGCACGCCCGAGCCCGTGAGATTCACGACGCCGTTGAGATACGCGTATCCGCCGTTGCATGGCGACGATCCGGTCGCCGACTGGGTCTGGGCGACGAACTGCGCGCCCGCGAAGTTGAGGCTGAGCCCACCAGGGTTCGACGATGCGTACGTGTCGTTGAGCGTGAGCAGCGTCTGACTAGCCGTGTCGTCGATGATCTTGTAGCTGTGCGAGTTCGAGACTGAGAAGCCGAGGTTGGCGCCGTTGGTCGCGTTATCTTGCATCTCAAAGCCGACGCCACTCCCGGTGCCGTACGCGTAGAACGCCTGCGTCGTGTTGCCGAGGTAGACGTTGAACGGGGTGAGCTGGCTCTCTTGGAAGGCGTACGTCGAGGAACCCGAGTTCGTCACCCCACCGAAGAACGTGTTGAACTGCCCGTTCCCACCGCTCGGGTCGATGTACGGGATATTCCCTTTGACAGCCAGCCCTGCGGTGACCTGATTTCCGTAGGCGTTGCCGTTCGAATAGTGGACCATCGCGACTTGCAGCGCGCCTATATCGTAGCCGCTCACCCCGGTGATCTTGTTAGCGTCCGCGTAGCCACCAACATAGACGGCGTAACGATACCCCGGCATCTCCACGTAGGAGTCGCGGATGATGTTTCCCGCGATCTGCCCGGCGCCGGGGATATCGGGGAACAGAAACGCCGAGCCGCCCCCGAACGTGTAGCCGCTGGTCAGATCTCCGCAGGTGGTATCGAACAGGACGTTGTCGACTAGTACGTTGTTTGCGCCGGCCCCCCAGGTGAAACCGCGACGGATGTTGGCGAACTTGACGTTGACCCAGCTCGTCCGGTAGCCCTGGAGCGACGCCCAGCGCGTCTGCACGAACGGCGACGCCGCGCCGGCGGGCGTGTACGGGTGGGTCGAGGATACCCCGTTGGTGATAGTGACTGTCGCGGCCGCCGAGAGCGTGACCTGCGTCGACGAGACGAACGTCGCGATGGTCGCGTTGTAAGGCGTCGACGTCGGGGTCTGCTGATAGTCGATCGTCCAGCCGACCATCGCCGATGTGAAGGGCTGGTCGCCGCCACCGATCGTGAGCGTCGTCGAGCTAGACGTGATGTTGACGCTCGACGCGAGTGCCCCTTGGCTTCCCAAATAGATCCCGTCTTGCGTCGGGCAGCCCGTCCCTAGCGTGGTGTTGCAGACCTGGGTCGCATCCCCCCAGAACGACAGATCGTGGCCATAGACAGTCGAGTACGTCTGCTCGACGAACGGCAGGTGATCGCCCGGGCTCGCCTTGTCGCAGATCGAGAGGTGGTCGAACTCGACGCTGCCGGACGCGTAGAAGTTGATCTTCGCCGAGTTGAGCCCGTCCGCGCCCGTGTAGCGCAGGTCGAGCGCGCAGGTGATGCCGGTTTGACCCGACGAGTTCAGCGTGACGTCGGGCCCGTTCCCGTGGATGCGCAGTCGCGGCATCGTCGTGCTCGTCGTCGGCACGATCGCGCTGTCGACGAGATAGGTTCCCGTCCCGCTGTCGACGTTGATCGACGTGCAGAAACCGGTCTGCCACAAGGCGAACGCAGCGGCCCACGCCGCCGATGCGTCGGTCGTACCGTTCGCGACGGCGCCGAACCACGAAAGCGGGCAGTCGCCGTTTAGCAGCGTCCCGCCCCCTGCCGAAATCGCGAACGCTGGCGCCGTCGTCGACGCCGAGCTCGTGTAAATGTCGAGCAGGTCAGCCGTCTGCGTCGTGTAGCCCGTGAGCGTGAGGGGCGTCTGCGTTGCAGCGCCGCTGGGAATCGTGTAGCCGCTGGGCCCGAACGTACCCTGCGCCGTCGTGGTCGGGATGATCTGCGAAGCGTAGAAGCCGGCCGGCCCGACGTTCGTGTTATCGACCTTGAGCGCGTTGATGCACGCGACGATCGCCGTCGGGTTGGCGTTGAGGTTGACCGCGATCAGCGTCTCACCCGTCACGAAGACGTGCGCAACGCTGCACGACGCCCCCGCCAGCGCCGGGCGCGCCCCACCACCGATGAACGCCGCGGCGATGAACGCCGCAGACAGGACGAAACGAGCTAAGGTCTTCACCGGCGTAGCGTCTCCTCTGCTTCGATGTAATACGCGAGCTCCACGATCTCGTAGGCCGAGGTCGCGGACGACTCGCTGATTTGGAACTGAAAGTTTCGCCCGCGCAGGGAAGGCTCGATCGGGGCGGATGAGCTCTGGTACTGCGTCGAGATGAGCGGACCGACTTGGGCGATTCCGACCACCGCCGTGCCGACCACGGCCGGGATCCCCGTGACGGCGTCGACGACTTGCGTCGTGGCCGACGTCGAAAGCTGGTCGGTCACGACTTCGATCACAAACGTCGCCGACGTGCTCTCGACGTTGAGATAGAGCTGGCCGACGTTCTTGATCGTCTCGTCGTTGCCACCCGTGTCGCGACCCGTCTGCACGACGACGTCGATCGGCGTCGTCCCGACGTCCGCCGTCGGGCTGCCACCCAAGAGCGCCGCCGACCCAGCAAGGCCGCTGCCGATGTAGAGCAGCTTCAAGTCGCCAGGGCCACCCCAGGGGACGAGCGCGCCAACGGTGAGGCCCGCCCACTTCGTCCACGCCGGCTTCCCAGCGAACTGCGTCGCGTCGTCGTCGTAGACGCAGATCTCGTCGGCGGCGCCGTCCCCGCTGTCCACCGCGCACAAGTAGACCCCGGTGTAGCTCTGATAGCCGCCCGCGGTCTGCACGAGAAAGTCCCCGGCGACCGAGCGCATTAAGGACTGGTTGCCCTGCGCGATCAGCGCCGTCGACTGCAAGAGCGGCAGCCCGATGTTGATCGCCTCGAGCGCATTGGGAAAGAGGCGGTAGAAGCTCTGGCCGTTCCAGAAGACCAGCGTCCCGCGCACCACGGCAACGCTGTGCGGCGCGGTCGTGCCGGCGTCGCTCAACCACGGCGCAAGCTGGAACTGATAGTCGCCGGCGTAGAAATCGTAGCCCGCCATCGCGTAGACCGAGCTCGTCTTGAAGACTGCAAGCGTCGGCCCGAGCGGCACGCACACCTGCACGGTCGGATCGCCGTCGCCCTGGCCGATCAGATAGCCGCCGTACGACGTCGAGAAGACGTAGCTCTCCGGGTTCCCCAAGTCCGTCGCGAAGACAGTGTCAGGGTTGTTCGGATCGCCCCACAAGAAGACGTGGTTGTGCCAGAAACAGCAGCCCGTAAAGTGATTGGCGATCGACGAGTTGAGCTGCGTGAGATGCGTCCCGTCCCATTTCATCGGCGGTCCCGAGCCGTACGCGATGATCAGGATGTCCGACGCCGGCGTGCCGGAAACGCCGCTCTCGGCCGGATCGTAGGCCGCAGCGAAGAACGCCGGGGTCGCCCCGGCGGCCAGCGTGCCGATGTTCGTGCACACGCCGGTGATGTCGTTGCCGACCCACAGGTTGCCATCGGCGGTCTGCAGGATCATCTGCTTGAGCGCCGATGGCTGCGCGCGATACCAGCGCACACCCGAGACGATCGGCGAGCTGCTGAACTGCGCGCCGTACGACGACGTCCCCGTGCGCTTGCCGACCGCGCCGAAGCGCCGGTAGACAACGTTCTGCGCCATCACCAGGCCCGGATTGCGCGAGGGCGAGAGCGACTCGTCGAGCAGCCCAGAGAACTGCCGCCGTGCGTACCGCTTGCCGCGCTGGAGGTCCCCCACTACCCGACGATCCCATCTGCGTAGTTGACGTCGACGTCCTCGCCCGCGAGCGTCGGCTGCGTCGAACGATCGTTATCGAAGACGTACTGCTTGCCCAGGCGCACGAGCCGATCGAACTTCCCCTCGTACGCTTTCGCCTGCGCCAGATCGCCCTTGCGCAGCCAATAGTCCGACAGGCACCCGTACGCCGGTGCCATGTTGAACTGCGCGGGGATCCCCGGCATATCCGTCGGGTTGACCAGGATCGATCCGAGCGATTCGAAGTAGATCGTGATCTCGTCGGGCACGCCACCGCCGGCCAGCGCCGTCGCGATCGTCGGCGAGATTTGCAGCGTGCTGCCGGTCACGGTCCCGTACGCGGTGATCGCGTTGCCGCCCGTACCCGTCGCGAGCGACGTGAGCTGCACGGTAGGCCCGTCCAGCGGCACCGTCGCCGTGGCGAGGAACGCCTGCGCCCCGCTCACCGCGCTCGACGCGTTGATCGCCGCCGCCAGCGCCGTCGCGATCGACGCGAGGGTGTCCGTCGAAAGCACGGTGTACGGGGTCGTCGTGACGTTGAGCGCTCCGTACGCCAGCGTCGCCGTGACCTGGTTGCCCGCCGTCGGCGTACCCGAGAGCGTGAGCGTCGCGAGCGCCTGCCCAGCGTTCCCCGGGCCCGGCTGCGGCTGCATCCGGATCAGGCCGCCGAACGGCTGGCGGTAGTAGTACGGCTGGCCCGTCGCCGGCGGCACGATGCCACCCGTCGTCGAGTCGAACTCATCGAACGACTTGCCGACCAGCGTGTACGGATACTGGCCGGCGGGCGTGTACTCGACGCGCACGAGCGACGCGCAGTTCGCCGGCAACGCGAAGTCCAGACCCGCGACGATCGGCTCGGTCTGCACGACGTCGGTCATCGCCGGGGCCATCCCGGTCAGACCGATATACATCCCAAGCCAGATATTCAGATCCCGCGTGAGCGTCGTCGCAGGGAAGTCACCCGTCGTCGGGATGACGGCGACCCCGGTCGTATCCGGCCCCGGCTCGAAGAGCAGGTGCAGGATACGACACTGCAGGTCGTAGAGCGACATCGCGCCCGGCGTGGTCGCCACGGCCTACCGCCCGCGCTTGGTCTTAGCGGTGCCCTTCGTGAGCGACGGCGGGACGAAGTAGCCGTTGGTGTGCTTCTCCCGCATGAGCATCCCCGAGACGATCACGTCTTTGCCGCCCGTGCCCTCGCGCGCGAGCTGCGGCGCGCCGCCGGCCGGGTCTTGCCGACGCTGGTCGTCACCGCCGCTACGCGCCAACGGGAGCACCCTCAGTCGGCGTTACGGTCGTCGGATCGGCTGCAGGTGCTGGCGCCGTCGTCCCCCCAGCCGGCGGCGCCAGCGTGACCGTAGCGGCCGGCGCAGGCGTCGGCGGCGTCACGGCGGCAGCGAGGCTCTGTTCGAGCGTTGAGAGCTGCTCTTGCAACGCGGTCACCGACGCCGCGAGCGTCGCGATCGGCGCGACCTGCGCTTCGAGCGCGGCAATGCGCGCCTCGAACTCGCGCGTCGACACGGGCTGGGCCGACGCAGCGACCGGCGCGACGTAGGCCGTGTTGACCAGCGTCACCAGGAAGTTGTCGATCGGGCAGTGCCCGGTCAGCAACTCGGTCGTCTCGTCGCCGATGCACGTGACCAAGGTGCCGTCGTTGGGGCACGCCTGGCCGCGCGCGATCGTCGCCACGGTTACTTCACCTTGCTGGCAGGAACCGCGATCTTCTCGGTCGGCTCGGCCGCTACGGCGGGCGCACCCGCAGCGCTCGCCGCGGGCACCTTGAGCCCAGCGATGAAGCCTTGGAGCTGGCCGCTCAGCGCCGACACCTCGCGACGCATCTCAGCCATCGTCGCGGCGTGCGAGGCGTCCTTCTCGGCGAGCTTCTCTTCGTACTCGGCGCGCACGTCCTCGGCCGACTCGGCCTGCGCGAACGTGACCGTGTCGAACTCGCCGATCCGGTAGAGCTCGTGCAGGCAGATCGGCGCCATCTCGGTGCCGTCCGACTCGATCACCGTGACGGTGATGTCAGGAAAGCGGTGCGGCCCCGTCGGGGTCATATCGCCGTCCTTGCCGCCCACGCGCGGATAGTCGTACCGGTCGAGCACGCGCTTCTTCTCGACGCGCCAGAACTTCTGGAGCGCCTCGCGCTTGCGCTCGTCGGTCGTGTTCGCGTACCGCTCGGGCGTGGTGAACGGCCCGAACCACACTTCGACCTTCGCGAGCAGATCGACGCAGCTCTCGCCCGGCTTGAGCGTGACGTTCGAGCGAACGCCGGTGCCCTTGCCGGGATGCCACCGCAACTCGATCGGCGCGGTGGCCGTCTTCGCGAGGGTGACGCGGCACAGCCGCGGGGACTCGTTGACCTCACCGGGCGTCGCGGGCTCGCGATCGAGCCCTTCGAGCGCGGAGAGGTCGATCGCCGGGGCGGCCATCCTAGACGACCTGCGCCGGGATCGAGCCCTTGTAGCCCGTACCGTTGGCGAAGTTACCGCTCGCGGTCGACACCGACCCGCCGACCGCGGCCGACGTGTGGGTCGCACCGTTCATCGCCGAGCCCGAGGTCGTGAACGAGAACTGCGAGACGACCACGGTCGTGCCGTTGTACGTGCCCGAGTAGTTCACCGTGAACGTTCCGCCCTGCACCACGGTGTGCGTGATGACGCCGGCGACGTTCGAGGCGATGTAGTACAGCGAGTAGATTGCGTCCGCGTTGCACGCGGCGACCACCGCTGCGGCCGCGGTCGTGACCGAGACGGCCTGCGCCGCGGTCAGCGTCGTGGCGACCGAACGCGTCTGCGCGACGCCCGGGTTCGCGGTGACGTACGGGATCTGGACCGTGACGGTGATGACGTCGTTCAGCGCCGGGGCGCCGGTGATCGTGTCGGTGCAGCTCGCCTGGACGAGCGCCGCGGCCGTCAAGCTCGAGCACAGGCCCGAGGCCGGCAGCATCGCGACCGCCGTCGTGCCAAGGCCAGCGACCGGGGTGGTCGTGCCCATGCCGTACCCGGAGGTGCCGCGCGAGGGGATGATCGGCGTCTCGTTGGTGATCGTCGCCGCGCCCGTGCCGCTCTGGTCGATCAAGAGCGCCGGGTGATAGCCCTGCGTGATGACGTCGACGTTGAACGTGCCGCGGGCGTTCGTGAGCGGCGCGGTGTACCCGAACGCGGGACCGAAGCCGCCCCACATATCGGACACGACACCGATCTGCAACTGCTGCGTCGCCGCAGTCGTCGCCGGGATGACCATGTTCTCGTCGACCCAGACCTGCTGGTCGAGCGAAGCGAACTTCACGATCAAGCCGATCGGATACGCAACACCCGGGAGCGGGCGGTACGAGTTCTCCGACCGATTGTAGCCGAGGTTCTGTTTGGTGGCGTCGGTAGTCTGCTGAACGGCCACGTTACTTTACCTTGCCTTCGGTCGCGCGACTCTTCGTGCCGCCCTTGTTGATGTGCAGCGAGTTGTGCGCCGGCCAGCCCCCGTTTTCGTAGCTGGCCGGCTGCGCGAGCGATTTTGCAGCGGTGACGATGTCGCCGACTTTGGCGTTCACCGCGCTGTTGATCTTCTGGCTGCTGTTGCCTTTGGAAGCCACGGTGTTCTCCTTAGCCGTTCAGGATGTTCGCGTAGTAGCCGTTTGAGGCGGGCTTGCGGCACTCGTAGTTGCCGTAGACGAAGACGTGACCCGTCTCCGTGTCCTGGTTGACGGGCTTCTGGAACCCGTCGAAGTGGAAGTTCACGTCCTTGTGCACCACCATGCGGCAGTGATCCAAGTTGACGTAGTACATGTAGCCGGCCGGGCAGTGGCTGTCTTCGAGCACCGGCTTGCCCTGGAACGCGATGTTGTCGAAGCCCATCGACGCGAGCGTCGAGTCGACGAAGCGTTCGTTGGGGGTGAGCGTCGCCCAGTACAGCGCGTACGAATTCTTCGTGGTGACGATCGCGTGGATCGTCTCCTCGTCGGTCTTCGTCTGCATATAGAGCGTCATCATCGACGCGGTCGAGAGCGTGGTTGGCGTGCCCGGGTTGAAGACCTGGGCCTGCCACCACGGGTTCGCCAGACGATCGATGCCCAGGTACACCTGGAAGCCCGACGCGTTGTTGACGCCGGCGGCGAAGCCGTCCCAGTCCTTGCCGCTGTTGGTCGTGCCGTTGGCGAAGACCTGAGCGGCCATCTTGTTGTAGAGGGCCAGGTACGCGGACTGGATCTTGTTCTTGACGAGGTCGAGCTGCTTGCGCTTGCCCGAGACGCGCGCCTTGTCGATCCCGTTGATGGTGACCGACACCTGCGCCTGCTTCCAGGGCAGCTCGTACGAGCTGAACTCTTCCTGCGCGTCGCTGGGCAGCACGTCGGCGCCCGAGTACGTCACCGCCGTGTCGTTGATCGCGACCAGGATCGGCTGCGAGATGATCGAGCCGCCGTCCTCGAGCACGATGCGCTTCTTGTGGCGCAGGAACCCGAGCCACGTGGCCGAGCCGTACTGGCCCGGGTCGATGATCGACGTGCGCAGGTTGCGCTCGACGAAGGCGTTGATTTCGCTAGTGCTGACGAACGGGATCCCAGTTGCCACGGGGCTTTACTCCTTACTTGAAACCGGCCGCGACCGCGCCGCCCGACATCCACGCGTCGACTGGGTCGACGTTGGGATCAGGGCGTGAGGGCGCCGGTCGCATGCTGGTGGGTGAAGCTCCCGGGCTCGTCAGGAGCGCGGGAACGGGCGCGGCAGTCGGAGCCGCGGTGCTGGCGCCGCTCGCAGCGGCAGCGTTCGCTTGGGCCTGGACGGCCTCGAGGATGTCCTTCATTCGCGCGACGGCGTCGGGCAGGCCGAGCTTCGGGTCGCTCTTGGCGAGATTGCTCGCGAACAGAGCGACCTGCTGAAGCAGCATCCGATTCGTCGCGAGGACCGGATAGGTCGTCTGTGCGTCGGTGAGCTCGCGGTTGAACCGGTCGCGCGCATCGGTCGCGTCGCGATCGCGCTTCCACGCTTGCAACTCGGTGATCGTCTGTCGCGTCTGCGGATCGAGCTGCGCGGCGGGAGGCTGCGTCGGCTGAGCCGGCGGCGTCGGTGCGGCGGCGCCGTTCTCGTCGTCGTAGAACTTGAGGCACTTGCCGAGGTACTCGGCACGCGCCGGATCGGCCAAGTACGCGTCGACGAACGCGGCCGTCTGCGGCTCGCTCTTGAGCCGCTGGAGGATCGGCGTGAGCAATCGCGCGGCGACGTCCGGCGCAAGGCCGATCGCGTCGCGGTACGCCTTCGTCTCGTTCTGGAACGCGATGCGCTGTTGCAGGCCGGCGACGACCTGCTCGCGCGTCCACTCGACGCCCTCAGCGAGCGCGAACTTCTCGGTCGGCTCGAACGTCTTTGGCGCCGGCGTTGCCGCAGCGGCGGCCGCGGCGGTTGCGTCCGGTGTCGCCGCGTCGGCGGCAGCCGGAGCGGCCGTCGACGCGGTGCCTGGCGCGGCACTCGCGCTCGCCGGCGTGACGGTCGATCCCGAGGGAGCCGCGTCGGTCGTACTCGCAGCGGTCGACTCGTCCGTCTCCGGATGCTCGGCGATCCAGGCAGCGACGTCGTCGCCGCCGCCCAAAGCGAGATCTTCGGGAGTACGAGTCGCAGTCGAAGGAGCGTCCGCTGTTGCGGCCGCTGCGGTGGAAGGAGCGCTCGCGGGCGCAGCCGGTTGCGGCGCGCCGTTCAGACCGAGCGGTTTCAAATCTTTTTCAGGCATGAGCCTTTTGCACGTAGCAGCGAGACGCGGAAGCGGATCGAATCCGCCCCCGCGCTCTGGCTGCTGCTAGCGGCGCGCTCGCCGGGTCGCCTTGCGGCTGACCTTGCGATGCCCGGCGCGCTCCGTCTTCCGAGATGCCTTGCGGCCGGGATGACGGAGCCCACGTCGCAGGCCGCGATTGCCCTTTTTCGAGCCGACCTCGTGGGCCAGCTTGCGCCTTTTGCGATGCTTCACGTGCGTTTCGATCCTCCTTCCTGTGTAGTCCAGAGCCCGAGGGCCCCAGCGACCTCACAGTAGGAGCGACGACCAAATCGCCCGTGGGGGAATCCCCACACCGGCGGAGCAAACGAAAACGCCCCGCGTTTCCACGAGGCGTTTCCTGATCGGCGGGCGCACGTCGCCGCCGCATTTCGCCGATCGCGCAGGTCGGGCCGATCTTTCGCCGGTTACCACCTACCCGCCGAAGCGGCGCCCTGTCACGGGCGGAGTCGTTGAGGCGTCCCTCTCGTCACTCGGTGAAGCTGATGCGCCCCAGCGTTCGGTGCCGATTACTGCGCGAGCACCCTATCACAGCGGCGCGGCGCGCGTCAACCTACGGCTCAGCGTTGTAGAAGTCGTCGATCCGCTGCCGCAGCGGCTTGGCGTGCGGCTTCCTGCGGACCGTGGCCTTCTTCGGTGAAGCCATCTGACGCGCCAGCTTTTTGGGCGACGGGCAACTCTTGCACCGAAACCCGACGGTCCGATGGCCCTCCTGGACCGGCGCCATCGCGCTGCGGCCCCGCTCTTTGCCGCACGTCACGCACGCCGTCAGCTTCGTCGTGTCCCTGATGAAGCGCTCAGGGTCGTGCTTGCCGATGTCCTTTTCGACGCGGATGGCTTGGACGATGCGTGATACCTGTACTGCTGCGGCACCGCCGTGAAACAACCTCGTCGACCGCTTCGCCCAGGGCGTCTTACTCGGGAGCGCCATGCCGCGATCCTACCACGCGCGCAACGTGCGCGCTACGATTCGTCCGCGCCCGGCGGCGGCGACGCCGGAGCTGGTGTCGCCGACAGTCCGCCGGCGAGGTCGACGCCTTCGTTCGCACTCGGTGCCGGCGGCGCAACACCGGCCGGCTTACCGCCAGCGACGATCGCCTGGATCCACGCGTCGATCTGCGGGCCCATCGCGGGGATGTCGCCCTTGAGCTCGCGCAGCGCCGCGACGGCAGCCGACGCTTTCTCTTTCGCCGTCGTCGACGTCGACCCGGTCTGCATCGGCCCGACACCGGTCGGCGCGGGCGGCAGGCCCGGCATCTTCGGCGGCGCGCCGAGCTGCGCGCCCGGCGGAGCCGGCGCCCCACCAGCGGCGGGAGCACCGCCGGCGACCTGATCGAGAAGTCCTAGATACGCCACGTTGATCTACCTCGTCGAGCTGAGCGCTGCGCGCGTTGGGATGTTGGAGATGGGAGGCTGCGGTTTCTTCGCGCTACGCGCGGGCTTGGACGGTGCCGGCCCCGGCTTTTTCTTCGAGACGGCCTTCTGCTGCGCCGCCATCGCGTCTTGACGCTCCATGCGCGGCAGCTCGGTCTTCCAACCGTCCAGACGGAACTTCTGATGCCACCACCGCCGGTCGACCAGGTGCAGCTTGTAGAGGTCCATCCAACGATTCCACAACCCAGCCGGCGAGGTCGAGAGCGAGCTGATCGGCACAACGCCGAACTCGACCGGCCCTTGCAGATCGGGGTTGGTGTACTCGCGGAACTTCACCTCAGCGATGCCAGCCGACGGCACGACCACCGGCTCGTCGCCGTCCGCTCCGCCGAAGACCTGCGGCGGCCGCTCGACTCGCTCGCGCAGCGGCCGATCGCCGCGATCGTACTGCTGGATCAACTGCACGCGCAGCTTGCCGATGCGCCCGATCCCCGTCTCGAGGTTACGCACCTTGAGCCGGATCGGCGCCGCGCCGCTCTCCTGCAGTTGGTCGACCATCGCCCACGACGTGTTCGCGCCTGGCGACCCGCCGCGTACGGCCTCTGTGATCCCCGACACCTCGCTCATCGCCGTGTTGAGCAAGCCGTACAGCTCGACGAACTGCTGCGGCATCGGCGGCATCTGCAACGGCTGGAGCGAGTCCATCTCTTCCATCGGGATGATCGCGCCGGGTTTGTTCTTAATCGACGACGCGTTGACGCCGCCGCCCTTCTTGAGCTTCCACGACGGGTTGCCCGTCTTCTCCAGGATGTCGTACACCTGCGAGAGGATACGGTTCGAAGCGATTTGCGAATCTTTGAGCGCGAGCGGTTCGCCTTGTCCCCAAAACGCGCCGACGTCGTAGTCCTTCCACATCGCAAACGGGAAGCCGTCGGTCTGGAATGGGTTGGGGATGTCGCGCAGCAGCACGCGCGCGCCGGCGATGACGACGAGCCGGCCGTTGGGGTACTTCTCCCGCCACGCCGGCTCCATGACCGGCACGCGCTTGGGCCGGCGCAGCGGCATGAGGAACAGCGAGCCGTCGATCGGGCTCACCTGGAGCTGGTGGCCGAAGACCTCCATCTCGTACAGGCCCGTCGTCGGGTCGACGGCTTCGGTCGTCTGCGGCACGCCGTTGACGACCTTCTGCTTCTGGTACGCTTCGAGCGTCTCGTCGCGCAGCCAGCACTCCATGATCTCGACCGAGTCACCGTCGGCCAGATCGTAGTCCGTGCCCAGCGGCGAGTATTGCGGACCGACGATGTTGCCGTTGACGTTCGCCGCGCTGATGATCCGCGACGCTTCGTTCGAGTCGCCCTCGCGGATGAAGTCGCGGTCCGTCTCGCTCGAGTCGAGCGTCCGCATCCCCTTGACCTTATGAACCACGGCGGCGCGCTCGGGGTAGTTGCGCCGCACCCACCCCATCGTCTGCTCTTCGACGTGGAGGATGAACTCGGCGTCGTCGACGCAGGTCGCTGTGCGGTTCGAGAAGATTCGATACGGCACGATCGGCGTCGCGATGTGACGCCCGCGGCCGCCATCCGCCTTCGGATCGAACGCGATCTTCATGAACCCGGTGCCCCACACCAGGCCGTACAGGACGAAGATGCTGATCTTCGCCTGCATATCGTTCTCGTCCCAATCGCGATCGACTAGCTTGCGCAGCAGGTCGGCGGCGTCTTCTGTCCCAGGGACGAGCGGATCGACGGAGATGCGCGGCTTGTTGTCCGTCATCACCGCTTGCATGAAGGTGATGAAGGCGCGAATCTTGTTGATCGTGATCTTCGCCCGCCAGGTCGGCCAGCGCGACGGCCAGACGTTTCCGATGAACAGATCCCAGGCGACGTCGAACGTCTCGTACGGCTCGCGCGCTTTGCGCGCGTCGTCGTAGAGCGCCGAGCAGTAGCGCAGAATCTTGAGCTTGCCCTGCTCCTCTTCGGTCAGCTCCGGGAAGTCGTCAGCGACGTCGTCGTCGCCTTCAGCGTCCTCGCGCTCTTGCGCGCGCTGCATCGCGTAGACGTCGTGACGAACGAGGTTCGGCTTCGAGTCGCGCTCGAGCGTGATCGCCACGAGCTACCGGCCCACCGATCGATACCGGCCGCCCTCGGCGGGCGTCAGCCCTTGGCGGGCGGCTTCCTCGCGCACGCCGCGATTCGAGCCGAGCTCGGCGTTGGTGCGCGGCCGGTACGCGAGCCGTGGCTTCCCGTCGGCCCGCTCGCCGACGACGGTGTCGATCCCCTTCAGCCCGACGTTGAACTTCGAAGTACCGTCGGCGACGCGCGCCGGGTCGTTGGAGTCCTCGCCGCCGGCGTCGATCCGGATGTGCTGCCCGTGCCGCGGCCCAAAGTGCTGAGGTGATGGCGTGCCGCAGACGCCGCACCGCAGGACGCCGCCGCTCTTGCGGACGTCGGCGAGCAACGCGATGACCTCGTTGACCCCGCAGGTCGGGCAGTTGACGTCGTACAGACCGGGCACGAGCCTACTCTGGCGGTCCGTAAGATCGCGAATGTGGGGGAATCCCCAAGGGCACGACCGTCATCGCATCCACCCCAAGGCTTCCTCGGCGCCGCCCTCGTCCGCGTCGCGAATCCAGCCCAGACCGTCCTCCTCGAACGGATCGAACGGGACGTCGCCCGCATCGTCACCGCCGAACTCGGGCACCTCGATCGCGTCGGCTTGCTCTTGCGATCGCCCGGCGTAGATGCGCAGCAGAACGCACAGGATCTCAAGAGCGCTCACCGTGTCGTCGTGTCGGCCCGCCGCGCCGCCGTAATCACCCGGATCGCCAAAGCCGCGCTGCTCGCGGTACGTGCTCATCTCCAAGATCGTGGTCGCGTCGGGGACGTCGATCATATCGCGCTCGATCATGCGCCGCGTCCAGTCGACCATCAGCGGCTTGGTCTTCGCGTTCGACTCCCAGCCGATGCCCTTGGTGCGCGGGAAGCCGTGCGTGCCCGGCTGCCGATAGCGGTACAGATTCGGATAGAGATTCTTCTGATCGATGTAGGTGCACATCGTGACGCCGGGGCCCGTCCACTCCGGCGCGAGCATCGGCATCTCGACTTCGTCGCCGACGCGAATCGCCATCAGCCACGAGAGGGCGCTTGCGACCTCGGCGAACAGCACGGGGTTGAGGTGGCCGCGCCAGGTCATGATCAACTCGTCGCGGTCCCACGGCTTGAGCACGCCGACCTGGATGACCGAGAAGTCGCCGTCCTCGGTGTCGGGATTGCCCCGGCCGACGTCGCAGGCGAGGAAGACCCGCTCGCCGTTGACGGGCCAGCGGTAGACCTTCAGGCTCTTGAGCGACCCGGAGTTGACGTGCGACTTGAACCCGCGCGAACGTGCTTCGCCCGGGGTGAGGAACTGCGGCCGGCGGACGACGTCGTGCGGCGCGGCGTTCTCGTTCTTCGCATCCGACTCGCCCCAGTAGATATCGCCCTCGGCGAGCGGGTGACGCTTCTTCGCAGCGAGCCGCTTGATGTGCTTGCGGCCGAAGACGACGGTACCCGAGGTCAAGAACGCCGTCTCCAGATCAGTCGGGTACTCCTGATCGAAAAGGTCCTCGTCGCGGTTGAACGTTGGCCCCGCGAGCATCATGCGGCGCCAGTTGAACTGCTCGAGCGTGATCGCCGGATACAGGCGCAGCAAGTCCTTCTCTTGCTGCGTGAGCGACAGCTCGAACGCGTGCCGCTTCTCCGGCGCGATCGGGATGGCGAACGAGAGCGTCATCTCGTGCCAGGGCAGGAAGAGCAACCGCGTGACGCCGTACTCGCCGGCGCGCGACGAGCGCGACGCGGCATCCATGCACTGCTGATGGAAGAACGCACCCGGGCCCGTCTGACCGTTCGGCGTCGACTCCATGTAGAGCGCCGAGTGCGGGTCGGTCGAGAGCGTCGGGTAGAGCGAGCGAAAGAGCTCGTGGCCGTCCTTGTACCGGCTGACCTCGGTCGCGTGGATGTTCTGGAAGCCGTAGCCCAGGTACGCGTCGATCGAGCGTGCCGTCGCGACGTAGATCCGCGAGTCGAGCGGCGAGTCGAACTCGATGCGGTCCTTGGGCGGGTTGTTGCGGTAGACCGCAGGGAGCTGCGGCCGCAGCCGAATGGGCTCGCGCCCAATCGAGGCCGCGACGTCGGGCGGCACGAGCCACTCGGGCGTGTGCGCCCAGAAGCGCCGGCACATATCCAGGACGTTTTCGCTGGGGTTCTTCTCGTTGGCGACGATCAGCGACCACGTGTTCGCGTGCTGCGTGGTGTCGTCGTAGATGATCGCCTCGACGCCCGTTGAAATGCCCGCGCGCCTCGCCTTGCAGATGACGACGCGCACGGGCAGATGCTTGGCACCGAACCACTGGTGCAGGCGGTAGAGCTTGAGCTGCGCCTCGTTGAAACGCAGCGGCACGATCCCGCGCTTGACCTTGATCCGAAACTGGTTCTCGATCCGAAACCGGGCGTCGGATCGAAACCGCTCTAGCCGCCGTCCGAGCTCGCGCTCGTCAACGGCTACGTTCGCAGGTTGTCGTTCACTTCAGCGCCGGCATGACGGCCATCTCAAACTCGCGCTGAAGTAGCTTCGCTGCGGCCTGGCGCGCGGCCTGAACGACGTCGTCCGGCTCAGTGGCGACAACGTCGGTTGCGGCGCGCAGCACCTCGGCGTACCTGTCCTCGGCAAGGGACGCGCGCTCCCACGCAGTGAGTCCGGCGGTCTTGCCGCGTGGTTTAGAAGGAGCTTTCGTCGCCATCGTCTTCTTCCGGTGCGAATCCGGCCGACGCCGCATCGGCCGTCGCTGCGATCGCGTGCAGCTTCTCGGAGTTGATCGCCTCCTTGCTGAGCTCGGCGTCGGCCAGCTCGAGCGCCCTCATGTAGACGCTGCGCGAACGCTCGGCGATCTGCTTGTCGTTGTAGGTCCGGACTTCCACGGTCACTCCTCGGCTTTGACGTCCGCGATGAACGCGGAGGGGTTGATAATCCCGAGCGCCACTGCGATGACGCAGAGGTTCGCTCGGTTCATGGCGTTGAGCCGGCGCGACAGCCGGTTGACGGCGTGCTCGACTTGCTTGGGCGTCACGCTCAGCTCAGCCGCGATCTCGACGTCGCGGAAGCCCGCGGCGATCCGCTCCAGCACGGTGCGATGCAGGTCGTCCAGCAGCGCGTAGTCATCCGAGAAGAGCACGTGGTAGGCGTCGCAGTCGGTGCAGAACGTGATCTTGCACCGCAGGCGAAGGTACTTCATGACGCGCCGCTTGCCCGCCTCAGCCTCGTCCTTCGCGTACGCCGTGACGACGCACTTAGTCGTCATCAGCAACCACGTTCTCCGGGAGGTCTTCAGCAACGTCGATCGGCGTCGGAGCGCCAGGCTCGTAGCCGAGCAGGTCCAGCCCGTTCGTCCCGCCGCCACCCTCGATCGCGGCCTGCCCGGCGCGCGCGCGGTCTTGCTCGCCGAACATTTGCCACACGTTCACCGTGCGCTTGTCGACGTTGAACGTGGAGTCGGGGGTCTTCTGCCAGCCCAGCGTCCGCGCGAGCGTACCGAACGCGCGCGTCGCGTTCTCGTCCGTCCCGTGCAAGGCTATCTGCACCTGGCGCGCGATCATGGCGAGGCGCTGACCCTCGAAGTCCTCGAGGTTTGCCGTCATCTTCGCCCGCACGCCCTCGGTATCGAAGACCAGCTTCGCCATGTTGCGCAGGTCGATGATGGAGCGGTCCTTGGTGTCGAACCCGAGCTGGCGCAGCGCGGCGTACATATCGCCCGTGTGGACGAAGAGCGCGCGCACGGCGAGCGCGTCGCGCACGTCCTGCGCGAGCGTGAGGAACGTCGCGTCGGGATCCGGGTTGAGCTCCATCTCTAGACGCTCGCGCAAGGCGGCGTTGGCGACGCGCAGCTCCTCGATCTCGGCCCTGCGGCCCGGTCTAGCGGCCAACACTGCTCTCGCGATACATCCCGCCCTCGGGGATGGGCGTCGTCTCCTCGATCCCCTCGTTGCCCAAGGTCGTGTACTCGGCGTCCTTACCGCGCCGGCCGAGCACGCGCTCCTCCAGGAGCAGCGCCGCGAGCTCGTCGTCGGTCGGCGGGACGAACGGTGCGCGCGAGCGGGCGCGCTCGTCGCGCTCCTCGTCGAGTGCCTGCGCGGCGTCGTCGGCGGCGGCCGCGACGTTCGCCTGCACGCCCTGGTAGCGGGCTTGGTGCAGCGCGCCGACGGCCTCAGCCCAAACGCGCGCACCGTGCGCGAGCACCCACACCCCGCCGATGAACAGCACGGCGAAGATGACCAGCGCAGCGCCGCCGACGGCGATGCCGACGGCTACGGGGACGGCGGGCGACATATGTCGTGCTCCACGATGAACTGCATGGTCTTGGCGACGCACCCTTCCAGGACGTTCCTGATGGTCGCCACGCGCGACTCGTCGTTCGGCAGGCGCTCCAGATCGTCGATCTGGAGCTCGCAGATCGCCCACGAGCTACCGCCGAAGAGGTCCAGCCGTCGTCCCCACATCGCGCCGTTGGCGTAGCCGAGCTGCCAATCGCTCCAGGCGCCGCCGACGGGCGGGGGCACCTCGGCTCGGGCGGAGAGCTCGCGCAGGTCTTGCAGCGTCACGGCTCGCGCTCCAGCTCATCGACGATCGCGAGGATGTCGGGGTGAACAACGATATGGTCGGTGCCGACGCCGCGCATGCCGGCCGGCGGCGTGCGCTTCGTCTTCGGCTTGCCCTTCGACGCGCGGCCGCCAGCGGCGCCGATCGTCTCGTAGTACCCGGGCTCGGCCTTCGCCTTGGTCGCCGCGCCACCGCGCCGGCCCAGCATCCGCATCTCGGATTTCACGCTTCGCCGTACCGATGCGCGTTGAGCACCTGGACACGGCGGGCGATCCGCTCGGGGATCTCGCCCATGACCGTCGGCCCGCCCCGAAGCGCGACCTCCTCGCCCGTGACGTCGATGAACGCGGTGCCGTGCTCGCTGCGAACGATCGTCCGCAGCACGTCGGCGTTCACTAGCGGGAACGTCTCGACTGCGACGGCCGGCCGGCGCACCTGACCAGGCCGCACTACTCGCCATCCTCTGGGTCGTCGTCGACCTCGGTCGCTGCTGGGTCATCACGATCCTCGTGTTCGCCACCCCAGCCGGCGTCGAACTCCGTCTTCAGGAACGCGTTCGCAGAATCGCGCACGCCCTCGTCGATCGCGTCCCGCGGCGCGAGCGCGACGCGCACGGCAGCGTCGAGGAGCGCGTGGTAATCGGTATCGCAATTCATCAGGCGAACTGATCAATCGAGCACGGCAGCACGTCGCCGTCGTTGAAGCGCACGGTGTTGATCCCGCCCTCGCCCGTGCGCAGGTAGCGGTCGAGCTCGCTCAGCGCCGCGCGTTCGAGTCGCGCCGCGATCTGATCGAAGTGTGCCACGTGAAACATTTTCGCGGTGACGGCGTGCGCAGTTGTGAGATGCGGACCGGCACCGTAGCTGTCGTCTTCGAACACGTCGAGCACGTAGTACCGCCGCACCCACACGAGTAGGTTCGGCTGCACGATCCAGCCGGTCTGATGGACGCCCTTGAGCGCGGCCGCGGTTGTCGGCGACGGCAGCGTCACGACCGCGGCAACGGTTGCTGCGACGGCCGACGCGGCGAGGAAGCCCGCGCGCTTCACGTCGGCACTTCGCATTCGATGCACGCCGCGGTCGCCGGCGCGCCGTGCGGGCAGAAGCGCCGGACGATGCGAGCGACGATCTCCGCGATCGCCAAGCGCAGCCGCTCGACGCGCGCCTCAGTGGGCTCGAGGTCGACGGCACCACGCGGCGTCACGATTCGACCTGCGCCTGCGGCAGCCGCTTTGGCTTCCGGCCCCCGCACGTGTGATAAACCATCGGGCGGAAAACATCGAGGTCGTCGACCGGGATAATCGCCCCCGGCTTTGTGAGCCGCGCCCATGCGGAGAAGCCGGCGCCTTTCTTGAGCAGGTACACGGTGCAGCAGCCGCACGACGAGGGGCTGCGCGGTGCGATTCGCTGTCCGCCCAACATCGTCGCGAGATACGCAGCCGTCGTAACAGCGCACCCGACGATCGCGCCGAGCCCGACGGCGGGGATGTAGTCCGGGCTCACGCTGCCGCCTCGGCGACGTCGCACCACGGGACGCACGACCACTCGCGCTGCAATTCGCCGCGCACGCGCTCGATCGCCCGCGCCTTCCAGTCGAGCACCTGGCGCAGCGCGTACATCCGGCCGGCCAACGCGTGCTCCATGATCCGATGCCGCGCGCCGACCTCGTACTCGACGACCGCCTCCCGGCTGATCGTCCGGCCATCGGTTAGCGTGACCGTGACGACGCAGCTCTCCCGCTCGCCCTCGCGCTCCCACGCGCCGGCCGCCGTCCACGCGATCGTCGCGAGCCGCCGACGCTGCACGAGCGGCCCGGTCGCACGCGGCCGTAGCGGGCCTGCCGGCTGGACCGCTCGCTGCTGGTCCTGCTTACTCATAGAAGCCGCGCCTGAAGAAGGCACGCCTCGACCCGCTGCTCGGCATCGCGAAGCGCCGTCACCGTCACGATGGCGTCGGGCGAGATCACGTATGCGTAAAGCTCTCCAACGACCGCGCGGGGGACGAGGTGGCCGCCGCGATTTATGCAGTGACCCTTTGCGTCGATCGCGATCGACGCGTACGGCAAACTCGGGTCGACTCGGTAGCGAACGGTCGGGCTCGCCGAGGGCGCGACGGCCAGGAGCGCAAGCGCCGCGCAGACGAGGACGGCGCGCTGTCGATTCGGCGAGCTCACGTTCCCTCAGTCTCTTCACCAAAGCCGACGACATCGACAGCCGAGCCGGCGGCGCTGAGAACCTCGGCGTCGCGCAGCCGGCGCTTCGTGGCCTCACGGCCCTTTCGTCCCATCGCAACGAGCCGTGCGTGGTCGATGTCGTCTGACTTCACGGCCTCGGCTCCGATTCAAACGCCCGCGCCAGATCGGAGTACCGCGCGACCGGCACGCCTTGCACCGCGATGTTGTGCACGCCGCGGGTCCAAAGTATGTCATCGATGAACCGCTCGCCCTCCGGCGTTGCGTCGACGATGGCGGCGAACTCGTCGTCAGCGACGAAGACGGCGCACAGGGTCCGCCCCTCACCATCGCCGCGAAGGCTGTACGCGAGGCCCCCGATTAGCGTGCGGGAGCGTGAGCCGTCGATCATGGCGCCGGCGGCTTTCGCAGCAAGTCGTCGGCGTTGAACGCCGGCAACGCGGGGACGCCCGTCCCGCCAGGCGTGAGCTGCGTGAAGAGCGCGGTCAAGTCCCGCCGATCCCATGGGCCGCCACCGGGCGCCGCCTGGTCGCGCGGATCGTCGCTGGGCTCGAAAGCCGCCGCCTCGTCGGCGCTCACGCCGGCGTTTCCGTCCCGAGCAGCGCGCGCACGACGGCGATGTAGAGCGAATCTTTCGCTTGCTGATCCGGCGGCAGCCGCTCGTACGGCACGAAGCAGGGGTGCTGCTTGGCCGCCGCGTCCTTGACCGACCCATAGGTCCAGCCGTCGCGCTCCTTCTCGGCTAGCCAGCTCCCGTGTGAGTCGGCCGGGGTCGCGTCGGGATGCTCGCGTAAAAAGCGCACGCCGGCGATCGCGCTCTGTACTTGCCACGTCGGCGCCTCGAACCAGGGCGGCTGCGAGTCGTCACCGATGGTCCAGCAGTACGCGCGGTTCGCCTCATGCGCGACGTGGGCGATCCGCGTGTCGGCGATCTCCCTCGAATCCGCGGTGGTGCTGCGCGCCTCCACCTGTCCGACTTGCTCGTCGCTCATCCGATCCGCGCCCCGGCCTGGTTGAGATGCGGATCGCGGGTCGCCGTCTGCTGCCGTAGGTCGCCGTGCTGGCCCGATTGTTCAGCTTCCCCGCAGCCGCTTTCGTGGAACCGGCCCGAGCCCAGCTTGTTTATCGCGTCCTCGAGCGCGTACCGCGCGCCAGCGAGATCGTCGAACCGCCAAGGCGTCTGCGTCGCCGCCGACCCGAGCGTCTCCCAACCATCCGCCTCGGTCAAGATCGCGATCATGTGCCGCTCGCTCACCCGCTGGAACGCCACCCGCACCCCGCGCGACTCCAAGGTCGCCGCGGTCGCCCCGAGGTACTCCGCGTCCCCAGCAGGCATCGCCACCGTGCGAATCTCGTCGTTGCGATGCCGGGCCAAAATCTCTGTCGTTGTCACGCTTGCTTTACTCCTCTTTCTTGTCGTCAGCAATTTTTCGGGATGGGGTGGAGCGAGAAAGACTCAGTTCGATCTCGCATCTCGTGGTCGCGAGGCATTGGGTTCGGCCGCATCCCCGCCGGTCGGGGTCGCGCGTTCGCCCGCGGGCTCGGCCGGTCGTCGCTGCGGCTCGTGGGTGAGGTGGTGCCAGCCGCAGCGCGGGCACCAGTACGCGCGCTGTTCGAGTGGTCCGGCGTGGCGCTGCGTGTCGCGCTGCTGCTGAATGACGACCAGCGCCCGCTGCGCGCGCTCGGCAGACGGGTAGCGCACCTTCCAGCACGGGTACTCCGGCGAGCGCCCCAGCCGGCTGGACCAGACGGAGGACGCCGCGCGAGCGGGCTTGCGGCTCACGCATCGGCACCGCGGACCTGAGGCCGGCTGCACGACCGACGCCACGCCAAGGCTGCACCGACCACGACCCCGACGACCACCGGCAGAACGGTCGCGCGCGCGCACTTGCGCACGGCCTGAGACGACCACCGGCGGGAAAAGAGACTCTTGGTTCGGTCGCTGTTCGGGCTGGCGTCGCCCGCCGACCGAACCCGCGGCGTCGGCGTCCCTGAACGCAACGCGGCGCAGCCACACCACGACCTCTAGTGGTGGCGGCGCGCCGCATGCGCCGGCGATGAGGGCGTCGTACAGCACGGAAGCGGCCGCACTGCGGGTCGCTGGGCTGCGGACGTCGCCGCTCACGCTGGCGTACCGCTGGGCGGGGCGGCGACCTTGGCGGCCGCGGTGGGGTCGGTCCAGCCTACGGCTGCGCCCTGCGCAGATGCTCGGGCAAGCGGAACCCCATCCCTACCCTTCCCCGTGATGGGGAGGCCGGGTGCTGACGACGGCTGGGCGCCGTGGTCGTCGCGGCCGCCTTCCGGTCGTGCCGGTGCGCGGGACGCCGCTCGATCGCCACCGCCCGGATGGGCGTCCTCCGCGTCGCGGACGGTGCAGCGGGGTCGAGACTGGACCCCGACGGTACCGCGGCCGCAATCGGCGACTGCTGGGAGTTCCCCCGCGATCTTCAGGTCGCGCTTGGCCTCGCAGATCGGGCACAAGACGGCCCGGGTCGTTGGACCGCCGCAGTCGCTACAAGGCCGAAACTGCGGGGGAACGGCTCGATTCCGGGCCCCAGGACGCGTTCTGGCTCGATCGGATGACCTGGGATACCCGGGGATCGGCGTGGCGAGGCCGGCAGCGTCGAAGGTGCGCGCTGCTGGTGGAGACGGTGGGGAATCCCCCGCTTTCGCCATGCCGCGAGTACCCTACCGGACGACCGCCCGTCCCGTCAATAGGGTGCCGGTGCGTCTTCGTCAAAGAGTTCATCCGGTCGATCGGTTGATGGAGCTCGTCCCGGTTCGCTTCCAACCCCCCGCCCGGACCGGCCCGGCGGCGTCCCGCGGGACGTCCCGGACCCCGACGGCCGCCCCGGCCCACCCCGCGGCGGCCGTCGTCCACGCCACCACCGCGCACGCGGCCAAAGCGCCGGCCCACCCGGCCACGCCCGAGGACGCCGACCTGATCGAACGCCAAGCTGCCTTCGACCGCTTCATGCAGCTGCGCGCCGAGCTCGACCGCGAAGCCAACGCCTTACGCGAGCTGGCGATGGAACAGATCAAGCGCGACGACGCCTTCATGAACGCCTGGATCAAGCTGATCTGAGCGCCTCCGGCGACGCCGTTGACAGGGCCCCGGACCTCGCCTAGACTAAGCGTCGTCCCCCCGGGCCAATAGCTCAGTTGGTTAGAGCGCATGCTTGATAAGCATGAGGTCCCTGGTTCGAATCCAGGTTGGCCCACCATGAGCCGCAGGATGCCGATGGAGCCACGCGCAGTCGTCCTGCGCGAAGAGCGTCCTGACGACATCACAGCGATCCGCGAGGTCGTGACGGCTGCGTTCGGGGGGCAGGCTGAGGCGACGTTGGTCGACGCACTGCGCGACGCGACGGGATCGGATCAGCGCTTATTCGCGAGGCCATCAGCCGCGCGAGACCTGATTGGACCGCGATCTTCGTTCTCGGCGATCCGCGCCTCTACGGGCGCTTCGGCTTCGACGTCCGTCTCGCGACGGACTTTGCGTCCCCCTACGCCGGACCACACTTCATGGCGCTCGCGCTCACCGGCACGCTGCCCACGTCGTCGGGAATCCTCCGCCACGCCCCGGCGTTCGCCGCGCTCTCCTAGAAGCGCGTCTCACTTCCGTTTCAGCGCTTCCAGCTCTTCAAGCGTGCGAGGCCAGTCGCGACCTAAGAGGCGCGACAAGCTGCGGTCGGCGAGGAGCTTGCCGTCCGTTTGGCAGCGGGCGCAATAGTTGGTCTCGTTGTCGGCGTAGCGGATGCGCTGGATCGGCTCGCCGCAACGGGGACAGGGCTGTCCGTACCGACCGTGCACGACCATGTCTTTGCGGAAGGCGGTGACCTTCTCGGGGAAGGCGGCGTCCGCTTCGCTGCCGAGACGATCGATCCACTCCTGGAGGACGCTGCGCGTCGCGGCGAACAGCCGCTCCCACTCAGGCGGCGTGAGCCTGTGGGTGAGCGCGATCGGCGAGAGCTGCGCCGCGTGCAGGATCTCATCGGAGTAGGCGTTGCCGATACCGCTCAGGATCCGCGGATCGGTCAGCGCGCGTTTGAGCGTGGGGTTCTCCCGCATCAAGGCGGCGCGAAACGTATCGAGGTCGGCCGAGAAGACGTCGATGCCGCCGGGGTCGAGCGACCGCAGGTCCGCTTCGCCGGCGATGAGGTGCAAGGACGCGCGGCGCTTCGTGCCGGCTTCGGTGACGACGAGCGACCCGTTGGGGAAGTCGAAGGCGGCCAGCTGTTGCCGCCCGGCCAGCATCGCGCCGGGCGGCTTCCAATGCAGCCGGCCGGCGATCATCAGGTGCAGCACGAGCCACAGGTCGCCGTCGAGTCCGATCGCGATGCGCTTGCCGACGCGGCGCAGCTCGCGCACCCTCCGGCCTTCGACCGCCGTCAGGGGCGGCTGCGCGGTTCGCAGCAGAAACGGGTTCGCCAGCCGGACGCGTTCGAGCGGCTGGCCGACGATACGGGGCTCCAGCGCACGGAGGTACGCGGCGACGTCCGGCAGTTCGGGCACGGTCCGTCTCGGGTTGCCCTAACCGGCGCAGCCTTCCCCGTCGATACTGCCTCTAAGAGGGGTGGCCCGCGCCGGGATCCCGCGCCCCAGACCCGTGGAGATAGTGGTGGACGACCTCGACCTCGATCGCTTGGAAAGCAAGGCGATCGCCGTGATTCGCGATGCCTACCGGCTCTTCGCCCCCGCCTGCGTGCTGTGGTCGATGGGCAAGGACTCGACCGCCCTGCTCTGGCTGATGCGCAAGGCGTTCCTCGGCCCGGTCCCGATGCCGGTCGTCCTGCTCGACACCGGGATGGAACTGCCGGAGGTCTACGCGTTTCGCGACCGGATCGCGGCCGAGTGGGGGCTCGACTTCCATAACGAGGACTGTCCCTCCGAGGACGCCTGCGACCCGAGCCTGCCGCCGCAGTCGCGGGCGGCCGCGCGCAAGTCCGAGGGGCTGCGCAACGCGATCACGCGCGGCGGCTACCGAGCGGTCTTCGTCGGCATCCGGCGCGACGAGCAGGCGACCCGCGCCAAGGAGCGGATCGTCAGCCCGCGTGCGCTCGACGGGAACTGGAACGTCCGCGAGCAGCCGCCCGAGTTCTGGGGCTATACCCTGACCGACGTCCCGCACGGCGGCCACGTGCGCGTCCACCCGCTCTTGGCCTGGACCGAGCTCGACGTCTGGCGCTACACCCGGCGCGAGAACATCCCGATCGTCCCGCTGTATCTGGCGCGCGACGGCTACCGTTACCGCTCGCTGGGCGAGAAGAACATCACGCTGCCGATTCGGAGCAACGCCGACTCGATCGACGCGATCATCGCGGAGCTCGCGGTGACCCGCGAGTCCGAACGCGCGGGGCGCACGATGGACCACGAGAGCGAGGCGTCGTTCGAGCAGCTGCGCGCCGGCGGGTACATGTGATGGCCGACCCGCGCATCGTCGTCCTGGGCCACGTCGACCACGGCAAGTCGACCCTGATCGGGCGCCTGCTCTACGACACCGGTTCGCTCCCCGAGGCGCGGATCGCCGAGGTCGTCGCCAGCAGCCGGCGCCGCGGCTTGCAGACCGAATGGTCGTTCGCGCTCGACGCACTGCAGGACGAGCGCGACCAGGCGGTGACGATCGACACGACCCGGGTGTGGTTCACGCTGGCCGGCCGGCGCTTCGCGATCATCGACGCTCCCGGACACGAAGAGTTCCTGGCCAACGCGATGACCGGCGCCAGCGACGCCGACGGCGCGATCCTGGTCGTCGACGCCGAACGCGGGGTCGAGGATCAGACCCGCCGCCACGTCTACCTGTTGGGCTTGCTGGCGATCCCGAGCGTCATCGTCGCGCTCAACAAGATCGACGCCATCGACGATCCGCAGCACGTCGCGGCCGTCGGCGAAGCTGCCCGCGCCGCGCTCGACGCGGTCGGCGTGGCGGTGCAGGCGATCGTGCCGATCTCGGCCCGCGACGGCGACAACGTCGTGCAGCGCTCGACCCGCACGCCGTGGTACGACGGCCCGACGCTGGCTGAGCTGCTCGGCGCGCTGGCCGCGACCGAAGACTCGGCCGAACGCGCGCCGCTGCGAATCTGGGTCCAAGACGTCTATCGGCGTGGCGAAGAGCGCCTCGTCGTCGGCAGCGTGCAGAGCGGCGCCGTCGCCGTCGGCGACGTGGTGCGCATCGCTCCCTCCGGCGAGACGGCCCAAGTCGCGGCGCTGCGCGGCTGGCCGACCGATCCGGCGTCCGCGCGCGCCGGCGATCCCGTCGCCCTCGTCTTTGCGTCGCCGGTCTTCGTCGATCGCGGCGACCTGCTCTCGCACGAGACCGATCGTCCGCTCACCGCGCGCTCGCTCCACCTGCGGGCCTGTTGGTTCGATCGCGAGCCGCCGCATCTCGATGAGACGGTCCGGCTGCGCGTCGGCAGCGCCGACGTCGCGGCGCAGATCACCGCCATCCTCGAAGCGGTCGATCCGCGCACGCTCGCCCCGCTCGAACACGGGAGTGCGACGCGCGGGACCGTCTACACCCTCGCGCTGCGCACCGCCGTCCCGGTCGCGCTCGACGAGGGCGCGCGTTGCGCGATCGTGCGGCGCGGCGTCCCGATCGCCGCCGCGCACGCCGTGCAGGTCAGCGCGCAAGGTGCGAACGTCTACGCCTCCTCGCACCTGCTCGGCGCGCAGGAGCGTGCCGAACGCAACGGCTATGCTGGTTTGGTCGTCTGGATGACTGGACTCCCGGGCGCCGGCAAGACGACGCTCGCGATGCGGGCCGAACGCGAGCTGTTCCGGCGCGGCTGCAACGTCTACGTCCTCGACGGCGATACGCTGCGCTCGGGGCTGAGCGCCGATCTCGACTTCTCGGCCGAGGGCCGGCGCGAGAACATCCGCCGCGTCGCCGAGGTCGCGAAGCTGCTGGCCGACGCGGGGACGATCGTGCTGGTCTCGCTGGTCTCACCCGGCGCCCCCGATCGCGCCCGCGCCCGCGCGATCGTCGGCCCGCCCTTTCACGAGACGTTCGTGCGCGCGTCGCTGGCGACGTGCGAAGCACGCGACCCCAAGGACCTCTACCGGCGCGCGCGTGCGGGCGAGATTCCGGGCTTCACCGGCGTCGGCGCACCCTACGACGAGCCTGAGTCGCCCGACCTGCTGCTCGACACCGAGCGGTACGACATCGACCACTGCGTCGCCGAGCTGGTCGGCTACGCCAGCTCAGCGGCACGCATCGCGGCTCTGCCGACGACGCCGGCCCGCAGCTAAGTCGGCGGCTCCATCCCGAGCGTCGCGACGAGGAACGCGTAGCGGTCGGCGACCTCGGCGATGAGCTTCGCGGTCGGCTTCCCGGCGCCGTGACCAGCCTTGATGTCGACCCGCAAGAGGATCGGCGCGTCGCCGGCCGGCGCGTGCTGGAGCGCCGCGGCGAACTTGAACGAATGGGCGGGGAACACCCGGTCGTCGTGATCGCCGGTCGTGATCAGGGTCGCCGGATAGCGCGTCCCGGCCCGCACGTTGTGGTACGGCGAATAGGCCAACAACGTGCCCACGTCGTTTGGATCGTCGGAGGAGCCGTAGTCCGACGCCCAGGCCCAGCCGATCGTGAAGCGCTGGAAGCGCAGCATGTCGAACACGCCGACCGCCGGCAGCGCAGCGCCGAAGAGTTCCGGCCGCTGCGTGATGCAGGCGCCGACGAGCAGGCCGCCGTTCGAGGCGCCTTGGATCGCCAGCTTCGGGGTCGACGTCCACCGTTCGGCGATCAGATACTCGGCCGCCGCGAAGAAATCGTCGAACACGTTCTGCTTGTGCGCGCGGGTGCCGGCCCGATGCCACGCTCGGCCGTACTCGCCGCCGCCCCGCAGGTTCGCCACGGCGAACACGCCCCCTAACTCGAGCCACACCAGCACCGAGCTGGAGAACGCCGGCGTGACCGAGACTTCGAAACCGCCGTAGCCGTAGAGAATCGTCGGCGCCTGGCCGTCGCGCCGCAGGCCGCGCTTCGCCGTGACGATCATCGGAACGCGCGTGCCATCCTTCGACGTATAGAACACCTGCTCGCTGGAGAACTGGCCGGGGTCGAAGCGCATCTGCGGGGTGAAGACGCGCGTCGACTTCCCGTCCTCGACGTCGTAACGGTAGATCGTCGCCGGCTGGCTGTAGCTGGTGAAGCTGTAGAACGTCTCGCTGGCTCGGCGCTTGCCGGTGAACCCGCCCGTCGTGCCCAGGCCCGGCACCGCGACGTCCGCGAGCTGCGTCCCGTCGATCCGATTCACCGCGACGTGCGAGACCGCGTCGCGCAAGCGCGTCGTGATGATCCGGTCGCCGAAGAACGCCGCGCTCTCGATCACGTCGGTCGACTCGGGTACGATCTCGGCCAGCGCGCGCGAGACGAGGTCGACCGCGACGATGCGGCCGTACGGCGCATCTTTGCTGGTCAAGAAGTAGAACCGGGTCCCATCGTTGGCGAGGTAGTGCCAGCTCGCGTCGGCGGCAAACAGCTCGATCGGCGGCCCCTTCGCCGCCAGGTCGAGGACGAAGACGTGATTATCGGGCTCCGTCCCGCGGCTGGCCTCGAGGACGAGGTAGCGTCCGTCCTCGGTCGCGTTCGGATGGAAGGTCCAGTCCTTGTGATCGGGGCGCTCGTAGACGAGCAGATCCGTCGACTGCGGCGTGCCGAGCCGGTGGAAGTAGACTTTGTGGAAGTACGTCGCGTCTTTGAACTTGGTCTCGGCGTTGGGCTCGTCGTAGCGCGCGTACCAGAAGCCGGAGCCGTCGGTCTTCCAACTCGCCGTCGAGAACTTCGCCCAGCGTACGAGGTCGGCGAGATCCTTGCCGGTCGCGACGTCGCGCACGCGCCACTCTTGCCAGTCCGAACCCGAACTCGAGACGCTGTACGCGAGGCGCGTCCCGTCGTCGCTGAACGAGGCGCCGGAGAGCGCGACGGTGCCGTCCGCCGAGAGCGTGTTCGGATCGAGCAGCACGCGGCCGGGCTCAGCCAGGTCGCGGGTGACGTAGAGGACCGCTTGGTTCTGCAAGCCGGTGTTGCGGAACCAGGCGTACAGGTTGCCGATCTTCTCGGGGACCGACCGTCGCTCGTAGTCCCACAGCTCGGTCAGCCGTGCGCGGATCTTCTCCCGCCCCGGCACGCCGGCCAGGAACGACTCGGTGAGGGCGTTCTCGTCGGCGAGCCAGGCCTGCACCTGCGGCGAGTCGACGTCCTCCAGCCAGCGGTAGGGATCGGCGACGCGCACCCCGCCGTAGTCGTCGATCTGGTCCACCCGCGGAGCCTGAGGATACGGAAAGGGTGAAGTCGGTGCCGAGGCCATCCCAAAGTATGCTCGTCGCGAGGCCCGGCCACACCTCCCCGCCGAAGAGAAGGCCGGCCGGGGACGTAGCTCAGCTGGTAGAGCGCCTGCTTTGCAAGCAGGATGTCAGGGGTTCGAGTCCCCTCGTCTCCATTTTCAGACTATGCGCGTGAGATCGGGCGCCGTTTGCGCGCAGCACGCGGTGATGTCCGACGGGCGGGGCTTCTCTCGCCGGCGGATATCGCGGGAAGCGGCTTGATCCGCTGGATCTCCTTCGCCGATTCAGAATGGGCCAGATCGTAGAGATCAACGGCAAGCTGCATGCGAAGCCACCACTCGGCATCCGTGCCGAGCGCGCGGGCCAAGCGCAGAGCAGTGTCGCCGGTGACGGCACGCTTGCCGTGGATTATCTCGCTCAACCGCGCCAGCGTGACACCGATGCGCTCGGCGAAAGCACGCTGCGAAATCCTCATCGGCTTGAGGAACTCCTCGAGCAACATCTCGCCTGGGGTGGTCGGCCGCCGATGCGTCGGCACGGTGATTGGGATATGCATAGTCTGACTTTCAAGGGTGAGCAGCGGGCAGGTGCGAGCAGCGGATTGGTACGGCCTAATGGTAGTCGACGATCTCGACCTCGGTCGCGCCCGCCTGGGGATCCCAGCGGAAGCACACTCGATACTGGTCATTGATTCGAATCGAGTGCTGATCGGCCCGATTCCCCCGCAGGGCCTCCAGGCGATTTCCCGGCGGCACGCGGAGATTTTCAAGCCGCGAGGTGGTCGCGAGCTGATCGAGTTTCAGACGCGCGACTACCCACAGCGCAACTGGGCAGGCCAGGCGCGCTGCGCGCGTGTCCCGCCCCATCACCACGTCCCGGGTCCCCTCGCCGCGGAACTCCACCTGAAGATAGTATCGCTATTCGATAATATCGTCAAGCGATAACAGGGTCAATGGGGCAAAGCGCAAAAGCGCCGGAGAACGGCTTGGAGGAGTGCCTTGGAGAAGCTCCCGCCGCATGACGGCACTTACCCTCGGGCTCGGGTTTCTCGTCCTGTTCTGGTTCATTCCGGGGATCGCCGGCGCCGCCGGCTGGCACAGTGGGCGCACGGAACTGGAGTTCGCCATCTTCGGTACGTTGGTCATGACGGCACTCGGCTGGATCGTCGACCTGCTTCGTGAGGTTCGCGACCGGATGCCGCGCCCAGAGATCGACTGACATTCTGCCCGGCTGTCGGCGTCACCGAGACGTCCAGCGCTGCGCATGCCAGGTGCGGGCGGCGGGATCGTAGCTGAGCACGACGTCGGCGTCGGCTGACTGCGGGAGCAGGCGAACCCGCGCGTGCGCATACGCATAGAACAAACCGCTCGACGAGATCCCATCCGGCCCGTCACCGTCGTCAGCGATCCAACCGACTGGTGGCTGGAACGTTACCGTCGCGCCGTCCGGGATGCCGCGCAGTAGACCGTGCTGCAACGCCTGCTGCAAGGCGAGTTGCGCATCGCGCTCGGGCGCCAGCGCCCGCGCGACGTGGACGTTCGTCGCCTGGGTCATCGCGGCGACCAGGCCAACCGCGAGCGCGCAGACGAGCGTCGCCGTGCGCCGCGCGCGCAGGCGCCGGAGCGCGAGCATTCCGGCCGCGATGAGCAGCGCGACGCCGAAGTATTCGACGAAGACCGGCAGGTAGCCCAGACCCGGCCGCAGCTCGTGCTGGTACTTCGCCAAGAGCGCGACCGGGAACGCGGGCAGCACGACGATCAGCGCGCCGATCGTGCACAGCGGCGCGAGGCGGATGCGCTCGCCCGCGACCTGCCGCAGCGCGAGCCAGGCGGCCACCGCGAACGTCGCGCCGACCAGCGGGTCGAGCGGCGCGTTCCGCAAGAAATCCTCGAGGTTCACGCGGCCGAAGATCCCGTTCGGGTCCGCCGCCCAGTAGACGAGTGGGAACGCCGCGGCGATCTGCTCCAGGCCGGTGCGCAGGACCGGCAGCGGGGCAAAGCTGAGCGCGTAGAGGGAGTGCACCGGGAAGGCGACGTGCAGCGCCGCGGCCAGGAGAATCAGCAGCACGCTGATCCCGAGAAAGGGCGAGGACGCCCGTAGCGCCGCGGCCCACGTCCGACCTCGTGCTTTCGCGAGCGCGAGGTAGAGGAGCCCGAACGCATAGACCTCCTCATACGTGATCGCGGCGAGCGCGAAGCACCCAAGGGCGAGGGCACGCGCGCCGAGGCGACCTCGGTCGAGCACGTCGGTGAACGCCAGCAGCGAGAGCAGCATGGCGATCGCGACGAACTGCGGCATCGCGTTGTAGGCGAGGATCGCATCGTGATAGGCGCGTTCCTGGAGGATCGCACAGGCGGCCAGGGCCGCGAGGTTCCCCGTCGCGAGGCTGGTGTAGCGGGCGACGCAACGGCGGAACAACTCCAGCGTGAGCAGGGTGGTCGCGATGAGGAATGCTTTGTACGCCAGCAGATTGGTGAACGTCGCGAAGACCAGGTACTTCTCGACGACGAGCCCCGGATAGAAGCGCGCGTTGCCGACCAGCCAGAGCACGATCGCGTGCTCTATCGCCGCGAGCAGCGACTCGTGCCGAGCGGCGAGCGTCCCGGGCAGCGCCCAGTAGAAGGCGTCGTCGGCATACCAGCCGGTCTGCAACGCCGGTGCGATGACGATGAAGCCCAGCAGCGCGCTGACGAACGGAAACGCCCTCACGCGTCGCCTTGCGGCGCGAGCAGCCGCTCCAGGAGCGCGTCGATCGCGCGCTGCGCTTCGCGCGTCGCCGCCGTCCCGTCGTGGGCGCGCGCGGCGACGAGCGCGACCTCGCCGAGCGCGGCGAGCAACATGTGCGCGAAGCCGTCGACCAGCGTCGGGTCGAACCGGCCGGCCGCGGCGAGTCGGCGTAGCGGCAGGCGCAGCAGCCCCATCCCATAGCGCTCGTCGATCGCGCGCCAGCGCTCCCAGCCGAGCACCGCCGGCGCGTCGATGAGGGTCACGCGCCGCACCGCCGGATCGCGCACCAGCTCGAGCCACGCGCGGCAGCCCGCCCGCAAGGCCGCCTCGGGATCCTCGACGCCGCGCGACGCCGCTACGAGGCGCTCGACCCCGGCTGCCTCGACGGCCTCGACGACCGCCTCGAACAGCGCGGCCTTGCCGGCGAAATGGTGGTAGAGCGCGCCCCGGCTCAGGCCGGTCGCACCGAGGACGTCTTCGATCGAGACGTCCTCGTAGCCACGCTCCGCGAAGAGCCGTCCCGCCGCGCTCACCAGCGCCGCCCGGGTCCCGGCCCCGCGCTCTTCCTTGGGCTCCGCGGGGGTCTCCATGGGCTGTAGGATTTGACAAACCGACCATCGGTCCGCTAGTCTCGGACAAACAGACCGACAGTCGGTTTTATGGAGGACCGCCATGGAGCACCGCACCGTCACGACCGCCTTCGGCCCGATCGCCTACTCGCAGGTCGGGAGCGGTCCACCGGCGCTCTTCGTCCACGGCGTCTTCGTCCACGGCGGGCTCTGGCGGCACGTCACCGAGCGCCTGGCCGACGCCCGGACCTGCATCGCGATCGATCTGCCGGCGCACGGGCGCACGCCGCCGCAGCCCGGCGCGGCGTCGACCTTCACCGAACACGCGGCCGTGCTCGCGGCCCTGTGCGACGCCTTGCGGCTCTCCGCGGTCGATCTCGTCGCGAACGACAGCGGCGGCGGCATCTCGCAGATCTTCGCGGCGCACCATCCGACGCGCGTGCGCACCCTGACGCTGACGAACTGCGACGTCCACGACCGCTGGCCGCCGCCCTCGTTCGCGCCGGTCGTCGCGCTGGCGCGGGCAGGCAAACTGCGCCGCCGCTATCCAGCCTTCGCCGAGGTCGCCAACGTGCGCGCGCTGCTGGCCGAATTCTACGAGGACGTCGGCGCGATCGACGACGCGACGCTGCTGAGCTACGCCGCCCCACATCTCGATCCCGAGGGAGCCGTCGCGCTCGAACGGTTCATCGCCGCGATGGATTGCACGCATACCGTCGTGGTCGAACCGCTGCTGCGCCGACTCGAGGCACCCGCGCTGATCGTGTGGGCCGGCGCCGATCGGGCGTTCGAGCGTAGCGACGCCGACTGGCTGCGCGCGACGCTGCCGAACGCGCGCGACGTCGTCGACGTCCCCGGCGCCCGCCTCTTCTTCCCCGAAGAGCGCCCACACATGCTCACCGAGGCGTTGCGCGCGCACTGGGCGGCCGCGTAGCAGCAACCGCCGGCACCAAGACTCTCGACAGCGGGCGCGAAAAAAGGACGCATGGACGCGCTCGTCACGTCGCCACAGACACCGGGTCGCCTCATCGTCGTCGATCTTCCGCCGCCCGAGCCGGCGCCCGGCGTTGCGGTCGTGCGCGTGCGCGCCTCGTCGATCAATCGTGGCGAGACGCGTTTGATCCCGGCCCGGCCGAACGGTCGGGCGCCGGGTCAAGACCTCGCCGGGATCGTCGAACGTCCCGCCCCCGACGGCGGTCCGGCGCGCGGCACGCGCGTCGTTGGGCTCGCCGACGGTGGAAGCTGGAGCGAACTCGTCGCCGTGCCGGTCGAACGCCTCGCGCCGCTGCCCGACACGGTGAGCGACGAGGTGGCCGCAACGCTGCCGGTCGCCGGATTGACCCCCTTGCGCGCCGTCCGGGCGCTGGGCGAGGTCATCGGATCGCGCGTCCTCATCACGGGGGTGCGCGGCGCGACCGGCAACGTCGCCGCGCAACTCGCCCTCGCGGCCGGCGCCGTGGTGACCGGGCTCGCTCGCACGCCCTTCGTCTTCGACCGGGTCCGCGTCGTAACCACGCTCGCCGCCGACGACCGTTTCGATCGCGTCATCGACACGGCCGGCGGCGATGTGCTGGCCGGCGCGCTCGGTCATCTGACGCCACACGCGAAGGTCGTCACCTTTGCCGGCGGAACGCCGGCCCCGATCGGACTGGGGACGTTCGCCGGCACGCCCGCGACGCTCGAGGCGCTGTTCGTCTACGGCGCGCCCGGCCGGTTCGACGACGATCTGGCGACGCTCGTCGGCTTCGTCGTCGACGGAAGGCTCGCCCCGCATATCGATCGCGCCATCCCGATCGCCGACGTCAATGACGGGCTCGCCGCCCTCGAAGCCGGTGGCATCGACGGGAAGATCGTCCTCGTCCGCAGCTAGCTCGGCTGCGCTTCGACGTAGCGTTTCAGCTCGGCCAGGAGTCGCACGTTCTCTTTGCGGAACGCGGCGACGACCAACGGCTTCGCCACCTTCAGCGGGCCGGGTATGCGAATGGTGAGATCGAGCGCGCGGACGACTTCCGTAGCCCCGTCGACGGGCTCGAGGGTGTAGCGAATGTGGATGTCGATGTCGGCGGTGAGCGGGCCCTTCTTCACCAGCATCGTCTGATGAAAAGCGATCGACTTCGGTGGATCGTAGCCCGTCACCGCGCCGGGCCGCTCGCCATCCGGGCCTGCATCGAGATAGGTCGTGCCGAGCCGGACCGGATAGGGCGTGACCTGCGTCGTCCCGCCGAACGACGATGAACCGGGCAGCCAACGCGGATAGTTCGGCATGTCCGAGATCAGGTCGAAGATGGTCTGTGGAGAGCCGACGATGCGCTCCGTGAACCGCAGATGCGAGCTGGCCATCGAGCCTCTTTTCCTATGACCGCGTGAGGCCGACCTGCGCACCGACGAAGGCGCCCTGGACGAGTGATGAGAACCGAGGGCTGCGTGGAGCCCGCCGGTCGTCAGCCGAATTCGCCCTTGCAGCCGATCAAGATCGAGGGCGCCGGCCCCGTCTACGAGGGGGTCATCGCGGTCTGCGAGCGGCACGGCTCGCGCGTCGTCGAGAGCGGCGACGCGGCATTATTCGTCCTTGCCGCGACCACGCGCATCGTGCGCAAGCCGGAATACGAGGCGCCGCGCCTCGGGACGCTGTGCTTTCATCCGAGCCTCTTGCCGCGCCACCGCGGCCGCGACGCCGTCTACTGGACCCTCAAGATGGGCGACACCGAGACCGGCGTCAGCTGGTTCTGGGTGACCGATAAGGTCGACGCCGGGCCGATCGCGGTGCAGCGCCGGATCGCGATCCCGCCCGGCATCCGGCCGCGCGACCTCTACAACGAGTACCTCGCCCCGCTCGGCGTCGCGGCGTTCGAAGACCTCCTGTTGCAACTCGAGGCCGGCGTGGTCCCGCGCCTCGTGCAGGACGAGAGTCAGGCCACCTACGAACCACCACGCGAAGCCAAACCCGCCGACGCCTGACCGCTTTCGATCAGCGCGTGCCGGTGAGCCGCTCCGTTTCGCGCTCGCGGATGTCGAAGGTTCCCCGCTCGGTCGGCACACGTGCCGGCTGCAGGGCGAGCGCCGCACAATAGGCCGGTGGGACTTCCTCGCATCCGAAGACGCGCCACAGGTTCTTGTACTGCGTGACGCCGAGCGTGCGCAGCGGTGGTCCGGCGGCATGGGTGAGCCGGTGCTCGTCGACGTCGTCGATGAGGAAGGTGCCGTCGGAGAGGCGCAGGCAGTCCTGCACCCAGCCACCGTCGAGCACGCAGCGGTTGACGACTTGAAAGCGCTCGTCGAGCAGTAGGACTTCTTTGGCCCAGCTGTTCGCCAGCGACCAGCCGCCGGGGATGCGCCGGATCGCATGCGGCCGCGCTAGACCGTCGAGCAGAATCTCAGGCGCCCGATCGGGCGCGCGGCGGTCGATGCGCACCAGGAGGCCCTGGTGGAACAGCGTCGTGAGCACGTAGCGTTCGTCGGGATCGGCGAAGACGGCGCTGTTCAGATGCGTCGCCTGGAGGCGGGTGTGATAGTGCATGCCGCGGTGGTCGCGTCCGCGCCCGCTCTCGCGCACGTCTCCGCACGGTCCCGTCGCGAAGCCGTGCTCGGCTGCCCACCACTCCCAGAGCGTGTTGCCCTCCAAATCGACCTCGACGATCCCGTCGCTCCCCGTACACGTCACCAACAGTCCGCGCGAGGTGCGCACGACGCTATGGACGTCGTTGAAGGCCGGGTTCGAGATGCGCCGCACGACCCGGGTCGGCTTCGCCTGCACGTCGACGACCAGCACGCACGCGGACTCCCCGTCGGCGACGTAGAGGAGACCGTCGGCAAAAGTGAAGCCCATCGGCGTCGCCAGACTCTCGCCCCAGCTCTCGCGCCAGACGATCGCCTGAGCCGCGAGGTCGTAGATGACGAACGTTCCGCGGAATTCGCTCGTGTCGACCAGATTCGAGCGCACGTCACCGGCGGAGCGCGTGACGTAATCGTCTTTGCGCCACGTCAACGGAAGATCGGGAGGCGTCTCGACCGACCCGACGTTCAGCGTCGTGCTGACGCGCCGGCCGGGGTCGATCCGCGCCCCGGGCACCGGTGGGTACCCCGCCTCGATGCGCCAGCGTCGCCGCAGCAGATCGAGACGTGTCGAAACCACCGATGCTGCTATAAACACGAGGCAACGCTCCGCGCGCGCCCATGCCAAAACAGGCTCGTCATGCCCACACCCTCCACACCCTGTGCGAGAACGTCCGGCGTATTCGCCGGAACCCATCCCTAGCATGCGGACTTCGTGTATAACCTGTCAAGTGCTCGCCTCCACAGATTGCGCGGAATCACGGCGCGCTCGCGGAAAGCTGCGGGGTGTGGTCCTCCTCAGCACTGATGTGGGATCGCGTCGTCGCCTCGGATCCGGGGCTGACGCGGCTCGCTACCGCCGCGCGCACGACCCTCTCGGTCGCGCTGGCCGTCGTGGTCGTCGGAACGCTGGGGCGGGCGGCTGGCTTCTCGACCAGCGTAACCGTGCTGGCCGCGATCGTCGCGATGCAGACCGCGGTCGCCGTCAACGATCCTCGCCCCCGCGCCACGACGCTGTTGGTTCCGATCCCCGGTGCGATCGGCGCGACCTTGGCGACGCTCGTCGCCGGGCGCGTCTGGATCGGCGACGTCGTATTCCTGCTCGTCCTGTTCGTCGCGGTGGCGATCCGCGCGCGCGGCCCGCGCTGGACGGCGTTCGGGACGATCCTGATGATCACGTACTTCCTGGGGCTCTTCTTCCGGGAGAGCCTCGGGCAGCTGCCGTCCCTGCTCGTCGCGATCGTGCTGGCGGCGCTGGCGACGTACCTCGTCCGCTTCGTGCTGCTGCCGGATCGCGCCGACTTGCTGGCGCGTCACACGCTCAACGCGTTCGTCGCGCGCGTGCGGCTCGTCGCGGCGAGCGCTCTCGACCTCTTGCGTGCTACCGACGAGCAGCCCGCGCAGAACCGGCTGCGCCACGTCGTGCAGCGGCTCAACGAGACGGCGCTGACGATCGAGAACCGCCTGCGCGATCGCGACATCGAGGAGATCCGTATCGTCTTCGACGCCGAGCTGGCGGGTGAGAACGTCGCCGAGGCGGCGGTTCGGCTCCGCCGCGCGGGCACGCCCGTGCCCCGCGCACTGCTGCTGGCGCTGCAGGCGCTGCAGAGCAGCTCCGCGCAACGCGCCGCGCGCGTCGCCCAACGCGTCGACGACGACCCCGACGCCGGTCCCGAGGCGCGCGAGCTGGCGATTGCGATTCGCGACCTCGTCGCCGCCGTCGCCCAGGTTCGCTCGACGGTCGAGAAGCTGGCGGTGACGGACCAGCCCTGGGGCGCCGGCGCCGGACCGCAGCAACCGGCACTCCAACAAGCGGTCCAGATCACCGTCGCCTCGGCCGCCTCGATCGCCGTCGGCGAGGCACTCTCGCCTTCACGCTGGTTCTGGGCGGTCCTGGCGGCGTATTTCGTCTTCAGCGGGACCGCGTCGGCCGGCGAGACTCTCGCGCGGGCGTGGCATCGCACGGTCGGCACCGCCGTCGGCGCACTGGCCGGGATCCTGCTCGCGAACCTGCTGCTCGGCCAGACGGCGCTCGACGTGGCGGCGATCTTCGTCTTCTTGTTCTGTGCGATGTACGCGGTGCGCTTCTCGCAGGCGGTCATGATCTTCTTCATCACCACCGATCTCGCGCTGCTCTACGCCCTCACCGGCACCTTCAGCGACGAGCTGTTGGGTATCCGGATCGCCGAAACCGCGATCGGTGCCATCTTCGGTGGCCTGGCCTCGACGCTGATCTTCCCGACGCGCACGGCCGACGTGATCGTCTCGACCGCTCGCGATGCCCTTGACGGCGCCGGCACCCTCGTGCACGCGGCGATCGGGAAGTTGCTCGACGCGAACAGCACGCCCGACCCGATCGATCTTGCGCACGATCTGGATGTGCGCATCCAGCGCTTCGTCGCACGCGCACGCACGATCGTCGCCGCACCGCCGGCCTTGACCGGCGCGGGACCCGATCTGCGCCGCTGGATGTTCTCCCTCGCGCAGTACAGCTACTACGCGCGCAACCTGGCCAGCCTGGTCGACCACGACCCGGGGATCGCGCACGGGAAAGGCGCCGAGGCACTGCGCGCGCTCGAGCCGGCGATGCTCGAAAACATCGACGCCGCCGCCGCGCGGCTCCAGCGCCGCGACGAGCGCACGATCGCCGAGACCGCGCCGCTGCTCGAGGAGATTCGCCTGGCGCAAGGCGAGTTGGAACCCGCCGCCCATCTGCTCGAACGCCTCGACCGCACGATTGCACGGCTCTCCCGCGAGCCCGGTGCCCTCGTCCGCGGCGCGGCGGCAGGACCGACCGTGCTGGGTCCTGAACGGTCGTCGGTCGTCCCGGGGGATTAGCTCAGTTGGTAGAGCACTTGCATGGCATGCAAGGGGTCAGGAGTTCGAGTCTCCTATCCTCCACCACCCCGAAGAGGCCCGCGCTCAGTGGAGCGCGGGCTTCGTCTTTGGTGAGCCGACACGAGGGGTAGCCGACCGGCGCGGCGGGGAAGATCGTGCGCATGAACTCCGGCCTCACCCTCCTCATCGTCATCGTCGCGGCGATCGCAGTCGCGTGGGTCGCGGTGCGTCGCGACCGCGTGGGACGCAAGCTCCCCGTCGCCGTCGCGACGGTCCGTGACGATGACGTGGCCGACGCGCAGGTCCTCGCGCAGCTTCGCGCCGCCGGGGCCGACCTCACCAAGCCAACGCAGATCCGGTACTCCCTCTACGTGCCGACGCGCGCGCAAGCGGAACAAGCCGCCGCCGAACTCGCCGCGCGCGGCTTCGTCCCGGAGCTGCGCCCGCCGGCCGGTCTGCAAGCCGGCGGCGCGATCGATACCGAGTGGGCCGTGATCGCGGTCGAGACGCACGTGCCGTCGCCCGAACACGTCCGCGTTGCGCGCGCCATCTTTTCCCGCCTCGCAACGACCTTCGGCGGCGTCTACGACGGCTGGGAAGCTGCGGTCACGCCATAGCGGGCCGCGCGCTCGCCAGCGCCATCCTCTTGTCAAGCCCGGCCGCCTGGGCTATCATCGTCGCCGCGGAGGACGCTGGGCCGTCGCGGCGCACGTGCGTCGAGGAACGTCCGGGCTCCATCGGGCAGGGTGCAGGATAACGTCCTGTCGGGGCAACTCGAAGGAAAGTGCCACAGAAACATACCGCCGCCTCGCAAGAGACGGTAAGGGTGAAATCGTGCGGTAAGAGCGCACGGCGCTCCGCGGTGACGCG
>Ga0302324_100001457_pt1 | contig 57603 bp, 43 predicted proteins | sample Palsa_T0_1_FD_201949 | JGI IMG/M metagenome (GOLD analysis project Ga0302324, IMG submission 201949) | Peat permafrost microbial communities from Stordalen Mire near Abisko, Sweden - Palsa_T0_1 | ecosystem: Environmental > Terrestrial > Soil > Palsa > Peat permafrost | place: Sweden: Abisko...
GTCTGCAAATCGCCGTCCCCACTCCCGAGAAGCGCGCCGTAGCGACTGTGATTGGCGTGGACCTGGGACTTGAAGTGTTCGCCCATTGCAGTGACAACGTGGAGATCCCGAATCCACGCATTGCAAATCGAGCCGAGGCAGAACTGCGCCGCCGGCAACGCGCGCTATCCCGCTGCAAGCTGGGCGGTCATCGCCGCCATAAAGTGCGGGCGCAAGTGGCAAAAGTTCACCGTAAGATCACCAATACCCGCAATAGCTGGCTTCATAAGGAATCGGCGAAGCTCGTCAAGCGCGCCGATCTCATCATCGTAGAGGATTTGAAAGTTGCGAATATGATTCGTCACCCGACCCTGGCGCGTTCGATTGCGGATGCGTCCTGGTCGCGGTTCGTCTCGATGCTCAGCTACAAAGTTGCAAAGACTGGTGGCCATCTCATTCGAGTCGATCCGAGGTATACCAGTCAGGAATGCTCAGGCTGCCATGAACTCGTACCGAAGTCGCTCGCCGTGCGCACGCATAAGTGCCCGTCGTGCGGCTTGGTCATCGACCGAGACTACAATACGAGCTTGAACATTCGCCGCGCCGGGATGTTGGCGCAGGGGCCCTTAACGTGATCGGTTTGCGATGAGCGTGCGCCCGAAAGCATATGCTGACTCCCGCGAGGGAGTTAAGTATATAAATCCCAAACGATTTATTGATCCTTTTGAGCCTGTCCATATCCGCCGCCTCGTGGGTGAGTTTGGCTCGCCGCTCCTCATTGTCGATTGCGAGCGCATTCGCGCGCAGTATCGCAAGCTCACCCGTGCGCTGCCCGGCGTCGACCTGCACTATGCGCTGAAGCCGCTGCCGCATGCGGCAGCGGTGCGGACCGTCATCGCGGCGGGCGGCTTCCTCGATCTTGCGACCAGCGGCGAGGTGCAGCTCGCGGCGCGCCTGGCCGTTGCTGCGGCGCGCTGCATTCACACCCATCCGATCAAGACCGAGCGCGACATCAGAAACGCCGTACATTTTGGCGTGCGCACCTTCGTTGCCGACAACCCGGATGAAGTGCGCAAGTTCGCGCACTTCACCGACTGCACTGAACTTCTGCTGCGCATCTCCTTCAGGAGTCCGGGAGCGGTGTGCGATCTGTCGCGCAAATTCGGCTGCGATCCGGCGGAGGCGCTCGATCTTGCGCGGCTCGCGGCGGATTTGGGCATCAGCGTGCGCGGCCTGTCGTTTCACGTAGGCTCGCAGGCGCCCAATTCGGATAAGCACGTCGAGGCCATCGATGCGTGCGCGCGGTTACTCGGCGCGGCGCGGCGCGAGAAGCTCGGCGTGCTCGACACACTCGATATCGGCGGCGGATTTCCGATCCCGTACGCGCAGAAGGCCCAGGACATAGGCCGCTTCTGCGCGCCGATCCGCGCGGCGCTCGCAGGTTTGCCACGCCGGCTGCGCATCATCGCCGAGCCGGGACGCTTCATCGTCGGCCCCGCCGCGATTGGCGTCGCGGCCGTCATGGGGCGCGCCCGGCGTGAAGGGCGGTGGTGGTACTACCTCGACGACGGACTCTACGGCTCCTACAGCGGCCAGATGTACGATCATGCCCGCTATCCCCTCGAGGCGCTGCGCACCTCGGGTGAGCGCGCGCCGTGCGTGCTCGCAGGCCCCACCTGCGACAGCATCGACGTCATCGCGGAGAACGTCATGCTGCCGCAGCTGCGCTGCGGGGATCTGATCGTCGGGCGCGCCATGGGCGCCTATACCTGGGCAAGTGCTTCGGAGTTCAACTTCCTCCCCAAGGCGACGGTTGTGGCCGTGAATGCCCATGCGGGCGATACCGGTAGCGTATGAGCGATGCGCCCGCACCGCAGCGAACGGCCATTCATGCGCTCGTGGCACGGGCGCGCGCGGGCGATGCGCGCGTCATCGCGCCGCTGCCCTCGGGCTGGGCCATGTTCGGCGAGCGGCAGTTCGTGTACGGCTACGCGCTGTTACTGCCCGATCCGGTGGTTCCTGACGTCAATAGTCTCGGCGTGCAAGAGCGCGGGCAATTTCTGCTCGACATGACGCTCCTCGGAGATGCGCTCCTCGCCGTGACCGGCGCGCTGCGCATCAACTATGCGATCTTCGGCAATCTCGAGCCCGCGCTGCACGCGCACATCGTGCCGCGTTATGCCGATGAGCCGCCCGCGCTGCGCACGCAGCATCCCTGGGCCTATGACTGGGATGCGGCACAGATCTTTGACCCGCGCACCTTCCGCGATCTCGCCGCGGCGCTGCGTGGCGAATTGGCGCGCCGCGGCGCACGCTAGCGCCGTGCTCAGAATCGGCGATCTGTCGCGCAGTTTTCGTGAAGGCGAGCGCGTGCACCGCGTGCTCGACCATGCCAACGCCGCGATTGCCGCCGGCGAGGTCGTGGCGATCATCGGCCGCAGCGGCTCGGGCAAATCGACGCTGCTCAATCTCATCAGCGGCATCGACCGTCCGGACGGCGGCACGATTGAATTCGACGGGCGCGTGATCAGTGCGCTCGCCGAGCCCGAGCGCACCTTGTTCCGCCGCACTCACGTGGGCTTCGTCTATCAGCTCTTCAATCTCCTGCCGACACTCGACGTGGAGGAAAACGTGCGCCTCGTTCTGGAGCTGAACGGCATCCACGGCGCAGCCGCGCGTGCACGCAGCCGCGCCGCGCTCGCCGAGGTCGGCCTCGCGGAGCGCGCGCACAGCGCCGTCGACGTGCTCTCGGGGGGCGAGCAGCAGCGTGTCGCCATCGCGCGCGCCCTGGTGCACGAGCCCACCCTGCTGCTCGCCGATGAGCCGACCGGCAATCTTGATGAGGACAGCGCGCGCGATATCGTGCCGCTGCTGCGCTCACTCGCGCAGCGCCGGGCGGCGGCGCTTCTCATTGTCACGCACGACCCGGGGCTGGCGCGCTCCGCCGATCGCGTTCTTGAGCTTCTCGACGGGCGCCTGCACGCGAGCGCCGCGCACGAGGCGCGTTCCTAGATGCCGCTTGCAGCGGCGGCGGTGCTGCGTCATCTGCTGCGCCATCCGGCGCAGCTCGTGCTCGCCCTCGTGGGGCTCGCTCTCGGCGTGGCGACGATTGCGGCGGTGGATATGGCCACCGCAAGCGCCGCGCGCGCATTTGAGCTCTCGATCGATGCGGTGAATGGTGCGGCGACGCACGAGATCGTCGCGGGCCCTGCGGGCATCGATGAGCGCTGGTACGTCGCGCTGCGACGCGCGCGCCTGCCCATCGATTTCGCGCCGCTGGTCGAGGGCTATGCAGCAATCGGCGATCGGAGCATGCAGCTCGTGGGAATCGATCCGTTCGCAAGCCCCGCCTTTGACGGCGGCGCAGCCGCGCCGGGAGCGCGCGCAGGCGCGACGGAGCTGCCGGAGCTCTCGCGCTGGCTTACGCACAGCGGCACGGTGATGATGGCGGCCGCCACCGCGGCCGAGCTGCATCTGCACGCGGGGGATTCATTTGCCCTCGAGGTGAGCGGGCGCACCCAAAGCGCCGAGTTCCTCGCGCCGCTCGGGGTCGCGCGACCCGGCGATGCAGCGCTCATCCTGACGGACATCGCCCAGGCGCAGGAATGGCTGCGCCTCACGGGGCGTTTGTCGCGCATCGATCTGCGTGTGCCTGCGGGCGCGGACGGAGCGCGCGCGCTCGCACGCCTGCAAAATGAGCTGCCTGCCGGCGCCGAGGTGCAGGCAGTGGGCAGCCGCACGCGCGAAAATCTTGATCTGGCCGCAACCTTTACGGTCAATCTGCAGGCGATGAGCTTGCTGGCGCTGCTCGTGGGCTTCTTCCTCATCTACAGCGCAGTGAGCTTCGCCGTGGTGCAGCGCCGCGCCATTATCGGCGTGCTGCGGGCGCTCGGTGTGACGCGCGGCGAAGTGCTGGCGACGCTCGCTCTCGAAGCGGCGCTGATTGGCACCGTGGGCGCGGCGTTGGGATTGCTCCTGGGAGTCCTCATCGGGCACGCGCTCGTGGGCCTCGTGGCCGGTACGATCAATGATCTGTACTTCGTCGTCGCCGTCAGCCGCGTGACCCTGCCGGCGAGCGCCGTTCTGAAGTCGCTCGCCGCCGGAATTGGAGTGGCGCTCATCGCAGCCTGCATTCCCGCGCTGGAAGCGGCGGGCTCGCACCCGCAGCTTGGCCTCAAACGCTCCGTCCTCGAGGCGCGCGCGACGGGTGCGTCGCGCTGGCTGCTGCTGACGAGCGCACTCTTCGCATCGGGCGCACTCGCCATCGTCTGCGGTTCCACGCGCAGCCTGTTCGCGGGATTCGTCGCTCTGTTTCTGCTGCTGCTGGCGGTTGCGGCACTCGCGCCCGCGGCACTGCGCGCCGGCGCGCGTGCCGCGGCCCACCTCATCACAGGCGCAAGCCCCATCGTGCGCCTGGCGCTCAACGACATTGCCACATCGCTCTCGCGCACCGGCGTTGCCATCGCGGCGTTGAGCCTGGCCGTGTGCGCGATGATCGGGGTTTCTCTCATGGTCGACAGTTTCCGCGAGTCGCTGCACGATTGGCTCGGCCGCACGCTGCGGGCGGACTTTTACGTGACCGCGCCCGGACCGGGATTTGCCCGACCCGAGCGGCGCATCGAGAAGGATGTGGTGGCGGCGCTGCTTGCAACGCCGGGCATCATCGCGCACACCGAGAGCCGGCGTGTGCGGGTCGAATCCCCGGCCTTCGGGCCGGTGTCGCTCGATGCGCTCGCGCTCGCTCCGGGCAGCTATGCGGGATTCCAGCTGATTGCCGGGGATCCGGCGGACGTTTGGGGCGCCTATGAGCGCGGCGCGCTCGTGATCTCGGAGCCGCTCGCATGGCGGCTCAAGCTCGGCGTCGGCGAGCGCCTGACATTGACTACCGCACGCGGCCCGCATGCCTTCGAGATCGCGGGCGTGTATCGCGAATACGGCAACGATCGCGGCACGGCATTGCTCACGCGCGCGGTGTATGCGGCTTGGTGGCAGGATGATGCGCTGACGGCGCTCGGTCTTTATCTCGCGCCACAGGCGCGCCCGGCACAGGTGATGGCGCGGCTCAATGCCGCGGCGGCGGGCCGCCAGGCCCTCATGATCCGCTCCAACGCCGACGTGCGCGAGCTGTCGATGAGCATCTTCGAGCGCACCTTTGTCATCACGCGCGTTCTGTATTGGCTGACCGCGGGCGTTGCGGCGTTGAGCCTCGTGAGCGCGCTCGTCGCCTGGGAGCTCGAGCGCGCGCGCGAGCTTGCTCTTCTGCGCTCGCTTGGAGTCACGCCGCGCGGCATCGCGCTGCTCATCGAGGCGCAGACGCTCTTCATCGGCGTGGTCGCGTGGTTGACGGCGTTGCCTGCCGGCCTTCTGACCGCACTCATGCTGATCGACGTCGTCAATCGACGCGCTTTCGGCTGGCAGATCGATCTGCACGTGCACGCGCAGGCGTTCGCCGCCGCCGCGGCGATTGCACTCTCGGCGGCGCTTGTGGCGGGCCTGTATCCCGCCTGGAGGAGTTCAGGCGCGCCTCTGGCGCAGGCGATCCGGGAGGAATGATGCGCACGCGCGCCATGGTGCCGGCGCTCCTCGCCGCAGGGCTTGCGGCGGCAGCGGTGGCAGCCGGCGGGGTCCTGCCGTTTGACAACGCGGGCGCCGCGTTCGAGCAGGCGCTGACGCCGCGTGAATTTGAATTCCCGCGCGACCACGGCGCGCATCCCACCTTTGCGCACGAATGGTGGTACGTCACGGGGCACCTCGCTGCACCTTCGGGCGAGCGCTTCGGATTTGAACTCACATTCTTCCGTATCGCTCTGGCGCGCGCCCCCGCCGCCACGGATGCATCGCACTGGCGCGCACAGCAGATGTACGTCGCACACTTTGCCGTGACCGACATCGATCGCGGGCAGTTTCATTTCCAGGAGCGCTCGGCGCGCGACGCCTTGGGGCTCTCCGGGGCCGAGGCGGACCCCTTCAGGGTGTGGGTGGATGACTGGTCGCTCGCCTCAGGCGGCGCGCGCTGGCAAATCCAGGCGGCGATGCAAGACTATGCGCTTGATGTGCAAATGACCGCTGAAGTGGCTCCAGTGCTGAATGGCGATCGGGGCCTAAGCCAGAAATCAAGTGCTCCCGGCGATGCCAGCTACTACTACTCCATCCCGCGTCTAGCCGTTCGCGGCACGCTGCTGCGTAATGGGCAATCACTTCAGGTGAGCGGCAGCGCCTGGCTCGACCGGGAGTGGGGCAGCGGGGGCCTGGGTGCGGATGCAGCGGGCTGGGATTGGTTCGCCCTGCAGCTCGCGGATGGCAGCGAGCTTATGTTCTATTCATTGCGCCGTCGCGACGGGCGCCGGGATGCGCACAGTGCCGGCACCTGGGTCGCGCCGGATGGCGCGGTGCGCGCGCTCGGCAGCGCCGATGTCGCGATCGGCGTCGAGGGCTACTGGATGAGCCCGCGCGGCGGGCGCTATCCGGCGCGCTGGACGCTGAACGTGCCTGTGCTGGGCCTTGCCGTCGATCTACGTCCCGTGCTCGCGGACCAGGAGCTCGACGGGCGTCCCCGCTACTGGGAGGGAGCCGTGGACGTCTCCGGCCGCGCGAACGGGAGGAACATCTCCGGATCCGGCTACGTTGAACTGGTGGGATACGCCCGTACGCCCTGAAGGGGCGAGAAGAGGGTGCTGTGGCGGGTGATAAGCGTGTACTTGACTGTTGCTTATGCGCTACAGTTCCTGCCGCAGACCGTCTGGCGCGGAGCATCGCGCCTGCGGCTTTGCCCGTGTAGCATCGTCCATAACATTGGCGCTTAAAAGCCGTGAGGGGATGTGTATGAACGCCGTGGAGCGGAGTGTGGGCGCATCGAATGGTGCTTGCGAAGCCGAGGGTCCGGAGCAGCTTGCCCGGCCGCCTCGCGAGCGCCGGTCCATCGAGGCGCGGCTCATCGAACGGCTGCTGTCGCACCTGGGCAACCCGCCCATTGAATTCCTGCTGTGGAACGGCGAGCGCGTTTCAAGTTCGGGCGCCGAGATGGTGCATCAGCTGCGGATCGCGGATCGCGCGACGCTGTTTACGCTGTTCACCGATTCGCAGCTGGGATTTGGCGATGCCTACAGTGATGGACGCATCAGCGTTGAGGGCGATCTCGTCGAGTTTCTCGAGACCGTCTACCAGAGCACGGCGCGCCGCGCGGCACCGCCTTCTCTTCTGAAGCGTCTCCTGAACCGCCGCTACGCGGCGCGTCCCAACACCCTCTCTGGTTCACGCGACAACATTCACCGCCACTACGATATCGGCAATGATTTCTATTCACTCTGGCTCGGGCGCACGATGTCCTATACCTGCGCCTACTACCCGACGCCGGCGGCCACGCTCGATGAGGCGCAGGTGGCGAAGATGCACCACGTGTGCCGCAAACTGCAGCTGCAGAGCGGGCAGAGCGTCGTCGAAGCCGGTTGCGGCTGGGGCAGCCTGGGTCTGCACATGGCGCGCCACTACGGCGTGAAGGTGCGTGCGTTCAACATCTCGCACGAGCAGATCGTCTACGCGCGCGCCCGCGCGCAAGCAGAAGGCCTCACCGCGCAGGTCGAGTATGTCGAGGATGATTACCGCAACATCTCCGGGCGCTACGATGCCTTCGTCTCCGTCGGCATGCTCGAGCATGTGGGCGTGCAGAACTACGCCGAGCTCGGACGCATCGCCACTCAATGCCTGCCGCGCCACGGCCGCGGACTCATCCATTCCATCGGCAGGAATCGCCCGGCGCCGCTGCATGCGTGGATCGAGCGGCGCATTTTCCCGGGAGCCTATGCACCCTCGATCGCCGAGATGATGCAGATCTTCGAGCCCTGGGATCTGTCGGTCCTCGATGTCGAGAACCTGCGCCTGCACTATGCCAAGACCCTGCGCCACTGGCTCGCGCGCTACGAAGCGGCGAGCGAGCGCGTCAAGAGCATGTTTGATGAGAAATTCGTGCGCATGTGGCGGCTGTACCTGGCGGGCTCGGTGGCGGGATTCACCATGGGAACCTTGCAGCTCTTCCAAGTGGTGTTTGCGCCGCGCGACAACAACGAGATCCCTCTCACGCGCGCTCACCTGTACCAGGGCTGAGCCGCAAGCGAACCCATGCGCTCCTGCGACGTATTGATCGTGGGCGGCGGACCCGCGGGCTCCTCCGCGGCGTGGCAGTTGCGCCGCGGTGGCGCGGATGTCGTGGTGCTCGATCAGGAAACCTTTCCGCGCCTGAAGCTGTGCGCGGGCTGGATCACACCCGAGGTGGTGCGCGATCTGCAGATGGATGTCGCGTCCTACCCGCACCGTTTCCTGACCTTCGACCGACTGCACGTGCATCTGAAGGGCATGCACCTGCGCGTGCCGTCGGTGCAGCACTCGATCCGCCGCTTTGAGTTTGATGCCTGGCTCCTCGAGCGCTCGCAGGCGCCGGTCGTGCAGCATGCCGTGCGCAGCATCCGCCGCGAGCGCGGCGTCTATTTGATCGACGACGCTTTTCAATGCCGCTATTTGATCGGCGCCGGCGGTACGCGCTGTCCCGTGTATCGGACGCTGTTTCGCGCATCGAACCCGCGCACGAGCGGCCTGCAGACCGTGACGCTTGAGCATGAGATTGCCTACGATTGGCAGGATCCGGACTGTCACCTGTGGTTCTTCGAGAAAAAACTTCCCGGTTATGCCTGGTACGTCCCGAAGGCCAACGGCTGGTTGAACGTCGGCATCGGCGGCATGGCCGATCGCATGAAGAAAAGCGGCCACGACATCAAATATCACTGGTCGCGCTTTACGCGCGAACTCGACAGCAAGCTTGCACCGCGCGCACAGTACGAGCCATCCGGATACAGCTATTACCTGCGCGGCCGGGTCGAGGTTGCGCGCATCGAGGATGCGTTCCTAACGGGCGACGCGGCGGGGCTGGCAACGCGCGACATGGCCGAAGGAATCGGCCCGGCGGTGAGAAGTGGCATTCGCGCGGCGCAAGCGATCCTGCATGACAGGCCCTACGAGCTCGACGCCGTGACGGGCTCGAGCCTGGGCGGTGGTCTTGCGAGCCGTCTCCTCGACTGGGCGATGACGCGCGGCGCCGGCACGTAGGGGTCGTGGCGGGAGCCGGCCGGGGCGCAGTAGAGTAAGCCCGATTTAGTTGCCAAGGTGCACTGCGATGCAAGACGAAGCATTCATGGATAAGGCGTTCTGGTGGGTGGCTGCCGCGGTGGTAGTCGTCATCGTCGGTGCCGGCTACTACTACTATCGCACGCACCACGCGCCGCCGCCGCCGCCGGTTGCACAGGGACCGCTGCCGGCCCCGGCGCCGGCGCCCGAGCCGGCCATTCAGCACCCGATTCCCGCAGAAGCGGCGACCGACACGGTAGCGCCGCCCCCTCTTGAGGATAGCGACGTGCCGGTGCGCACGGCACTGCTCGGAGTATTGGGCGACAAGACGGTAAGTGCGTTCCTCGTTCCCAAGGACATCATCCGGCACCTCGTCGTCACCGTCGACAATCTGCCGCGTAAGAAGGTTGCCGTGGAGCTGCGGCCGGTGAAACCCACTCCCGGCGCGACCGCAACCAGCGGCACCGAGGACACACTCATCCTTGCGCCGCAGAACTATGAGCGCTACGCGCCCTTCGTGCAGGCGCTGCACGCCGCGGACGCCAAACAGCTGACGCGCATCTACTTCCACTTCTACCCGCTCTTCCAGCAGGCCTACGAGAACTTGGGTTACCCGTCGCAGTATTTCAACGATCGCCTGATTGCAGTCATCGATGACATGTTGAAAGCGCCCGACGTGCAAGGGCCGATAGCGCTCGTGCAGCCGCGGGTCTTCTACGAGTACAAGGACCGCGATCTGGAGGGGCGCTCCGCCGGTCAGAAGCTCCTGATCCGCATGGGACCCGCCAACGCAGCCGTCGTCAAAGAAAAACTGCGTGAGCTGCGCGCCGCGCTCCTCGAGCACGAAAAATCCACGGGCAAACATGGCTGAGCCAAGCTAGGCGCGCTGCACCCATGGCTATTCAGCCGGTATTGCGGATGGGCCATCCGCTGTTGCGGCAGGTGGCATTACCGGTCGCCCAATTCGCAAGCGCTGAGCTTGCCGCGCTCGTCGCCGACATGGACGACACCATGCGCGCGCTGCACGGCGCCGGCATCGCGGCGCCGCAGATCGGCGTCAGCCTGCGGGTCGTGATCTTCGAAGTGACCGAGAACCCGCGCTACCCGCACGTCGCGCCGGTGCCCTATACCGTTCTTATCAACCCCATCATCGCCGCCCTCGATAGCGCCGAGGAGGAGGGCTGGGAAGGCTGCCTGTCGGTGCCGGGCATGCGCGGGCTCGTGCCGCGCGCACGGCGCGTGCGCTACCAGGGCTTTGACATTGCAGGCGCACCCATTGACCGCACCGTGGAAGGATTCCATGCGCGCGTCGTGCAGCACGAGGTCGATCACCTCGACGGGATTCTGTATCCGCAGCGCGTGCGGGATCTGAAGGATTTTGGCTTCGAGGATGCTCTGGGAGAGCGCATGACTCCCATGCCCGACTGACGCGCGCCGCGCGCGCCGTCGCTCATCCGCCCTTCGGCTCGCGCAGTACGCCGTCATTGACGCGCAGGTCGCGCGTCATGCGGATCGCATCCTCCACGCCCTGATAGTAGGCCGCGGCGCGGCCGCTTTCCCGATAGCCGAGAGCGCTGTAAAACGCATGCGCAGCCGCGCTCGTCGCGCGCAATTCAAGCGCAATGACGAACGTTCCGGCGGTGACGGCCGTCTCGTGCAGCCAATATAAGAGCTGCCGCGCAATACCCCGGCGTCGATACTGCGGCCGCACGGCGAGGAGATTGAGGTGTGCCGAGTCGTCCGCAAATTGCATCACGGCGAAGCCGGCAACGGCGCGCTCGACGCGCGCCGTGAGCACGACACTGTCCGCATGCTCGATGTGGCGCGCGATTCGCACCGCGGTCCAGGAGTGGGCGAGCCCGGTTTCGATGAGGTCGCGCGACATTTGCGCAAGCTCGCTCGCCGCGTCGATTCGCGCCAGGTGCAGACGACAGTGCGTCATTTGGATGAGGATACCGCAGCACGCAGGCCGGCACGAGTGAGGCGCTGGCGCACGCGGCGCTCCCGGCAATTACGCGAGCGTGTGGAACACCCGCTGCACGTCCTCATCCTGCTCGAGCTTGTCGATGAGCGTGAGCACTTCGGTGGCCTCGTGCTCCGGCAGCTCGATGGGCTGCGAGCATACATACTCATGCTCGGCGGAGAGCGGCGCGATGTGGCGCGCCTCGAGCGCTTCCTGCAGCTTGCCGAAATCGGCGAACGCGCAGCGGATGACGAGCTCGGGCTCGCCTTTGTCGCTCGTGCTCTCGCCCATCTCTTCAAGCCCATGGTCAATCAGATAGAGTTCGAGCTCGTCCTGGTCGATGCCGGCCGGCGCCAGGCGAAACACGCCCATCTTTTTGAAGAGAAAGCTCACGCTGCCGTTGGTGGCGAGATTGCCGCCGTTTTTGCTCATAACATTGCGCACGCCGGCAACGGTGCGTGTGGGATTGTCGGTCGCGGCCTCTACCAGAAGCGCGACACCGTGCGGCGCGTAACCCTCGTAGATGACCTGCTGATAAAGCGCCGCATCGCGGCCCGAGGCGCGCTTGATCGCCGCCTCGACCTTGTCCTTCGGCATATTGACCGCGCGCGCGTTCTGAATGAAGCGCCGCAGGGCGGGGTTTGACGCCGGGTCGGGTCCGGCCGCCTTCGCCGCCATGGTGATGTCCTTCGCGATCCGGGCGAACTGCTTCGCCATGCGGTTCCAGCGCGCGAACATCGTGTGTTTGCGAACTTCGAAAATGCGTCCCATGGTGAAAACGGTGCCACGCGGGGCATCGAACCGCAAGCACCGAACGCGGCGCTTAGGCTAGCTGGGCGTAGAGTGCCCGCAGGCGTCGACGTTGCATCTTCAACGCGTATTCGATCTCGCGCAGCCGCTTCTGGAAGCTCGCCTGCTCCCAGTGCTCGATCACGCTGCGCTTCTTTTCGGCGTACCACGCCTCTTTCACCCGCGCCCACTCGCTGACGGCGCTTAGAAAGGACTCGTACTCCTGCGCGATGCGCTCGCGCAGCGAATCCACATTGGCGCGGCCGCGCACGGCGAACGCGGAATTCGCAAGTTTCTCCTGCGCGCGCTGGAACTGCATCGCGAGCAGCGCCCGCTGGATCTGAAAGGCGGGCGTGCGCTTCAGGCGGTGCGCGAGGCCCAGGTACTGCATCGCGGCCACGAGCCATTTGGTCGGGTCCCACTGCCACCAGCGCACGCCGTTTCTGTAGTCGTGCGCGAAGATGTGATGAAAGTTGTGGTAGCCCTCGCCGTGCGTGAGGAAGGCGAGCACGGGATTGTCGCGCGCGCTGTTCTCATCCGTGTAGGGCCGGGTGCCCCACATGTGCGCCAGAGAGTTGATGAGAAAGGTGAAGTGGTGACTGATGACCACGCGCAACAGGCCCGCCAGGATGAACGTGCCCCACACGTCTCCGACCAGCAGGCCCGCGCCGATTGTGAGACCGAAATTGACGATGAGCGCAATCGCCAGATAGTGACGCTGCTGAAAGGCGAGGAGCGGATCGCGCTCCAGATCGCGCGCGTTGGAAAAGTCGGGATTGCCGCTCGGGTAGTAGCGCAGCATCCAGCCGATGTGCGAGAACCAGAAGCCGCGCCCCGCCGAGTACGGATCCTTGTCGTTGTCGTCGACATGCAGGTGATGTATGCGATGACTGCTGCACCACACGAGCGCGCTGTTCTGCAGCGCCATCGAACCGAATATCAGATAGATGACCTTCAGAACCGGATGCGCTTCATAGGCACGATGCGCCCACAGGCGATGGTAGCCCGCCGTGACCGACATGCCGCAGGCGACGAGAAAGAACGCAAACACGGCCCAGGAGCCGGCGCTGAAGCCGTGCACGATGCCATACCACGGTACGAGCACCGCCGCCGCGAGCGGCGTGAGGATGAACATAATCGTGGTCGGCCAGTTGATCGGCGGCTTCGCTTCGGTGGCTTGCGGCTGCGACATGGGGCTTGCGTCAGAGTCCTTTACTTAAGGAGCGTAAAGTAGCACGTTTGCCGCGGTCGGGTGGGTGACCCGCATCGCGCTATCGCGCAGCGGCAACCGCACTCGCACCGTGGAGACGTTCCCCATTACTGGAGCCACACATGAGCAAGGGCAAGGACCGGAAGAAAGAAACCAAGAAAAAGCCGACGAAGACGCTCGAGGAGAAGCGCGCGGCCAAGAGGGCGAAGAAGGAGGGCCGGGGCTTTACCATCTGAACGCGCGCCGGCGCCCGCAAAAAAACGGCGCGGCGTCGGTTAAATCGACGCCGCGCCGTTGAGTCGGACTCTTAGAACGAGAGGAACGCGCCGATGTTGAACGTGTTGCCCGTGTTCTCAGGCACAAGATTGCTCTGCGCCTCGGAGGTGACCTTGGAGAATTCACCCAGGATCGTAAGGTTGGGCGTCAGCTTGTGGTAGACGCCAACCGTCACTTTCTTGTTGTCTTCGACAAGGAGCGCCGTCGCGAGCGGATCAAGAGCCGCCTCTTCGCCCGTCGCGTGCAGCCGGCTCTCACCGTAGTTCACGCCGAACTTCGTGGGTCCAATCGTGTAGGTCAGCTGCGCGAGGAAGCCGTCGGAAGTGCGGGAATTACCGGCCGCATCCGCGCCATCCAGGAACAACGCCGTCGTGCCGACGCCGTTGGCATGGTAGTACCAGCCCATGACCTCGAAGCCGGCAATGTCGTACTTGCCGCCGATGTCAAACGCATTGCTGTTGTACTCGGCCACACCCGGCGTCGCCGTCTGCTTCTGATACAGGCCTGAGGCCGACAGATACAGTCCGCCCGCGGTGAAGGCGATCTTGCCGTGGAAGCCCGGAGCGCTCTTCGGCTCCGCCGGAGCACCGATCGGATTCAAAGGATCGAAGATACCGAAGGTGATCTTGGTACCGCCCATGTCAGGCGTCGTGTAGTCGATCTGCGAGAGCCAGTCCGTGTAGATGTAGCCCAGGCCGATCGAGCCCAACGTCGTATTGCCCGGCAGGCCGGTGGCAGCGCCGCCGGGGCCGCCCACGCCCGGAAGGGTCATGTCGTTCAGGATGACGTCCTGCTGGAAGAGGCCGATGTTGCGGCCCACGGTGAAGGTACCCATGTCCTTGTTGCCGAAGGTCATGTAGACCTGGCGAATGTCGAGACCTGCGGTGCCGAGGCCGGTGTTGGTCGTGCCGCCGATGGCATGGTTCGGGTCGCCGCCATCGTTGGTGCTGGTTCCCGGATACATACCGAATGTCCCGGTGATGTCCAGGCCGTTCTGTGTCGTTGCCACCCCGAATACGAAGGCAGCGGGCAGGAGGCCGTTGCTCACCGAGGAGGCGGTCGACTGGCCGTCGATCTCGGTACAGGCCAGGCCGCCGGCGATCGGTGATGGATTCGACTGGCAGCTTGAGTGAATGTAGTCGGCGTTAACGTTGCCGTTGAGGGTGAACTTCCAGTCCCCGGCCGCGACTTCGACGGCCTTGGGTGCCGTCGGCGCGAGCGCCGCGGCGACCGCGACTGCCAGAGCCAGGCCTATGCGTTGATGTCTCATGAGAGCGTTCTCCAAGTTGTTTGCGGGGCCGCGCTCGTCATATGTCCGCGCCGCTACACGTGCCGCCCCATTATCAATTTTCGCGACGCGGGCGCGGTCGGTGGTGCAACCGCCATGCCAATGCCCATGTGTTGCTTCGGCACATCATTCGTCCCCGTTTCTGATGTTTTCAGGGGGGTCCGGACCCTTTAGCGACCCCTGAGCCGCTACAGAACTGTTACATTGATGCAACGCGCCGTTACATCCGTGTCACGGTCCGGGGATCAAAAGGGCCTTCCCGCGGCCGCGGTGGGGGTGTAGTCCCCGGTACGGCGGGCTTGCGATAGCGGCCCGGGCGTGTTTCTCTATTGCCACATTGTCACGCGGGAGTGGGACGGTGGGGGGTTACAGTAGTGGCCCGGCACTTCCGCGCGACGATGCTTTCACACAACAGCAATACCCAATGAACGATCCAGAACGTCGGCGGGAGTTTGACGATGACACATGTAGTTGGGGCAGGGCTTCACGGCCGGCGCCGCGTTGGCGTCGATACCTTCGGTGCGGATGCGGTCGCACCTGATCTTCTTGATGTCGATGCGCGCGACAACCGTCGCGCCCGCTATGCGGAGCTCATCGCCATCGCACAGACGGAAATGGACCGCCTGCACGAGCAGATCCGCGGGTCAGGCTACGCAGTGGTGCTGACGGATGCAGCCGGCGCCGTGCTCTACGAGAAGTTTGACTCCGGCGTGCCGAACCTCGCGCTCGAGCGCATGGGACCGGGCGTGCCGGTACGCGGCGCGGGGCAGGAAATCCTCGGCGTGCTCGATGCGGCGTGTCTGCCTTCAACGGCGACACGCGCGAGCCACCTGCACATGATGGCGCTCATCAGCCTGTCCGCGCACATCATCGAAAAATGCCTGTTTCTGCGCCACCACCAGCACCACACGGTGCTGCGCTTCCATACGCGGGCGGAGCTTGTGGACCTGTTGCACGACGGCGCGCTGGCGCTGGCGCCCGACGGCACCGTGATCGGTGCCGATTGCGCGGCGGAGAAACTCCTGGGCGCGGATGACCGCTACCAGCTCGTGGGCAGACCGGTGAGCGACATCTTCGAAAACGAGGGAGAGGATTTCCTCGCGCTCGCGCTGCTTCGCTGCGCGACGCTGTGGCCGGTGCGCGAAGTGCGCCGCGGACAGCGCTTCTATGCGAGCGTCCACAGCGGACTGCAGGCGCACGGCAGCGCCGACGCGGCCCTGACCCCCGCACGGCCCGCCGTCGTGCAGGTCGCCTCGAGCCCGCGCACGCACGCGCACACGCTCGAGGAGCTTGCAGGGGATGATCCGCAGATGCTGCGCAATGTCAGGAGCGCGCACCGCATCGCCGATTCAGGCGTTTCCGTTTTGATTCAGGGACCGACGGGTTCGGGGAAGGAGGCCTTCGCGCACGCCATGCATCTGGTGAGTCACCGCGCGCATCGGCCGTTTGTGGCGGTCAACTGTGCCGCCATTCCGGAGAATCTGATCGAGAGCGAACTCTTCGGCTACAAGGCCGGCGCATTCACGGGCGCTAGAAAGGAGGGCATGAAGGGCAAGATTCTGCAGTCCTCGGGCGGCACGCTGTTTCTCGATGAAATCGGCGATATGCCGCTCGCGCTGCAGACACGCCTGCTGCGCGTGCTCGAAGAACAGCAAATCGTGCCGCTCGGTAGCGAGACGGGGACTCAAGTCGCCCTGCACGTGATTGCTGCATCGCATCATAACCTGCGGGAGATGATCGCCCGGGGTGCCTTCCGGGAGGACCTGTACTACCGCTTAAACGGCATCACGCTCGAGCTGCCGGCCTTGGCGCAGCGCTCGGATCGTGAGCGCGTGATCCATCGGGTGCTGGGCGCCGAGACCACCGACGGGCGGCCGGCGGCGATCGAGATGGACGCCCTCGAACGCCTGGTGGCCTACCCCTGGCCGGGAAACATTCGGGAGCTGCGCAACGTAATCCGTACGGCGCTCGCCATCTGCGACGGCGGCGTGGTCCGACAGATCGATCTACCGCGCGAGATCCGCGAGCACGGCGCGCCGCCACCTAGCGCCCCGGCCGGCGCCGCGACGCCCGCGGCCCCCGTCCTCGCAGCCCCGGCCGCGAATCCGCTGCAGGCCGCGGAGCGCGCGACGCTCCTGTCCATGATTGAGAACTGCCGCGGGAATATGACGCGCACCGCGGAGCTTCTCGGAATGAGCCGCACGACGCTGTATCGAAAACTGAAGCGGCACGAGATCCCCCCCGCGCACGGCTAGGCTTGGCCCGGAGCTTGCAAAAGCTTCCGGGCATGAGCGCCCCAGCAACCACGCAACAGTGCCGGATTCGACTTGCGCCGGGGCGCCACGTGCTCGCGGAGAAGCCGCGCGACTGTCACGTGCTGCTCTATCCCGCCGGGATGGTGCAGCTGAACGAATGCGCCGCCGCCATCCTCGCTTTATGCGACGGCACGCGCACGCGCGAAGAGATCATCGCGCACATTCTGCCGCGCACCCGCGAAGCGGACCTCGCTGTGGATGTGCGCGCGTTTCTCGACGTCGCACGCGAGCGCGGCTGGATCATCGAGAGCTGATGCGCGCGCGCGCAACCTTGTAGCACTGCGGGGCACGGCGTATAAACCGTGCGGTCCGTGCCTCATTGCACTGTTTTGCAGCGCCGCGCGCGTCCGAGGCGACGCTGAGAAGGCTACAGCATGTTTTCGAGTGATCTGAACCATGCGGCGCGTGTCGCCGTACTCCTTATCGCCGCGTGCGTCGCATCCATCCCCGTTGAGGCTGCCGCCGCGGCCGCCTCCGAGCCTGAGTTCGGCGGCCAGTGTGCGATGAGCCTCGCCGAAGGATCGCAGGTGCCGACCGACTGCTCGGTGAAGTGGGTGGGCCCGGACGGCAAGACCTATTGTTTCGGCAACGCGGATGCGAAGCAGCGCTTTCTCAAAGATCCGCAGGGCAACCTCGAGCGCGCGCGCGAATTTGTGGCGGTGAGCGACGTCGCGGCCACCGGGGCGCGCATGGATCATTACAAGGGCGAAGATATCCAGGAGTTCGTCAAGGGTGTCATCACCCAAAAATCCGCCGCCAACGGCGGCGTGTTTCCGTTCACTGATCCGGTCACCGGCCAGCAGCTGAAGCTCGTATTTGACAAGATCGATTTCGTGCGCACGCTGCACGGCTACGGATTCTTTCCGGACGTCGTGTTCCACGCGCAGGACGTGCCAGCGAAGACCTATCTCATCGACTTCTGGGTCAAGCCGCAGGGCGACAAGCTCGTGGTGTTTGACACCCGTATTTATAAGGCGCCGCGCCAGGAAGGCACAAGCTGGACACTGATGGCGCGCCAGCCGATTCCCTGGTGGTGGATTCCGGCCTCGGAGCATCCGGGTCAGACCGAGCAGGCGCGCGGCTGGGAGGTGATGTCGGCGGTCGAGGAGGACATAGTCAAAGAGCGCGCCAAGGACAACGGCATATTCAAGATCAAAGACGCGAAGACCGGCGAGGAATTGAAACTCGAATTTGTCGGCACGCACCAGCCGGTGCGCAGGCTACAGCAGGATGGGCGGTTTTTTGCGTGCACCGACTTTCGCAAGGAAGGCACCAAGGATCAGTTCTACGATGTGGACTTCTGGGTGAATGAGAAGAACGGCAAGATGACGGTGGACGAGGTGCGCCTGCACAAGGTGCCGGAGAAGCAGGCCGATGGCAGCTACATCCAGGTGCCGCGCTACAACTTCGATGACCTGAAGTTTGACGTCGTGCCGTAGAGGGCGTGTGCGTTAAGTAAAGCGGCGCGGCACTCTGTCGCCCGCGATACGGTGTGTCACTTCTGACACACTCCCCGTAGCAGAAGCGACGCACGTGCCGGAAACCTATACTCCGAAAAATGTGGGGAAGTCTTCCCGATTTCGAGTTCCTATGAACCCAATGCGTCGCTGGCCGCGTGCCGCAGCGCTCGCGATGGCGTCTTGCCTAGGGGCCTGCGCGGCGTTGCCGCCGCGCGCGCCGGCCGACCCGGCACAAAGTGCCGAGGCTTTCGCGGCACGGCGCCTGGACGGCAGCCTCAAGGACTTGCCGCCGGCGGCGGCTGGCTGGGACCGTGAGGCCTGGTTCCGGGCGGCGCTGGCGTTGAACCCGCAGCTCGCCGAAGCGCGCGCGTCGGCGATGGCCGTCGCGGCGGGCGAGCGCACGGCCGCCGAGCGGCCGAATCCCACCTTCAATTTGTTCGGCGAATACGTGACCGCCGCGGCCTCGAGCGCCGCGTGGCTCTATGGACTGTCGCTGGAATTCCTGCTGCCGCGCGCCGGCGAGCGCGGCCGCGCGATGGCGAGCGCGGCCTTGCAGACCCAGGCTGCCGAGGCCGACGTCGAGGAGGCGCTCTGGCAGGTGCGCGCCGAAGTGCGGCAGGCCCTTTTGGATGCCAACTATGCGCAGGACGAAGCGGCAGCGCTTACGGCGCTGGTGAGCGACCGCGAGGCGCTGCTGGCTTCCAGCCGCGCACTCGCCGCGGCGGGCGAGATCGCGACTTCCGAAACCCTGGCCCAGGAGCTGGAGCTTGCACGCGCACGGCAGCGGCTGGTGCGGGCGCAGGCGCTCGCCGTGGACGCGGCAGCGCGCCTCGCCGCCGCAGTGGGTGTCTCCGCTGCCGCACTCGACGGGATCCCACTGCACTGGGATCACTGGACGGACATCGGGGCTCTCACGGCGACACTCTCCGCGGAGTGGCGCAGCGCCGCGCTCATCGGGCGGCCGAAGCTCGTGCACGCCCTGCGAGAATATGATCTGACGGACATCGCCCTGCAGAGCGAGGTCGCCAAGCGCTGGCCACAGTTCCACGTCACACCCGGCTACGCCTGGGACAAGAGCGGCGTGCAACAGAACACTCTTGACGACACGCTGCACGATACGCTGCATGACAATGAGCTCGGCGTGAGCTTTGAGCTGCCGCTCTTCAATCGCCACGAGGGACCAATCGGCGAAGCGCTGGCGCGGCGCACGCTCGCCGGCGAACACCTGCAGGCTGTGCAGGCGGAGCTCTTCCAGGAAATCGACCGCGCCGAACGGGCGTGGCCGCAGGCACAGCAGGCGTGGAGGGATGCTGACGGCGCGGGTGCGCTCGCCCGGCGACAGCAGGTCATGGAGGAGCGTGGCTTCGCCGCGGGCGCAACCGACCGGCCGACGCTGCTCGCTGCGCGCCTTGCGGCGACCGAGGCCGAACTCAACTCACTCGAGGCTGCGTACAACGCGCAGCTTGCCTTCGCAGCATTGGAAAGCGCCTATCGCCGGCCGCTGCAGGGCGCGGAGATTCCTCTGTCGGCGAGCCTGCAGAGCAAGGGGAAATCATGAGCCACGCGCGCGCGCTGCGACTCCTCGTCTGCATCGCCTTCCTGCCGGCGCTCACGCTGGCCGATAGCGACGACGACGATGCGCCCCCGGCGCGCGCGCCCGGCGCCGCGCTGGCATTGACGAGCGCTCAGCAGGAGGCGGTTGGCGTTGCCCTGTCGCATCCGGTGAAGGGCGCAGGTCCCCGGCAGGTCGACGCGTACGCTCTGGTGCTCGATCCGGTGGAACTCGTCAGCGACGTCGGGCGTCTCGCGAGCAGCAGAAGCGTTGCGCGCAATGCGGCCGCCGATGCGCGGCGTGTCGAGGGCCTGTACAACAACGGCGCAAACGCATCGCTCAAGGCGCTGCAGGTCGCCGAGGCCTCAGAAGTTGAATCCCGGGCACAGGCCGAGGCCGCGGAGGCGATGTTTTCGCTGCAGTGGGGACCGGTGGCGCAGCTACCGGATCGGGAGCGCGATGCGCTCATCACACTCTTGACGAGCGGACGTGCGCTGCTCGTGCGGGCGGACGTGCCCGGACGCCACGCTCTGGGCGCCATGCCTTCGAAAGCTCTGCTCAACGTTGACGGCATCGGGGTTGCGGCGCGCCCCCTGGGAGCGGTACCGCGCACCGCGCCCGATCTGCAAAGCGCCGGCTGGCTCCTCGAAGTCGACCATCCGCCATCCGGCTTAGGGCCGGGCGCGCGACTGCGCGTGACGCTGACGGGCGCGGACGTTGCCGGACTTCTGATACCGACCGCGGCGCTGCTCTACAGTGAAGAGGGTGCCTATGTCTATCGGCAGAAGGGCGCGCAGAGCCGCGAAGGCAAGACCGAGTTCGCACCGGCAAGCGTAAAGCTCCTAACGGCCGTCGGGGATGCGTGGCTCGTGAGCGGGCTCGCCGACGCCGACAACATCGTCGTGCATGGCGCGGGCGTCCTGTGGTCGCTGCAGGGCCTCGGCAGCTTTTCGGCTGCTGAAGAGGAACACGACTAAGACGTCATGCTTCGAGCCATCGTCCGCGCCTCACTCGCGCATCCGCGCATTATTACTGCGCTGTCCGTGCTGGTGGCGGTCCTGGGTGCGAGCGCACTGCTGAACGCGCGGCTCGATGTCTTTCCGGACTTCGCGCCGCCACACGTGCTGGTGCAGGCGGAAGCGCCGGGCCTGGACGCCACACAGGTGGAGGCGCTCGTCACGCGGCCGTTGGAGGGGCTGCTTGCGGGCACGGAAAATGTCGAATCCGTGCGCTCGACTTCGAGCCAGGGACTGTCCGCCATTCAGGTCGTCTTTGGCCGCGGCGGCGATCCGTATCGGCAGCGTCAGGTCGTTACCGAGCGGCTCGCAGAATCCGGCGGCCTGCTGCCGGCGGGCGCCGGCCCGCCGCTGCTCTCGCCGCTGTCCTCCTCCATGGAATATCTCGTGCACTTCGGCTACACGAGCGAGCGCCTCTCGCCCATCGAGCTGCGCGACCTCGTGCGCTGGATGATCAAGCCGCAGATCCTCGCCGTCCCGGGCGTGGCGCAGGCGCAGATCTTCGGCGGCGCATCGCGCGAGCGGCAGGTGCTGGTGGATCCCCACAAGCTGCTCGGCGCTGGCCTCACGCTTGAGGATCTGTACGGCGCGGCGCGGCACGCCACGGAGCTGATCGGCGGCGGCTACATCGAAACCCCTACGCAGCGCATCGTGCTGCAGGCTCAGCCCGCGGGCGCAACACCCGCGGCGCTGTCGCAGGCGGTGATCGCGGTGCGCAACGGCGCGGCGCTGCGCATCGGCGATGTCGCAACCGTCCGCGACACAGCCGAGCCGAGTTTTGGCGATGCGATGATCGGCGGACGGCCGGGCATCCTGGTTGAGACCTCGACGCAATACGGCGCCAATACTCTGGAGGTTACTACCGCACTCGAGGAGCGCCTGAACGCGCTTGTGCCGGCGCTCGCGCTGCAGGGCGTGCAATACCATCCGGCACTCTTGCGGCCGGCGAGTTTCATCGAAACTGCCATCGCGAAACTGCGCAACTCGCTGTTGACGGGCGCGGTGCTCGTGGTGCTGCTGCTGCTGCTGACGCTGCGCGATTGGCGCGCGGCGCTGGTGTCCTTCAGCTCAATCCCGGTGGCGTTGCTCGCCACGGTGTGGATTCTCGCGGGCGTCGGCATATCGCTCAATACCATGACCCTCGGAGGCCTGGTCGTCGCCTTGGGCGTCGTCGTGGATGATGCGGTGATTGACGTCGAGAACATCATGCGCCGGCGGCGCGGCGCGGCGCACGGCGTTGACATCCGGCAGTTGATATTGAGTGCGTCGCTCGAAGTGCGCCGCCCCGTGTTCTACGCGACCGCCGCCGTGGCGGTCGCGTTTCTGCCGATCCTCATGCTCTCGGGCCTGCAGGGCTCGTTCTTCCGGCCGTTGTCGATCGCTTTTCTGCTGGCGGTCGGGCTGTCACTGCTCATCGCGATGAGTGCAACGCCGGCGCTGTGCGCGCTCGTGATGGGCGGGCACGCGCCGCGCGCTGAGGCACCCTGGCTGACGCGCCTGAAACAGCGGCAGCGGCGCGTCATCGAGTGGCTGCACCCGCACCCGGCTTGGGTGCTGGCGACGCTCATCGTGACCGGCGCGGCCGGGGTGGTGCTGCTGCCGCTCCTGGGCGCGCGGCTGCTGCCGGATTTTCGTGAGGACTATTTGATTGCGCACGCAGCGCTGCGGCCCGGCATTGCACTCACCGAGACGGCGCGCGTCGGCAGACGCATTGCCGAGCGGCTGGCCGCGATCAGCGGCGTCAAGAGTGTCGCGGAACAGATCGGCCGCGCCGAGAACGGCCAGGACCCGGATGCCCCCAACAAGAGCGAATTCGAAGTACAGATCGACCCGGCACTGGGCGCCTCGGCCGCACACATCGAGGCGAGCATTCGCGACGTATTTGACAACTTTCCAAATCAGCTGGTGGAGATCTATTCGGTGCTCGCCGAGCGCATTGGCGAGACGCTCTCCGGCGAGTCGGCAGCGTTCTTCGTCAGCGTGTTCGGCCCGGATCTGGACCGCGATGATGCCGTGGCGAGCGACATCGCCGCGGTGCTCGAGCGGTTGCCCGCAAGCGGCGCCGTACGTCTGAAGGTGCCGCCGCGGCAGCCGGAGCTGCGGGTCGAACTGCGCCCGGGCCAATTGGCGCTCTATGGCCTGCAGGCGACGGAGGTATTGCAGACGGTGAACGCGGCGTTTCACGGTACGATCGTTGCCGAGTTGAGCCAGGCCGATCGCAGCGTGCCGGTTGCAGTGCGCATCGCAACCGATGACGCGACACCGCAGGGCGTCGGCGATCTGCTGCTGCGCGCGCGCGACGGCGCGCTGGTGCCACTCTCGGCTGTTGCGAGCATCAACATGGTCTCGGCGCGCAGCCTGATCGACCATGAGGATGGCTTGCGACGCCAGGTGGTCGAGGTGAATCCCAAGACCTCGGACCAGACGGGTTATGCCGCAGCTGCCCAACGCGCCATAAGGCAACACGTGCGGCTCCCGCCCGATGTCTACCTGCGCTACGGCGGCGCCGCACAGGCCCAGGCTGCGGCGGCGCGCGAGCTTCTGCTGCACTCTGCGGCGGCGCTCATCCTGATCGTGCTGCTGCTGGCCCTCGGATTTGGCTACGCGCGCCACGTGTTGCTGGTGTTGGTCGCGCTGCCGTCCACTTTGATTGGCGGTGTCGCCGCCGTCGCGGTAACCGGCGGCAGCTTGTCGCTGGGCGCGATGGTCGGGTTCGTCGCGCTCTTCGGCATGGCCGCACGCAACACCATCTTGCTTGTGTCGCATTACGATCATCTGGTGACGGTGGAGGGGCAGGGCTGGAACCTCGCGACCGGGTTGCGCGGCGCGGAGGAGCGTTTGACGCCGGTGCTGCTTACCGCGCTCCTGACGGGGCTCGCGCTGCTGCCGGTGGCCATCCAGATGCACGAGCCCGGCCATGAGATCGAAGGTCCCATGGCGGTCGTTATTTTGGGGGGACTCGTGTCGTCGACTCTGGTGAGTCTGCTCCTGGTTCCGCCTCTGGCGGTGCGTTGGCTGCGCCATACAAGAAGTTAGTGCACTGCACGCCCCCCCGCGGGCCGCGCGGCGACGGAAGAGGATGCGTGCTGAGCGCGTGCGTGGCGGATCGATGCGCGAATCGTTTTTGGATCGGCCGTTGCAGGCGATTGCTGCGCGCCGCCGCGCGTGAGCGCTTCGTCCGGCCGGCGCGTGCCCGCTGGCACGGCGCCGCCGTGCGCGTTCATTTCCACAATCGATGACCAGCGCCAGTGCCGCCGCTTTCCGTGTGGAAGTAAATGTCAAGCGGCGCCGTGAACTCGCCGTGCCGCAGTGTGTGCCATTTTCGGCACAAAACTGTTGCGAACGCGGCCGCGCAGGGTATGAGAGTTGTTGAGTTGTAAGCGAACTGATATATACGACATAGGAAAATGTCCTATAGATATATGGGAATGGTCTGACGGTCAGTTTTCCATATCGGGCGCGTGCGATCCCCTGACGGGACGCGCTCGCCACAATATTTAGACGGCGCCTATATCCGCACCTTCCGCGCCGGCTTGTTCGGGGACGGCGGTGCGAATAGCAAAAAAGTACAACGCGAATCGGTATTTTGAGGAGAACCTGTATGCAATTGGAAACACAGCAACGGCTCAGGATGCTTTGTGCCGTACTGGCACTCGGGGGATGTTGGGGCGTAGCGAGCAGCGATGAAGTCACCGACCGGACCAAAAACCCAGATCTCTGGGCGGATCCGGGTGGTGATCAAGCCCTGACTCGCCATAGTTCATTAAAAAATATTAATACTCAAAACGTTTCAAAACTGCAGATGGTCTGGTCGCAGTCGAGCGGAACGTTGCGCGGCCATGAAGGACAGCCGCTGGTGGTGGATCTTGGCGGGACGCCAATGTTGTACATGGAAAGCGGTTGGCCAAACATCATCCAGGCGCTGGACCTGACCGACCCTGACCATCCGAAGGAGATTTGGAACTACACCAAGACCACAGACCGCGACGCATCTGCTGTGCCGCGCGCCTGTTGCGACACGGTGAACCGCGGCATGTCGTTTGCAGATGGCAAGCTCGTGTTTGGTACCCTCGACGGCTTCGTCATTGCCCTCGATGCCAAGACCGGCAAGGAAGTCTGGGTTGTCAAACATGCGTGGCCGGCGCACGGCGAGACGATCACACCGGCTCCGCTCATTGCTGAAGGCAAGGTCATCATCGGTTTCGGTGGCGATGAATTCGCCGCGCGCGGCCGCTTGGACGCCTATGACCTCGGCACGGGCAAGAAAGTCTGGGAGTTCTACGCCACGGGTTCCGATAAGGACGTGGGCCTCACGGCAGACTCCAATAAGAAACATCCGGAGTACGGCAAATTTGGCCAGGACCTCGGCATTCACGGCTACCCTGGTGATGAATGGAAACGTGGCGGTGGCGCCCAGTGGGGCTTCTACAGCTACGATCCGGAACTGAAGCTCGTCTACACCTCGAGCGGCAACCCGGGTCTGTGGAGCCCGTCGTATCGCTGCGGTGCAAAGACGCAAAAGGAGTGCAACAACGGCAAGTGGGACAACAAGTGGTCGATGACCATTTTTGCCCGCAAGGTGGACACTGGCGAAGTGGTCTGGGCCTACCAGATGACTCCGTTTGACCAGTGGGACTATGACGGCATCAACGAGAACATGCTTGAAGACCTAACCGTCGACGGCAAGCCTCGCAAAGTGCTGATTCACTTCGATCGTAACGGCTATGCCTATGTCCTTGACCGGACGGACGGCACGCTCTTACGCGCGCACAACTATGTGACCGTGAACTGGGCCGAAAAGATCGACTTGAAGACCGGACGTCCAATCAAGGTGGAGGCGCATTCGCCGTTTGCCCCCAATGGCAACGTTCAGGCCTGCCCCTCGGCGATGGGTGGCAAGGACCAGCAGCCCTGTGCGATCGATCCGGGCGAGCCGGGCATGGCCTACTGCCCCACCAACAACTGGTGCATGGAGGATGAGCCGCAAGAACGTTCACATACCCAGCAAGGTACCGTATACGTGTTTGCCAACGTCTACATGTATCCGGAGAAGCCTGGCATCACCGGCAAGTTCAAGAAGTTCAACGTCCTGACCGGTGAGACGGTATGGGAAATCCCGGATCCGTACCCGAATTGGGGTGGTGCGCTCGTGACCGACGGCGGTCTGGCCTTCTACGGTAGCTTGAACGGAGACTTCCGTGCGGTCGACCGCGCCTCCGGCAAGGTACTTTGGCAGCGCCGCTTAGGCTCGGGCATCATCGGCAACCCGATCACGTATAGAATCGCTGGCAAGCAGTACGTATCGGTGTGGAGCGGCATCGGCGGCTGGATCGGCCTGCCGGTGACAGCCGGTCTTGATCTTTCCGACAAGTTCGGCGCAATCGGCGCCACGGCAATGACCAAGGCGGCGAACCTCGACAAGATCCCGATGGGTGGAACCCTGTACACCTTCCGCGTCGAATGACCGGAGTCGGTTTCAAGTAGTAGTGAGTTAACAGCGTCCGGTGTCTAATAGGCACCGGACGCTTTTTTTATGCGGCAAGCGTTTTGGGGCACGGCATGAATAAGTGGTTTAGCGGGCTTGCGATTATCGGCATCGCAGTCCTCGGTGGCGCAGCTCAAGCGGCGGCGCTGCGGGTGTGCGCGGATCCCGGCGGCATGCCTCTGTCAAACAACCGCGGTGAGGGCTTCGAGAACAAGATCGCGGATCTACTCGCCAAGTCGATGGGCACGACCGTCCAGTATTACTGGCGCCCGGCCATCGAGCGTGGCTTGACGCGGACCACGCTTTACGCCGACGAGTGCGATTTGATGATGGACATGCCGCTCGATAGCGAGCGCGTGCTCACGACCGAAGCGATTTATCGCACGACCTTTGTCCTCGCGTACCGCGACGACAGGAATCTCTCCTTCAAGAGTCTCGATGATCCGAAGCTGAAGAAACTCAGAATCGGCGTCTATCAGACGTCAGCGATTCGCGAGGCGCTCTTGGAGCATGACGTCGTCGACAACGTCGTCATCCATTACCTCTCGCACGATGCGGATCTGGTGCCGGAGAATCAACCCTCCTATCAGGTACAGGAGGTCGTCGACGGCAAGCTCGACGTGGCGGCGGTGTGGGGTCCGTTCGCCGGCTACTACAAGGCGGTGAAGCACGCGCCTTTGACCATCCAGCCGGTCAACCTGATGGAAGACGCCGTGCCGATGGAATACGACATGGCGTTCGCCGTGCGCACTACCGATAAGGCTCTGCACGAACAGCTTGAGCAGGCGATCCACAAGGAGCGCGACGGTATCCGCGCGATCCTGGTGGAGTTCGGTGTGCCGCTCGTGAAGTGCGATACCTGCCTCGTGAGCGGCGACCTGCCGTCACATGGCCCCTACCCGCAGCCGAAGCCGCATCACGGCGACCCGACTCCCTCGGTCGTTTCGATCGCGACGCTCAATGATTGGCTTGCGCATGGCGCCAACGTCAATGAGGAGTTGAACCATGCGATCCTGGGTGACGACATCAAGCGCGTGGCCTACCTCATTGAGAAAAAGCACGCCGACATCAATGCTCGCGACCTGCAGGGCGAGACGCCCTTGGATAACGCCATACATCTGTCAGCAGTTGGCCTGGTGACCTACCTCGTGGCGCACGGCGCCGATGTGAATATGCAGGACCGCGACGGCTGGACACCGCTCATGACGGCGGCCTGGCTCGACAACGGCGAGATCGTGCACTTTCTCATCGCGCATAAGGCCGACCCGAATGGCAAGGGCGCGGGGGATCTGACGCCGCTCGCGATCGCTTCGCAAAACGGCAAGGACGTCGCTGCGGTCGCGCTGATCGAGGGTCATGCCGATGCCAACCAGACTGTCGGCGGCGGCGGCTACTCGCCGCTCATGCTGGCGGTGGCGGATCGCTCGACCGCGACGGTGCAGGCTCTCATCAGTCATGGCGCAGACGTCAATGCCAAGAACGGCGGCGGCCTCACCGCCCTCATGATTGCCGCCGCCGCCAACCAGCCGGCGCTCGTGAGCATACTCATCAAGGCAGGCGCGGATGTCGGCGCGCGCGATGAAAAAGGCGAAACGGCGCTCAGCATTGCGCGTGACAAGGATGGTCAGGCTGTGATCAAGCTGCTGGAACAACCCGCGACCTCTGCCGTTCATGCTAGCGGCAGCTCGGGCGCGTAGATAAAAATCGAATAATCGAGGAGACCGACAGTGTCGAAGAAAGTTTGGGTTGGCTGTCTATCTGTAGCGGCGTTGATCGGGCTTGCCGTCGTTGGCGCGCAGGCGCAGACGGCAGCGCCGCCCGCTGCGGCAAAGCCGGCGGCTGGCGCCGCCCCCGCGGGAGGCGCGACGATGACGCCGCAGGCACGCGTCGACGCCACGCCCAAGGGGCAGCTGAAGAACCCTTACAAAGACGACAATGCGGCCATCGTGCAGGCCGGCAAGGATCTGTATTTCCACTCAGGCTGCAACGGCTGTCACGGCGGCAACGGCGGCGGCGGCATGTGCCCGCCCCTCACCAACGACATCTGGGTGTACGGCGGCGATGATGACACGCTCTTCAGGCTCGTCACCCTAGGCTCGGACGCCCTGCAGGCGAAGGGCTATACGCGCGTAGGCATGGAACACGTGGTCGGCCCGATGCCCCCAATGGGTGCAATCGTCCCCACGGATGATGCCTTATGGAAGATCCTCACCTTCGTGCGCTCCAATTATCACGGCTCGCCAGCCTGCAAATTTGGCTGCCCGGTGGACGCTCCGCCTCCACCCGGGGCATAACAAAACGCTACAGCCTGAGCTGTTCGTCTTAGGTCTTTAGGGGTACTCTCATCGGGCTTGGCTGGTGTACGCGCAGGGCACGGGGCGCCGGACAAGCGGCTGGCTGACGGGTGGCGCCGTCAAGCCATCGCGCGGCGATGAGATCTTTCGACGCGCACAAAGATCTGCCGAGCGAGGGGGGTGCGTTCATGCGACTGCGACTAGAGAGCCGAGGTCATGCGGAGCTGGTTCAATCCGCCGTGCGCGGATGTTTGAACGGACTCAGCCTCGATGAGGTGGTGCGCTGCTCGTGGAACCGCTGCCTCACCACCTATGCGCTTGACGCCCTGCAGACGAAGAAGCCGACGACGGTGGAGCGCGGCGATCTTCGCGACCGCAAGGAGCGGCTCGGATCCCTGCTTTCGATCGCCAAAATTGAGATGGCGAGTCTTGCGCGGCTCATGCAGCACTCCCAATACGGCATCATGCTTACGGACTGGGATGGTGTCATCGTCAGTTACGCGGGCGACCCGGGATTTTCGGCCACTGCGCGCCGCAGCGGTTTTCGCGAGGGCGTGATTTGGAGCGAGCGCGAGCTCGGCACCAACGGCATGGGCACCTGCCTTGCGACGCAGCGCCCCATCGTCATCCACCGCAGGGATCACTTCCTCGTGCAGAACACGCAGCTCACGTGCTCGGCCGCGCCGATCTTTGACATGCAGGGCAAATTGCTCGCCACTCTGGACATCTCAGGCGCGACCTCCCGGGCGCAGACCCATACTCTCGCCCTCGTTGACATCGCCGCGCAGAATATTGAGAACCGCGCGCTGCTGGAAGCCTGCAAGAAATTTGGCCTGCTGCGCTTTCACCGCTGCGCTGAATTCGTCAGCACACCCGGCGAGGGCGTGCTCGCGTTCGATGAGGCGGGGACGATTCGCGGCGCCAATCGCGGCGCGTTGAAGCTCCTTGGCTATCGCAATCACGAGGCACTGTGCGGCCAGCGCATCGAGGCTGTGCTCGACACTTCGCTTGAGGCTCTGATGCATCTGTCCTGGCGTCACGGATTCAGGCCCGATCCGCTACCGCCGCGCTTCGGTCCGCAGCGCTGGTTTGCATCCGTGCAAGCCCCGGCGGATGCGGTGCGCCGACCGAGCCTCAGAGCCGTCACCCTCGGCCCCGCGGCCCCGGCCGTTGCAAGCGCCAGCCTGACGACAGCCGCGTCTGGCGCGACGGCAGCCAGCGTTGCGGCGCTGCCGCGCGCGGATGTCGAGTCCGCAGACGTTCTCGGCAGCGCCGAATGCGATGCTCTGCGGCGCACTTTGGAGGCTTGCCGGTGGAACATAAGCGCGACCGCCGTGCGCCTGCACCTAAGCCGCCGCACGATCTACCGCAAGATGTATCGTCATGGCATCGCACGCCATGATCTGGGCGGGGCCGGCGGCAAATAAGATCCCGCGCTCTTGCGGCGCGCGGCGTTCTGGTAAATAACCGCGCTGCTGCGGGCGCAGGCGGCGCGGGCCCCGATTCGCCACTGCGGCTTACGAATTTTTCAGTGGCACCGGCGTGCCGGCACTGACACACTCCCGCATCAGATCGTGTCGATGAGCCGGCTCGGCCGTCGCAAGCTGGCGACATAACGCGCACTTGCGAACGGTGGGAGGAGGAGCCATATCAGCGACTTCGCTCGAGGAGTCAGCGGTGCTTCCCCTACGTGTGCGAACTGTGGCATTCATTGCCACTTTAGCCATATCCGGTGCCCAGGCGCAGGCCGACCCCGTTGCCGCAGCGCCGCACGTCGAACCATTCAGCTTCGCCACCGTCGAGCATCTGGCGCAGCAGCGCTCCATGCAACCCTACCGCGACCGCTCCGCACCACTGCCAGCGCGCCTCGCCAAGTTGAGCTATGACGCCTTCCGGGACATCCGTTTCAAACCCACAGCGGCGCTTTGGCACGATCAGGCCCTGTTCGAAGTGCAGTTTTTTCATCGCGGATTTAATTTCGCACACCAGGTCAACATCAACGAAGTCAACGCCGCGGGGACCAGTCGACCCATCATCTACAATCCGGCTTTCTTCACCTTCGGCAGGCTTACCGCCATGACGGCCAAGGATCTGCCGGCGCGCACGGGATTTGCCGGCTTTCGCGTGCACTACCCGCTGCACACGTCCTTGTACAAGGACGAGCTCGCCGTGTTCCTGGGTGCCTCCTATTTCAAGGTGCTCGGCCGGCGGCAGGGCTATGGGCTCTCGGCGCGCGGCCTTGCGGTCAACACCGCAACGGTCGGCGGGGAGGAGTTCCCGGCCTTCACCGATTTCTGGCTCGTGCGTCCCCAGGCGCAACAGCGCTCGCTTACGATCTATGCGCTTCTGGACAGCGAAAGCGTCACCGGCGCGTACCGCTTCGAAATCCATCCGGGCTCGATGACTCAGGTCGAGATCACCAGCGAAATCTATCCGCGCAGCGATATTGAAAAGATCGGCATCGCCCCGCTCACGTCAATGTTCCTGTTTGGCGAGGATCATTCCGGGCGCCATTTCGATGACTTTCGCCCCGAGGTGCACGACAGCGACGGCTTGATGGAGGAGACCGGCAAGAGCGAGTGGCTGTGGCGGCCGCTGTCGAATCCGCGCGAGCTGCGCGTCAGCCGCCTGATTGATCACAATCCGCGCGGCTTCGGCCTCATCCAGCGTGACCGCAACTTCGATCACTATCAGGACGCCGAGTCACGCTTCCAGGCTCGACCCAGCTATTGGGTCGAACCGCGTGGCGACTGGGGCGACGGCGGTGTGGAGCTCGTGGAGATCCCGAGCGACGAGGAAACCAACGACAACATCGTCGCCTACTGGGTGCCGAATGCGCCCGTGAAAGCGCATCAGGTCCTTAAATACTCTTATTTGCTGTCAGCCTATTCCGAATCTTCTGTCTGGCCGCCCGCAGGCAAGGTAATTGCGACCCGCACGGGCAGTGCCACGACGGCAGGCGGAACATCGCACGGGCGGCGGCGTTTCGTGATCGACTTCGCTGGCGGACCGTTGGGAGATCTTAACCCGTCGCAGTCGGTCACCGCGCAGGTGACGGCGAGTCACGGACAGATTGACAATGTGACGGTAGAGAGGATCCTCGAGACGGGCGCCTGGCGCGTCGCCTTCCGCTACAACCCGGACGGCACCCGTCCCGCGGATTTGCACTGTTTCCTGATGCTATACGGGGAGTCGTTGTCAGAAACGTGGACGTACTTGTGGAATCCCTGAAGCCTCTGAACTATACCGCAAGCGCGGCGCAGCGCTCCCACGCGTTTGTCAGGCGCGTGCTGTTCTTTGGGCTGACGCTGGCGCTGACCACTTTCGCGACGGGCCTCATGCTCAGCATTCTTGAGGCCAATGGCCTTAGCGTGCTGAAGGTCGCGGCGCTCGTGCTGTTCGCGGTGCTGTTCACGTGGATTTCCGGAGCCTTCTGGACGGCGGTGGCGGGGTTTGCAGTCAAAATCATCGGCCACGACTCCGCAGTCATCAGTCCGCGCGAAGTAGCCGGACGCGCGCTCGCGTCGCGTACCGCGATCGTCATGCCAATTTACAATGAGGATGTAACTCGGGTGGCCACCGGGATCGACGCCATCTGGACCTCGGTACTCGCACAGCCGGACGCGGGAGCCTTCGACTTTTTTATTCTCTCCGACACGCGCTCTGCCGAGATCGGCGCGGCCGAGGAGCGTGCCTGGCGCACGCTCGTGGCGCGCCATCAGGCCGAGGGGCGCATCTTCTATCGCCGCCGCGTGCAGAACCTCGGCAGGAAGTCGGGCAACATCGCCGACTTCGTGCGCAATTGGGGCGCCGCCTACGACTACTTCGTGATCCTGGACGCCGACAGTGTCATGACGGGCGACGCGCTTGTCACGCTCGCGCGGCTCATGGATGCGCATCCTGAGGCCGGGATCCTCCAGGGGCTGCCGCTTCCGGCCGGCCGCGAGACTCTGTTCGCGCGCCTGATCCAGTTCGCCGCGCGTCTGAACGGCCCAATGCTCTCGAGCGGCCTTGCGTTCTGGCAACTGGGCGGCGGCAACTACTGGGGCCACAACGCGATCATTCGCATGCAGCCCTTCGCCGCCTTCTGCGCCCTGCCGGTGCTGCCGGGCGTCGCGCCTCTCGGAGGCGAGATCCTGAGCCACGACTTCGTCGAGGCGGCGTTCATGCGCCGCGCCGGTTATGAGGTGTGGCTGGTCCCTGATCTGGGCGGCAGCTGGGAGGAAGTGCCCTCCAATGTCATCGACTTCGCGGCGCGCGACCGGCGCTGGACGCAGGGCAACATGCAGCACAGCCGCGTGCTGCTGTTCGGCGGCCTGCCGTGGATGAGCCGCCTGCACATGCTGACCGGCATCCTGTCGTATCTCACCTCGCCGATGTGGTTCGCGGTCCTGGTGGTGAGCTCGATCCTCACGTGCATGGAGGCCTTGCACGAGCCGGTTTATTTTCAGCCCGGCGTGCACGCGCTGTTTCCGGACTGGCCGATATCCCGTCCGCACGAAATCGCCATGCTGCTGCTGTTGACCATCATCGTGCTGCTCCTGCCGAAGCTCTTGGGCGCGACTTTGGCCATGGTGAAGACGCCCCTGCGCCGCGGCTTCGGCGGCATCCATCGCCTGGTGCCAAGCCTCCTGATCGAACAGGTTTTCAGCATGCTGCTCGCGCCTGTGATGATGGTGTACCACTCGGTGTTCGTCGTGAGCACGCTAGCGGGCAGGACGGTCACCTGGGATGCGCAGGCGCGCGGCGATCGCGGCCTCGGGTACTGGGAGGCGCTGCGGCGTCATTGGCTGCATATCGCGCTCGGAATCGTCTGGGGCGCGGTCATCCTGGAGCTCGCGCCGCGCTTCATCTGGTGGATCATGCCGGTGCTGGCGGGGCTGCTCTTCTCCGTATTCCTCGCCGTTTGGACGAGCGGCCCGAGGCTCGGGCGCTGGCTGCGAAGGTGGGGGTTACTGCTGACTCCGGAAGAGACGCACACACCGCGGGAGCTTGCCGCCGTGCACGCCGCCGCCCCTTTGGCGATTGACGCCGCCGCGCCAGAGCCGGCCATGAGAGTGCCGGGCCCTGCGCCGCTCAGGATGGAGCCCGAGCCGCGTACCTATATCAGGCTGCAAGGCGCAATCGGAACTCAGGCTCAGGTCGCAGCGGAAACTCCGGCGCTCGTGCGGCCCGAGCTTGTCGCCGTGCATGCTACCGCGCCCTTGGTGATCGACGCCGCCACGCCCGAGCCGGCCATGAGAATGGCGGAGCCTGCGCCCCTGCGGATGGAGCCTGAACCGCGCACCTATATCAGCCTGCGAGGGGCAATCGGAGCGCTGGCGCAGGTGGCACCGGACGCTCCGGCGCTCGTGGCGCGGCCTGATCCGATGAGGATCCCCTGAGGATCCATTGAGCTTGAGCGGGGGCGAGCCATAAGCGTCTTGGATGCATTTCACCCGGCCGTTGCCGCCTGGTTCCGGCGCAGCTTCGACGCGCCGACACCCGCCCAGGAAGAAGCGTGGCCCGCGATCCGCGCAGCCAAGCATGTTCTGATTGCTGCACCGACGGGATCGGGGAAAACCTTCGCCGCATTTTTGACGGCCATCGATGAGCTCGTGCGCACGGGGCTCAAGAGTGGTCTCGCCGATGAAGCGCAGGTCGTGTACGTCTCGCCCTTGAAGGCGCTGTCGAACGACATCCGGCGCAACCTCGAGGCGCCGCTCGCAGGAATTCGCGATGAGCTGCGCGCGCTTGGCCTGCCTGACGTAGAGATCCGCACCCTGGTGCGCACCGGCGATACGCCGCAGGCGGAGCGCGCGAGCATGCGCCGTCGTCCGCCGCACATCATCGTCACCACCCCGGAATCGCTGTACATCCTGCTCGGCTCCGAGTCGGGCAGGAAGGCGCTCGCGACGGTCCGCACGGTGATCGTGGATGAAATCCACGCGCTCGCGGGCAGCAAGCGCGGTGCGCATCTGGCGCTGTCGCTCGAACGGCTGCGCGCATTGGCGGGCGGTAACCTTGCGCGCATCGGCCTGTCCGCCACACAGAAGCCCATCGCGGAAGTGGCGCGGCTCCTGGTCGGCGGGGAGGCCACGGACGCCGCTGTCCCCTGCACGATCGTCGATATGGGACATGCGCGCGCACGGGATCTCGCCATCGAGGTGCCACGCTCGCCGCTCGAGGCGGTCATGTCCGGTCAGGTGTGGACGGAGGTTTACGATCGCCTGGCGGAGCTCATCCGCGAGCATCGCACGACGCTCGTGTTCGTCAACACGCGGCGCCTCGCCGAGCGCGTGGCGCGCCATCTGTCCGAGCGTCTGGGTGATGAGCACATCGCGGCGCATCACGGCAGTCTTGCCAAGGAGCGGCGCCTGGATGCGGAGCAGCGCCTGAAGCGCGGTGACTTGAAGGCGCTCGTTGCCACCGCCTCACTCGAGCTGGGCATCGACATCGGCGATGTTGACCTCGTGTGCCAGCTGAGCTCGCCGCGCTCCATCAACGCCTTCCTGCAGCGCGTCGGGCGCGCCGGCCACGCGGTGGGCGGCACCTCGAAGGGCAGGATCTTTGCGCTGTCGCGCGATGATCTCGTGGAGTGCGCGGCGCTCCTCGATGCGGTGCGCCGCGGCGAGCTCGACGAGCTGCACGTCGCCGGCGATTCGCTCGATGTGCTCGCGCAGCAGATCACCGCGGAAGTCTCCGCACAGGAATGGGACGAGGAGGCACTGTTTGAGCTCGTCAGGCGCGCCTATCCGTACCGGCGTCTTGAGCGCAAGGACTTCGATGCGGTGCTCGAGATGCTCGCGACGGGATTCAGCACACGGCGCGGTCGCCACGGTGCGCTCGTACACCATGACGCCATCCATCACATGCTGCGGCCGCGGCGCGGCGCCCGGCTGACGGCACTCACCTCCGGCGGCACGATCCCGGATACCGCGGACTATCAGGTGCTCCTCGAGCCCGAGTCGCACGTCGTCGGCACCGTGCACGAGGACTTCGCGGTTGAAAGCCTCGCGGGCGATGTGTTCCAGCTCGGCAATACGTCGTACCGCATCCTGCGCGTGGAGCGCGGCAAGGTGCGCGTCGAGGATGCGCGCGGCCAGCCGCCGACCATACCTTTCTGGCTGGGCGAAGCGCCGGGCAGAAGCGACGAGCTCTCGGTTGCGGTGTCGCGCCTGCGCCGCGAGTTCGAGCAGGTGTTCGCCCGCGGCTTCGAGGCGGCGCTCGCGTGGCTCGTCGATGATATTGGCCTGGGTGGGCCGGTGGCCGCGCAGCTCGCGGCCTACCTCGGGAGCGCGCAGAGCGCGCTCGGCTGCCTGCCGACACAGGACACCATCGTCTTCGAGCGCTTCTTCGATGAGGCGGGCGGCATGCAGCTCGTCATCCACACGCCCTTTGGCAGCCGGGTGAACCGCGCCTGGGGCCTCGCACTGCGCAAACGTTTTTGCCGCAAGTTCAATTTCGAGCTGCAGGCGGCGGCGACCGAGGACAACCTCGTGCTCTCGCTCACCGCCGCGCACAGCTTTGACCTCGAGGATGCCGCACGCTATCTGCACTCGGCGAGCGTGCGCAAGCTGCTCGTGCAGGCGCTGTGCGCCGCACCCATGTTTGGTGTGCGCTGGCGCTGGGTCGCAGGCGTTGCGCTCGCGCTGCCGCGCTATCGCGGCGGCAAGAAGGTGCCCCCGCAGATTGCGCGCATGAATGCCGAGGATCTGCTGGCTTCGGTGTTCCCCGACCAGGTCGCCTGCGCCGAAAACTTGAGTGGCGAGCTTGAGATTCCCGATCATCCGCTCGTGGCCCAGGCCGTGCGGGACTGTCTTGAAGAGGCCATGGATATTGACGGTCTCGAGCGGGTGCTGCGTGCGCTCGAGGCAGGCACGATCCGCGTCGTGGCGCGCGATCTGACCGAGCCCTCGCCGCTCGCGCTCGAGGTGTTAAGCGCACGACCGTATGCCTATCTTGACGATGCGCCGCTCGAAGAACGGCGCACGCAGGCGGTGATGAGCCGGCGCTGGCTCGATCCTGAGAGTGCAGCCGACATTGGCAGGCTCGACCATGACGCGGTGAAGCGCGTGCGCGCGCAGGCGTGGCCGGATGCGGCCAGCGCGGATGAGCTGCACGATGCGCTGCTGTGGCTCGCCTTTCTCACCGCGGCGGAGGTCGTCGCAAACCCTGCGTGGCCGGCGCTCATCAATGAGCTCGCACGAGCCGGGCGCGTAGTCAATGTTGACGTCGGCGCTGAAGCTTGCGTGTGGGTGGCCGCGGAGCGCCGCGATCTCTTCACGGCCCTCGACGATGAGGCGGCAGCCCCTGCGGCACTCGTTGAAATCGTGCGCGGACGCCTCGAAGGGTTGGGTCCTGTCACGGCACAGTCCATCGCGGACTCCTTGCGATGGGACGTCGCGGGGATTGAACTTGCGCTCGTCGCGCTGCAGACCGAAGGCTTTGCGATGCGCGGCCAGTTTACCCCGGGAGCGCCGGATCCCGAATGGTGCGAACGGCGGCTCCTCGCGCGCATCCATCGCTACACGGTCAATCGACTGCGCGCCGAAATCGAGCCGGTGCCGGCGCGCGACTATCTGCGCTTTCTCTTTGAGTGGCAGCGCGTCGCGCCGGATGCGCGCATGCAAGGTCCCGATGCCGTCGCCGCGGTGCTCGGCCAGCTCGAGGGCGCGGAGCTTCCCGCCGGCGCCTGGGAGACGGAAATTCTGCCGGCGCGCATCAGCGAGTACGAGCCGGCATGGCTCGATGAGCACTGTCTTGCCGGTCGATTCGTGTGGACGCGGCTCGCCGCGCGCGCGGCCGATCCGGAGCGCGGCGCGGCGCCCGTGCGCGCCACTCCGATTGCGCTCATCGCGCGGCGCAATCTTAGGGTGTGGTCGGAGCTCACCACGGCATTGCCGCCCGAGCAGCTGAGCGCCAACGCGCGCGCGATCGCCGAGTGTCTGCGCTCCCAGGGCGCCTCGTTCTTTGATGATCTCGTCGAGGGCACGCACCTCTTACCCACGCAGGTGGAGATGGCACTCGCCGAGCTCGTTGCGCTCGGGGTCGTGAACTCCGACAGCTTCGGAGGATTGCGCGCTCTGCTGGTGCCCGCGGACCGCCGCAAATCCGCCTGCGGCGCGCCGCGCCGCCGACGCATTGCGCTCTTCGGCATGGCGGATGCGGGCCGCTGGTCGCTCGTACGCCGGCCGGCGGCGACGCTCGATGAGGCGCCGCGCGCGCAGCAGGTGGACGGCGATTCCGTCGAGTACGTCGTGCGCACGCTCCTGCGCCGTTGGGGGGTACTCTTCTGGAGCGTGCTCGCGCGCGAAGCCAACTGGCTGCCGCCCTGGCGCGACCTGTTGCGCTCCTGCCGGCGCCTTGAGGCACGCGGCGAGATTCGCGGCGGGCGCTTCGTCGCGGGATTCTCCGGCGAGCAATATGCAACACCCGAGGCCGTCGGCCTGCTGCGCGACATGCGCCGCAAGGCACCCGACGGCAAATGGCTGTCGCTCTCGGGGGCGGATCCGTTGAACCTCGTCGGCATCCTGACGCCGGGCGCGCGGCTGCCCGCGCTGACCGGCAATAGGCTGCTGTATCGGGACGGCCTGCCGGTGGCGGTGCTCGCCGGCGGCGAGGTCAAATTCATGCAGGAGCTTGATGCGAAGGAGGCGTGGGAAGCACACAACGTTCTCCTGCGGCGTCACGTCCCTGCGCTGCTCGCTGATCTCGCCTGAAGAGGCGCCGCGACTAGCACCGGAAGCTTTCCCGACCTTCGCCACAATTCGCCGGTGGGCGCACAATGTCGTGCGCCGGTGCGAACTCGAGGAAGCGGTCAATGCGCACAGAAGTCCTCTCCAGCAACGCGCTCGCCGCCGCTACGAGGATCGATCGCGCCACCATTGCCGTCACGCACGCGATCATCCGGCCCTACCTGCGCCGCACGCCCGTCATCGAGGTCGACGGTGCGGATTTTGGGCTCGGCGCAATGCGCATCTTTCTTAAGCTCGAATTGATGCAGCATGCGGGCTCCTTCAAAGCGCGCGGCGCATTCGCGAACCTGCTGCTGCGCGAGGTGCCCCAAGCCGGCGTCGTCGCAGCCTCCGGTGGCAATCACGGTGTTGCTGTGGCGTACGCCGCGATGCGCCTCGGCAAGCCCGCGCGGATCTTCGTCCCGAGTGTCGCCTCGCCGGTGAAGATGGCGCGCATCCGCGAGTGCGGCGCAGAACTCGTGGTGGCCGGCGAACGCTATGCCGACGCTCTCGCCGCGAGCGAAGAGTGGGCGCGCGCATCCGGAGCTCTGCCGGTGCATGCCTTCGACCAGTCGGAAACGCTCCTCGGGCAGGGCAGCGTGGCCCTGGAGTTCGAGGAGCAGGCGCCGAAGCTCGATACGCTCCTGGTGGCGGTCGGTGGCGGCGGTCTCATCGGCGGCATTGCCGCCTGGCACGCGGGCGCCGTGCGCATCGTCGGCGTCGAGCCCGAAGCGGCGCCGACCCTGACGCGGGCACTGGCAAGCGGACGGCCGGTGGAAGCCGAGGCGGGCGGCATTGCGGCGGATTCTCTCGCTCCCAAGCAGGTCGGCGCGCTCATGTTTCCGATCGCGCAACGTCATGTGGAGCGCGTTATTCTAGTGGCGGACGAGGGCATGCAAGCGGCGCAGCAGATCTTGTGGAATACGCTCAGGATCGTCACCGAGCCTGGCGGCGCGGCTGCCTTTGCAGCACTGCTCCTTGGCCAGTACCGGCCGCACGCCGATGAACGAGTGGGTGTGCTGCTGTGCGGCGGCAATACCACCGCCGTCGACTTTGGCGCGAGGATAAAAAACGCATGAAAGCCATCCGTATCCAAAAGCCCGGCGGCCGCGAGGTACTCGAGTACACCGACATTCCCGAGCCGCGCCCCGGGCGTGGCGAGGTGCTGGTGGCGGTCGAATACGCCGGAGTCAACTTCTACGATGTCTATCAGCGCGAGGGGCTCTATCCGATCGCAATGCCTTTCACACCCGGCACGGAAGCGGCGGGCACGGTGCTCGCGGTCGGAGCGGAGGTCAGCGACTTTCGCAAGGGGGACCGCGTTGCCTACCAGGGAGTGCCGGGGACCTACGCCGAGCAGGCGGTTGTGTCGGCAGATCGGCTGGTGCCGATTCCCGAAGGCGTTTCGACCCGCACCGCCGGTGCACTCACCCTGCAGGGCCTGACGGCGCATTATCTTGCGACCTCGACCTACGCGCTCAAGGCGGGGGACACCGCTTTGGTGCATGCGGCGGCGGGCGGTGTGGGCCTTCTCCTGTGTCAGATCGCCAAACTGCGCGGTGCGAAAGTCATTGGCACGGTCTCAACCGAAGCAAAAGCGGCGCTCGCACGCGCAGCCGGTGCCGACCACGTCATCCTTTATACGCAGCAGGATTTTGCGGTGGAAACCAAGCGCCTGACCGGCAACCGCGGTGTCCAGGTCGTATACGACTCAGTGGGCCGCACGACTTTTGATCACAGTCTAAATAGTCTTGCGCCGCGAGGTCTGTTGGCGCTCTTCGGGCAATCAAGTGGCCCCGTTGCGCCCGTTAATCCGCAGGTGCTCAATCAGAAAGGCTCGCTCTACCTGACGCGGCCCACGCTTGCCAACTATGTCGCCACACGCGCGGAGCTGCTGAGTCGTGCCGCGGACCTCTTTGAGTGGCTGCGCGAGAAAAAACTATCCGTTCGCGTTGATCGCGAGGTGCCGCTCAAGGATGCAGCCGAGGCGCATCGCGCCCTCGAGGGCCGCGAAACGACGGGCAAGGTGCTCCTGAAGACATGAACGGTTTGCGAACTGGGATCAGCGCAGACGGCCGTTTTAGTGCCGCAATACCTGAGCTTTGCTGATGGCTCTTTGACAGCAGGGCGCCGTTGAATCGGCGTCAATCTTCAGAAACGCATCGCTGCTGCGTTCGCTCTCCTTGCGGCGCAGAGCTTCAGTAAAGCTACCCGGGCCTGCGAAATCGGAATACAACTTGGTCGGTCTTTCCCCGCACCGCCGGATCAAATACGGGCCTCTTGTGATCGTCAGCGCCATTTCGAAGCACGGCACTTTGTGCCTCGAGCACGAAGCCCGCCGCTTCGATTTCCTGTTGCATGCGCAGCGGGTCGATGCGATGCAGTGTCTCCGTGTCCCGCAAACCGGATCCCGATTCAGCGACGTGATCGATCACCAGGAAGGTTCCGCCTGGCTTCAACGCTCTGAAAAACACTTTATTCAGCGCTGCGACGTCGGCTGGTCCCATGAAGGAATCGTGCAAATCATGGTAACCCTGTGACAACCACAGTACATCGAGCTTCTGCGGCGCACGAAAGTGCGCAACAGAGTCGGTCAGCACGGTAATGTTGGCGTAGCTGGGATCGCGAGCAATTGCCTGGGTTCCGGCTACCTCCGAGGCGGGGCAATTGGCGAGCTGTTCGGCTGGAATGAAGGCATAGACATGCCCGCGCGGTCCAACCACGTCGCTGAAGATGCGCGTGAAGTAAGCGTTACCTGGTCCGAAGTCGGCAACAACATCGCCGGGCTTCATGTTTGAAAAGGCGATCAGCGGAGCGGGTTTGCGGTTTACGTCGAGCGCGCTCTGCTGCGCTGGCCGCCGCGGGTCGGAAAGCGCCGCTGCGACAACCGCAGGAATGCGCGGTTCCACATCCGCCGCTACCGCGAGCGAGGCTACCGACACACTGACAAGGCCAAGCAGCAGCCAGCCTGATGTTAGGGTCATGTCACTCTCCTGATTTTGAGGATTTGCCACGCCATGGGGCTTTCACATCTGCAGCGTACAAGTTAAAGTGCACTTTAAGTCAAGCCCGCGCGCTGCAGTGGCGCGCGGCGCAAGCTGCGGAGATGGCTATGACGGCTCTGAGCATCGGTCAGGTGGCCCGGCAGGTGGGTGTTGCACCCTCCGCGCTGCGCTACTACGAAAAAGCGGGGTTGTTGCCGGTTGCGGCTCGCGCATCGCAGCGACGCCAATACGACAAACAAATCCTCGGTCGGATTCGGATCATTCTCCTGGCACGGGATGCCGGCTTTACGGTGAGCGAGACACGCACGTTCTTGAACGGCTTCGACCTTGGCGCGACGCCCGCTGCACGCTGGCGCGCGATGGCCCGGCAAAAACTTGCGCAATTGGATGCACTGATCGCGCGCGTAGCCGATATGAAGGCGATACTTGCGGCGAGCTTTCATTGCGAGTGCCGCCGATTGGAGGACTGCGAGCGTTTGATCGCCGCCAGGAAACCCTGTCGCCCCGACCCTGCGCCAAGACGAGTTGGCGCAGCCGTGGACCCAATGCAGCGCCTGCGCAAAAAAAAGTGACGGCGGTCACACGGATCAGATGCCCGCCATCCCAGTTGCGGTCCGTGAATTGCACGGCGGATTGAGCCCCGAATGTCCGGCAGCCAGCGTTAGCAGGCGCGCAGCGCTCGACTGTCCGACGCGCCACCGATACGATCCGATAGGTTTGCTCTATACACCACTTCTGGCAGTCTGCGAAAGGCAGCGCCATCAAACAGGGGCAATAGCAATGCACCGGATATTCATCGCGCTCGCTGGCGCCGTCTTGGCGGCAACGGCCGCCGCCGCTTCTGAAAAGACCGACGTGATGGCAGTCGTGCATCGCTGGGCGGACGGCTTCAACCAGGGCGATTCGAAGATGGAGCTCGCGACTTGCGCTGATGAAACCTCCATCATCGACGACATTGCGCCGCACGAGTGGCATGGCGCCGGGGCCTGCTCCCGGTGGAAGGACGATTACGACGCGTTTCTCAAGAAGAATGAAATCACCGATACGCTCGCCACCGTGTTGCAGCCCCGGCACATCGAGATCAGCGCAGACACAGCCTATGTCGTCGTCCCCGTGACGCTTGCATTCAAACACGGAGGCAAGGATCTGAAGGATTCAGGCATCTTTACGTTGGCCTTGAAGAAAGGCCCATCCGGTTGGCTGATTACCGGATGGGCCTGGGCCGAGCATTAGGCGTCGCGTGCACTTCGAGCCCGATCCGAAGTCAGCAAAAGGCGCATTCTATTTGCTACGACAGCGCGCCCTGCAAAGTGATGAGCACATTTTCCTTCATGCAAGTTGCAAGCACGCGCGCGGTTCATTCAAGTTCATAGTCGAAATCATAGGCTGAGGCTTGCGCGTCACGTGGATGCAGTTTCAGGACGCCCTTGGCTCCTGCGTATTTCCCCGTGCCACCCGTGATGGCTAGAATCGAGTCGCCCTGATCCTGGAATGGTCCTTCGACGGTGATCTGCCCGCTCTTCAGGGTCACAGTCCACAGGCATTCCCAGCTCTTACCAACCGCCACGCGCACGCAGAAGCCCTGATCGCTGCCGATCTGCGTCTTGTTGGCGGCGTCGAACACAGGATTGGCGAAGGTCAGCAGATTGCCGACGGAGTCATCTTTGCCGCCCACGTGGGTGATTGTGTCGCTGAGCGCCCGCTCGACGAGCGGCAGCCGCTCTCCCGCGAGCGCGATGCGAGCCGTGAGCAGCACAGTGGCGGTAGCAATGAGGCAGATCGACCTTGTCATGGATAGCCCTGCGTTACCGGTTGAATGGTAAGAATCAATCCCCAATGGGCACGCCCGTTGCGACTTGCAGATGATGCGCGTCACCCGCCGGTGCGGAACCACGATTGTAGGATCTGCCGATGATCATGTAGATCGCGCCGAGCACGAGTATGCCGGCAGATGTCACGATCACGCCGTAATCGCTGAACCACGGATCATGCGGACTGCGCGGCCATGACATGTTGACGATGGCGCCGATTCCATAAGCCAGGGCCAGGATGTTCACGGGCCAGCCCCAGACGCCGAGCGTAAAGGCTCCGGCGGGGCGCCAGCCGCGGCTCCTCGCGACCAGCGCTGCGACCACGATCATCTGGAACGCGATGTAGATGCCGACCGCCGCAAAGCTGATGATCGTCGCCACCGCATCCTGCAGCCAGGGCGCGGACAGCGCGATCAGTGCCGGCACCGCGCCCGCGACGAGCAGCGAATTGGCGGGAATGCGCCGTCCGGGCGCAAGCCGTCGCAGGTGATTACTGCCGATGATCATTTCGTCGCGCGCATACGCGAACAGCAGCCGGCTCGCGGCAGCCTGCAGACTAATTAGCGCCGACATGAACGACACCGACACCACGGCGATGACGACTCGCAGGCCGCTATCGCCCATGGCGCTCTTGAGCACCGTCACGACCGGGTCTTTGTCCTTGCCGGACATCACTGCGCTGACGTCCGGAACGGCCAGCACGAATCCGAGGCACACCCAGAGCGCGGCCACGCCACCTACGTAGATCGTCAGGCGCATCGACCGTGGTATCGTGCGCGCCGCATCCGGAGTTTCTTCGGCAACGTCGCCACAGGCTTCAAACCCGTAGTAACACCACATCGCTCCGAGTGCCGATGCAAGAAAGGCAGGCCAGTAGGCGCCGTCGACGTGTAGAACCGTCGTATCAACAAGAGCGCTGAACGGCTGGTGCCGCGCAAATAGCAGCAGATAGCTGCCGACGACGAGGGCGCCGATGAGCTCGCAGACAAATCCGAACATTGACACCCGCGCGAGCAGCCGTGTGCCGCTCAGGTTCACCAGTGTCGTGATGCCGATCAGCATGAGAGCAATCGTCGTCGTTATGCGCGCTGTCGGATCCAAGCCGACAAGTTGCGCGATGAACGGCGCCGCACCGGTGGCGATCGCCGCAAGTGTGACAAAGAGGGCCCAGCCGTAGATCCATCCGGCCATCCAGGCCCAGCGCCTGCCGCAAAGGCGGCGCGCCCAGGGATAGATTCCACCGGAGATGGGAAACTGCGAAACGATCTCGCCGAAGACGAGGCACACGAGCATCTGGCCGATGCCGACAAACAGGTAAGTCCACCACATCGGCGGCCCGCCGGCGGCGAAAGTCGTTGCAAAAATTGTGTACACGCCCACGACGGGCGACAGGTACGTAAAGCCGAGCGCAAAATTCTCCCAGATCGACATGCTGCGATCGAAATGGGAGACATAGCCGAGCGAGCGTAGCTGCCGCGCGTCTGGATCGCCGGAACCGGCCGCAGTTTCAGTCATCCGCCCTCACGCCGCAGCCAGCCAGCGGAATGACTGCATCCCACAGGGCGCAGATGAACTATGGCGCGCAACTTTTGCGCGTGGGTGCGACTGCATGTCCATGAATGTGCCAAAGTGAATCGCAACTCGCCTAATTTTCTATTCTGAATACTGGAGCATGCTTCTTTTGACTGCGCCCCTGTGGGAGCTGGCGCGGGAGGGGAATGCGACGGCAGCCGCAGATTAGCCCGCCGCGCGCGCCGCCTCAACATTGTAACCCCGAAGATAACCGCTCCTAGCGCGCCGACTCGATTTACCAGCACCGGTGCGCGGGGAAATGCCGTACCATGCAATGGATACGGATCAGTATTCCTCGAGGAAACGTGCCCAGCACGATCAGCCGGCGCGACTTCCTGAACGGCACCGCGCTCGTAATTGCCGGCGGACTTGCGCCGCTCGCGCAGCTGCGCGCCGCGCCCGGCCGATATTATCCGCCGGCGCTCACCGGCCTGCGGGGCAGCCATCCCGGTTCGTTCGAGGCTGCCCATCGGGTCGGACGCGAGGGCCAGTCGTTCGACATCTCAGGCGTCGCGGTCGACGGGAGTTTCGATCTCGTGGTGGTCGGCGCCGGCATCAGCGGGTTGGCGGCGGCATGGTTTTACCGCGAAGCGCATGGTCCGGCAGCGCGCATCCTTATCCTGGACAACCACGACGATTTCGGCGGGCACGCCAAGCGCAACGAATTCCGGGTCGGCGATCGACTCTTGATCGGTTACGGCGGGTCCGAGTCGCTGCAATCTCCCAGGGCACTGTTCAGCAGAACCGTCAACCGGCTGCTGCAGGCTCTCGGTGTCGAACTCAAGCGCTGGGACACGGCCTTCGATCGCCAGCTCTATCCGTCGCTCGGACTGACCGAGGGTGTGTATTTCGATCGCGAGACGTTCGGCGTGGACAGGCTGGTTGCCGGCAATCCGAACGTGACCGGTCCCGATTCGGCCGGGGGCGATGCCAAAGCGCGCCCCATCGAGGCGGTCATCGCCGAGTTTCCGATCTCCGAGGGCGCCAAAGCGCGGCTCATCGCGTTCTTCAAGCATCCGCAGGACTATCTCGCCGGAAGGTCAAAGGCACAGAAAATTGCGTATTTGAAGACGATCAGCTACCGCGACTACCTGCGCAAGGATGCGGGGCTGGGCGACGAGGCAGTGAGGTATTTCGACGGCGCAACCAAGGACTACTTAGGGATGGGCCCGGATATTGTGCCGGCGCTCGAAGCGCTGGGTGGTCGGTTCCCTGGGTTTGCGGACCTAGGCCTCAGGGACCAGGAAGAGCCGGGCCTCGATGAGCCCTACATCTATCACTTTCCCGATGGCAACGCCTCCATTGCCCGGCTGCTGGTGCGCAGCCTGATCCCGTCGGCGGGACCGGGCCATACCATGGACGACGTGGTGCTCGCCAATTTTGACTACGCCAAGCTCGATGTCGACGGCGCGCCCGTGCGCCTGCGCCTGAACAGCACCGCGGTGGCGATCGCCAACTCCCGCACCCAGGGTGGCCCTGTGGATATCGGCTACCTCCGCTCCGAGGTGCTGCATCGTGTCCAGGCGAAGCACTGCGTGCTCGCCTGCTACAACATGATGATTCCGTACATCATGCCGGAGTTGCCCGTGGAGCAGAAACGGGCGCTGGCGCTCGGCGTTAAGCTGCCGCTGGTCTACACCAACGTCGCCGTGCGCAACTGGCATGCCTTCGTCAAGCTTGGTGTCGACAGGATCTACAGCCCCTATGCGTACTTTTCAAATATCTGGCTCGATTTTCCGGTGTCACTCGGCGGCTACCACAATCCGCGCGACCCGAACGAGCCGATAGTAGTCCATTTGAAGCGTATTCCGCTCACGCCGAACCAGGGCTTGTCGAATGTTGAACAGTTTCGGCTCGGCAGGCAGCAGCTGCTCATTACCCCATTCGAGGAGTTCGAAAAGCAGATCACGGCGCAGCTCGATCGCGTGCTGGGTGCGGGGGGCTTTCGGTCGGCGCGCGACATCGCGGCGATCACCGTCAACCGCTGGCCGCACGGCTATGCGTACGATGCTAATTCGCTGTTTGATCGGAACACCGCAGGACCACCGCCGTACGAAATCGGCCGCAAACGCTGCGGCAGCGTCACCATCGCGAATTCCGATGCCGCATGGAACGCCTACGCGCACGAGGCAATCGACCAGGCGTGGCGAGCGATTCGTGAATTGAAAGCCGGCTGAACCCTGTACGCGCTGCGGCTTACTCGTGCCAGGTGAACGTAAAGCCATAGGTGCGCGGACGGAAGGTGAAGTCGCGCACCAGGCGGCTGTTGCCGGTTCCCGGGTCGATGGAGAAGTTGTAATTGGTCACCACGTGCGTGTCGAGGAGATTGTCGATGAACGGCTCGACCGAGAGGGAACCGAATGTCATGCCGGCGCGCAGCGACACGAAATTCGTGGCCGGCAGCATGTAGTTCATCGGGTCGAACTGCAGGGTGCTGGAGTCCTGCTCCGGCGGCAGCCACTTGCCGCGGCTCTGGTACTCGTAGTCGATCCGGGCAAAGGATTCGTGTCCGAATGCACCGAAGTGGTACTCGAGGCCTGCGGAACCCGTGACTGGCGGGTTCGGCTGGCCGCTTTGTCCGCTGATGGAATCGCCACTGCTGACGATCGGAGTCGCCTGCGTCGCCGACAATTTGGAGTCCTGCGTATAGCGGGCATCGGTGTAGCCGGCGGTGAACTCTGCGGTGAGGGCATTCGTCACCTCAATGTCCGCCTGAATATCGGCGCCCTTGGCGACAGCCTTGCCGAGATTGGCGATGAAGGAAATCTGGCAGATCGGCGGCACGACGGTCTGCTGGATGTTGTTCCAACGCACGTAGTACACGCTGGTGGCGATGCGGATGCGGTTCGCGAAGTTGTTCTTGGCGCCGATCTCGAAGCTGTTGACGCTATCCGAATCGTAGGTCGCAGGTGATGCAGTGATGCCGAAGTTCTTGAAGTCCTCGGCGCATGCCGCCGCCGGCACCGGATTGTTGGCGCCACCCGGGCGAAAGCCCTTGGCGTACGTCGCATAGTAGAGATCGTTCGGATCCGGCTGATAGGACAGATCGAGCTTCGGGGTGAAGGAGTTTTCCTTTTTGTCGCCGCTGTTGGAGAGCGGTGCGTTGAAAAGCTGCGGCCCGCCGGTGAAAGTGTTGAACGAAAATTGGGTGCGCGAGAAACGCGCGCCCGCGGTCAGCTTCACGGTGTCGGTGAGCGAATAGGTTCCTTCGCCGTACCAGGCGATCTGCCGGTCCGTGGAATGGGTCTGCAGGAAATACGAGTCGGTGGGGTAGCTGCCCACATAGGGCACCGGGTTGCCGTCAAGATCGGTAAAGACGTCGGTGTAGGGCACTCCCGCGACCGCCAGCCAGAAGGCATTCAGCATCGGGTCATGGATCTGCTCCAGATAGTGCTGGCGGTTCTCGCTGAAGAAAACACCCGTGGTCCAGATGAGCTTCGCGTTCGGGTCGCTCGATACAAGCCGCAGCTCCTGCGTGAGATTCTCCTGGCCGTTGTCGATCGAGGCCGGCGAGCGGTAGTCGGCGATGTCAGCGGGTAGATGGATGCCGTTGCCGTCGATGAGCGGAAACGGCACGCCGGGCTGGAACTGCACGAAACCCACGGGGGCCTGCAAGGAGAAGGTCTGGTAGAAGCCCAGGTTGTACTCGGTGCCGTCGTAGCCGGTTTGCTCCTCACGGTGATAGAAGGAAGTGTTCGAGATCAGATGGAAGGCGCCGAGGTCGCCGTCGATCTTCAGCGCCGGCAGGTAGAACTTGTCGGGCACCTGGCGCACTGTGGGATCACCGTTGACGTACTGGTTGTTCCCGGGGTTCGAGTAGATCGGCCAGTAAGCCGAAACGTTGTGCAGCTCGCGATTCTGGTAATAGATGCTCGGCGTCACCGACCACGTACTGTTCACCGCCCACAGGCCCGCCAGGCGCAGTAGCATTGTCTCGCCGTAATTAGCGTTCTTTTCCACGACGGCGCTCTGCGGGTCCGGCGCCGTCGGATCGACAAGGTCAATCCAGCCGCCGTCGCGCCGATACCAGATGCTGGCGCGAGCCCCGAAGGTGTCATCCACGATGGGCCCGCCTACCGCGATGCCGGCCTCGTAACTAGGCGTGCCGCCTTCGGTGTAGGACACCTCCGAGCGCCCGTAGACGCTGGTTTTGGTGAGACTCGGCTGCGCCGTGATGTAGCGCACCGTGCCTCCCTCGGAGCCCGCACCGAAGAGCGTACCCTGCGGGCCGCGCAGGACCTCGATGCGGTCGATGTCGAAGGACTTCGGCAGCGTCTCGTCAGGATTGAATGCGAGCGCACGCATCTGGATTGGCGTGTCGTCAATGTAAATCCCGGTCGTCCCCGCACCTCCGGAGGAGGAGATGCCGCGGATCGAGATGTTGTTGGTGCCCGAGTTGTCGATGTAGACACCGGGCGTAAAGCGCGCAACATCCGTGATGTCCTTGATGCCCTTGGTATCCATGTCCTGCTGGGTGAGCGCCGTGACGCTGAGCGGCACCTTGCTCAAATCCTCTTCACGCCGCGTCGCGGTGACCACAACCTCCTGCATCGGGCCTACGGCAGCCGCCGTCGTGCTGTCGTCGGCGAGCGCGGGGCAGGCCATCGCATAAGCGATCAGGGGTGCGATTACGCGTGGAGCCTTAATGGCGCACCGGTGCAGCGACGACGGACCCATGGTCGGACGCATGTTGGCCGATAACATTGGTAAATCTCCCCTAAAACCGAGCGAGCATCGCGGGTGCAACACGAGATTTTTCTCGCGCGCCTCGCGAATGCCAGCCAGACCGAATAGCGTCGCTCTGCTCTTTATATTTTTGTGCTGCGACGAGCGGCGGTAGCGACACCTGAAGTTGTGCCGCTGCGCCGTAACGTAAGCGCCTGCCCGCGCCGCCACAGCGATCCTCCTCAGCATCTCACATTCTGAGCGCGGCTTCATCCCCACGGGGAGGAGTAATGATCTCGCGGTGTTGGCCGCTCATCAGTCCATGCCGATTCGCACAGTAATTGCGCGCTGGCGCCCGGCCAGCGCGCAATCGTGGTGCAACCAATCTTCTCGCTCATGAAGGGCACGACTTCGTGCGCCGGCAGAGGTCTGCCGGTGAGAAAGCGCTGCATGAGAAAAAATCATCCGTTCGCGTTGATCGCGAGGTCCGGCCGAAGAAAGTTGCCGAGCCGCATCGCGCCCTCGAGTGTCGCGAAACGAGCCACAACGTGCTTTTGAAGCCCTAAAGGCCGTTCCGCGCGATCAATGGTCGCGCCGTGTCAGCGGCTGATGGCGCTCTGCATGAGACTGCGCACCCGCTCGTGCGGGATGGGTCCGGCCCCCACGATACCGAGCGTGAAAACACGGCTGCCGTGCACCGCCGTGATACCGAGCACGGAGCCGTTGACCATGTCGTAGGAGAAGGCGGCTTCACCGATGCCCGGCTCCAGAACCGTTTTTTGCGCATCCGCGGCGCCCTCTTTGTCCTTGTCGCGGATGTGGCTGTTGTCGAGCTGCGTGTTGTACTCCTGCATCGCCGCCGCGGCGGTGCCGCGTTCATCCACGCTGATCAACACGATCGTCATGCCCGCCATGTAGCTGCAGCTTGATTCGCTGGCGCCGGCATGATCGACCACGGACATGGTGCCGCCGGTGACCGGCTTGCCCACCACCGCCGATACGGCAGCGTTGGTTAGAAACTTGCAGGCATTGGGGGCATCGGCGCGAGCGCCCCACGGTGCGGCCCATGAGGATGCGATGATGAGTGCAGCCAGACGCGAGACGCGGATCATGGACATGGGGACCCTCCGTTTGGGCGCGCGTGCGACGCGCTTGTGGTCATTCTTGCGGTGCACCATAGACGAAAGTGAGCGTGAAGTCTTCAGTCGCTTGCAGGCCTGGACTGCCCTCAATTCAACGTATGCTCGAAGCCAGGTCGTTTTTGATTATGCGGCCGCTTTTCATCAGGAATCTCACGCGCTGCCGTATGGAGCTATGTAACCCGAGGATGCACCGGTTCCCGGTTAGCCAGATGCGTGCGCACGCGCACGATAAAGCGCTGCGGATCATCCGGTGTGACGACGATGGTGCGTGTGCGGAACTTGAGGATTACGGCGCGATCCGGATCGGTCGCGAACGCGCGATAGCATCCGAGCCCGCGCTTCCAGAAAAATCCCGTGAACGAGAATATGCCGCTGTTGCCAAGCAGGCGCAGCGAACCCTTGAAGACATCCGCATCGCCGCCGACCGACAGCAGCTCTACAAGCGGGAATGCCGTGCTCCACAGCGGGCGCTCTATATCAAGCTGCGTGGCCGTCAGCGTATAGCCGGACACGCTGCTGAGGAATGCGATGGCGAGCACACCAAGCGGCAAGCCAACCAACATGCTGCGTGCGAGCAGCAAGCGCTCCGGGACGACGAGCAATCCCGCCGCCGCAACGCCGAGGAGCGTCACGACGGCAAAGACCGACGCCGTTTTAAGCGCGCGGCTCCACGGCGCGGCGAATTCGAGCGCCATCAGCGCGCACGGGCGGCCAACTGCTCGAGCGCCTGCATCTGCAGCACGGTCGAATCCGAATCCTGCAGCAGCTCATTCGCGTGGCTTACGAAGGCCATGACTTCCTGCGCCGGCAGAGGTTTGCTGATGAGAAATCCCTGCGCGTAATCACAGCCGAGGCGGCGCAGCAGATTCCACACCTCGACATTCTCGACGCCCTCCGCGACGACGCGCAGTCCCATGCTGTGGGCGAGTTCGATGGTCGATGTGACGATCATCGCATCGTCCGGGCGCGCGTGCGTGTGTGCGATCAGCGAGCGGTCGATCTTCAGCTCATCGACCGGCAGGCGGCTCAGCTGCGAAAGCGAGGAATAGCCGGTGCCGAAGTCGTCCATTGCGAAGCGCACGCCCGCCACGCGCAGTAACTGCATGTGGCGCGCCGCGAGCACCGGATCGCGCATCACTGCGCTCTCGGTGATCTCGAGCAGCAGCTTGGTCGGTGAGACGCCATGCGTTTCCAGGCAGCGCAGCACTTCGCTGCCGAGCTGCGGATCCAGAATATCGGAGGCCGAAAGATTGACAGCGACATCGATGTCGAGCCCGAGCGCACGCCACTCGGCCATCTGGCGGATGGCCTCGCCGATCACCCAGCTCGTAAGCCGGCGTGTATTGCCGGTCTGCTCCGCCAGCGGCACGAACTCAACGGGCGAGACATCGCCAAGCTGCGAATGCGTCCAGCGCGCGAGCGCCTCGAGGCTCTTGACGGTGCGCGTTCCCATTTCGACTTTCGGCTGATAGAGGAGCTTCAGGCCGGTGTTCGTTTCGAGCGCGCGGCGCAACTCGGTCACGAGAGCCAGGCGGCGCCGGTGCTGCTCGTCGCGCCCGGCGCGATAGATTGCGACCAGCGAGCGCGCATCGCGCGCATCGTGGAGCGCCATCTGGGCACAGCGCAACAGCTCGCGCGAGCTTCGACCGTGATCCTGATAAGCGGAGATGCCGGCACTCGGATGCAATTCGAGGCCGACGTCGGCGATTACGAAATTCGCAGCGATGATGCCGGTCAACTGTTCGGCCACGAGCGGCGCGCGCTGCAGCGAGCACGGCGCGGTCACTTTGAGGATTTGCTGCGCCGACTGGCGCGCCACGAGGTCGTTCGGTCCGACGTTCTGGCGCAAGCGCCGCGCCGCTTCGCTCAGAGCGTCATCACCGACGTGGTGCCCCAACGAGGCATTGATCTCCGGAAGGTTGTGCAGATCGATCAGGATCAGTGCAAACGGCGTCGTCGGTTCGTCGCGGATGCGCTGATCGATATAGTTCTCCGCAAACGGCCGGTTGGGAAGACCCGTCAGCGCGTCGTGATAGGCGAGTTGCGTGATGCGCGCCTCGCGCTCGGCAATACCTTCCTGCATGGTGTTGAAAGTGGCGGCCAGGCGGCGGAAGTCCTTGGCGCCGCGCGGCACCACCGGGCGATCGTAACGGCCTTCCTCAATGCGCCGCGCTGCGAGTACGAGCTCAGCAATCGGACGTGACGCGCTGCGGCCGGCCAACATGCCTATGCCGGCGGCGAGCAGCAGGGCGACCGTGCCGATGAGGAGCATGGCATCGCGCAAGTCGCGATAGGGCGCGAGCACCTCATGCATGGGTTGGTGCACCCAGACGTCGATCCTATCGGGGCTCACGGCGAGATTGCGCGTGACGGTCAAATATTCGTCCCCGCCGAGGCGCAGCCGCCAGGCCGCCGCCTGCTGACGCACGGGGTCGCCGTGCAGCGCCACGAGTGCGGCCCGCGATGCGCCGTCCAAGGTGGTCGCCACGTGCGTCACGCCCGCCTGATCTCGGCTCACGAAGCTGATTGCGGTTCCGGCAAGCTCGCTCATGCGGCGCGCCAGGGCATCGTCGATGGCGAAGCCCATCGCGACCCAGGCGATGACCTCGGGAGCGCGCACGGGCGCGAGGAAGAACTGGTAGGCACGCGCGCCCAGCACCATGACATGCGGGCTGTCGCCGGCCATGTCGGCGGCGCTCAAGAGTCGCTGCACCGCCGGTTCCGCGACGTGCGCGGTGGAGGCGAGCACATGGCCGTGGTTGTCGATCAGCACCATGAGGTCAGCGCCGATACGCTGCGCGTCGTTTTGGGCGGCGGACAGCATGGTCGGGCCATCACCCGAGGCGACCGCCTCGCGGAATCCAAAGTCTGCGGCCAAGACTGCAACACCGCTTGCCAGCTGTTGCGCGCGGAAGCGCACGAGCTGCTCGACGAACGCGCTGCCGGCGACCAGCTGCTTCGCGGCGCGCTCTTCAACGGAGTGCTCGGTGCGCGCCAATACTGCGATCAGCGTCACAGTTTGAGTGACGCAGACCAATCCAATGATCACCGCGAGAAGTCTGTTGCGGAAGCTTCCCATAATCTGGGCTCAAATGGCGCGGTTGATACTATGCGCCGCCGCCCGAGGCGTGCGAGCGTGGCACTGCCGGACTGAGATATTGCGCACGTCTGCATTTCCACCATGTCGCGAATAAGTGCCGGGATCGTGCGCGTCATGTTGCTGGGCAGCGCCGTGCCGGTCGTGGCAGGAACCATCAGCGTGCAGGCCAATCTTGCGAACCACGAGCCCTTCGCCGGTGCGGTCGTCACCGTGCGTGCGGACGGAGCTCATGCGCCGAGCGCGCCCATCAGCGCCATACTCGATCAGATCAATCTGACTTTCGTGCCGGACATCGTCGTCATTCCGGTGGGCTCGACCGTGGAGTTCCCGAACAGCGACTCCGTGAGCCATCAGATTTATTCGTTCTCGCCCACCAAGCGCTTTCAGCTGCCGCTCTATCACGGCAAGCCCTATCCGCCGGTGCACTTCGATCAGGCCGGCGTCGTCACCCTCGGCTGCAATATCCACGACCGCATGGTCGGCTATATCGTCGTGACTGACGCTGCCTACTTCGGGCGCACGGATGGGCATGGCACGTGGTCGGTGACGAACGTGCCGCGCGGCACCTATCACGTGAGTCTGTGGCATCCGCTGCTGCGCGACCCCGCGGCTTCTCTGGAGCGCGACGTGTCGATCACGGGCGATGAGTCGGCAACGGCCACCGTGCAGCTGGCGCAGTCGCTGCGGCCTGCGCCGCTGCCGGCCACCGCGCGCTCGAGGGATGCATATTGAGCGCGCTGCGCACATGGGTTGCGGCCGCGGTGCTGTGCGCTGTGGCGCCCGGCATCGCGTGGAGCACGGATTGGGAGCTGTCCGCGGACATGCGGCTCGTGGACTCCGACGGGCAGCGCTCCTTGTTTGACGGCGGTTTCGGCGCGCTGCAGTACGACCGGGAACACGACGGCGTGCAGGTCGGTCGGCTGCGCGCCGCCATTTCCCAACCCCTGGGCGACGTTTGGGCGGTGAAGGTCGATGCGTCCTACTTCGGTCAGGATGAACAGCACCCGCTCGGCGTGACCGAGGCGTATCTCGAGTATCGCCCCTATCCGATCGACGGCTGGCGCACACGCGTGCGCATCGGCGCCTACTATCCGCCCGTGTCGCTGGAAGACACGGCCTCCGGCTGGTCATCGCCCTACACGCTGTCCAATTCCGCTCTCAACTCCTGGCTCGGCGAGGAGGTGCGCGCCATCGGCGTTGAAGGCCAGCTGGAATGGCTCGGCACGCGGCTGGGCCACGACTTTGACCTGGGTATGACCGGGGCAATCTTCGGCTGGAACGAACCGGCCGGCACAGTGGTGGGCACGGGAGGCTTCTCGCTGAACGATTTTCAGACCTCGATCCCGCAGGGCTACGTCGGCGGGCGCGGCGCGGCAGCCTTTCCGGAGCAGCCGATCTTCCACGAGATCGACGGGCACGAAGGGTTCTATGTCGGCACCGACGCGCGCTACCTTGATCGCGTGACTCTGCTTGCCCTGCACTACGACAATCGCGCGAACCCCACGGCCGTGGATCTTGCCGGCAACGAGGCGTGGGATACGCACTTCAACTCTGCGGGCGTACAGGTGGACGTCGGCGGTGGTTGGACGGCCATCGTTCAGTGGCTCGCCGGAACGACTGCCGTCGTTTACAGCGGCGATGCCTACTCGTATCCCTTCCACGCGCGGTTCGCGCTGATCTCGCGCGAATGGGGGCGCAATACCGTGAGTGCACGCTACGACGTCTTCGGCATTGAGAGCAATGCGGAGTACGACCTCAGCGCGGAAGAAGGACACGCCTGGACGGTGGCCTATATCTTCAATCAAAGCCTGCGCTGGCGTTTCGCGCTCGAGTGGCTGCACGTCACGAGCGACTCAGCTGCTCGAGTCGTGGTGCTCGATGAACCCGCATATGCCCGCGAAAATCAGACGCAGCTTTCGGTGCGCTACACCATCGGCTCGGGCCGCTAGCGGCCTTATTTGGACGTGAGTGCCGGGTCGCGCGCCATCTCGGGCGCATCCGTCTTATGCGCCTGCTCCTCCGCCTGCCGCGTCATCAGAATGATGCTGATGCGGCGGTTGATAGCGGCGCGCGGGTTGTCCTTGTCGAAGAGGACGGAGGAGGACAGCCCGACGATGCGCGCAACCTTGTCGGGCGCAAGACCGGCTGCATCGAGCGAGCGGCGCGCCGCATTTGCCCGATCCGCGGACAGTTCCCAGTTCGTATGCCCGGTATGGCCCGTATACGGCGTAGTGTCCGTGTGGCCGGTGAGGCTAATGCGGTTCGGAACCGAGTTCAGGTAGGGCGTGAGCTCGCGCAGGATTTTATCCGTGTAGTCCTTCACCTGGGCGCTGCCGCTGTCAAACATGGGGCGATTCTGTGCATCGACAATCTGAATTCGCAGGCCTTCGGGTGTGATGTCGAGTAGCAGCTGATCCTTGAAAGGCTGCAGCGCCTGGCTCTTGCTGATCGCTTCCGTCAGGTTCTTCATGAGCGCTTGGAGGTGCTGGTTCTCCTCGCCATCATTGCCCTTCACGGTGCTCGGCGCGGGCGGTGTGGTTGGCACGGCGGTAGCAGCGGGGAACTGCGGTGCCGGAGGTGCCACGGGTATTCCGATGCCGGGCTTCACGGTGTCCTGCACGGTGCGCGGCGCATCCAAGCCGCCGCCCAGGTTGATCGGACTCGTGCTCGCGCCGCCCGGACCATTTTGCCCCGGCGCGGGCTTCACGCTCTTGCCCGGCTCCATGCTGGGATTCTTGAAGTATTCGAAGAGCGCGGCGCGCTGCTCCTTGGTGACCGATGCGACGAGCCACATCACCAGGAAGAATGCCATCATGGCCGTCACGAAATCCGCGTACGCGACTTTCCAGGCCCCGCCGTGATGGCCGCCCTCTTCGCGCCGCTGGCGCTTGACGATGATGATGGGCCGTTCGGACTTCGGCACGGCAGATCCTCAGGCGGCCTTGGCGGGCTTGGCCTTGCCCTTCAGATGCGCTTCCAGATCGTTGAACGTGGGGCGCACCTCACTGAAGAGGAGCTTGCGCGCGAACTCGACTGCGACCGGCGGCGCATAGCCGCGCACGCTCGCGACGAGCGCCATCTTCACCACCTCGAAGGCCTTGGCTTCCTCGTGCGCGCGATGCGCCATCGCCGAGGCGATGGGGCCGATGAAGCCGTAGGCGACGAGAATACCCAGGAAGGTGCCGACGAGCGCTGCGCCGACCTTCTGGCCGATCGTGACGGTATCTGCGCCCTGGATGCTTGCCATGGTGTCGATGATGCCGAGCACCGCGGCGACGATGCCGAAGCCGGGCAGCGAATCGGCCGTCTTCTGCACGGCGTGCGCAGGCTCATGCGCTTCGCGGTGATGCGTCTCGAGCTCGTACTCGAGCAGGCTTTCGAGCTCGTGCGGATCGAGATTGCCGCCGACGATGAGCCGCAGACAGTCGGTGATGAATACCAGCACGTGATGATCCGCGAGGATGTGCGGATACTTTTGAAAGAGCGGACTTTTGTGCGGGTTCTCGAGATCGTTCTCGATGGCCATGACGCCGTCCTTGCGCATCTTGACCAGGATGTCATAGAGAAGCTTCAGCAGGGTCACGTAATCGTCGCGGCTGTAGCTCGGCCCCTTGACCAGCGCAATGGCGCGGGAGAAGGCGTCCTTCACGACCTTGACCGGATTGCTGGTCAGGAATGCTCCGAATGCGGAGCCGACGATGATCATGATCTCGGACGGATGCCACAGGAGCAGCAGGCTACCTCCCTGGATAAGGAAGCCTCCCACAACGCATCCGATCACGACCACTGAGCCGACGATTTGAATCATGTGCTATGGCGATATGAGTAGGGTGCGGCCGCACTCCGGCGGC
>Ga0302324_100001459_pt1 | contig 57539 bp, 39 predicted proteins | sample Palsa_T0_1_FD_201949 | JGI IMG/M metagenome (GOLD analysis project Ga0302324, IMG submission 201949) | Peat permafrost microbial communities from Stordalen Mire near Abisko, Sweden - Palsa_T0_1 | ecosystem: Environmental > Terrestrial > Soil > Palsa > Peat permafrost | place: Sweden: Abisko...
ATATATCTCCACCCTGGCCGCGCTCATGCCGCGCGTGATGCCTACTATAATAACTCACTGCTGCTGCATCCCCGCGCGCTCACAGCTTGGCGCGGTACGCGATCTGCACCTGGCGTATGCGCCTATCAGTGCCGAAGAAGGCGTGCTTTGACATATCGGCGCCATAGCGGCTGGCCTGCGGGCGGCGGCCCAAGCTCTCCGCCAGCGCCCGAATATGATGCGGTCCGGCGCCACAGCAAACGCCGAGATACTCGACGCCGAGCGCATACGCGTCGCGTCCGAACTGCGCAATCTCGGCGCGGGTGCAGGTGAAAGGATCCAGCCCGACCGGAAACGCGCGCGCGTTGCCGCAGCAAGGATCGGTGAGCGACATGAACGAGGGCTGTTTGCGCGTGGTGCGGTAAGGCACCGGCAACGCCGCCACCGTGCAGTGGACGGCTTTGCGGATTTTTTTCAGCAGCGGCAGCATCGTGGCCGGGCCCCGATGGCAATTCAGGCCGACCACGTCGGCGCCCGCTGCCTCGAGACGTCGGCAGGCCTCCGCGGGACTGAAGCCGTCGCGCAGCGGCTCCTCGCGGTGAATCGCCAGAGTGACCACGGCCGGAACTCCCGCATGCTTCTTGATCGCTTCGAGGGCCAGCAGCGCCTCCCCGGCCCATGAGAACGTTTCCGCGACGATGTAATCCACGCCGGCATCCACCGCCCAGCCGACCTGCTCGGCGAGAATGCGCTGCACCTGTTGCAACGCCTTGCGATCGCCGGGGTCGTAGATATTGGTATTGCATATGTCGCCCGCGAACAGCGTGCCGGTTTCGCGCGCGACTTTCTTGGCTATTTTCAGCGCGGTCCGATTCATCCGCGCCAGATCCTTCTCGCGCCCGATCACCCGCAGCTTTTCCCGGTGCGCGTAATAGGTGAGCGCCTGGGTGACATCCGATCCGGCATGGGCGAATTCACGATGCAATTCCTCCACCACCTCGGGGTGCTCGGTGAGCACCACCGGCACAAACGCGCCGGCCTGCAGGTAACCGCGGCGCTCGAGCTCGAATACGTAGCCTTCGGCGCAGATCACCGGGCCTTGGGCGAGGCGCTCGAGCAAGCCGGGCGAGGCGTTGCGCGCACGCGGCTTAGGCTTTGTCGACGGGCTCATGGATCCCCCTTGTTATGTGCGCATCAGCGTGCCGGGCGGATCAAAGGCGGGACCGGCCAGACGCTGCGCCTTGCGCCGCTCGCCGATGATCTCGATCTCGAAGCCGGTGTCGGCCGAGCCAAGCGCCGCGGGCACATATCCCAACGCGAGGGATTGACCGACGCGGTGCCCAAAGGCGCCGGAGGTGACCCAGCCCACCACGCCGCCGTCATGCCAGATCGGCTCATCGCCGATGGCGTCGGCGTCCGCCGCGTCGATCCGAAAGGCCGCGAGCCGCAGCGTGCCGCCCGACTCCTTCTCTTCGGCGGCAGCCGACCGTCCGATGAAATCGCTCTTGTTGAAGTCGACGAAGCGGCCGAGGCCGGCTTCGATGGGCCCATAGATCGGCCGGTATTCCCGCGCCCAGGTGCCGAAGCTCTTCTCGATGCGCATGGCGTTCAGCGCGCGGCCGCCGAAATTCCGCAGGCCGTACGCATGTCCCGCATGCGTCAGAAGCTCGAACAGCGTGCGCTGATAGTCCGTGGTCACCCAGATCTCGAATCCGAGTTCGCCGGTGAAGGAGACCCGCCCCACATAGGCGGGCACCATGCCGATGTCCATGGGCCGAAAGGACATGAAGGGAAAGGCCGCGCTGGACAGATCATCGCGCACCAGCGATTGAAGCAAGGCGCGTGAATTCGGCCCCGCCACCGATAAGCCGACGTATTCCATCGCACAGGGACGAACCGAGACGCCGGCGGCGGGGGCGTGCCGGTCGAACCAGCGCAGGTAGTAGGTTTCGGCGGCATAGGTGCCGATCAGGAAGAAATGGTCCGTGGCCACGCGGCACATGGTGAAATCGCCGATCAACTTGCCGCGCTCGTTCAGCATGGGCGTCAAGGCGATCCGCCCGACGCTGGGGATTCGATTCGCCATGATGCGCGACAGCCACTCCCCGGACGCCGGCCCGCGAATCTCGAATTTTCCGTAATTCGAGATCTCGAGCAGGCCCACGGATTCCTGCACCGCCTTGCATTCGCCTGCCACATGCGGATGCGAGTTCGAGCGGCGGAAACTCACCCGGTCCACCGCCTGTCGCGCCGACGGGGCAAACCACAGCGGATGCTCCAGGCCGCAGTAGTCGCCGAACACCGCATGCTGCATTTTCAGCTTCTCGTAGATCGGCGTGGTTCGCAGCGGCCGCGCGGCGCTGAGTTCCTCATTGGGAAATCGGATGCTGAAACGGCGCGAATAATTCTCGCGCACTTTGGCATTGGTGTACGCAAGCGTTGCCCAGCCGCCATAGCGCGCGACGTCCATTCCCCAGATGTCGGCGCCCGGATCGCCGTCGACCATCCAGCGGGACAGCGCAAGGCCGACGCCTCCACCCTGGCTGAAGCCGGCCATGACCCCACAGGCGACCCAGAAATTCTGAAGGCCCCGGATCGGCCCCACCAAGGGATTGCCGTCCGGTGCAAATGTGAACGGGCCATTCACCACCTTCTTGATGCCGGCCTGGCCCAGCGCGGGAAAATGCTCGAACCCGACCTCGAGGCTCGGGGCGATGCGCTCGAGATCGTTCGGCAGCAAATCCTGGCCGAAGTCCCAGGGTGTGCTGACCTCGGACCATGGCACACCGGCGCGTTCGTAGGTGCCCATGAGCATCCCGCCGCGCTCCTGGCGAATATAGATTTCGCCCTCGAAATCGATGCAGTGCAGCTGCTCTTGCTTGCCCTTCAGTTCCTGCAGGTCACCGGTGATCAGGTATTGGTGCTGCATGGCGAGTATCGGCAGTTCGATGCCCACCATGCGCCCCACCTCGCGGGCCCATAATCCGCCCGCATTCACCACGTGCTCCGCGCGCACGTTGCCGTGGGTTGTGATCACATCCCAGGAGCCGTCGGCGCGGGGGCGCAAGTCGGTGACGCGGGTATGGCGCACGATTTCCGCACCGCCGATTTGCGCTGATTTTGCATAGGCATGCGTCACGCCATAAGGGTCCACGTGTCCCTCGATGGGATCGAACATGGCGCCCTTGAAGTGCTTTTTCTCCAGCAGCGGAAACAACTTGGCGGCCTCCGCCACCGAGATGATCTCCAGATCCATGCCTAAGTACCGGCCGCGCGCCTTGGCCATCTTGAGCCAGTCCAGGCGCTCGCGCGTGCCGGCGAGCATGATTCCGCCGGTGATGTGCACGCCGCAGGACTGCCCGGAGATCCGCTCAATCTCCTGGTAGAGCTGGATGGTGTATTGCTGCAGCTTGGCGACATTCGGATCGCCGTTGACGGTGTGCATGCCGCCGGCCGCGTGCCAGGTCGAGCCCGAGGTCAGTTCCGCGCGCTCGATCAGCAGCACGTCTTTCCAGCCGGCCTTGGTCAAGTGGTACAGCACGCTGGCGCCCACGACCCCGCCGCCGATCACCGCGACCCGTGCATGACTCTTCATTATTCGTTCGAGACCGCCAGATGCATATTGGGCGGAGCCGCGACGTTGCCGTTGCAGAATCGGTCGATCAGCCAGGAGCGGAACAATGCGATCGCCGTGTCGCTCAGGCCTTCCGGATGAGTGATCAAGTAGTAGCCATAGCCATCATCGAGGCCGGCATCGAAGGGCCTGACCAAGCGTCCGGTGCGAAGGTAGTCCCCGAACAGGAAGCTGTCGATGAGCGCAACGCCCTCGCCGCTCAGCGCATATTGCACGGCCAGCACCGCGGTATCGAACACCAGGCCGCGCTCCACATTGGCTTGGCCCAGGCTCTGCTGACGCGCGAATTGGGCCCAGATGTGGTGCCGCGGCAGGTCCGAAATGCGCACGTGCACCAGTTCGTTGGCTTCGATGAATTCCGCCAAGGTCTTGTTCGCATGGCGCGCGGCGACATCCGGATGGCACATCAGGGTCAGGTGCACCGGCCAGAGCAAATCGGTGACCATGTCGGTCACGGTAGGCTTGGAGTACACCACGGCGACATCGACGTCGCTGGGCGGCGGCCCGACCCCATACGGGCTTACCAGATCGATTTCCACATCGGCGGCCGTGCGCCGAAAATCGCGCAGGATGGGCACCGCAAGGTGCACCGCGAAGCTCGGCGGCATCTGCACCCGCAGAGTCCGCAAAGCGGGCGTGCCCTCGTTGCGGATATCATCGAGAGCGTACTCCAAGCGGTCGAAGGACTTCATCACGGCCGGGAGCAGATGCTGGCCGGCCTTGGTGAGCACCAGCGCATGCGGCCGGCGTTCGAACAGCTGCACGCCGATGAGTTTCTCCAGCGCGATCACATGGCGCGACAGCGCGCTTTGCGAAATCAGCAAGGCATTCGCAGCCGCGGTGAAACTCGAGTGCTTGGCGACGCCTTCGAAGGCGCGCAATGCGTTCAGCGGCAGCCAGCGCCGATCGATGGGGGTGTTAGCCATTGCCTTAGGGACTCCAAGCCTTGGTGTAGCCGATAGCGCGCTTCTGGTCTTCCACGATGGTCCTGGAGGCCAGGTACAAATGATAGGTGGCCCAGAAGCCGGTGGGCGCCAGCACCAGCAAGGCCATTCGCAGCGAGGCCGCGTCGGTGGCTTGGGCCCCGGCGAATTGGTCGCTCAGGGCCCCGACCACCCACGGCGCCACGACCAGATTGAAGATGTTGGCGACCAAGAGCGAAATCGCAATGAACATGTTGCGCATATGGCAGGGCGCCAGGTTGTTGAGCAATCCGAAACACGGGCCGATGTAGAAATAGATCGCCGGAATGAAAATCCAGAACATCAGCTTGCACACCCACAGTGTGTGGGTCCAGTAGGCGATCATCGACGGGATGGTGGTCAGGCCAATTCCGGCGGCAAGCAGCCATACGACGCGGCGCGGATCCGACATGGGCCGCCGGGACAGAATCCAGGCCGTGCCGATGGTTGCGAGCGACCCTCCTATCAGATGGATGTTTCCGGTCACCGCGCCCGCCTGTCCCACGTCAAGATTGTAGGCGCGCTGCAGGAACGTGGGCGTCCAATAGATCAGTCCCCAGCCCCAGAGCGCGCAGACTCCACCGCCCATGACGATGTGGAAAGCCGCCTTTTGCCGCCACAGAAACTTCAATGACATCCACAAGGTGGGTTTGAGATCCTCCACCAGCGCATCCAGGCGGCCGCGCGCGGGCTCGCGCACGGTGAAGTAAACGATCACGCCCATCACCAGGCCGGGCAGCCCCAAGGCGATGAACGCCGCGCGCCAGGTATAGGCATGCGCGATGGCGCCCGCCATGGTCGCCCCCAGCCAGGCACCGATCGGCGCGCCGAGCGCGAGCACCGTCATCGCCATCGGCCGCCGATCTGCCGGAAAGTAGTCCGACACGATCGCCGTGGACGGCGGCGTGCCGCCGGCTTCGCCGATTCCGACGCCGATACGGCTGAACAGGAACTCCCAGTAATTGCGTGACAGGCCGCAGAACGCCGTGAAGGTCGACCATACGATGAGCGAGGCGGCCAAAATGTTGCGCCGATTGGAGCGATCCGCCAGCCAGGAGATGGGAATGCCGAAGGCCACATAGAATAGGGCCAGCGGCGCGCCCGTCAGCCATGCCACACCGCGGTCGGTCAGGTGCAACTCCAGGCGAATCGGTTCGAGTACCGTGGAGACCACATAGCGGTCCGCGATATTGATGGCGTAGATCAGGCAGGTAAGGATGAGCACATACCAACACCCGATGGAAGTGGGGGAATGAGATCTTGGTAGCTCAATTGCCGTGGTGCTCAAGTGCAAGCCTTGGATTTGACTCCCACGAGCACCATACAGGGTTCCTGGTCGATTATGAAATTCCCGACCGAAGCGCCGAAAAATAACATGGGCGAATCGGGAAATGGCATAGCGATGGCGGTCGATAAGATTAAGCTCGACGCGTGGAGAGTTTCGACTACATCATCATCGGCGCCGGCACCGCGGGCTGTGTGCTTGCCGAGCGCTTATCGGCGAGCGGCCGCGATCGAGTGCTCATCCTCGAGGCGGGCGGCGACGATTCCGGCTTCTGGATCAAGACGCCGATTGGCTACGGGCGCACCTTTGCCGACCCAAGAGTCAATTGGAAATTCCAGAGCGCCGCGAATCCGGGATTGGACGGCCGCACGATGTATTGGCCGCGCGGCCGCGTGGTAGGCGGCTCCAGTTCCATCAACGCGCTAGTGTACTGTCGGGGCATGCCGCAGGACTTCGACGACTGGCGCGCGCTGGGCAATGTCGGCTGGGGTTGGCAGGATGTGCGCCCCTACTTCGAGAGATCGGAGCGGCACGTGGATCCGGCGGGCCGTGCGCACAGCGATGCGCCGCTCGATGTCAAGGACGTCACCCCGTTCCTGCACCCGATGCGCGCGAACTGGCTGGCCGCGGCGGCCGAATTGCATTTGCCGGTCACCGAGGACTTCAATGGGCCGCATCCCGAAGGCTTCGGCTGCTATCAAATCACTGTCCGCAACGGCCGGCGCTGGTCGGCCGCCGACGCCTTCTTGAGACCGGCATTGCGGCGCCCGAATGTGCGCCTGGAAACCAACGCCTGGGTGAGCAAGATACGCATCGGCGAGCGCCGCGCCCTGGGCGTGGAATTCGTGCGCGCGGGCGAATCCCGATTCGCCCCGGCCAATCGCGAGGTGATCGTGAGCGCCGGGGCGGTCAATTCCCCGCAGCTGCTGCAGCTCTCCGGAATCGGCGATGCCCGCGCGCTGCGTTCGCTCGGCATCGCTGCGCTGCTCGACAATGGCGCCGTCGGTGGGAATTTGCAGGATCACCTGGCCGTGGTCTACTCCTTCAAGGCCACGCGGCCGACACTGAACAATGAATTGCATTCGGTGCTCGGCAGATTGCGCAGCGGCGCGCGCTACTTGCTGGCGCGCAGCGGGCCCTTGTCTCTGAGCGTGAATCAATTCGGCGCATTCCTGCGGGCCGATCCGGCCGCGCAACGCGCGGATGTGCAGGTGTACTGCAATCCGGTCACTTACGGCGCCGGCGATGCCACACGAACGCGAATCGAGGTGGACGCCTTCCCGGGCTTTTATCTGTGTTTCCAGCCGACCCGCCCGACCAGCTTAGGTAGGATCGACCTCGCAAGCCCCGACTATCGCCAGCCGCCGAAGATTGCTCCGAATTATCTGTCGACGGACAAGGACCTTCAGGACGTGGTGCACGGCGGCCGGCTGATGCAGGCGATCGCCGCGACCCGCGCGATGCGCGAGTTGATTCGGGAGCCCATTGCGCCGGATCTGGGGTCCATGGGAGCTAATGAATTGCTCGCCGATTTTCGCGCGCGCGCCGCCACCGTGTATCACCCCGTGGGCACCTGCCGAATGGGCAAGGATCCGGTGCGATCGGTGGTCGATCCGGAGTTGCGCGTGCACGGCTTGGAGCGGCTGCGCGTGGTGGACGCATCGGTGTTTCCGGCGATCACCTCCGCGAACACCAATGCGCCGACGATGATGGTGGCGCAGAAGGCGGCCGATCTGATCTTAGGGAGAGTCAACCTTAGGGACTATCAATGAAACTGGACAGCGTGAAAGTATTCGTGGTGGGCAATCCGCCGCCGGGTTTCGGCGGCCGCTATTTCGTGTTTCTGAAGCTCAAGACCGCCTGCGGCATCGAGGGAGTGGGCGAGGTGTATGCCGCAACCTTCGGACCCGGCGTGGTTGCCTCGATGATCGAGGATGTGTTTGCGCGGCGTTTCTTGGCCAAGGATCCCTTTCAGATCGAATCGATCTGGCGCGAGAGCTATGGCTCGGGGTTCTCCCTGCGGCCCGACTTGTCCCTGATGGGCGTGATCAGCGGCTTGGAGATGGCGTGCTGGGACATCATCGGCAAGGCGGTCGAGCAGCCGGTGTACAAATTGCTGGGCGGCAAGGTTCACGAGCGGTTGCGAACCTACAGCTATCTGTACCCCGCCGATGGCGAGGGCGAGGAGTTCTATCTGGACGCGGAGCGCTCGGCGCGGCGCGCGGCCGAATACGTCGCGCAAGGCTTCACGGCTGTGAAGTTCGATCCCACCGGCGGATTCTCCGCCTACGATCCGCGGCAGCCGACGCGCGAGGCACTGGAGCGCACCGTGCGCCTGGTGCGCTTGGTGCGCGAGGCGGTCGGCGACAGGGCGGACCTGTTGCTGGGAACGCATGGCCAGTTCACCACCTCGGGGGCCATTCGCCTGGCAAAGCGCTTGGAGGCCTACGATCCGCTCTGGTTCGAGGAACCGGTACCCCCCGAGATGCCGGAGCAGATGGCGATCGTGGCGCGCGCGACCAGTATTCCCGTTGCCACGGGAGAGCGCCTGGCGACCAAGTACGAGTTCGCGCGCGTGCTTCAGTCGGGCGCCGCGAATATTCTGCAAATGAATCTCGGCCGGGTCGGCGGCTTGCTCGAGGCGAAGAAAATCGCCGCGCTGGCCGAGGTGCACTATGCGCAGATCGCTCCGCATCTGTATTGCGGCCCGATCGTCGGCGCCGCGAATATCCAGATCGCCACCTGTTCGCCGAACTTTTTGATCCTGGAAAGCATCCAGCAATGGGGTGGCTTTCACGCCAAGCTGCTCAAGACGCCGATTCGCTGGGAACAGGGCTACGTCATCCCGCCGACTGCGCCGGGGTTGGGAGTGGAGCTGAACGAGGCCGTGGCGCTGGCCAATCCTTATACGCAAAATGGCCAGCTGCACTTGGAAATGATCGACCGGCCTTTGGGGTGAGCCGCATGCGCTACGGATTCGTAGGTTTGGGTCATCTCGGCAAGCACCTGGCACTGAATCTGGTGCGAGGCGGCTTCGCTGTCGGGGTCTACGATCTGGATCGGGGCGCGGTCGAACCATTGCTGGCCGCGGGCGCGCAAGCGCCCGAGTCGGTAGCGGAGCTGGCGAACATCTGCGATTGCCTGATCACCTGCCTGCCCTCGCCCGGCGCGACTGCCGGGGTTTTGGATCTGGCGTTGCCGGTGATGCGCCCGCGCAACACTTGGATCGAAATGAGCACCAACGATTTCGCCGAGATCGAGGCGCTGGCGGCTCGCGCCGCAGCGCTCGGCATCGCCACACTGGCCTGTCCCGTCAGCGGCGGCGTGCATCGCGCGGAGGCCGGCGATATCACCGTATTGGCGGGCGGCGCGCGTTCGGTGTTCGAGGCGCATCGCCCGGCGCTTGGCGCCATGGGCGGCAAGGTGATTTATCTGGGCGGCATCGAGCAGGCCGCCGTGACCAAGGTGGTGACCAATATGCTGGCATTCATCCACCTGATCGCCGCGGGCGAGGCATTGATGCTGTGCGCCAAGGCGGGCGTGGACCTGCGCTCGGCGTTTGAGGCCATTGCGGCCAGCTCGGGCAATAGTTTCGTGCACGAGACCGAGAGCCAGGTCATCCTCAATGGCAGCTACGACATCGGCTTCACCATGGATCTGGCCTGCAAGGACGCCGGCTTCGCCCTGCAGCTTGGGCACCGTTTCGGCGTGCCGCTACGCCTGGCCGGACTCATGGAAGAGATCTTCCGGGAAGGCCGCGCCAGGTATGGGGGCGCCGCCTGGTCCTCGATGATTGTGAAATTGCTGGAGGACGCGGTCGGCACCCCTCTGCGCGCGCCCGGCTTTCCGGAGCGCCTCGGACCGGAGCAAATCTAATTTCCGTATGCCGGCATCGAAATTCAGCATGTTTCGATTCCGCAACAGCGATGCTACTATCGGTACAAACAAGGATCGGCATGGCAACCCCAGTGGCTGCCGCGCGAGATCTAAGAATTAGTCGCAAAGACAAGGGATGGGAAGCATGAACTCGAACATGAAGCTGTCTTATGCCATCGCGGCAATTCTAGGCGGAACCGCCGGAGGGACTGCTCACGCAGCCGCCGCCACGGGTACGGACACCGCCGATACGAGCTCGGACACGATCCAGGAAATTACTGTTACGGCGCAGCGGCGCACGGAGAACATCCAGGACGTGCCCATCACCATTCAGGCGCTCACCGGCGAGACCCTGAGCCAGCTGAATGTGCAGACCTTCGATGAGTTCATCAAGTATTTGCCCAACGTGACGCAGGGCAGCTATGGCCCGGGACAAAGCAATATCTACATGCGCGGCTTGGGCCAGGGCGCGCTGGGCGTCCAGGGCGAAGGCTCGGTCGGCATTTTCCCGAATGTGGCGGTGTACCTGGACGAGCAGTCGGCGCAGCTACCGAGCCGCAACCTCGACGTGTATGCCGCGGATATGGAACGCATCGAAGTGCTCGAAGGACCGCAGGGCACGGTGTTCGGCGCCGGCGCGGAAGCCGGCGTGGTTCGTTACATCACCAACAAACCGAAACTCGACGTCACCGAGGGCAGCGTCGATGCGGATTACGGCACCACCGCGCATGGCGGCAACAACAGCAGCGTGGTCGCGGTGATCAACCTGCCGCTCATCGAGAATGCCCTGGCGATACGCGGCGTGGTCTACGACGATAATCGCGGCGGGTATATCGACAACGTTCCGAGCACCTTCAGCCGCAGCGGCTACGACCTTGGGCTTGCGCTCTACAACGGCGGCAAGACCAATTTCTACGGCAAGGTCACCAGCCCGGGCGTGGTGCCGGCGAATAGCGAAACCATCAACAACTACAGCCAAACCGGCAACGGTATCAACCCGGTAACCTACCAGGGCATCCGCGTCGGCCTCGAATGGAAGGTCAACGATCACTGGGACGCGCTGCTGCAGCAGTCCTACCAGGATATGAATTCCCAGGGCGTGTTCTATGACATGCCGAGCACCGGCGGTGGGCAGTACGGCCCGACCAGCGCGGGCTTCAACCCCTCGGCGGGTCTAACCGGCGGCACGGCACTCGCCCCATTGCAGGTCAGTTTGTTCAACCCGTCCTACAACAAGGACAAGTTCGAGAACACCGCGCTGACGATCAACGGCAACATCAACGACTACAAGATCGTGTACGCCGGCTCGTACCTGGTCAGAAACGTCTCGCAGCAAACGGACTACACCAACTACGCGCGCGGCAAATGGGGCTACTACTACCAGTGCACGGGTTTCAGCAAGAGCTACGATGCGCCCACCAAGTGCTATTCCCCGAGTTCGGTGTGGACGGATACGGAAAAGTTGTCGCACCTGAGCCAAGAGCTGCGGCTCAGCACGCCGGATGAATACCGGTTTCGGCTGCTGACGGGACTGTTCTACGAAGATTACAAGATTGACGACGATACCGAATGGCTGTATCGGTCGGTTCCCACCTGCTCGGCGGCGCTCACTACCGAATGTTATCTGAACATCCAGCCGCCGCCCGGCCAGACGGCGAACGACCCCAATGTGCGCAATTCCCAAACAGGATTCTTCGACGATGTGCAGCGCGGCTTTACCCAGAAGGCCATCTTCACGTCAGCCGACTTCGACATCATTCCCAAGGTACTGACGCTGACCGGGGGTACCCGCTACTTCGATTTCAACGATCACATCGCGGGCGGTGATGTGGGCAGTTTCTATTGCAAGCTCTACGGCGGGTACACGACCACGAATTTCTCGCCCTGCTCCACCACCAACAACAACGGCTTCAATCATAATTTTTACGGGGGCCCGACCGGATCGATTGTCGGATATCACCCGGGACCCTACGGATATAACTTCAACACGTCGGTGGTCAACCATACCACCGAGAGTGGATTTCGCAGCCGCGGCAACTTGAGCTGGAAGATCACCCAGGACGTGATGGTGTACTACACCTATTCACAGGGCTATCGTCCCGGTGGATTCAATCGCGGCTCCAACGGCGCCCTGCCGCAAGGTTACGTCCCGGGAGTCTCCCCTTCGTCGAAATGCGGATATACAGGCAAGCCTGCCTGCCAGTACTACACGCCGTTGACCTGGGGATCCGACAGCTTGACCAACCAGGAAATCGGCTGGAAAACCGAGTGGTTCAACCATCGACTGCAGGTGAACGGCGCGGTCTATCAGGAAAAATGGAACAATGTGCAGACCTCGTTCTTCGATCCGCAACAGGGGCTCGGTAACCTGACGTTCAATACCAACGGTCCGGACTACAAGGTGCGGGGTGTGGAACTGCAGCTGGTCGGGCAGCCGATGCTCGGTCTGACCATCACCAGCTCCATGGCCTGGAACAGCAGTGAGCTGGTGAACTCGCCGTCGCTGACAAATAATAACCCCAGCAGCCAGAGCGCTGGATCCGGCGGCCCATACACCGGTCCGAATACCACCAGCCTTGGACAGCCGATCAGCTCGATCCCGAATGTGTACGGAGCGCCGGGCAGCCGGCTGGCGATGTCGCCGCCCTTCGAAGGCAATATTCGCGCCCGTTACGAGTGGCCCATGGGCGATTACCGGGCATTCCTGCAGGGCGGCGCGAGTCGCATCGGCGAGACGCTGTCGCAGACCGGTAACGTCACACCCTTCGTCATGCCGGGCTACACCACCTATGATGCCTCGGCGGGCGTCTCCAAGGATCGCTGGACCGTGACTGCGTACGGACAGAACCTGGGCGACAATCAAGCCAGCACGTATACCTCGAGCAATCAGTTCGTGGTGACCCAGACGGTGCTTCGCCCGCGCGTCTTGGGGATCAGGTTCGGATACAAGTTTGGGGAAGGGAAGTAGCCGGGAAAGCCGCGCAGCCGGCTGTTGTAGAATGAGAGGCGGGCAGCACTGCCCGCCTCTTGTTGAACAGCCATGAACGCAACCAGCATCGATTCCAGCGCGGCGCACGTCGAAGCCGAGGCAAGGCGGGTACGCGATCTCATTCAGCAGGGAGAGTTCGCGCGCGCGCTTGGCCTGGCGGTGGCGTTGCGGGCCGCTGCCCCGGAGCACCGCGACGCCCTGTATATGATCGCGGTCTGCCAGCGCTTCTTGAAGCGGGTGCCGGATGCGCTCTCGACGCTCGCGGAATTGGAACAGGTCCACCCGCAATTCAGCCGTCTATATCAGGAGCGAGGTCATTGCTACGTAGGCCAGCGCCGGGCCGAGGAGGCCATCCAGGCGTTCGAGCATGCGCTGCGATTGAACTCTTCGCTTCCCGCGAGCTGGAATGCCCTCGCCGCCCTGTATGGGCTGGTCGGCAGGACGGATGCCGCCGCCGCCGCGGCTGCCCAGGTGCAGCGGCTCGCGGCCCTGCCCGCGGAGCTCATCGCCGCCGAGGGCATGTTCGCCGAGGGCGACATAGCCGAGTCGGAGCAGATCGTGCGGGAGTTCTTGAGGAACAAGGACCCGCTGGATGTGAACGCGATGTGGCTGCTCGCCAAGATCGGCATGAAGCTCGAGATCCTGGATGATGCCGAGCTGCTGCTCGAGGGCGTGCTGTCGATCAAGCCGGATCATCCAATCGCCCGCCACGACTTTGCCATCGTGCTCGCCCTCAGGCATAAGCACCGGCGCGCGTTGCAGGAGATTCAAACGCTGCTCGACGGCGATCCGGGCAATCGCGCCTTCCGCACCACGCAGGCGGCCATTCTAATGGGGCTCGGCCGGCACGATGAGGCGCTGCCGATCTACCAGCGCGTGCTAGCCGAATACCCCTCCGACCCGGATCTGCATCTGTCGATCGCCCATGCCCTGAAGACCATGGGTAAATCGGAGCAAGCGCTGGCTTCCTACCGCGCCGCCTCGACGCTGCGCCCGAGCTATGGCGAAGCCTACTGGAGCTTCGCGAACCTCAAGCACTATCGCTTCACCGATCAAGAGATCGGCCGGATGCGTGCCGAAGAATCGGCACCCGGCATCAACCTCGCCGACCGCTATCATCTGTGCTTCGCTGTGGGCAAGGCGCTCGAAGATCGCGCCGACTACGCAGAGTCATTCCGTTACTACGCCCGCGGCAATGAGCTGAAGAAGTCGGAAACCCGATACAAGCCAAGCAGCATCGAGTACAACACGCGTCGGCTGCAGGAGGTATTCACGCCGCAGTTCTTCGAGGCACGGCGCGGATCGGGCGCTCAGGATCCGGCGCCCATATTCATCGTCGGGTTGCCGAGATCGGGCTCGACGCTGATCGAGCAGATTCTGTCGTCGCACTCCCAGGTCGAAGGCACCATGGAACTTGCGGACATTCCGCGCCTGGTGCAGACGCTGCAAGGCCGCGACAACTATGACTCGTATCGAAAATTTTGGGACCAGTACTTCGAGGCGCTGGTGGCGCGCAACCCGGCTGATTTGACCCGCGACGGCGAGCAATACCTTAGCGACACGCAGATCTACCGCCCGGACCGCAAGCCCTTCTTCACGGACAAGAACCCGAATAATTTCCGCAACATCGGCCTGCTGCAGCTGATACTGCCGAACGCCAAGATCATCGATGCGCGGCGCGGCGCCATGGCCTGTTGCTTCAGCAATTTCAAGCAATTGTTCGCAATGGGACAGGAATTCACCTACAGCCAGGAGGACCTCGGCAACTACTACCGCTGGTACCTCGAGGTGATGCAGCACTGGGATCGGGTATTGCCCGGCAAGGTGCTGCGGGTCCAGCACGAAGAGGTGGTCGAAGATCTCGAAGCAAACGTGCGGCGCATCCTCGATTACTGCGGTCTCGAATTCGAGCCCGCGTGCTTGGAATTCCACAAGACGCAGCGCCGAGTGCACACCGTGAGCTCCGAACAGGTGCGCAGGCCCTTAAACCGCGACGGCGTCGACCAGTGGCGCCACTTCGATCCGTGGCTGGGACCGTTGAGGAGCGCGCTCGGCAACTTAAGCTAACGGGCAGCCGTGCCCGTTTTTGGGGCAAGATGTCAGCCGTGCTATCCAATCCGCCCCAGTCCCGCATCGAGAGCGAAGTCCGGCGCATACGCGAACTCATCGCAAGCAGCCGGTATTCAGCCGCGCTGACTGCGGCCGAAGCGTTGCGCGCGCAAGTCCCCGAGAATCGCGACGTGCTCTACATGATTGCGGTCAGCCAACGCTACCTGCAAAAGATTCCGCAGGCGCTCGCCACGCTCGCCGGCCTGGAAAAGCTGCACCCCGGCTACAGTCGCCTGTATCAGGAGCGCGGCCATTGCCACGTGGCGCAGCGATCCGCGCCTGCGGCCATCGCGGCGTTCTTGCAGGCGGTCAATTTAAACCCCTCGCTGCCTGCGAGCTGGAATGCGCTGGCGATGCTGTTCCGCATGGCCGGCCGGCAGGCCGATGCCGATCACGCCGCCGCACAGGTAACCAAGCTCTCGGCGCTGCCGGCCGAGATCCTGACTGCCTTCAGCATGTTTGCGGACGGCGAGATTTTCGAGGCCGAAAGGGTCGTGCGCCAGTACCTGCTGGCTCACGGCGACCACATCGAGGGCATGCGGCTGCTGGCGAAGATCGGCATGCAGCTCGATGTCGCCGACGATGCGGAACTGCTGCTTGAAAATGTCGTGCGGCTGGCGCCGGAGCATCAGGCCGCGCGCTACGAGTATGCGCTGGTGCTGCTGCAGCGGCACAAGCACCGACGCGCCCGTGACGAGCTGCAAGAGCTATTGCGGGCGGACCCTGGCAATCGGGTGTATCGCACCACCTATGCGACGCTGTGCACGGGCTTCGGCGATTACCGCCGGGCGCTGTCGCTGTACCAGGAGATTCTCGCGCAAGCCCCTCAGGACGCGGAGCTGCATCTGTCGATTGCGCATGCCTTGAAGACGCTCGGCCGCACGCCGCAGGCGATCGAATCCTATCGGTCGGCCGCCGCGCTCCGGCCGCGCTATGGCGAGGCCTACTGGAGCCTGGCCAACTTGAAGACCTATCGATTCACGGATGCCGAACTTGCCCGGATGAGGGCTGAGGAGGCGGCCGCCGATGTGCAGCTCGCCGACCGTTACAACCTTTGCTTTGCGCTCGGCAAGGCGCTCGAAGACCGTGAGGAATACGCCGACTCCTTTGCCTATTATGAACGCGGCAATGCGTTGAAGAAATCGGAGTGCCGCTATGATCCGAACCCATTGGAGCGCAGCGCGCGCGCGCAAGCGATCCTGTGCACGCGCGGATTCTTTGCCGCGCGTGAAGGCGCAGGATCGACCGATGGGTCGCCGATCTTCGTGGTCGGACTGCCGCGCTCCGGGTCCACCCTGCTCGAACAGATCCTCGCCTCGCATTCGCAGGTGGAGGGCACGATGGAACTGGCGGACATTCCACGGCTGGTGCAGGAGCTGCAGGGCCGCGAAAGCACCGCCTCGACGCCGCGCTACCCGGCGGTGCTGGCGGAAATGCGGCCGCAGGACTTTCGGCGGCTGGGTGAGCGATATCTTAGCGATACCCGCGACTATCGGAGCGGTAAACCGCGCTTCATCGACAAAATGCCGAACAATTTCCGCCATATCGGCCTCCTTCATCTGATGCTGCCGAATGCCAGGATCATCGATGCGCGGCGCGATGCGATGGCCTGCTGCTTCAGCAACTTCAAGCAGCTATTCGCATCCGGGCAGCAATTCACCTACAGCATCCAGGACCTCGCCCGCTACTACCGGATGTACCTTAAGCTCATGGCGCACTGGGAAGAGGCCCTTCCGGGCAGGATCTTGCGAGTGCAGTACGAGGACGTGGTCGATGACCTGGAGATGCAGGTGCGCCGCATGCTGGATTTCTGCGAACTCGAGTTCGAGCCGGGCTGCATCGAGTTCTTCAAGACCGAGCGCACTGTTGCCACTGCGAGCTCTGAGCAGGTGCGCCGCCCCATTTATCGCGAATCCAAGGATCACTGGCGCCATTACGAGCCCTGGCTTGGATCCTTGAAGGCTGCGCTGGCGCTTTGAACATCGCGGCAGAGATCGTTCGCATCCGCGCCCTGTTGGCTCGGAATCGATTTGCGGAAGGCCTGGCGGCCGCCGAGGCGCTGCTGCGCGAACTGCCGGACAATCGCGACCTATTGCTCATGAGCGCGGTCTGCCAGCGGCTGCTGCGGCGAATTCCGGCCGCATTGGCCACGCTCGCCGTGCTGGAGGTCGCGCAACCCGGCTACAGTCACATGCTGCAGGAGCGCGGCCATTGTTATGCCGCCAGCGGCAATTCATCCGCCGCCATCGACGCTTACCTGCGCGCCGTGAACGCAAACGTGACGCTGGCCGCGAGCTGGACGGCCTTGCAGGCGCTGTTTCGCGCGGCCGGCCGCCTCGAAGATGCCGATACGGCTGCGGCGCATCTGGTCACGCTCGCGCGGCTACCGGCAGCCGTGGTCGCGGCCGGCGGTTTGCTGGCGGATGGAGAAATCCCGGCGGCCGAGCAGGTGTTACGCCAGTTTCTGCTGCAGCATGGCGATGACGTCGAAGCCCTGCGGCTGCTGGCGCAGATCGGCATGAAGCGCGAGGTGCTCGACGAGGCGGAGTCGTTGCTGGCGAAGGTGCTGGCCTTGGCGCCCGATTACGCCCCGGCGCGCTACGACTATGCGCTGGTGTTGCTGCGGCGTCATCGAGCTCTCGAGGCATTCAAGCAGGCCGAGCAACTGCTGCGGGCGGAGCCGGAAAATCGCAGCTACCGATTGGTTCACGCCGGTGCCTGCGTTGCGCTGGGCAAACACGGCGAGGCCCTGGAGGTATATCGCGCGCTGCTGGCGGACAGGCCGCGGGCGCCGGCCGTTCATCTGCTGATGGGTCATGTGCTGAAGGCCTTGGGACGGGACGCCGAAGCGAGCGACTGCTATCGAAGCGCGTGCGCCGCGGCCCCCGGCTTCGGCGAGGCCTATTGGAGGCTGGCTGAGCTCAACACCTATCGCTTCTCGGATGAGGAAATCGCGCGCATGCGCAGGTACGAAGAGCTGCAGGCGACCGCGCCGGCCGATCGCTGCCACCTGTGTTTTGCTTTGGCCAAGGCGCTGGAGGATAGAGCCGATTATGCAGAGTCATTCCGCTACTACCGGCGCGGCAATGACCTGAAGTATGCCCAAGTCGGCTACAAGCCTGAACCGATGGAGCGCACGGCGCGCCGGCAGATGGCCACGTGCACCGCTGCCCTGTTCGCGGCACGGGAGCATGTCGGCTGCCAGAGCGCCGCGCCGATTTTCATCGTGGGAATGCCGGCGTCTGGCTCGACGCTGCTGGAGCAGATTCTCGCCTGCCACTCGATGGTCGAGGCTACGGGGGAGCAGGCGGAAATTCCGCGGCTGGTCCATTCCTTCAAGGCGCGCGAGCCCGGAGACCGGGCGCCGCGCTATCCGCACGTGCTTGCGGACCTGGGCGCAGCCGAGTTCAAGCACTTGGGGGACAGATATATCGCCGAGACTGCAGCGCATCGCACCGGCAAGCCGTTCTTCGTCGACAGCAGCCCCAACAACTTTCGGCACGTGGGCTTCATCCATCTGATTCTGCCGAATGCCAGGATCATCGATGCGCGCCGCGAGCCCATGGCCTGCTGCTTCAGCAACTTCACGCAGCTATTCGCGGCGGGCGGCGAGTTCACCTACCGGCTCGAAGATCTGGCGCGCTACTACTCCACCTACCTCGCGCTCATGGCGCATTGGGATCGGGTGCTGCCGGGCAAGATCCTGCGCATCCAGTACGAAGAGCTGGTGCGCGATCCCGAGGGCAATGCGCGCCGGCTGCTGGATTTTTGCGGGCTCGCCTTCGAGCCGGCCTGCCTGCGCCCGCCGGCCGTCGAGGAAAGCCTGGATCGGTGGCGCAAGTTCGAGCCCTGGCTTGATCCCTTGAAGAGCGCGCTCGCTTAGAACTTATACGAGAACGAGGCTCCTATTACCCGTGGCCGTAGCGGCGTCTCTGCGACCACGAATTGATCGGTACTGATAAAGGTGCTGGCGTTCGAATTGCCCAAGTTCTCGCCGTACACATTGAATATCCAGGAATCCTTGGCGACCCCGAATGATGCCTCGAAGGTTGAATAGGCGGGATTCTCGAAGCGCAACCTCGAGGTTGAGACGGATCCGGCCTGCGCGATGGTCGGATTCGAGCCGGCCTGCGTGAATGAATGGCCGTTGTGCGTGGCGCCGACCTGAACGTAGGGGCTGTAACCCGCGATATCCCAATCGTAGCGGCCGCGCAGGCTGAATTGCAGCGGCGGTGCATTGGCGCTCGGAGAGCCGACCGGTCCGAAAGGATTCGTGACCGGCACGCAGGGCAAGAACTCGCAATCTGTCGTGATCGGCTTGCCGTAGTTATTGCTTGCCGGATTGTTGTCGATCAGCACCGGCGAGTTCGTCTGCCGGCTCTGATTCCAGGACGCCGCGCCCTGCAGCGTGAGTCCCGGGATCACGCGGCCGACCAGCGAGGTCTCGAGTCCCTTGATCAAGAAGTTCTGGCCGTTGGCGTTGTAGAAGATATTGCCGACCAGGCCCGGATCGAAGAAGGCAACCTGCACATTGTCCCAGTCTTCGCGGTATATCGCGCCGTTCCATTGCAGGCGGTGATCGAAGAATTCCGTCTTCCAGCCGATTTCGTTGTTGGTCAGCTTGTCGGACAGGTACGACTTGGGAAGCAGGTACTGGTCGACGCCGTCCGTTCCGGGGGCGTGCGCGGTACCGCCATTCTGGTTGAACCCGCCCGGCCGAAAGCCCTGCGAGAAGGTGTAGTAGACCATCGTGTCCGGAGTGATGTGCCAGGTCAGGTTGGCGCGGCTCTTGAAGCCGGTTTCAGTATCGCGCAGATTCTGCGAGTTGAGGTTGTAACCGTCGTTCACGCATCCCCCGACCGGAGTGCCCTGCTCGAAGCAATAGAAACTGCCGGTGACGCTGCCCGCCGAGGAGTTCTCGAAGTGGAAATAGCGCGTGCCCAGCGTCGCCGTCAACACCTTGGGGATCAGATCGTAGTCGAGCGAGGCGAAGAAAGCCGTTTGCTTGGTTTCGCGCATCGTGTCCTGATAGAAGGAGCTGGTCGAGCTCTGTTCCCCGGGATTCACCACGGTGGTGGTGGGGACCGTGCCGATGTTCGACAGGCAGCCGCTATTGCCCGCTGTGCCCGACGCCCCATTCGAGGTACACGCGGGAATGGTCTTGTAATTCCAGTCGGTCTGATCGTAAAGCTTGTTGGCTTCCCAGAACGCGCCCGCGATCGCGCGAAAGCGCCAGTCGTCCGGCGTGCTGATGCGGAATTCATGCTGCTGGTGCTCGTTTTTTTCGGTCGAATGCCAGAACGCGCTGGGCGAGAAGCAGGTTGACTTGAGGGTTGTGTCACCGGCGCCGCCGTTCAAACCCTCCAACGAGCCCGTCCCCGGACCGTAACACTGGTAGTAGTCGGCATAGACGCCGCGCGCGTAATTGGTGTAGTCGCCGAGCTGGTCGACATTGCGCACCAGGTAGCCGCCGGTATAGACCAGCCTTAAGTCCCCGATCTTGCCGTTCAAGGTCCACGCCGTGCTTTCGAACTTGTCCTTGTCGTAGGACGGATTGAACAGCGTGACCTCCAACGGCTGCAGCGCTGCGCCGTCCGAGGCATTCGGCTGCTGGTAGAACACGCCGCGGGTCTCCATGTCCTGGTAGGACTGCGTGATCAGTGCATTCCAGTCATCGTTGATCTTGTACAGCAGCTCGACGCGTATGCCCTCGTAGGTGACTGGATTGATGGCATTGCCGGTATTGGTGTAGTTATTGACCGAGGGGCTGCCGGGCGGCACGCAATAGCCGGAGTTCACTCCGCCGTCCGGACACTGTCCATTGACCGCCGGATAGTTGGCGTAGTGGATGCCGATGTCGGTGTCGTGGCGCGTGAAGGTCGCCGGCACGTTGTTGATGTAGCCGCCTCGGGCATCGTCATAGATGACCCCGCGCACCGCAAGGGTGTTTTCGATCAGCGGCAGGTTCAATACCGCCGTCACATCGGTGTTCGGATTGCCATGCGCGGTGACTCCATAGCCCGCCTTGACGTTGCCCTCGGTGACATCCAGTTTCGGCTCGTTGGTGATGTAGCGGATCACGCCGGCCTCGGCGCCTGCGCCGAACAGCGTGCCCTGCGGGCCCTCCAGCACCTCGATGCGATTCAGGTCGGCGGCATAGATGTCGAGGTTGCGGTTCGGCAACTGGCCGGATTGGTTGTCCAGATAGATGGCGACGTTCGGCCACAAGCCGGTTGAGCCGCTGCCTTGGCTGGGTTGCGAGCCCGCGCTCAAGCCCCGCATGAACACCTCGTTCTGGCCGGGCCCGTTGTTCGCCGAGGTCACGTTCGGCAGGTACTTGATGTAGTCATCGAGGGTGGAGACATTCAATTGCTGCAGGGTCTGTGCCGTGAAGGCCTGCATCGAGATCGGCACGTCCTGCATGTTCTGCGAACGGCGCTGGGCGGTGACGGTGATCTCGCCGAGGGTGTCCGTGCTCTCGGGGGCGGCGGCGGGATTTGCGCCGGTGTCGGGCCCCTCGGGCGCCGCCACGGATGGCCCAAAGGTCGCGCTTCCCAAGATGGCCGCCACCGCATAGGAGAGCTTCGAATTCATGGTCACACCCCAATTCAATTTTTTATGAGCCGCGCGGCTTCTACTTCGATTAGATCCGCCCCGGCAGAACGTGTCAACGGCTTTGCGGCGGGGCGTGAGGTAAACTCGCAACTATGACGCTCTCCATCACGCCCCTGACCCCCACGATCGGCGCGGTGATCGAGGGCATGCAGATCAGCGAGCCGCTCGGCGGGCAACAGATCGCGGAAATCGGCGCGGCGCTCGCCGAGCACCATGTGCTGTTCTTTCGCGATCAGTGCATCACCCCTGAGCAACACCGCAATTTTGCGTCGCATTTCGGCAAATTGCACATCCACCCCATCTACCCAAAGCATGCGCAAGTCCCGGAAATCATCGTGCTCGACACCGATGTAACGGACCTCACGGATAACGCGATCTGGCACACCGACGTCACTTTCACCGCGACCCCGCCCATGGGAGCGGTGCTGGTCCCAAGAGTCCTGCCGGCGCGCGGCGGAGACACCCTGTGGTCCAGCAACATCGCGGCGTATGAGGCGCTCTCGCCCGCAATGCAGAAATTTCTGCAGGGCCTGAGCGCGACCCACAGCATTGCGCAGTCCTTCCCGGCCGAGCGATTCGCCATGACCCCGGAGGCGCAGGCGCGATTGGATCAGGCAAAACGCAACAATCCCCCGGTATGCCATCCGGCGGTACGCACCCATCCGGTATCGGGCCGCAAGGGGCTGTACGTTCACGACGGCTTCACCACGCACATCAACGAGCTCACCGCGCCCGAGAGCCGCGCCATCTTAAGTTTTCTGTACGCCCACTCCGCCAAGCCGGAATTTGTCGTTCGCTGGAAATGGCGGCTTGGCGATGTTGCCTTCTGGGACAATCGGCTCACCCAGCATTACGCCACGGACGATTACCGCCCGGCGCGCCGCGTCATGAATCGCGCGACCATCATCGGCGATCGGCCGGTGTGATCTGGAGCGCGCGCAGCTGGGGCTATTGCGCATTTTCCGTCAGTCGGTGCTCGAGGTGCGTGCAATACCAGTGGACGAACTGGGTGACACCCGCCTCGTGCACCGGAGAGTAAGGCGCCGGATGATAGGCGGGGGAATTCACGCCGATCTGATTCTCCTGGCAATTGAGCGTGTCGGCGGCATTCGTGGCCAGCCATACCTCGGTGAGCTTCTTCAGGTCGTAATCCACGCCCTCGACCGCATCCCGGTGCACCAGCCACTTGGTCGTCAATTGAGTCTGAGTGGGGCCCACGGGGAGCACGCGAAAGGAAATCGCATGGTCGGCCAGCACGTGGTTCCAGGTGCTGGGAAAGTTGAACATCAGCAGGGTGCCTAAGTCCGGCTCCCCGATCGACTCCGACAGCGGCCGGCGCACGGCGGGCGCGCCGGTCATGGTGAAACTCACCGCCCCTTCCAGCAGCGGCATGCGCAGGGTTCGGTATTGGCCGCTCTTCGACAGATGATACTTGCTCGGCAGTCCCAACTTTTCCCAATGCGCCCAGCGCCCGGAAATTCTCGGGTTCGAGCCCGCGTCCTCCCCGTCTGAGGCGATGGGATCCTCCGGGAAGGTGCGTATCAGCTCGGGATGATTCGCGGCGCAGTGATAGCACTCGCGGTTGTTCTCCCACACCAGCTTCCAATTGGCCTGTTCGATGATGGTCGACTCGAAGGCAACCTTCGCGCGATGCAAGGTATGCGGTAGGAAGTACGGCTCGATATGCTTGCGGATGGGCTCGAAGTCCGGCGCCACTTGACCCAAGCACACCCAGATGTAGCCGCCGGCGCTGACGCAGTGCACGGGCTTCAATGCATACTGCGACTTATCGAAATCGCTGCCCATGTCGCGGGCCGAGAATAACCGGCCGTCGAGATGGTAGGTCCATTGATGATAGGGGCAGACCAGGCGCGGCGACTTGCCGTGTACGGCGGAGCATATTCGAGACCCACGATGGCGGCAGCTATTATGAAAGGCGCGCAGCGCGCCGTCGCGATCCCGGACCACCACCACCGGATAGTCGCCGATCTGCACGGTCAGGTAACTGCCGGGATCCGGCAGCTCGCAGTCGTGACCGACGAACAGCCAGTCTCGATACCAGATCATGTCCAGATCGATCTGGTAATCCTGCGGATTGGTGTAGAAGCTTCGTTCCAATGCGGTGTCGGGATTTCGCCGCCGCAATCGGCCCAGCATGGTATCGAGTACAGTCATGGTATGGGTACGATAACAAATTCAGATTCGGCTCATTGCCTCGACGCGACCTCTTATAATGCATAAACGACAGCCAAACTCGCGGCGTCCAAACGGGAGTTCATGAAGCATCTTGATGCTCGAGCATTGCGGATCGTGTGCCTGCTGTGCTTCGGCGGCATGGCGGCAGCTGGCGAGAATCCGGCCACGCTGCAAGTAGGCAGCTTGTTGCTGCAGCGCTGCGCAGCCGCCGCGGCGTACTGTGGCGATCTCGACCGGCCGATGGACCCGACGGGGACGATTGCCGGCCGCCTGTCGGTGCACTTCGAGTTTTACCCACATTCGGAGCCCGGCCAGTCGGCCGGGACTTTGGTGGCCACGGAAGGCGGGCCGGGCTTCGCCGCGACCGAATCCCGGGACGACTATCTCGCCTTGTACCGGCCGCTGCGCCGGCATCACGATGTACTCATCATGGACAATCGCGGCACCGGGCTGTCCGCTGCCGTCGACTGCCCCGACTTGCAGAGCGCGGAGAAATGGACCGTGCCCTTGGTCGGAGCCTGCGGCGATTCCCTGGGGGGCCGCGCAGCACTGTATAGCACCGCCTATGCCGCGGACGATCTCGCCGCCGTGCTCGCGGCGCTGGGGATAAGCCGGATCGATTTGTACGGCGATTCGTATGGCACCTATTTCGAGCAGGTTTTCGCGGTTCGGCATCCACAGGCGCTGCGCTCGGTGGTGCTCGACGGCGCCTATCCGTTGCGCGGTCCGGACTATCCCTGGTGGCCGACCTATGCACCCGCCATGCGCGATAAATTCAACATCGCCTGCCGGCGCTCGGTGGCATGCGCCAAGGTGCCGGGCAGTTCGATCGAGCACATGCGCCCGACGCTCGAGCAATTGCGCCTGCAGCCATTTGCGGCGACGGCTGCGGACGGCGACGGCAAGATGCTTTCCTTCACCGCCAATGCCTCGCAGTTTGCCATCGTGCTGTTCGGCAGCGCGCCCGCCGCGGCGTCGGTGCGGGAGGCGGACGCCGCCGCCAGGGCTTTCTCCAGCGGCGACCGCCTGCCGTTGCTCAGGCTCATGGCGGAGACCATCAGCGGTGTGGACTCGCGCGACCCCACCGCCGATCCGAAGAAGTGGAGCGCGGGCCTCGCCGCGGCGGTGATGTGCCAGGATCCCCCGCAGATCTTTGACATGCGCCTGAGTGTAGCCTTGCGCGCCGCCGATCGCGACCGCGCGGTCGCGCGCCGGCAGGCAAATTTCCCCGAGACCTATGCGCCGTTCAGCATCGATGAATTTCGTGGCATGCCGTTGGACTACAGCTTCCTCGATCAATGCCTGGCATGGCCGGTCTCACCGCCCGGGCATCCGGCATCCCACGTCGTGGAGGAGCAGTTCCAGTATCCTGATGTTCCGGCGCTGGTGCTGTCCGGCGAACTGGACAACATGACCACGCCCGCGGATGGCGCCGCGGTGGCACGCACATTCAAGCACGGCCGCCAGATCCTCATCGTCAATAGCCTGCACGTCAATGCATTGCCGCGCGCGCGCAGCGAATGCGCCGCGGGGATCGTACGGCGATTCCTGGAAACGCTGTCGCCGGGCGACACCCGATGCGCGAATGAGGTACCGCCGCTGCGCCTGATGCCGCAATTCGCGCGCCATGCGAGCGAACTCGACCCAGCGGCCGCACAGGCGGGTAATCGCGCCGACGCACGCCAACTGAAAGTCGTGGCTGCGGCAGTCCTCACGCTAGGCGATGTGCTGGACCGGCTGGAGAGCAATGCATCGGGCGAGGCCAAGGGCTTGCGCGGTGGAAGCTTTCGAATCGTGAGCGACGCCGCCGACGTCCGCTTGAGCCTCGATGGGGTGCGCTGGACCGAGGATCTGGCGGTGTCGGGAACGGTGCATAGCTCGGGCAGATCCGGCGAGGTTCGGGCGGCGCTTGAACTGACCGGGACCGCCGGCTCCGGCCGGCTCGACATCCGCTGGCGCGAAGGGCTGGCAAACGCAAGCGCGCGAATTAGCGGCGAGGTCGATGGCGCGCGGGTGGTGGCGCGGCAATCCGCGCCGTGATCAGCCGTGGCGGTCCCGCACTGCGCTGTAGCAGTCGCAAGCGAGGATTTCCAGGCCCTTCCGATCGAGGATGGTGATGGAGCCTGTTTGATGTTCGATGAGTTTTTTTTGCTCGAACGTGACCGCAACCAATGTGGCAATCGAGCGGCGCACGCCCAACATGTTCGCGAGAGAGGCGTAAGTAGCTGGGAACTGATCTGAATAGGATCGATCCTGCATGGTCAGGAGCCTGCGCGCCAAGCGCGCTTCTATCCGATGGACGTTGGCGCAGATGGCGTTTTGCTCAACCTGCGCAAGTCGCATTAGGGCATATTGATTGAGCACCTCGCGCAATGCATGCTGAGTGTCAGTCATGCGCTTAAAGGTCTCTGCCTTCATGCGCCAGGCTGGGCCGGAGCTCTGTACGACGACCCGCAGCGGCTTTGTGTCGGCTCCAAGCAGCAGCGGTATGCCGATCATGCCCTCGTCGCTCACCAGCGCGACCTCCAGGAGCGCATCGGCGGCCGCCTTGGCGACCAATGAAACCACGCTCTGGGTCGGAAAATAGACAGAGTGAATGCGCTCACCCGCCTCATACAGGACTTCGCCCGCCTTGAGCTCTACCACCTCGCACTCGTTGCGGATGCTGTTGAAGGTGTTGCTGGGGATATCCGCAAGCAAACAGTTCCGCACTGGCATGGCTCTGCCCATACTTCCCCCCTTTTAAGCCGGCAATACTACCCGGCGCGGGGGGGGCGCTCTGTACGATATCGCACATAGGACCGGGAATCGCGTCAGCGCAGGTAACGCTGGTACCAGGCGGGAACACGCTCCGCGAGATCTCGAATGAAGCTCGGCCTCTCCAGGATGTGATGCTGGCCGGGATAGACGACGAGTTGGGTGGGCACTCCCAGCACCCGTAGCGCCTGGTACATCTGCTCGCCGCCGGCGACCGGAACATTGAAGTCCATGCTTCCGCCCAAGAACAACGTCGGCGTATGGATGCGATCGGCGTGGAAAAAGGGATAGGATACCTTCATCCACAGGGCGGTATTTTGCCACGGCGGCCCGAGCTCGGCATTGTACTGCAGCACGTATTCGTCCACGCCGAACATGGAAATTTGATTCGCGCTGCCGGCGCCGCTCACCGCCGCCTTGAAGCGCGCGTCGCTGGCAATGGTGTAATCGGTCAAAATGCCGCCATAACTCCAGCCGCCTACGCCAAGATGCGCCGGATCGGCGATTCCCTGCGCGACCAGATAATCCACACCGGCCAGCAGATCCTCCACTTCCTTGTGGCCCCAGTCGGCGAATATGGCCTTGGCGTAGTCGAGGCCGCGGCCGCTCCCGCCGCGATAATTCACCATCAACACCGCCATGTCCTTGCCGGCCAGCATCTGCGGTTCAAACTGATAGGCGTCGAGCACAAAGGAATGTTCATCCTGGCCGTTCGGCCCGCCGTGAATCCACAGCACCGTCGGGTACTTGCGCCCTGCGACATAGGTGACAGGCTTCACCATAAGCCCGTGAATCTCGGCGCCGTCCCTGCTCTTGAAGCGGATGTCCTCGACCGCGCCGAGCTTGAGCTCCGCCAGCAGCGCGTCATTGTGAGTGGTGAGCTTGCGCAGCCGGTCGCCATCAAGCGCATAGACTTCATCGAGCATGCGATCGTCGGAGCGCAGCATGGCGGTATGACCGGCCGCGGCGGATAGTGCCGAGACCACGAACGGGCCCGCCGCAACGACGCGCGACACGGCGCCGCTGCCAAGATCGATTCGAGCCGGGTACACCGTGGCATCGTCCTCGACTGCGACGCTGGCCGAGGAGTCGGCGTTGATGGCGAAGGACATCACCGCGCGATCGAGCTTGTCGGCGAGGGAGCGCGGCGTGCCTCCCGCGGCCGGCACCACGGCCAAATGATCCTGCATGTAGGCGTTGAACTTCGCCTCCAGGCCTTGCAGAAAGACAATGAGCTTGCCGTCCGGGCTCCACGCGAGGTGCTGGGAATTGGGCGCGTAGATGCGCGTCACGGCGCGCGCGGCCGCAGCGGCTGTTGAGTCGATGACGGCGATCTCCACCTGGCCGTTCGGATCCGGGCCGATCTCGTGGCTGCGCGTGAAGGCGATCTGCCGGCCGTCCGGGGACCATGCCGGCCATTCCTCGTTGTACTGCGGATCGGCGGTGAGCGCATCGAGAGTGCTGCTTTCGACATCGAGCAGGTACAGGTGCCGGCCGATTCCGGCGGTCAAATAGCCGGGATCGCCTTCCTTGTAACCATCGTCTTCCTTGAAGTGCCGTGCCTCGATCACGTAGGGGTGAGGCGTCTTGTCGGAGTCGCTTTTCGCCCCTTCGCTCGCGTCCTGCTCGATCACCAGCACCAAGCGCTTGCCGTCCGGCGACCATGCGTAGCGATCGATGTCCCCGGCAACATGGGTGAGCTGGCGCGGCGCGCCGCCGCGACGATCGAGCAGCATGACCTGATCCTTGTCGCTGCCCGCGGGGGTCGCGATGTAGGCGAGATAGCGGCCGTCAGGACTCCAGCGGGGCTTGCCGGTGCTGTTGGCGGCGCTCGTCAGGCTTAAGTGCTGGCTGCCATCCCAACTCACCATCCAAATCGCACTGCGCTGCTCGTCGGCGTCGCGGTCGTTCACCGTCACCACATAGGCAACCCACTGCCCGTCGGGCGAGACGTCGGGTTCGCTCAGGGTTTGCACCCGCAGAATGTCGTCCGCCGTCACCGGCCGGCGATTCGCCGGCGGCTCGCCGGCGATGCCGAGCGCCGCGCACAGCGCCAGCGCCAGGCCTGCGATGATTTTAGTCAAACAAGGCTCCCGCAAGCTGCGGATCTACTCGGCTTCCGCCTTGCCCCAGCGATAACTCAGACGGCCGCCGAATACGCGCGGTTCGTTGCGCGTATAGCGCAGATCGAAGTTGCCTTCGTTGGTGTAGATCACCGCATTCTTATTGGTGAGGTTGGTGATGTAGAACTCGGCCAGCCAGTGGCTTTCGGATTGATGCAGGCCGAATCGCAGGTTCAGCACCGAGTAGCCCGGTTGCAGCACGCGTGGCAGCCCGTTGCTGCCCGATGTCTCGAGATCGTTCCACATGTCGCCCTTGTGCGCGATGTCGAATTGCACATAGCCCTTCAGGGCATCCCGGATCGGGGCGTCGTAGCGGACATTGCCGCTCCAGCTGAAGTAAGGATCATAGGGCAGCCGCTCTCCGGGTGAAACTGCGAAACTGGCGTTGTTGAAATTATTGGTCAGCACGCGCGCGTCGTTGTAACTGGCTGAGAACTCCATGCTCAGGGCGTTGGACGCCTGATACTTCACGTTGGATTCGGCGCCGTACACCCGGGCATTGCCGACATTGGCGTTGAAGCTGCTCGACGGGCAGATGGAGGGATCGAACACCAGGGTTTGAAGATTCTTCCACGGCATGTAATACAGGGCGGTATTCCACGTCAGATGCTTGTCGAGCATCTGAGTTTTCAAGCCGAGTTCGTAGTTGGTCAGCGTGTCGGGCGTGAATTGTGCCGGCACGCCGTTGGCGGTGCAGCCTGAGGGCAGACCGCCGTTCACGCCGCCGTCGCGAAATCCCTGCGCCCAGTCGGCATAGACCAAAACATTGTCCGTGGCGTTGACGCTGAGGTCGACCTTGCTGTTCCACTTGTGCGACGAGCCGCCATAGACGGAGGTGTACTGCGGGGAATACCAGAATCCGCCGTAGGTCGTGGTGGAGAAGTCGGAGTGGAAGTGCACCGTGCCGAGCCCGAGGTGCACCCGAGGCGTGATGTCGAAGGTGATGTTGCCGAACTCGGTGGTTTGCAGATAATCCGAGCGCGACACGTAGCTGTACCAATCATCCGGCGAGGGCGGCAGTCCGGTCTGCCCGTAAGAGGCAGCGGTGGCCTGCCATGCCTGGCCCGAGGTCTGAAGTCCGGGCATGTGATAGATGTTGGTGATCGGCTCCTCGGTCTTTTCCCAGTACACGCCGCCCAGCCAGTGGAATCGGCCACCCTCTTTCGAGGCCAGGCGCAATTCATTGGACCAGCGATAGATGTGCTGATCGTAATCGTAATACTGTATCGGCACCTTGCAACCACTATATCCAGCCCCGTTAAAGGGATCCGTGAGGCAGTCGTAGGCCTGCTGTGTCGATGCATTGAAGGTGGTGTCGGGCGGATTGGCATACTGGTTCAGGTACTGCATGTACTCCGAATACTCGTTCACCCATCGATCATCCTGCGCCCAGTAGGTGCTGGCGAACACTAGATCGCCGATGCCGACGTCGCCGTCGAGGTGAAAATCCAGAGTCTTCGTATAGTACTGCTTGAATTCCGGCCCAAAGCGCACCACGGTATTCGGCGGCAAGGGCCGCGCCGGTCCGTCGACCAGTTGGCCCAGGTAGTTGGTCGCGCCGCCGATGGTAGGATCCTCGTCCCAGGCGCCATGCGTGAGCTGGCGCTGGTAACTCGTGGTCAGCGAGGCATTCCAGCCCTCGGCGATCTTCTGTCCCAGGGCGACGCGAAAGCCGGTGACCTTCTCGACGTTGTAATCATTGCCCGACCACGCGGAGTTGTTGGACACCGTGCCATTGACCCAGCTGCGGGTGGTGAGCGCGTTATTGATGAAGCCGCCGTGGTAGTCGCTGAAGCCGGAAATGCGCAGCGCCGTCCAGTCCTCGATCAGCGGGATGTTGACGAAGGCCTCGACCGTGCCGTTATGGGTTCCGCCGCTGATCTTGCCGCCATCCAGGTCGATGCCCGCGCTGAATGCCTTCGGGTCCGGCTTGTTGGTGATGAAGCGCAGCGCGCCGGCCATGGCGCTGGCGCCGAACGTCGTGCCCTGGGGGCCGTTCAACACCTCGATCTGCTGAATGTCATACAGGTGCAGATCGGGCGTCGTGCCGTAATAGTTCATCGACATGTCGTCGAGCAAGAACGCAGTGGTTGCCGTGTTCGCGTAGTTCGGGTTGCTGCCGTCGGAGACGCCGCGCATGACGAAGGTCTGAGTGCCGGGACCGGCGCTCACGAAGGAGATGGACGGGGTCTTGGTGGCGTAATCCTCGAACTGCGAGATCGCCAGATTCTGCAGATCCTTGGCCGTATAGACGTCGATACTGACGGGAACGTTTTGCAGATTCTCGGAACGCTTGCGGGCCGTGACGATCACTTCCTCGAGCGAATCGGTGGAGGCGTCAGCCGATGCGGCCTGCACTGGGTGGATCGTCGCGGTGCCCGACAAGGCAGTGGCGATCGCCAGCGCGAGTCTCGTATAGGAACCCCGCGGCAGGGCGGCTGGTGCACTGGATCGCATCGCGTCATCCCCTTCGTTGCAATTTCCCTGAAAGGCGCGCTCCCGCACGCCTCCCCCGGATCATGTCTTGCGGGGACCTGGCCTGTCAATGATAAAACGCACCGAAGCTGATCGACCGTTCAATAGGCAAAACGCTCCAGGCAGTCCCCCAAGGCGAGTTTCAAGGGCTCGAGCTGCGTCTCGAAGTGCTTCCAGTAGCCGATCCCCGAGCTGTACAGCGGCTGGCGCACCTGCTCGGCGCTCGCCGTGCGGACCGCCCGCTTGGTCTCGTGAAACGCAAGGCACGCAGGCTCAAATTGCAGCCCGCAGTGCTCGAGCAGACGGCGGATGGTGATTTCCGGCTCGCGCACCAGGCTCTCGTAGCGCAGGTGCAACACCTTGCCCGGCAGCACCCTGTCCCAATGGTCCATGAGTTCCACGTAGCATCGGAAATACCGTCCAAGGGACTCGAGTTCGTAGCTGAAGGACTGGCCCTCGGCGAAGTATTGCTTGTAGGAGCTGAAGCAGGAATCCATCGGGTAACGGCAAACGTCGATGATGATGGCCTGCGGCAGCAGGCTGTGGATCAGGCCGATATGGCTGAAATTGTTCGGCATCTTGTCGATGAAATGCGCCCGTCCGCTGCGCAATGCCTGAGTTTCCTTGAGGTAACGTCGGCCAAGTTCGGCGAACCGCTCGAGCGGCGCGCTGCGCACGATCTCGGGGTATGCATCGTGCTGCGCATCCGCATGGTCGAATTCGCGCACGATGGTCAGCATATTGGGCAGCTCGAAGGTTCCTTCGACGCCTGAGTGACTGGCGAGAATCTGCTCCACCAGGGTGGATCCGGAGCGGGGCAGCCCGACGATGAAGATGGGGGCGGCATCGCGCTGGCCGGCACCTGAGCGCTCGGCGAAATACGCCGCATCGAAGCACTGGCGCACGCGCCGCGTTTTGTTCTCGAATACCCGGATGTCGAATGGGACGGTCTTGCGGCGCCGCTCGTTGCCTAACTTATAGTGTTTGAAGGATTGGCCGTAGTCGTGTCTTTGTTCGAACGCACGGCCGAGGGCGAAGTGCAATTGCGCCTGATCCGCATCATCGCCGCCCTCCCCCTGGCGCAGGGCCTGCATCGCCGCAATCTCGGCATCGCTGAAGTGATAATTTTTCAAGTCGGCGAGACTCCAGTAGGCCTCGCTGAAGGCCGGATCCAGGGCAAGGCACGCCTTGTAGGCGGCCTCGGATTCGCTGCGATTGCCGAGGGTCTTTTGGATATGTCCGATCGACAGTGTCAGGCGCACTTCGGCAGGATTCAGGCGCGCCGCCTGTTCGAAAGCCGGCAGCGCATCCGCCTGGCGCATGAGATGGGTGTAAACCGTTCCCAGCAATACCCAATTCTTGGCATTCTCGGGTTCGATTTTGAGCAATCGCCGGACCGCCGCCTCCGCCTCAGGGAACTTGCCCAAGTCCACTAGAGCCTGGCACATGCCGCGCCAGGTGAGCGGCAGGTGGGCCGACTGCTTGAGCGCGTGGCGCAGCAGGCGCAGCGCATCGTTCCCGTGGCTCGCGCCGAGGGAAATGGCGGCCAGACCGCACGCGGCAGCGACGTGGGCCGGGTCTGCTTTGAGAATTTCCCGAAAGATGATCTCGGCGCTCTTGCGGTCCTTGGCCACGAGCGCGGCGGAGGCCTGCTCGATGCGCCTGGCGAACGGGTCGCACAGGCGCGCGCGTTCGTACGCGAATCGGGCATCGGCGTATTTCTCCAGCTCGACCAGCACATCGCCGTAGGCAAGCCACGCGGCCTCGAGTTCAGGGTGGGCCGCGACGATGCGCTGCAGTTCCTCGCGCGCCGCCTGCAAGCGGCCGGCGCAGCGGTATGCGCGCGCCAGATCGGTGCGTGCAGCCCAGAAATCCGGGGCCGCCGCCACGGCGCGCTGCAGAGCTTCGAGAGCATCGGGAATTTTTTCTTGATCGAGCAGCGCGACTCCGAGCAGGCGCAGGCTGTTGACCTCGCCGGGAGCCTCGGCCTGGATTGCCCGCAATTGCCGCTCCGCGGTCTCGGCCCGGCCCGTGCGCAAGGCGGCGAAAGCCTGGCTGTAGGCGGCGCGCAGTCTTGCCTGGGCGGGAGTCTCCATCAATCGGCCCTACACCCCGGAGATGCTGGTCGCTTGCGGCCGGGATTCGGGGCGCCCGGCGCCGATCCTGCGTTCGGCGCTCGGCGGGTGGCCGAATTGATTGCGATAGCACTTCGAGAAATGCGGCGGCGACTGGAAGCCGCAGGCGGTGGTGATATCCATGATCGGCATGGCGGTCTGCAGCAGCAATTCGCGCGCCCGTCGCAGGCGCATCTCCAGGTAGTAGCGCTTCGGCACGCAGTTCAGATCCCGCTTGAACAGCCGCTCGATCTGCCTGCGCGACAGCCCGGTCGCCTTGGCGATTCTCTCCAGGGACAGCGGCTTCTCGATGTTCTCCTCCATGAGCTGCGCCACGCGGATCAGTCCGCGGTGCGAAACTCCGACCTGGGCGCGCAGCGGAATGTACTGCCGGTCGGTGTCGTTGCGCACGCGATCGACGATGAATTGCTCCGAGACGCGTTGCAGAATCTTCGGGCCCAGCTTCAATTGGATCAGGTTGAACATCAGGTCCAAAGGCGCGGTGCCGCCGGAGCAGGTGAAGCGGTCCCGATCGATGGTGAAAAGCTGATCGCTGATCTTCACACGCGGAAATTCCTCGCGCAGCGCCGACAGATTCTCCCAATGAATGGTGGCGCGATAGTGATCGAGCAATCCGGCGCGCGCCAGCGCATAGCCGCCGGTGCACAGCGCGCCGAGCGGGATTCGCCGTTCAGCAAGGCGCTTGAGAGCCGTCAACAGCGCGGGCGACACCGCCTCGCGAACATTCACGCCGCCGCACACGAACAGAATGTCCACCGGCCCGAGTCGCTCCAGAGCCCCGGTCGGCGATAGATTGAGCCCGCTGCTGGCGTTCTCCGCCTGCCCGTCCATGCTGATGACGGACCATTCGTACACGTCCTTGCCGACCAAGCGGTTGGCCATGCGCAGCGGCTCCAAGGCATTGGCCACCGCGATCAAGGAGTAGTTCGGCAAGGTCAGAAACGCGTACTTGCACTTGCGCAGCACGGCGGGCGATTCCACGGGACCTCCGAGCAGGAAGCGAGCTAATGGTCGCCGGTCATTATGCCACCGGCCGCTGCAATACTGTCTATTTTCGACATATCCGTGTCGTTTTTCGGATGGCAAGGCGCAGGTCGCAGTCCAAGCGAGGCCTTGAAATTGACCGGCTTGGCGCATTTCCATCAGGGACTGTCGCAATTGGCCTCCTGTTTGGCGGAGCGCTGGTTACACTGCCACGCAATTACTCAAGGGGAGCTCCATGCAAACTCATGCCCGCGTCGTGGTGATTGGCGGCGGCGTGGTAGGCGTCAGCACGCTGTATCACTTGGCCCTCAAGGGCTGGTCCGACGTGGCGCTGCTGGAGCGGGCCGAACTCACCGCCGGCTCGACCTGGCATGCGGCCGGATTGCTGCCGCTCTTTAATATGAGCTACACCGTCGGGCAGCTGCACAAGTATTCGGTCGATCTGTACAAGCGGCTGCCGGCGGAAACCGGGCAGGACGTGAGCTTTCACGTCACCGGAAACCTGCGGCTGGCGACCTGCCGCGAACGCATGGACGAGTATCAGAAATACTGCGGCACCGCGAATACCATCGGCGTGCCGTTTCAAATCATCGGCCCGAAAAAGGTCAAGGAACTGTGGCCGCTGATCGATCTGGGCAATGCCGGCGCGACGGCGGATATCGTCGGCGCGCTCTACCATCCGGACGATGGGCACATCGCCCCGGCTGATTTGACCATGGCGCTGCGCAAGGGCGCGCGCAGCCGCGGCGCGCAGATCTACGAGCAAACCGAGGTGACGGCCGTGAAGCGCACGCCCTCGGGAGAGTGGCACCTCACCACCAACAAGGGCGACATCGTCGCCGAGCATGTGGTGTGCGCCACGGGCAATTACGCGCGCCAAACCGGACGCATGTTCGGCCTGAATGTGCCCTCCATTCCGGTCGAACACCAGTACATCGTGTATGACGAGTCACCCGAGCTCAAAGCCTATCGCAAGGCCGGCGGCCGGGAGCTGGCGGTGCTGCGCGAGTCGGATCAGTCGTATTATTTGCGCGAGGAGCGCCTGGGCTGGATCCTCGGTCCCTACGAGCGCGGCGCTCCCGCGCGCTTCGCCGACGGCGTCCCGGAGTGGTTCGGCAAGAGCCTGTTCGAAGGCGACTTGGAACGGCTGCTGCCGCACATCGAGGCCGCGCAGCGGCGCGTGCCCTCGCTCGCCCATTGCGGGCTCAAGGACATCGTCAATGGGCCGATTGCCTATACGCCGGACGGCAGTCCTTTGATCGGTCCTGCCTGGGGCTTGCCCAACTTGTGGTTGAACGAGGGCCACAGTTTCGGCATCACGGCCGCGGGCGGGTCCGGCTGGCAACTCGCCGAGTGGTTGGTGGAGGGCGAACCCGGCATCGACATGATGGCGGTCGACCCGCGGCGCTATGGACCCTACACCGGCAAGCGCTACGTGGTGCAGAAGAACGAGGAAACCTATCGCAACGTCTTCGTCATTCACTTCCCCGATGAAGAGCGCCCCGACGCGCGCCCGGCCAAGACCAGCCCGATTTACGACAAGCTCGCGCGGATGGGCGCGGTGTTCGGCCAACGCTATGGCTGGGAGCGCGCCAATTGGTTCGCGCCCGCGGGTGTCGAGCCCAAGGATCAATGGAGCTTCCGCCGCTCCAATTACTTCGAGCATGTGGGCAATGAGGCGCTGCGCCTGCGGCGCCGGGTCGGAGTGATCGACCTGACGCCATTCACCAAGCACGAGGTGACCGGCCCTCACGCCGAAGCCTGGCTGGATAGCCTGGTCGCCAACAAGGTGCCGACGAAAATCGGCCGCATCGCGCTGTGCCATGCCTTGACGCGCAAGGGCGGCATTCGCTCCGAATTCACCATCACCAAAATCGCGGAGCAACACTACTATGTGGTCAGCGCCGGCGCGGCCGAGCGCTACGACAGCGACTACTTGCAGAAGATGCTGCCCAGGTCAGAGCCGAGCGCGGCGCCGCCAGTGCAACTGCGCAATATCACCACCAGCCGCGGCTGCTTCGTGCTCGCCGGACCGCGCTCGCGCGAGGTGCTGGCGAAGCTCACCGACACGCCGCTGGATAACGAGGCGTTTCCTTGGCTCACCGGCCAGGTGGCTGAGGTGGGCCTGGCCACCGATGTGTACTTGATGCGGGTGAACTTCGTGGGCGCTTTGGGGTGGGAGCTGCATTTTCCCATCGAGTATGCGCATCACCTGTTTGATGCGATTTTCGCCGCCGGCGCCGAATTCGGTATCGGCATGGCCGGAATGCGCGCCATGGAGTCGCTGCGCCTGGAGAAGTCCTATCGCATGTGGGGCACCGACCTGACCGTCGATAATTCGCCCTTCGAGGCCGGCCTCGACCGCTTCGTGCGCATGAACAAGGGGTCGTTCATCGGCAAGGAGGCCCTGGAGAAGCAACTCGCGCAAGGCGTGCCGAACCGCTTCGTCACATTCGAAGTGCACGGCGTGACGGATGCGGATCCGCTTGGCAACGAACCGCTGTTCGACCCGGGCGGCAATCTCATCGGCCGTGCGACTGCCGGCTACTACGGCCATGCGCTCGGCAAGAGTTTGGGGCTGGGATACGTGAAACCGGCTCATGCCGCCGTCGGCACCGAACTGCAAATCGAAATCCTCGGCGAGCGCAAGCGCGTGACCGTGCTGGTCGACTCGCCGTACGATCCCGAGAACACGGAATTGCGGGCTTAAAGCCACCCACATGAGCAGGCAATCATTTTCCGCCCTGTCGCTGGTCTGGCGCGGCCTGTCGCGCCATCGCGGCTGGCAGCAGCAGTGGCGCAAGCCGAATCCTAAGCCCGGCTACGATGTCATCATCGTCGGCGGCGGCGGGCATGGTTTGGGAGCCGCCTACTACCTTGCCAAGCAGCACGGGCTCAACAACATCGCGGTGCTCGAGAAGGGTTGGATCGGCGGCGGCAATACCGGGCGCAATACCACGATCATCCGCTCGAACTATCTGTTCAACGAAAGCGCCGCCCTTTACGATCATTCAGTGAAGCTCTGGGAGGGGCTCTCGCAGGAGTTGAATTACAACGTGATGTTCTCGCCGCGCGGCGTGATGATGCTTGCGCACACGGTGCACGATGTCCAGGTGATCAAGCGCCACGTGCATGCGAACCGCTGCAACGGTGTCGACAATGAATGGCTGGAGCCGGAACAGGCGAAGGCCTTCTGCCCGCCGCTGAACATCTCCGACAACATCCGTTATCCCGTGCTGGGCGCGGCGCTGCAGCGGCGCGGCGGCACCGCGCGGCACGATGCGGTCGCCTGGGGTTACGCCCGCGCCGCCGACGCGCTCGGCGTCGACATCATCGAGAACTGCGAGGTCACCGGCATCCGGCGCGATGCCTCAGGCGCCGTGGAGGCGGTGGAGACCACGCGCGGCGCGATTCGCGCGCGCAAGGTAGGCGTATCCGCGGCGGGCCATAGCAGCGTGATCATGGCCATGGCGGGTGTGCGGGTGCCGCTGGAAAGCTATCCCCTGCAAGCCTTGGTCTCCGAGCCCATCAAGCCGATATTTCCCTGCGTGGTGATGTCGAACACCATTCACGCCTACATCAGTCAATCCGACAAGGGCGAACTGGTGATCGGCGCAGGCACGGATGCGTATACCTCCTACACCCAACGCGGAGCGCTGCACATCAACATGCACACGCTGGATGCGATCTGCGAATTGTTTCCGAATTTCCGCCGTTTGAGCGTGCTGCGAAACTGGGGCGGCATCGTCGATGTGACGCCGGATCGCTCGCCCATCATCGCCAAGACGCCGGTGCCCGGCCTGTACGTCAACTGCGGCTGGGGCACGGGCGGCTTCAAGGCCACCCCGGGCTCGGCGCATGTGTTTGCGTGGACCATCGCGCACGATGAACCTCACCCCATCAATGCGCCGTTCACCATCGAGCGATTTCGCGACGGCTACTTGATCGACGAGGCCGCGGCGGCGGCCGTGGCCCACTAAGCCCATGCTGCTCATCGTCTGTCCCTATTGCGGCAAGCGCCCCGAAATCGAATTCAGTTACGGCGGCCAGGCGCACCTGACCAGGCCGGCGCGGCCCGCCGACCTCAACGATCAGGCGTGGGCGGAATTTCTGTACATGCGCAGCAATACCAAGGGTGTGTACGCCGAGCGATGGCGGCACCTGCGCGGCTGCGGGCGATTCTTCAATGCGCTGCGCGATACCACCACGGATCATTTTCTCGCGACCTACAAGAGCGGCGAGCCGCGGCCGGGGCATCAGCCCCTGGAGCCGGAGACGTGAACCGCACCAGCAACGGCGGCCGCATCGACCGATCGCGCGCGTTGAAATTTAGCTTCGACGGCAAAGCCTTCGAAGCATTCGAGGGCGACACGCTGGCATCGGGACTGCTGGCGAACGGCGTGCATCTGGTCGGGCGCTCCTTCAAGTACCACCGCCCGCGCGGCATTCTTTCGGCCGGCGCGGAGGAGCCCAATGCGCTGGTGACGGTGACCCGGGACGCAGCGCGCTACACGCCGAATCTGCGCGCCACCCAGGTCGAGTTGTACGATGGGCTGCGAGCGGAAAGCCAAAACCGCTGGCCGAGCCTCGAGCGCGACGTCGGACGGGTGAACGACTGGCTGTCGCCGTTCTTTCCCGCGGGATTCTATTACAAGACCTTCAAGTGGCCGGCCAAGGCGTGGAAGGCGGTGTATGAACCGGCGATCCGCCGCGCCGCGGGACTCGGCAGAGCGCCGACTCTCGCCGATCCCGATCGTTACGCGCAACGCTACGCGCATTGCGATGTGCTCATCGTCGGCGCGGGTCCCGCCGGAATCGCCGCGGCGCTTAGCGCAGCCGATGCCGGTGCGCGCGTCATCCTGTGCGACGAACAGGCCGAATTCGGCGGCGATCTTTTGTCGGATGGCGCGGCGAGAATCGAAGGCCTGCCGGCGGCGCAGTGGATCCGCGGCGCGATCGAGGCGCTCGGTCAGAACCAGCGGGTGACCTTGCTGACGCGTACCACGGCATTCGGATATTTCCCGCACAACCTTGTCGGCCTGCATCAACGGCTCACCGACCATCTCGCGGCCGCGCCTGCCTCTAAGCCGCGTGCCCGCCTCTGGCAGGTTCGCGCCCGCGCGGTGGTGCTCGCCACCGGGGCGATTGAACGGCCCCTGGTATTTCCGGGCAATGACCGGCCGGGAATCATGCTGGCCGGCGCGGCACGCAGTTACCTCGCACGCTACGGCGTGTGCGTGGGAAGGCGCGTCGTCATCGTGACGGCGGGCGATGCCGCGTATGCGGCTGCACTCGACTTGCATGCCGCCGGAGTCGCCATCGCCGCGGTGGCCGATGTGAGAGCAGAACTCACCGGCGCCCTGCCCGCCGCCGCGCGCCGCTTAGGGCTCGAGGTCATACCCTCGTCGACGGTGCTGGGTACGCAGGGCAACGCACGAGTAAGCGGCATTTCCCTCGGGCACGTCGAGGGCGGCCGTGTGCGAGCCGGGCCGCGCTTCAAGTGCGACACGGTGCTCATGTCGGGAGGATTCACCCCCAGCGTGCATTTGTTTTCCCAATCGCGCGGCAAGTTGCAATGGAGCGCGGCCTTGCAGGCCTTCCTGCCCGGACAGCCGGCGGAGTCGTCGCATTCGGCCGGGGCCTGCCGCGGGGTATACGAACTGGCCGAGGTGCTGGCGGACGGCACGGCCGCAGGCTTGGCCGCGGCGCCCGCGGTCGTGAATCTCAAGCGCCGGCGCTTCGCCGTGGAGGCCGTCGAGGTGGGAGTCGGCGGCTATTTGGGCGCCCTGCCGCAGGCCGATCCGCCGAGCGCCGACAAATCCTTCGTCGATTGGCAGCACGATGTGACGCTGCGCGATCTGGCACTGGCCACGCGCGAGGGCTTTCAGTCCATCGAGCATGTGAAACGCTACACCACCACGGGCATGGCCACCGATCAAGGCAAGACCTCGAATCTCAATGCCATGGCCATCGTCGCGGCGGCTCTCGATGTCCCCATTCCCAAGGTCGGGCTGACGACCTTCCGCATGCCGTACACGCCGGTGAGCTTCGGCAGTTTCGCCGGGGTGTCGCGCGGCGATCTGTTCGATCCGGTCCGCCGCACACCCACCCATGACTGGGCGCAGGCTGAGAGCGCGGTATTCGAGAACGTGGCGCTGTGGAAGCGCGCGCGCTTTTTTCCCAAGGATGGGGAGGACATGCATGCGGCGGTGGCGCGCGAATGCCGCGCCGTGCGCGACGGCTGCGGCCTGTTCGATGCGTCGACCTTGGGCAAAATCGCGGTGGTCGGCGCCGATGCGGCCGAGTTCATGAACCGGATGTACGTCAACAGCTGGACGGGCTTAGGTGTGGGCCGCTCGCGCTACGGCATTCTGTGCCGCGAGGATGGGTTCATTTATGACGACGGCGTGGTCGCGCGCCTTGCGCCGGATCGCTTCCACGTGACCACCACCACCGGCGGCGCCGCGGGTGTGCTGGGGATGATGGAGGATTATCGGCAAACCGAATGGCCGGGTCTCGATGTGTGGCTGACTTCCACCACCGAGCAATGGGCGGTGATCGCGGTGCAGGGACCGAATTCGCGCCGTGTGCTGCAAGCCTTGGTGGAGGATCTCGACATCGGCGCCGCCAGCATGCCGCACATGAGCGTGGCGCAGGGACGCATCTGCGGCGTGCCGATGCTGTTGTTTCGCGTCAGCTTCACCGGCGAATTGGGCTTCGAGGTCAATGTGCCGGCGGATTACGGCGCCGCGGTCTGGCAGGCCATTTACGATGCCGGCCGGGAGCACGGCATCACTGCTTACGGCACCGAGGCCATGCATGTGCTGCGCGCGGAGAAGGGTTACATCATCGTCGGCCAGGACACCGACGGCACCGTGACTCCGGACGATGCCGGCCTCGCCTGGGCCATCGGCCAATCGAAACCGGACTTCGTCGGCAAGCGCTCCCTGCAGCGCCCTTCCATGAAGGATCCCGGCCGCAAGCAGCTGGTCGGCTTACGCGCGCTCGCGTCCGGCAGCGTGCTCGAGGAAGGGGCGCAGGTGGCCGAGACGCCAAATCAAAAACCGCCCATGAAATTGCTCGGCCACGTCACATCCTCATATTTCAGCAGCGCGCTGGGCTATCCGATCGCCTTGGCGCTCATCGCCGGCGGTCGCGCCCGGCTCGGTCAGACGCTGTACGTACCCATGCCGGGGGGTGATCTCGCGGTCGAAGTGACCGCGCCGGTCTTCTACGATCCGAAAGGAGCGCGCATCAATGCCTAGCCTCGCGCCGCGCACGCCACCGCGCCTGCACCCCGCCCAGTGGATGGCCGCGGTCCCGGTGGCGTCGCGCTTCATCCTGCAGGGCGGCACGAGCGCGCGCGCCGCGGCGGCTCAGGCTTGGGGCGCCGGTTTTTCCGAGCAACCGTGCCGCGCCACTCTTCAGGGTGATCGCGCGACGCTGTGGCTCGGACCGGATGAGTTCCTGTTGCTGGATCTGGGCGCGGAATCCGCGCAGCCGACCGCGGCCACGGAGCGCGCGCTCGAGGCAGCGCTCGCCGGCACGGCACACGCCTTGGTGGATATCAGCCACCGGCAATTTGCACTGGGCCTAAGCGGCCCGCACGCGGAACTCATTCTGCGCGGTGCCTGCCCTCTGGATCTGGATCTTGGCGAGTTTCCGGTCGGCATGTGCACGCGCACTGTGCTTGCCAAGGCCGAGGTGGTGTTGTGGCGCACTCGCGCCGATGCGTTCCACCTCGAGGCGTGGCGCTCGTTCAGCGGCTACGTCACCGGCCTGCTGCGCGAGATCGCTGCGGAATTCTACGACCGGGGCTAGACCGATGCGCGCCCGCGCCGTCATGGTGTGCGGCACCACCAGCGGCGCCGGCAAGAGTTTTCTCGCCACGGCGCTGGCCCGTTGGTACTCGCGCCAAGGACTCAGGGTTGCGCCGTTCAAAGCGCAGAACATGAGCAACAACGCGCGCGTGGTGGCCGGCGGCGAGATGGGCAGCGCGCAGTATTTTCAAGCGCTCGCAGCGCGCTGCGTGCCCGACGTGCGCATGAATCCGATCCTGCTCAAACCTGAATCCGAGACTCGCAGCCAGGTCATTTTGCTGGGGCAAAGGCGCGACGAGTTGTCCGCCATGCAGTGGCGCGCGCGCGCCGAGCACCTGTGGCCGACGGTGCACGGCTGTCTCGAGGAATTGCTTGCCGAAAACGACGCGCTGATCATCGAAGGCGCGGGCTCCCCGGCGGAGATCAATCTGCAAGCCACCGACCTCGTCAATATGCGCGTGGCCGAAGCCGCCGCCGCGGCTACTCTGATCGTCTGCGACATCGATCGCGGCGGCGCCTTCGCGCATCTGTTTGGCACGCATCAACTGCTGTCGCTTAAGCACCGTGCGTTGATACACGGCTTCGTGCTCAACAAATTTCGCGGCGATAGGGATCTGCTCGCGCCGGGGCCGGAGATGCTCAAAGCCCTGACCGGGGTCCCGACCCTCGCGGTGCTGCCGATGTGGCGGGAGCACGGACTGCCGGAGGAGGACGGCGTGTTCGATGCCGGCCCCGCTTTCGGGTCAGGATTATCGGTCGCGGTGCTCGCCTATCCGCACATCAGCAATCTCGACGAGTTTGCACCCTTGAGGCAGGTGCCGGGCCTGTCGCTGTGCTGGGCTCGGGAGCCGCGCAGCATCGCCGCAGCCGACTTGCTGGTATTGCCGGGATCGAAAAACGTGGCGGCGGATCTGGCGTGGCTGCGCCAGCGCGGACTCGATGCGGCAGTCATGGCGCATGTGTCGGCGGACAAGCCGACATTGGCCATCTGCGGCGGACTGCAAATGCTCGGCAGCGAAGTGCAGGATCCGCTTGGCGTAGAGGGCGCTGCCCGGGGACTTGGGCTATTGCCGTACTCGACCGAGTTTCAGCCTGCGAAGCGTTATCGGCACGGCCGCCATTCGCTCGCGCCGCTCTCGGGGTTCTGGGCTGCGTTGAGCGGGATCGGCTTCGATGCCTACGAAATTCGTCATGGCGAAACTCGCGCCGAGCCTCACCCCAGCGCCCGCTCGCTGCGGGCGGTGGCCGATGATCATTGCGGCTGGCAATACGGCCAGACGCTTGCGCTTTATTTGCATGGAATGCTGGAAAGCCCGGCCGTGATGCGCGCGCTGTTCGGCGCCAACACCCCGACGCTCGACGACACTCTGAACGGTCTCGCGGATTTCATCGACCGGCACTTCGAGGAGGGTGTATTGATGTCGTTGCTCGCCTAAGAATGGCGCGTCATGACAAGTCGATGACGCAAATTGATCAGCTGCGGCCAACCACAGTGACCATACTAAAGAGTCTGATTCCCGGAGATCGACCATGGACCAGCAGCCCGCGGCACCCACCACTCATGCGCGACGCCCCAGCGGCCGCGATGCCAAGCGTGCTGCGCGAACCGCCCGCGCCGGGGCCTCAGTCCCCTACATCACTCGCAAGATTCCCTACTACGAGGTCCTGAACGAAGAAGGCCTGGCGTTGATGGAGCAAAACGCCGACACCATTCTCGAGGAGATCGGCATCGATTTTCGCGATGACGCCGAGGCGCTGGAGATCTGGAAAGCCGCGGGCGCCGACGTGCAGGGCGAGCGCGTGCATTTCCCGCGCGGCATGTGCCGCGCGCTGGTGCAGCGCACGGCTCCGCGCGAATTCACCCAGCATGCGCGCAATCCGGCCCGCAATGTGGTGATCGGCGGCAAGAATACCGTGTTCGCTCCGGCGTACGGCTCGCCGTTCGTGCGCAACCTCGACGAAGGCCGCCGCTACGCGCGCATCGAGGACTTCCGCAATTTCGTCAAGCTCGCCTACATGGCAAATTCGCTGCACCACTCCGGGGGCACGATTTGCGAGCCGGTGGATTTGCCGGTGAACAAGCGCCACCTCGATATGGTGTACAGCCATTTGAAATACAGCGACAAGCCGTTCATGGGATCGGTGACCGCGCCGGCCCGCGCCGAGGATTCGGTGGCGCTGGCAAACATTGTATTCGGCGCGGAACTCAACGATCCGCTCACCGGCCGCCCCAAGACCACCATCATCAATCTGATCAACGTCAATTCGCCGATGACCTACGATGCCACCATGCTGGGCGCCGCCAAGGTCTACGCGCGCGCCAATCAAGCCGTGATCATGACTCCGTTCATCCTGGCCGGCGCCATGTCGCCGGTCACCGTCGCCGGCACCGTGGCCCAGACCTTGGCGGAGGCGCTGGCGGGGCTTGCGTTCGTACAGCTGGTCAACCCCGGCGCGCCGGTGGTGCTCGGCAGCTTCGCCTCGTCGATCTCCATGCAATCGGGCGCGCCGACCTTCGGAACGCCGGAACCGGCTTTGGTGCTGTACTCCATGGCCGCCCTGGCGCGGCGCCTCGGAATTCCGTTTCGCTCCGGCGGAAGCCTGTGCGCATCGAAGATTCCAGACGCGCAGGCGGCGTTCGAGTCGGCAAATACCCTGCTCCCCACCTGTCTTGCGGGCGTGAATTTCGTGTTGCACACGGCGGGCTGGCTCGAGGGCGGCCTCGCCATGGGCTACGAGAAATTCGTCATGGATGCGGATCAGGCCGGCATGATGCACACCCTGCTCGCCGGAGTGGATTTATCGCCCAATGGTCAGGCGCTCGATGCCATGCGCGAGGTTGGGCCCGGCAAGCATTTCCTCGGATGCGCGCACACCCAGGCGAATTTCGAAAACGCCTTTTACCGCTCGCCGCTGGCCGACAACAACAGCTACGAGCAATGGGAGGCCGAGGGCTCGCCCGACATGACCAAGCGCGCCAATACCATGTGGAAGAAGCAGCTGGAGGAGTACGTGGCCCCGCCGATGGATCCGGCCATTGATGAAGCGCTGCTGGACTACATCGCGAGGCGCAAGGCAGAATCGCCCGATTCGAACGTCTAGGAAGGTGCATATGAAACGACTATCACCGCTGATCATTGCCACGGCTGTGTGGATTTGCGGCGCGGCTGCCGCGAATGCAGGTCCGGCCTACACCCAGAGCGTGCTGCACATGCGGGCGGGCCCGAGCGCGGATTATCCCTTGGTAGCGACGATTCCCCCCAGCACCTTGGTCAACGTCAACGGTTGCTTGGACGACTGGACCTGGTGCGATGTCGATTGGGGTCCCAGTCGCGGTTGGGTCTATGGCGCTTTTTTATACTTCGATTACCAGAACCGCAGAGTTCCGGTGATGCAATTTGGTCCCCAGCTCGGCATCGGAGTCGTGACCTTCAGCCTCGGCGATTATTGGGGCCGATACTATCCGGGGCGGCCATGGTACGGCCAACGCAATGTCTGGCTGCATCGGCCGCCGCCCCCGCATAGGCCGCCACCTCGGCCAAGGCCGCCACCCGGCCCGCGACCGCCGCCTCCGATTCGGCCGCCTGCGCCAAAGCCGCCCGCGACACGGCCGCCGGCTACGAGGCCGCCACCGAGCACGAATCCGACTCCGCCTCCCAAGCCGGCGCCTCAATCGGGAGCCGGGTAGGATGGATTACTGAGCGGGCCCTTGTCCGCTCGGTGCCATCACACATCCGTCTCCCGCCGGCCGCGTGCCGCGCGGCGCTCTTGCGCAGTGCTGCTGGTGCGTTTAACGCCCGTGATTTCACTCTTGCGGCGAGGATTCCCGCGCCTGTCATCATGGTGCTTGTAGGCACAGGGGCAGGAATCCGGCACTGTGCACCCCGCCAGCGGCAGGCGCGGTGGTTGTTTAGAAAGAAAACGCTTGCCCAGACAGGCACGCGCGGCCTCGCAGCTGTTGGCTTTTGTGACCAATGAGACAGCGTGCCACGGACTGACTTTACTAGGCATCTTGGGCTGCTCCGCGGAACCCGGAGGCAATTTCACAGGAAGCACAGCACATAATCATACGCGCCCAAAACCTGTCAAGCGTCCGGCCGCGCGCTCAGTCCGCCTTTAAGGGGTCGACCCGGCGTGGCCTGCGGCCGCGCGTCTCGGTCTGGCTGGTCGAGTCCTTGGGCGGCGGTAGATCAACCACCTTGCGCAGCAGCGCGTAGCTCGCGGTCTTATGCGGGATCGCCATCGCCTCGACGAAGTGATGCTGGAAGCGTGGTTCGATCGCGGTCTCGACTTTCTCGATGCGCCTGACCAAGGACTCGATCAGCCCTCGCGAGGTCGCATCCAAGAGCGCAATTCGCGCGCCGGTGCCCGCGGCGTTGCCGGCGGAGCGCACATGCTCGAGTTCGCAGTCGGGAACCATGCCGAGGATGATGGCGTACTTGACGTCAATGTGGCTGCCGAACGCGCCCGCGAGCCGGATTCGATCGACGTGATCGATGCCGAGCCGTTCCATGAGCAAGGCGATGCCGGCATACAAGGCGGCCTTCGCCAGCTGAATCGCGCGCACGTCGTTTTGGGTGATCTTCATCTCCACCCCGCCCTGATGCAGCACGTAGGCGAAGGTTCTGCCATTCTCGACAATGCGCGGCGAGCGCGCCGCCAATCGGCCGTCGAGCACGCCGTCCTGATTGATGATGCCAGCGAGATACATCTCCGCGATGACTTCGATGATGCCGGAGCCGCAAACGCCGGTGATGCCGCTGGCCGCGGTCGCCTCCGCGAAGCCCGGCTCATCGGACCAAAGATCCGAGCCGATGACCTTGAAGCGCGGCTCGAGGGTTTCGCGGTCGATGCGCACGCGCTCGATCGCACCCGGCGCCGCGCGCTGCCCGCAGCTGATCTGCGCGCCTTCGAACGCGGGGCCGGTGGGGCTCGAACACGCGACCAGGCGCTTGCTATTGCCCAGCACGATCTCGGCATTGGTACCCACATCCACGAGCAGGGTCATCTCTTCGGCGAGATCCGGGCGCTCGGCCAGCACCATTCCCGCCGCATCCGCGCCGACATGCCCGGCGATGCACGGCAGCACATAGATGCGCGCGTTGCGGTTCAATTTGAAGTCGATGACATTCGCGCGCAGGGTGAGCGAATGATCGGTCGCCAGGGCAAAGGGTGCGCCGCCGAGCTCCACCGGATCGATGCCGAGCACCAGATGATGCATGATCGGGTTTCCGACCAAGGTGGCTTCCAGGATGTCCTCGTGGCTGATCCCCGCCGCGCGCGCCACCTCCTCGGCAAGTCCGCTCAGCGCCTCGCGCACGGCCGTGGTCATGAGGGCGGCACCGCCGGGATTCATCATGGAATAGGACACCCGGCTCATCAGATCCTCACCGAAACGGATCTGCGGATTCATCACCCCGGCGGAGGCCACGACTTCGCCGCTGACCAGATCGCAGAGATGCGCCGCGATGGTGGTGGATCCGATATCGACCGCGAGGCCATAGGCCAGTTGATGCAGGCCGGGCCACACGCCGATGATCTGCTTTTCCCCGTGCACCGCCACGGTCACCTGCCAATCGCCTTTACGCAAGATGGGCTGCAGCGTCTGCAACACCGCGAGATCGCAGCTTAGGTCCTTGAGGCTCCATTCCGATTCCAGAGCGTCGAACAGCCGGCGCAGATCCCCGGAGGGATCGTGCATGTCCGGCTGCTGTACTTGAACGTAATGCAGGCGCACCACGGGGTTTAATTCGATCGCGTGAGCGTCGGCCTCCTTGCGCACCACTTGGCGATGCACCTGGCTGCTGGCGGGCACGTCGATGACCACATCGGCCTCGACGCGCGCCGAGCACGACAGCCGTCGACCGGGCGCTAACGGCACGCGCCGCGAAAAGCGTATCTCTGGCTCACTGAACGGGGACAGGCTGGCCGCGGAGGAAGACACGCCGTGCTTGGCAAACTCACCCTCCGCGACCAGCACCTGGCATCGCCCGCACAGCCCGCGACCACCGCACACCGAATCGATATCCACGCCGAGGCTGCGAGCCGCCTGCAACAGCGGCGTGCCCACCGGAAAATTCCCGCGCTTGCCCGACGGGGTGAATACGACCAGGGGATCGCGCGCCATGCGTCGCGCTGCCTAGCCCGGCCGGCGGCGATGGCCGCCCTCGCGGCGACCGCGCGGAGCGTCACCGGCGGGACTCGCGCTGCTGCTGGCCGGCGGCGCCTCGCGGAACCGGCGTATCCAACGCGCGCAATCCGGATCGTGTCCCATCATCACATCGGCGCCCATACAGGCCTTGACCACGTCCACGTGCAGGGGATTGGTGATCGCGGAGGTGAGGCCCGCGCCGATCGCCATGGTCAGGAACGCGCTGTTGATGCCGTCGCGGGTCGGCAGCCCGAAACTCACGTTCGAGGCTCCGCAGGAGGAATTGACCTTGAGCTCGGTTTTCAGGCGATGCAGCAGGCGCATGACCTGCACGCCGGCCTGATTGATCGCGCCGATCGGCATGACCAAGGGATCGACCACGACGTCGCAGGCAGGAATGCCGTGATCGATCGCGCGCTCGACGATCTTCTTGGCAACCGCGAAGCGCACGTCCGGATCTTCCGAGATGCCGGTCTCATCGTTCGAGATGGCGATCACCGCGGCGCCGTACTTTTTCACCAGCGGCAGCACGGATTCCAAGCGCTCGTCCTCTCCGGTCACGGAGTTCACCAGCGCCTTGCCCTTGTAGACCGCGAGGCCGGCTTCGAGCGCGGCAACGATCGAGGAATCGATGGACAGCGGCACATCGGTGATCGACTGCACCAGCTGTATGGCGCGCGCGAGGATGGCCGGCTCGTCGGCCAGCGGAATTCCCGCATTGACGTCGAGCATGTGCGCGCCAGCCTCGACCTGCGCGCGCGCGTCCGCCTCGACGCGGCTGAAATTGCCGGCGGCCATTTCCGCGGCCAGAATCTTCCGCCCGGTGGGATTGATGCGTTCGCCGATGATGACGAATGGCCGATTGAAGCCGATGACGACTTCCTTGGTGGCGGAACTGATGACGGTGTCGGTCATGAAGCGGTCCTTTGAGATTGAGAGGCATCGCGCTCGGGATACCAGGGCGAGCGGCCCTTGAGAATGCCGGATCGGTCGACTATTTCCGCCACGGATTCTTCCTGGCGGTAGGCCATGACGTGCACGCCGCTGATGCCGCGCATTTCGCGCATCGATTGAATCAATTCGATGCACAGGTTGCGCCCTTCGCGTGCCTGATCCTGGGCGCCGCGCAGCCGTTCGACCACCGAATCGGGCACGTGCATTCCCGGCACGTTCTTGCGCATCCAGTCCGCGGTTTTCGCGGAGCGCAGCGGACCGACGCCGGCAAGAATGTACACCTTGCCAAGCAGGCCGAGCTCCTCCACTTCGCGCATGAAGGCGCGTAGCAGCGGCAGGTCATAGCAATACTGGGTTTGGATGAACTGGGCGCCCGCCGCGACCTTCTTGGCGAGGCGCCGCGCCCGCCAATCGTGCGGCAGCGCCGAAGGATTTTCCGCGGCCCCGAGGAATACCCGCGGCGCGAAGCTGATCTTGCGTCCGCTCTGAAAATGATGCTCGTCGCGCAGGGTGCGCCCGATCTCGAGCAGCGACACGCAGTCCAGGTCGAACACCGGTTTCGCCTGCGGATGATCGCCCGCCTGCACTCCATCACCGGTCAGGCACAGGATGTTGCAAACCCCCATGGCGGCTCCACCGAGGATGTCGCCTTGAATGGCGATGCGATTCTTGTCCCGGCAGGAAATCTGCATGATGGGTGCATAGCCGACCCGGGTCAGCAACGCGCATACCGCGAGACTCGACATGTGGCAGTTGGCGCCGCTGCCGTCGGTTGCGTTGATTGCATCGACGTAGCCATCGAACACCCGCGCGCGTTTGTAGACATCGTCCGGGTCGGCCGAATCCGGAGGCGCAAGTTCGGTGGTGACCGCAAAGCCGCCGGCGCGCAGCACGCGTTCGAATCGTCCCGGAGAGGTATGGCCAGGCAGGATGGGCAGCGGATAACCCGGAACCGGTTCATCCTCGAATTTCATGCCGCGCCGCTCTTCGCCGCGGCCTTGTCGCGCACCACCTTAAGCCACGAGGAGCGGCCCTGCAGCCGCTGGTCTAGCGCCAGCTGCACCGTGCTCATGGCGGCGATGCCGCCGGGGATGCGATCGCTGCCTCGGTAGGCCTCGACCCAAACGCAGCGCATGTCCGGTTTCACTTCGCAATTGCCGTCGTCGCGCACGCCACCGCAGGGGCCATTGCGCAGCGTCTTCGGACAATTCATGGGACAGGACATGCCGGTGGAACTGAGCACGCACTGACCGCACATGCGGCAATCGAATAACAGGCCCTTGACCGCTCTTTCAATTCCAGCCACCGGCTTCTCGATGCGCTCATAGCCCAGGGCCTCGAACGCGCCATGCAGGCGCAGCAGAGCGGCCTCGAAGCGGCGATAGAAAGTGTTCAGGCCCCGAGCGTGGCGCACGGACCATAGCCTGACGGAGTACATCAGCTGGACTCCGATCGGTTCTCGTCCACACCCTTGGAGCGAATCAGGCGTTCCAAATCCTCGTCGGTGAATTTTGCCTCCAGGCGTGCCGCCTCGGCGGAGGCCTCCGCCTGCAGATCGTCGCCGCAGGGTTTCGGAGCGCTGCGCTGCCAATCCGCGAGGTAGGCATCGGAACTGCCCTTGCCGGCGCGCATCGCGGCCCGGTCGACCGCCTCCTGGAAGCGGTGCGATAGCTGCACCTTGGCGGTTTGCCGCGCCTGCTTGACGATGACCTGCGCGGGAATATCGCGCCAGGAAATGATGATCAGCGACGCCATGAGATCGCTTGCTCGACCGCGCTGGCCAATTGCGTCTGCAGCGTTCCATAGCCGGTGCGGCGATATTCGAATGCCAGTCCCATGCGCACCGCAATGGCCCGCGCGGCCTCCTCGGAATCCGCGGCAGGCGCTTGGCCCAAATAGACCAGCTTTCGGTAATTGCCGAAGTAGCTCGAAAACAGCTCCGGATGGCGGTCCAGTCCCAGGCCGCGTATCACCAGCCGCTCGAAATGGCGCAGCAAGAAGTCGGTGAGATAAAAGGTGCCGGGCTCCGCCTCGGCAAGCTCGGCGAACAGCGGGCCGGTCGCAAAAAACTCATAGCAATGCGCGCCGGGAATGCGCTCCACGCCCTCCTCGGCCAGCACCGCATCGAGGCCCCCGCCCGTGCCGCAGTCGGCATAAGCGACGAATATGCTGCGGTAGCCCTCGCGGCACTCTTTGATCAGGGCGCGAACGGCTGCGGGTATGCGCTCCGGCCGGTTGTGCAGTTCCGCGGGCAGGCAGCGCACCGTCAGGTCATCCCAGCGGTTGGCCCGGCGCAGCGCCGTGATTTCGTGCGCCAGCGCACCGCAGGCGATGATCAGCAGCCCCTTGCCGGTTTGCGCCATCGCTCACCCTTGGCTAATGCGCCGCCGCGCCCGCTCGTCGCGTCGCGATCAGCTGCTTGGCGGTCTCGACCGCGATGGCGGCGTCGCGGCAGTAAGCATCCGCGCCGACGGCCTTGCCGAATTCCTCATTGAGCGGCGCTCCGCCAACCAGCACGATGTAATCGTTGCGGATGCCGCGCTCCTTCATGGTATCGATGACGACCTTCATGTACGGCATGGTCGTGGTGAGCAGCGCCGACATCCCGAGGATGTCGGGCTTGTGCTTGTCGAGCGCTTCCAGGTACTTGTCGACCGGGTTGTTGATGCCGAGATCGATGACTTCGAAGCCCGCGCCCTCGAGCATCATCGACACCAGGTTCTTGCCGATGTCGTGGATGTCGCCCTTCACCGTGCCGATGACGATCTTGCCGATGGGCTCGACTCCGGTCTCCGCCAGCAACGGCCGCAGTATCTCCATGCCGCCCTTCATGGAGTTCGCGGCGAGCAAGACCTCGGGCACGAACAGGATGCCGTCGCGGAAATCGATTCCGACGATGCGCATCCCTTCCACCAGGGCATCGTTCAGCACGCGCTCGGCCGACCATCCGCGCTTGAGTAGGATGTGGGTTGCTTCCTCGACCTCGCTCTTCAGGCCGTTGTACAGATCATCATGAACCTGTTCGGTCAGCTCTTCGTCGTTGAGACTGCCTAAGTCGAACTCGCCTTCATTGGGCTCTGACATCTACTCCTCCACCGAATATTTTTCGAGCCGCCACGGCACCTTACACGTCATTTGAGCTTTGCATGGTAAGTCGCGGCCCGGCGCTACACTTGCGATATCGCGACGGCGACTTATCTAGACGCGACATGATCAGGTCACCGGGGGCGCGCCCCCCTCGACAGTGCGGCGCTCGACATAGGCGTCCAGTGCCTCGACCACCGCAGGATCGCGTGCCGGCGGCACGAAGCTCTGCAGAGTGTTCTGCCAGATGCCAGTCGCGCGCTCGGTCGCCGTCTTGGATCCATCGTCCGCCCAGGCGCCGGAATTTCGCCAGTCGGACACCAGCGGTGCGTAAAAGGCACTTCGATAGCGCTCCATCGTGTGCGCGCAACCGAAGAAATGGCCGCCGGCTCCCACTTCGGCGACGGCGTCCAAGGCGATGTCGGATGGCGCTGCCCCTACCGGCTGAAATACTTCCGCGAACATCTGCAGCATCTCGATATCCAGAATGAATTTCTCGTACGAGGTCGTCAGCCCGCTCTCGAGCCAGCCGGCTGCGTGCAGTATGAAATTGCAGCCTCCCAGCAATGCGCCCCATAGGCTCATCTGCGATTCGTAGGCAGACTGCGCATCGGGAGTGTTCGATGCGGTGGCATTCGAGGAGCGCCAGGGCAGACCGAGAAAGCGCGCCATCTGGCCGGCGCCGAACGCGGCCTTGACGTACTCCGGCGTGCCGAACGCGGGGGAGCCCGATTTCATGTCGACATTGGAGGTGAAGCTGCCGTACACGATGGGCGCGCCGGGTCTGACGATCTGGGCCAGCGTCAGCCCTGCGAGAAATTCCGCGTGCGCCAGCGTCAGTGCGCCCGCAATCGTCACCGGCGCCATCGCTCCCGCCAGCGTGAAGGGCGTGATGATGAGCAACTGCCCCGCGGCCGCGAAGTCGATGATGCCATCCGCCATGGGGACATCGAGCTGCAGCGGCGAGTTGGTGTTGATGATGGTGTAGGTGTACGGGCGCGAGCGGAATTCCTCGCCCGAGATACCATGCGCGAGGCGGATGAGCTCGAAGTTGTCTGCCACCTGGCCATGGCCGCGCGAGAATATGAAGGGGATTTTGTCGCAGAGCATGAGCTGGGCGCGAGTCACGTGCAGATGGCGAATGTGCACGGGAATGTCCTGCGGCTCGGTGGCGCCTCCGAGCACATGGATGACCTCGAAGCTCTGGCACAACTTGATCAAGTTGCAGAAGTCCTCCAGCGTGCCGGCGCGCCGGTCGCGCGCCGTGTCCATGATATTGGGCGGCCCGGAGGTCGGTGCGAAGGCAACGCATCCATTCGACAGCGGCACATGGCGCTCTGGGTCGACGGCGTGCAAGGTAATGTCGTGCGGGGCGGTGGCAAGCGAGGCGGCGATGAGCTCGCGCCCGATACGCACGATCTGCGTCCCCGCGTCGACCTCGGCGCCGGCCTTGGCGTACAGCTCGCGCGCGGCGCTCGACAGCACTTTCATGCCCTGGGTCTCCAGCATGCAAAGAGCGGCGTCGTGAATCGCCGCCACCTGGTCGTCCGAGAAAACCCTCAGCGGTTCGAACGGATTGCGTAGATGGCGATATGGACGGGTGCGGTCGAAGACGGCATGGGTGACAGCGGGATTTGCGGGGCGTCGCCTGCCGCGCCGGCCGAGCGTCTCATCGGGCTGTTTCATCGATCGGAGTATAAAGAAATGCCTGCCGCCCGTGCCGTCCCGGCGCTGCCTTTCGGTATGCCATTAATCGATAGCTACATGACTGACCAGCGGCCGGCCGGTGGCTGTCGAACGCGCCACTGCTTCCGCCAAGTAGTCCGCTCCCGCATCGATGTGCGCCAATTTTTCCGTCACGCGGGTTTCGACATGCGGATCGGCCGCGCCGGCGCGCCGCGCAGCCGCGAGCGCGAGTTGCCTCGATACTCGCTGCGCATGCTCGAGCGCGGGCGCCGCGTCTGAATAGTCCTGGCTGCCCGCGGGGTCGTGCACGCGAAATACCTGGAAGCTGGGCTGATTGACCAGAATCTCGACGGTTTGCGAGACCACTCCCGCCACCGCGCCCACCGCATTGCAGACCGCCGCATGCTCGGGTATGAATAGCTCGGCTCCGAGACGGCGCGCAACCTCCGGATAGTAGACGCCGACCGGCGCGCCGATTGCGACCACCGGCCGCACCAGATTGAGCGATGCCGCCAACAATGCCGAGAAGCGCCGGCCGCAGACGACGTCCTCGATGAGCCGATCGCCCAAGCTCCCCCAACCCCGTGCCGGCATCTCGAGCCCGGGATCGGCGCTGAGCGCCGCGGCGAGCAGCGCCCGCCCGGACTCGCGCACCACATGTTCGTACACTCGCTCGCACAGAGCCTGCGGCGAGGCTGAGCTGCGAGCCGCGCGGGCATTGCGCTCCTCGGTCGCGAGGATGCGCGCGCCGCATTCGGCGGCATCGCGGGACCATCCGCTCTGTCGATCCAGCACATGCATGGCGTCGGTGGGCGTGAACGCGGCAATGGTCACGAGGCCGGCGTCGGCGAGGCGGCGCAAGGCCTCGAGCCCGGAGGCATGGCGAACCACCTCGGAGACCGGTCGTGGCTCGAGCCCCAACCCTTCCCAGGTTCTGCGCTCGAGAGCCGATAGATGCGATGGCGGCGCGCGATCGGGATTGCGATACGCAAAATGCGCCGGATGATCCGCCAGGCGCTCGAGCGCGGCGATCGATTGCAATTGCTTCAACGCCGCTGGGAAGCGCTGCGCCATCAGCGATAGCGGCATGGCCTTGCGCGGCCCGACCCGAAGCCGTGTTTCTCGATCGAACTGCACTTCACTGTCGCCGCCCAAGCCGCAGGTGCGCACGTCGACCGCCTCCACCATGGTTCGCCAGGCGCCCACCAGCGCTCCAGCGGCATTGATGACCGGCCGCCGCTCCGAGACCACGGCAATGTCGGTGGTGGTGCCGCCCATGTCCGATACCACGAAGTCTGCAAGCCCGGTCAGGAATCCCGCCCCGACCACGCTCGCCGCCGGACCCGACAGAATGGTCTCCACCGGGTATTCCAGGGCAATCTCCGCCTTCATCAGCGAGCCATCGCCCTTGACGATCATCAGCGGTGCGACGATCGATTCGTCGTTGAGCACGCGTGCCAGCGCCTCGATCAGATGGCGGATTTGCGGGGTGAGCCGCGCGTTGAGCGCGGCCGTGAGCGCGCGCCGCGGCGCATCGAGCTTCGAGCTCAATTCATGCGCACAAGTGACCGGCTTCGGGGAGCATGCGCGGATGATCTTGCGCGCGCGCAATTCATGCAGCGGATTGCGCACCGAGAAATGCGCGGCCACAGCGAAGGCTTCCACCGTGGCTTCATGTTCGCGCACGGCGCGCTGCACCGCGGCTTCGTCCAGCGGCGCCTCTTCTTCGCCGGTGGCGGTGTGACCGCCCTGGATTCTCACCACTGCGCCGGCGGTGCCGCGGCGTTGCAAACCGGATCGCTCCACCATGGCGTCGTCGAAGCCGATCAGCAGCGTGCACACCGGGCTGAAGCGATTCTCGACCACGGCATTCGTGGCCAGGGTGGTCGATACCGACACCAGGCTGACCGAGCGCCGTTCGCCCGCGGGCAGAGGCCCAAGCACGGCATGGATCGCCTCGCTGATGCCGATCGCGAGATTCCAGGGAGTGGTCAGTGCCTTGGCGCTGGCGATCACCTGCCGCCCGTCGGCCAGCAATACGGCATCGGTGAAGGTGCCCCCGGTGTCCAGGCCCAGCCACAGCCCTGTTTGCGCCAACTCCTCGCTCATTCAGTGTCCTTCCAGGGCGCAGCCCGCCCGCCTTGCGTAACATACCGGATTGCGGACTCCCAAGAGCCTTGGCAAACCAGGGGCACGGATGTATGGTTGCCTCGCATGCAGCAGGCGGTGCGCAAGTATCTGAAGGCCTTGGAAGCCGGTGATGCCGATAAGGCCGCCGCGCTGTTCACGCCGGATGGCTGGGTCCAGTCGCCCTTCCTCGGCCGCATTCCGGTGCGCGCCTACGTCGCCAAGGTAGCCGGCGCCTCCAACAGCAGCAAGCTCACTGTGCATGACGTCCTGGTGAGCGCCGAAGGGAACACCCGCGCCGTCGCCTACTATCTCTACGATTGGCAGTTGAAGGACGGCTCGCAGGTCTCCTTCGAATGCGCGGATGTGTTCAATTTCGATCCCGCGAGCGGCCACATCGCATCCATCGTGCTGGTGTACGACACGCATCTCGTGCGCGACGTGGTCGAAAACAAATACCCTTAATTGCCGGATTCGCGTTCGGTATTTTGAGCGCGCGCGCCGCGGCGGCCCAGACGCCGGACCGTCGCGCTCGCGGCGGCACCCGCTTCGCGGCTCAACTCGCCGCGCAATTGCGCCGTGGCGCCGGTTGAAATGGGTCCAAGCGTCGCTTCTATGGCCGCCAGATCCGGTTTGGGCTGGCGCACGTGAGCCTCAAGCGCCTGGCGCATGATGCGCAAGGTTTCAGGGGTCGTGCCACAGCAGCCGCCGATGATCCTTGCTCCGGCATCCCAAGCGAGACAGGCATATTTCGCCATCAATTCCGGCGTGCCATTGAAGCGAATGGCGCCGTCGATGAATTGCGGAATTCCGCAGTTCGCCTTCGCCACGAGAATGGCTGCGGGGTCCGATGCGGTGGCGAGATTGACGATGCAGGCGATCAACTCCGAGGGACCGGTGCCGCAGTTGCTGCCGCAGGCGGCCAGACCGTTGCTTCGATGCAGGCCGGCAAGCTCGAACGGCGTGACGCCCATCATGGTGCGGCCGTTGGTATCGAAGCTCAAGGTCGCGATGATGGGCAACCCGGTCGCACGCGCGCCGGCGATCGCCGCTTCGGTCTCCTCGATCGAGGACATGGTCTCGATCCAAATGAGGTCGGCGCCACCTTTGCTGAGGGCGAGCGCCTGCTCGGCAAAGGCGTCGCGGGCGGCATCGATGCTCAAAGGCCCCAAGGGCTCGAGAATCTCCCCGGTCGGGCCGACGCTTCCGGCAACCAGCACCGCACGCTCGGCGCGATCGGCTTCGGCGCGGGCAATGCGCGCGGCTTTCTCATTCAACTCCGCGACGCGATCCTCCGCCTTGTGCAACTTCAGTCGGTAGCGCGTGCCGCCGAAACTGTTGGTCAGGATGATGTCGGCTCCGGCGTCTACGAAGGCCCGCTCCAGCTCCGCGATTCGCTCCGGATGATCGGCATTCCACAGCTCCGGCGCATCCCCCGACTGCAAGCCGCGTTCAAATAGATTGGTGCCGGTGGCCCCGTCGGCCAGTAGCCAAGGCCTCTCAGCCAGCATGGATGTCAGTCGGTCAGTCATTTCGCCCTTCTAGAAATTGATGTATATATATACTTCGTAATCCATTGTATTAGATAAGTATATGTG
>Ga0302324_100001462_pt1 | contig 57491 bp, 50 predicted proteins | sample Palsa_T0_1_FD_201949 | JGI IMG/M metagenome (GOLD analysis project Ga0302324, IMG submission 201949) | Peat permafrost microbial communities from Stordalen Mire near Abisko, Sweden - Palsa_T0_1 | ecosystem: Environmental > Terrestrial > Soil > Palsa > Peat permafrost | place: Sweden: Abisko...
CTCGGGAACGCCATCATTAAAGTTTGCGGCTTGCCGCAATGCGGGGCGGCCAATCTTGGCCGCAGCCGCCTTTTAGGCGGCCAGAGCCGGCTGAAAGCCGGCTGCGGGCAGGATTGCCCGCCCCACGTCACCCTACGATCCAATCCGCTGCGGCGCGCAGACTATCCACGCGCGCATCCGGCACGTTCGCGGGCGCGCGCTCAGTGTAACCGCGATCGATCCACACCGTGTGGCAACCCGCTGCCACGCCCGCCTCCACATCGCGCCACCGGTCCCCGACCATGAAGCTCGCGGCCAGATCGATCCCGTGTGCAGCGGCGGCCTGCAGAAGCATGCCAGGCATCGGCTTGCGGCAATCGCAGCCATCCTGGTTGTCGTGATAACAGACGAAGAAAGCGTCCAGCGGCAGGGCGGCGCGCAGGATGGCGTGCATGGCTTCGACATCCGCAAGGCGGGTGATGCCGCGCGCCACATCCGGCTGGTTCGTGATCACCACCAGCAGGAAGCCGGCGGCTTTCAATCGCGCCAGGGCCGCGGGCGCGTCCGCATCGATTTCCATTTCGGCGGGAGTGATGGGCGCGTGGGCGATGCCATCGCGGACCAGCGCGCGCGTCAGCACGCCGTCGCGATCCAGGAACACGGCCCGTTTCATCGCAGCGATTCCCAGCGGGTTTCGGCGGCCTTCAGCGCCGGATGCGAGACCAGCAGGTGCCAGACCACCGCCTGGAAGGCTTCGGCGTGCGGCGTGACCCGCGCCTGATTCACCGCCGGGACGATCACGCAGGCGTCCGCCACTTGCGCGGTGTAGCCATCCGCGCGGCCGACCACGCCGCCGATGGCCGCGCCCACGGACTTCGCGTATTGCAAAGCCGAAACCAGATTCGGGCTGACTTGTTTTTCCAGATTGCCGCCGCCCACCGAAAAAACCAGCACGCAATCCTCGGCGCGCAGGCGGCTGACGCGCAGCCAGGCTTCGAACACCGAGGCCCATCCTTCATCGTTGGTGCGGGCCGTCAACTCGGAGACGTTGTCGGTGGGGCAGTAGGCTTCCATGCCGCAGATCTTGCGAAAGTCGTTGACCGCATGCGAGGCATTGGCGGCGCTGCCGCCCACGCCCAGGATGAACAGGCGTCCGCCGCGCGCGCGGGCTGCGGATAGCAGGTGCGCCAGCTTTTCTATCGTGCCCGCATCCAGCCGCCGCAGCACTTCGGCGGATTCGGCGATGTATTCTTCGGCGAAACTCATGGTTGCAATTTATTATTTCATTCTTAGGGAGCACCCGGCGTGGCTGGAAGCGTCTGGCCGCGGCGGCGCGGCCAGTCCCGTTGACTGTATATACGGCCGTCGTATATACTGAGCACGGATGGCAGGGATCGGAGGCTTCGATTGGGACGCCGCCAACGTGGGCCACATCCGGCGCCACGCGGTCACTCCTTTCGAGGTCGAGGAGGCTGCGGGCCGTCCGCACGCGACCATTCCCGCGCTGACCATCAAGGGCGAAAAGCGATGGAAGCTTTTCGGAAAAACAGCGTCCAACCGCCACCTCACCGTGGTCTTCGCGGTTCGCCGAAAGCTGTTCCGCACCGTGACTGCCTACGAAATGAATGCCGCCGAGAAGAGGAGATATGCCCCGCAAATCGACTAACGTCCCAAGGTTCAAATCTGAAGCCGAGGAGGCCGGCTGGTACGCCACCGCCGCGGGCCGCCGGCAAACGCAGCGCGAATTCGTTCGCGCGCTACGGGCTGGTACCCTCACACGGTCATCGGGCCTGCGGGCCGCCAAGACAGACCCGAAAGTTCTCCAACAACTCATGGAACAGGCCAAGGAAAGCGCCACACGCGCCATTTCGATTCGCATACCGGTCGCGGACCTGGAGCGCGCCCAACGGATCGCCGGCCAGATGGGCGTCGGCTACCAGACCGTGCTCAAGCGAGCCATCCGCGAAGGGCTGAAGAAAGCCGGCTGAAAAGAACAAATCGGTGGGACAGGCTTCAGCCTGTCAATCCAGGTACCGAGACAACTCGGCGATCCCCTCGAACGAGCCGATTTCGTAAAAACGCTCGTGCACTTCGAACGCGGCCAGTCGATTGCGGCGCAACAGATCGCCGTACACCCCGGCAAGATCGTTGTTCTGCCCCGCGAAAGCTTCGCGGCTGAAAACGCCCAGACCATAATCGATATGCTGCATGCGCTCCGTCCTGTTCTTCTTATCGTAGGCCACTATGCGGCCCTCGGCGAACTCCACGTTGCTCGCGTCCCAACGGCCTTCGTTGCGATAGACAGTCATCAGGCCTGGTTGGCCAGCCGCGCGGAATGCCTCTGCGACGTCGCGATACGAGCAGGGCAGGTACGAATCGCCATACACCACGAAGAACGCGTCGCCCAGCAGCGGCAGGGCCTGGCGCACGGCGCCGGCGGTCCCCAGCAGGGCGGGTCCGTCGAACGAATAGTCGATCGCCAGGCCGAAGCGCGCGCCATCGCCCGCATATTCGCGTATGCGCTCGCCGTGCTGCCCGATGCACAGCACCACGCGTTCGATGCCGCGTGCGCGCAAGAGGCGCAACTGGTGCGCCAGGAACGGCTCGCCGTTGATTTCGACCAGTGCCTTGGGAATTCGTTCGGTCAGCGGATAGAGGCGCGTGCCCAATCCGCCCGCCAGAATCGCGACCGGCAACGTTGCGCTCATGATGGCGCTCACGATTGCGACAGCACGGTGGTGCCCTGGAAATCGAAGCGCACCCGCACTTCGCGCAGCCCGGCGCCGCGCATGGCGTGCCGCAGGCGCGTTTTGTCTTCCGTGTAGAGCATCAGGAATCCGCCGCCGCCCGCACCGATCAGCTTGCCGCCCAGCGCGCCGCTGCGCCGCGCCAGCTCGTAATACTCGTCGATGTGCGCATTCGTCATGGAGCGCGAGCGCGCCTTCTTGTGTTCCCAGTGTACGTGCATCAGCTCCGCGAAGCGGCGCAGATCGCCGCCTTCCAGCGCCGTCTTGCTCTCGCAGCCGAGCTGTTTCACCACGTGCAATTGCGAGATCATATCGGCGTCGTGTTGGCGCGTGCGCGTGTCTTGCTCTTCCAAAATGGCCGAAGCAGAGCGCGTGAAGCCGGTGAAAAACAGCAGCAGGTTATCTTCCAGGTTGGCCAGCGTCTCGGGGTCGAGTTGCAAGGGCGCGACCTCCACGCGATCGTCGGGCAGGAACTGAAAGCAGGTGATGCCGCCGAACGAAGCGATGTATTGATCCTGCTTGCCCACGGGTTCGTGCAGCAGGTCGATTTCGATGCGGCAGGCCTGCTCGGCGAGTTCCTGGCGCGGGATGGGGTTCTTCTTCCAGGCGTGCAGCGCGCGCAGCAGGGCTACCGTGAAGCTGCCGGAGGATCCCAGGCCCGTGCCCGCCGGAATGTCCGACATGCTCACAATTTCCAGATACGGCCGCGGGCCGACATCCACCAGGCGCAGGGCTTCGCGCACGATGGGGTGCTTGACCTGGTCCACGGATTCGACCAGTTCCATTTGCGAATATTTGACGAGCAACTCCTGGCTGAAGGTCTCATGCAGCGTGATGTAGACGTACTTATCGATGGCCGCCGAAATGACGAAGCCGGTATGCTCGCGGTAGTACGACGGAAGATCGGTGCCGCCGCCTCCGAGCGAGATGCGTAATGGAGCGCGGGTGATGATCATCTGCCGTTCTCCCGATACACGCGCTCGACGACGCGCAACGCGGCCTGCGCGTCTTCGATGCCCGGCCGCGGCTGGCGCCGCAGGCGGATATCTTCCAGGAAATCGGCGAATTCGGTTTCCCAGGAGTTATCGGCCATGGGGAATTCCCAGGCGGTGGTTTCGGGCGGCCCCATCTCAGGGTGCATTTTGTAGAACGTCAGGCGCTCGGTTCCGTAGCTGCCGCCCATGCCCGCGATTTCCAGCTTGCCGTCGCGCCCGCAGATTTCGAACGAGAATAGGTTCTTCCATTCGGTCCAGCCTGCGTGCAGGAACGCGATCCGGCCGGCGGCGGTTTCGAGCAGCAGGAAAGCGTTGTCTTCGACGGGCATCTTCCAAAAGTAGCTGGGTGTGCGGCCGGTGACGCGCGTGAAGTCGCCCAGGAACCAGCGCGCCAAGTCGACCATGTGCACGCCCTGGTCGAGCAGTTCGCCGCCGCCCGAAATAGCCGGATCGGCGCGCCACTCGCGTTCGTAACCGGGACGGCCGCCATGTCCGTAGCGGCCGCGGATGAACAGCAGCGGACCGGCCGCGCCGGAATCGAAGATCTCGCGCGCCTTTTGGAAGGCGCGATGATAGCGGTGACTGAATCCGATGCGCACCAGCGCGCCCGTGCGGCGGGCGGCTTCGGCCACGGCATCCAACTCGCAGGCGCGTCGCGCGCCGGGCTTCTCGATGAGCACGTGTTTGCCGGCGCCGGCGGCCGCGGCGGCGATGGGGGCCAGCATATCGTGCGTAGTGGCCACGATCACGATATCGACCTCCAGCGAGGCTGCGGCGGAGCGCCAGTCGGTGGTGGCCTCGGCGCCCGGATGCGCCGCCGCCAGCGCTTGCGCGCGCTCGCGATCGACATCGCAGCACAAAGCCAGGTGCGCCCCCGCCAGCGCTTGGGCGCGCTTGCTGCCGATTAGGCCGCATCCGGCGATGGCGATATTGAGGGGCATGTGCAGTCCACCTGTTAGAATAACCGACTTGTGCGATGTCTCTCTAATCCTGCCCGCGTACAATGAGGCCGCCACTATCGCCTCCACCATCCGCGAGACAGGCGACTATTTCCGGTCGCGCGGCCTGAGCTATGAAATCATCGTGGCCGCCGATGGCGACGACGGTACGCGCGAGCTAGCTCTCGAAGCCGCCCGGCAGGGAGAACCGGTGCGGGTGATCGGCAACCGGGAACGCGGCGGAAAGGGCCGCGGCGTGCGCGAAGCCATGGCACTGGCCCGGGGTGACGTCGCCGGTTACGCGGACGCCGATAACAAAGTACCTATCGAAGAGTTCGATAAGTTCCGGCCCTGGCTGAACCCATCGTTGAACCCACGCTACGATGTGGCGATCGGCTCACGCGCCATGCGGGACTCGCAAGTCGAGAAGCGGCAACCGCTCTACCGGCAGTTGGGCGGCAAGGCCTTCGGGTTGTTCATGCATGCGGTGGTGGGTTTGCAGGGCATTACCGACACGCAATGCGGTTTCAAGTTCTTCACGCGCGAGGCGGCGCGGGAGATTTTCACCCGGCAACAAATTGACGGCTATATGTTTGACGTCGAGATCCTGGTGCTGGCCCGCCGGTTGGGATATGGCATTCGGCAGGTGCCCATACGCTGGCGCGACGATGGCGACAGCCGCCTGGCGCTGGTAAGCGGGAACCTGCGGAATGTAAGAGATATTTTTCGCATTCGTTTGTCCAATATGCGATAATATATCATTTGGATGCAATGATATGTCATCACATATCAAGACCCTCCGCCTAAACCGCTTGCCCGCCGCGATACGCCGTGAACTGGTCGCCGCACGGCACAAGCGCGGCTGGAGCCAGGCAGAACTTGGAAGGCGTGCAGGCTTGCCTCAAATGCATGTCTCCAGTATCGAGACCGGCAAGATCGCGCCGCGCTTCGACACGCTTTTGGACTTGGTCCGCGTGCTCGACCGCGACCTGGTGATGGTTCCCAGATCGTTAGTGCCCGCCGTTCAGGCACTCATTCGGGATGAACGCCACCGCGACGAGCGCCATCGCGCCGGCGCGGCCGAGGACGAGCCTGAGCGCCCGCTCTATGCCGCGGACGAAGAAGAAGCGGACGGCGATGAAGCTTGAATCCAGGTACAACGCCCTGGCGGTCCATCTGCAAGGCCGGCGCATCGGAGTGCTGAATCGGCTGGCAGGCGACCACCACCTGTTTTCATTCGAGCAGGATTACTTGGACGACCCCAACCGCCCGACACTCAGCCTTTCGTTCAAGGGACAGGGCGGAGGTGTGGTCTCGTCCCTGCGTCCGGTCAGCCGGCGCGTTCCTCCGTTCTTCTCCAACCTCCTGCCGGAAGGGCGCCTGCGGACGTACCTGGCGGAACAGGCCGGTGTGAAGCCGGCGCGGGAATTCTTTCTGCTGGCTGCGCTGGGCGCGGATCTTCCCGGCGCGGTTACGGTCGCGCCCTTCCCGACCGACGAGCCTGGCGGTGAGCCTCACGTTGCGCATCCCGATCGCGAACCGGAGCCGGACGTGCTGCGGTTTTCGCTTGCCGGCGTGCAATTGAAATTCTCCGCCGTCATGGAGGCATCTGGTGGGCTGACGATCCCGGCTCATGGGGTGGGCGGTTTCTGGATTGTGAAACTGCCGTCCGCGCATTTTCCTGCTATCGCCGAGAACGAATACGCCATGCTGGAACTGGCGCGCGCCGCCGGCATCGCCGTCCCGCAAACCCGGCTGGTTCCAGTAAGCGAGGTGCATGGATTGCCCGCCGAAGCGGCGCGCTTGGCGGGTCAAGCGCTGGTGGTGCAGCGTTTTGACCGTACGCCTGACGGAACGCATGTCCACATGGAGGACTTTGCCCAGGTATTCGGCCTTTTCCCGGACGACAAGTACGCACACCGCAGCTACGCGAATATCGCCGCGGTGTTGCGGGCCGAAACCGGCGAGGAGGGCGCGCATGAATTCGTGCGCCGCCTGGCTTTTTCCGTTTCGATAGGCAACGGCGACATGCACCTGAAGAACTGGTCGCTGTTGTACCCGGATGGCCGCACGCCGGCGCTCTCGCCAGCTTATGATTTCGTGGCGACCCTGCCATACATTGCGGGCGACCAACTCGCCCTCACATTTGGCGGAAGCCGGAGCCTCGGCGGGATAGCGCCGGATCAAGTGCGGCATTTCGCCGACAAGGCGAGCCTGCCGGTGAGCACCGTATGGCAAACCGTGCGCGACACCGTGGAGCGCACGGCCGACGCATGGGACGGCCTTCCTCAAAAGGAACTGCTGCCCATCGAGATGCGAAAAGTCATCCACAAGCAGATTCAAACGGTGGCCGCGAGCACCTGCGGCAGGAAAGGCACGCCTTGAAAATCCTGGTAACCGGCGCGGCCGGCTTCATCGGCAGTAACCTGGTTGACCGTCTGCTCGCCGATGGGCATGAGGTCGCCGGTTTCGACAATTTCTCCACGGGGCAAGTCGAGTTTCTGAGCGCCGCGCTGCGCTCGCCGCGCTTCCGCCTCGCCCGCGGCGACCTGCTGGATACCGTTGCGCTGGACCGCGCCATGGAGGGCGCCGAGTTCGTATTTCATATGGCCGCCAATGCCGACGTGCGCTTCGGAACCGAGCACCCGCGCAGGGACCTGGAGCAGAACACCATCGGCACGGCCAACGTGCTGGAGGCCATGCGGGCGCGCGGCGTGCGGCGCATCGCGTTCCCTTCCACGGGCTCGGTCTATGGCGAGCCGGCCGTCTTCCCCACGCCCGAGGACGCGCCATTCCCGGTGCAGACTTCGCTCTACGCCGCGTCCAAGCTGGCCGCGGAGGCCATGATCGAGGCTTACTGCGAGGGTTTCGGTATGGAAGGCCACATTTTCCGGTTTGTGTCGATCCTGGGAGAGCGCTACACGCACGGCCACATTCTGGACTTCTACAAGCAACTTAGGGAGCATGCCGGGCATCTGGATATATTAGGAGACGGGCGGCAGCGCAAGTCTTACTTATATGTGCAAGACTGCGTGGACGCCATGCTGCTGGCCATCGAGCGCGGCGCGGCCCGGCTGAACTTGTACAATCTGGGCACCGACGAATACTGCACGGTGAACGATTCCATCGGCTGGATTGCCGAGCGGCTGGGATGCGCGCCCCGGCTGAACTACGCGGGCGGCCAGCGCGGATGGATCGGAGACAGTCCGTTCATTTTTTTGGACTGCTCCCGGATACACGGGCTGGGATGGCGGCCTAAGTTGAGCATTCGCGAGGCAGTGGTGCGCACGGTGGATTATTTGCGGGGGAACACATGGGTTATCGAGCGGCGTTAGTACGAGGCCTGTTACTGGCGGCGTTGGCGGCTTCAGCGCGCGCCGGGTTCGCGCAGGAACGCAAGCTGGAAGCGATCGAGAGCCTCAGCTCGTCGCTGGAAGCGCTGTCGCAGCGGGTAAACCGCTCGGTGGTCAAGATCGTGACTACCGGTTACGGCCTCAGCGAAGACTCCGACTCGGGCAACGCCAGCCTGCTCACCCGGCAGCGCGCCACCGGCTCCGGCATCATCCTTACTCCGGACGGCTACATTGTGACCAACGCACACGTGATCCAAGGGGCGCGGCGTATTCGCGTGCAGTTGCCTGTCTCGGAGCGCGCCGCGCGGCGGAGCAGTTCGGTCACCAAGCCGGCCGGAACGGTTCTGGACGCCAAGATCGTGGGGCAGGATCGCGAAACGGATGTCGCGGTGCTGAAGATCGATGCCACGGACTTGCCGCACCTGGACCTGGGCGATTCGCGCGAGCTGCGGCAGGGCCAACTGGTGATGGCGTTCGGCAGTCCGCTGGGCTTGCAGAATTCGGCCAGCCTGGGCGTGGTGAGCGCCGTCGCGCGCCAGCTCAAGGAGGACAGTCCCATGATTTATATCCAAACCGACGCATCCATCAATCCGGGCAATAGCGGCGGCCCGCTGGTGGATATGTCGGGGCGGGTGGTGGGGCTGAACACCATGATTCTCTCGCAATCGGGCGGCAGCGAGGGCATCGGCTTTGCCATACCCAGCGATACCTTGCGCAATGTCTACACCCAAATTCGCAAGGAAGGTCACGTACACCGCGGCCAGATCGGCGCAAACGTGGAGACCATCACGCCGCTGCTGGCCGCCGGCCTGGGACTGACTCAGGACTGGGGCGTGCTGGTGGCGGATGCGACGCCGGACGGACCCGCGGACAAATCCGGTGTGAAGCCGGGAGACGTCGTGCTCAGCCTGGATGGCAAGCCCATGGAGAATGCCCGCCAACTGCAGGTGAATTTGTGGCGCTTTCCGGTGGGCGACAAAGTCAGCCTGGAAGTGCTGCGCGGCGCGGACCGGCTCACGATGGATGTGCCCGTCACCGCGCAGGACGACGATCCGCAGCGCTTCGCGGACCTGGTCAATCCGGAGAAGAACCTGATTCCGAAGTTGGGCATTCTGGGGGTCGAGATCGACCGGAAGCTGGCTCCCATACTGCCGGATTTGCGCAAACAATACGGCATCGTGGTGGCGGCCCGGGCGGCGGAGTCGGATGGCTTGGACGTGGACCTGCGTCCGGGAGACGTGATCTACGCGATCAACACCGAGCCGACGTCTACCATTGCCTCACTGAACGGCGCGCTGGCGCAGATGAAGAGCGGGGATGCGGTGGTGCTGCAGGTGGAACGCGACGGGCAGTTGATGTATGTGTCGTTTGAGATGGAGTAGCTTGTGGGGCAGGATGGCATCCTGCGCGCCGATTGGCAATCGGCGCAAACTTGCAGGGGCTAACAGAACGGGCGAGCTACAACCCCTCCAACAAATGCCCCATCTTCTCTTTCTTAGTCCGCAGATAAGACTCCGTCGACTCCATCGCCGGCGCGATGCAGGGCACCCGTTCCTCCACCCGCACGCCCGCGGCTTCCATGGCGGCCACCTTCTCCGGGTTATTGGATAGCAGCCGGATGCTCCGCAATCCGAAATAGCGCAGAATCTCGCCGGGCAACTCGTAATTGCGCAGGTCGGATTCGAAGCCCAGGCGCTCGTTGGCCTCCACGGTGTCGGCACCCGCATCCTGCAATTCGTAAGCGCGCAGCTTGTTCATCAGGCCGATGCCGCGCCCTTCCTGATGCTCGTAGATCAATAGCCCGCGGCCCTCCGCGGCGATCGTGCGCAGCGCCAGTTCCAACTGCGCGCGGCAATCGCAGCGCAGGCTGTGAAATACGTCGCCCGTCAGGCATTCCGAGTGAATGCGCACCAGCGGCGCCAAAGCGCCATGCGCCACATCGCCCATCTCGAGGACCACCGCCTCTTCCAGGCGGTCTCCTCGGCGGCCTTCAAATCCGTAGATTCGAAAGTGTCCAAACCGGGTTGGAAAATCCGCTTCGGCGGCCTTGCGCAGCCGGAGCGCGGAAGGAGTGTGCATGAGCTCTCTGCCGGCTGTCGCGATATCTTATGATGCTGTCGCAACGCTTTTATTATAATGATGTGCGAGCTTCCATGGCGGATTCCTCCCTGGTCACGCTGCTGGTGAAGCTGGGCGTGGTGGCCTCGCTGGCCAGCATCCTGGTTCGCTGGAGCGCCGTCAAGCGCATGCTGATGCGCGAAAACCGGACCATGGCGCAACGCGTGAAACTGTCGCTATGGTTTTCCGGCGTGTTCGGCGCGAGCGTGGCCGTGCGCGTGGTCAGCGGCGCCTACCAGGCCGGCAGCTACCGGGCCGTCGACCTCGGCCTGGAAGGCAGCCTGCTCGCGGGGCTGCTGGGCGGCTACGTAACCGGCCTGATCTCGGGGATTCTGATCTCGATTCCAGCCATGATCAACCGCGAGTATCTGACCATGCCGCTGCTGGCCGGGCTGGGCGTATTGGGCGGCCTGTTGCGCGATTGCGCGGCCGATCCGGAGGATATCTGGCGCTTCAGCCCGTTCTTCGACCTGAACCTGTGGCGCTTCTTCAAGCAGCGCCGCTTCGACCGGCGCAACGCCTTCAACCTGCTCTTCTTCGTTGTGATTCTGTTCGCCGAGTTCCTGCGGCAAGGGCTGGGCCAGGCCTTCGGCGCGAAGGGACGCATTTTCTATCTGCATCCGGAGCAACCCAATCTCCTGATGTACGCGGCGATTTATGCCACCACGCTGTTCTCCGTCACCATTCCGATCAAGATCTGGAACAACACCCGCAACGAAGGCAAACTCGAAGAACAGAAACGGCATTTGATTCAAGCCCGCCTGGAAGCGCTTACCAGCCAGATCAATCCCCACTTCCTGTTCAACACGCTGAACTCGGTCTCTTCGCTGATCCGCACCGACCCGAACCAGGCCCGCGTCATGGTGCTGAAGCTGTCGAACATCCTGCGGCGGCTGCTGCGCAAGCACGATAATTTCAGCGCGCTGCGCGAGGAGATCGGCTTCATCGACGATTACCTGGCCATCGAGGTGGTGCGCTTCGGCGACAAACTGCGCTTCGAACAAGACGTGGCCGCCGACACCTTGGACATGCTGGTGCCGAGTATGCTGCTACAACCCTTGATCGAGAATTGCGTGAAGCACGGGTTGAGCAGCAAAGTGGAAGGCGGCACCATCCGGCTGCGCAGCCGGCGGGTGGATTCCCGGCTGCTTTTGTGGGTGGAGGACGATGGCGTCGGCATACCCGAATCCAAGCTGGCCACGCTGCGGGAACAGGGCATCGGAGTCAGCAACGTGAGCGAGCGGCTGAACGTGCTGTTCGGCAACGACCACAAGATGAGCATCGAAAGCCAGCCCGGACACGGCACGCGCATCGAGATCGAGATTCCGGAATTGCAGACCAGCCTGGTGGCGGCTTCTTAACCAAGAAAAATGGAACCGCCGATGCACGCAGATGCACGCCGATAAAAGCGAACGCAGACCAGCCGCGGGGTCCTGTTTGTTCTGGTTTATCGGCGTGCATCGGCGTGCATCGGCGGTTCCCTTCTTGTTTGCCGCTGGTAGATCGGCTTGCCGCCCAGATAGGTCCGCTCCACCTGGATCTGGCGGACTTCGTCCAGCGGGCACGTGAGGATGTCCCGGTCGAGCACGATGAGATCGGCTAGCTTGCCTTTTTCGAGCGAGCCTTTTTCCTTCTCTTCGAACGTCAGCCACGCGTTGTTGATGGTATACAGGCGAATGGCTTGTTCGCGGGAAATGCGCTGCTCGGGGCGCAGCGGCTGGTCCGCCCAGCGCGGCTGGCGCGCCAGCGCGATCCACATCCCCAGGAATGGGTTGTACGGATTGATGGAGCGCAGGCTGCCGATTTTCTGCATGTGATCGGAGCCGCCGCCCACCACCACGCCGCTCGCGAACAGCGTCTTGTAGGGCTGAAAATACTCCAGGCGCGCGTCGCCGAACTGCTTGCGCAGCGTGGCGCCATCCAGCCACAACCAGTCCGGCTGCAGGTTGGCGACGATGCCGATCTCCCGCATCTTGCGGATAATCTCCGCGCTCATGAAGTTGGCGTGCGTAATGCACGGGCGCGCGGCGCGCAGCGGAAATTCGCGGTCGATCTCCGCGTAGGCGTCCACTAACGTTTGGACCGCGCCGTCGCCCACCGAGTGAGCGGTGAACTGCAAATCGTGCTGCAGGGCGCAGCGCGCGATGCGGACCAGTTTGGCCGGTTCGATGTAACGCATGCCGCGATAAGCGGGGTCGTCGATCGAATAGACCTTGCTCACGCCCCACGGCTGCAGCATGTAGGCGCTGCCGGTGAGCATGCCGCCATCCAGAAAGCTCTTGATGCCGCGCAGCCAGAGCATATTGTTGTAGCGATGCAGCGGGTTGGCGGCCGCCGCCAGGATGCGCGCAGTGATGCGATCGAGCGGCAGTTGGGCGTCCACATCGTACGCCACGAAAACGCGGCAAGTGAGCTGCCCGTCGTCCTTCAGCCGGCGGTAGGTTTCCAAATCCGCATCGCCCAGATCGCCCTCGGAGATGCTGGTCAGGCCCACCGAGTTGTAGTCGGCCAGCAGCATCTGCAGGCGCGCGCGGCGATCGCCGGCGCTGGGCACTTTATCGCCGGAGTGGATCTTCACCAGGCGGCTGCAATTGCGCAGGATGCCGGTCGGCTCGCCGGCGGTATCCCGCTCGATGCGGCCCGGCAATCCATCCGTGATGCGGAAATCCTTGCCGATACCGCTCAGTTGCAGCGCGAGGGAGTTCACGGCGGCGTCGGGGCCAGTGCCAAAATAGACCGGATTGTGCGGCGCGGCGGCGTCCAATTCCGCGCGGGTGGGAAAGCGCTGCTCGCGCAGGCGGGTGATGAAGACCTGCGTGAGGACGATCCAGTCGCCCGCTTTCGCGAGCGCCGCGCGGGCCTGGATGTAGCGCAGCACATCCGCGATGGTTTCCATATCGGGAACCGGATGATCGAATTCGTACATGGCGGCTTGCGCTGCGTGCACGTGGGAATCGATCAGGCCGGGCAGCACGGTCTTGCCCCGCAGATCGATCCGGCGGGTGCCGGGACCGGCCAGGCGGGCGACGTCAGCGAGCCCGCCCACGCCCAGGATGCGGTCGCCGCGGATCGCGATGGAATCGGCAATCCGGAATTGCGGGTCTACCGTGACGATCTTGCCGTGGCTGAGGATCAGGTCCGCGGGTTGCGCGCGCAGAGCGGCCGCGCCAAAAAAGATGAGTGCTACAAGCGTCCGGCAGTACACCATCACAATGATACTTCGGGGCGATGTGTGACCGGAAATATTGACCGGACAAAAAAAGTGGACATCGTTAGAATGGACAATATGGCAACCATGAACGCGTCCGGAAAACCCGTGGCCAAGGTCATTCCGATCGAGTCCGGTTGCGCCCATCCGATCGGCGGCCTCAAAGGCAAGATCCGGATCCACGGCGACGTGTTCTCCACGGGGTTGGAATGGGACGCCGCTAAGCGAATTGTCCACGGCGCCAAGAGCCGCAGCGAGAAGCCCGGCAGACCGGGACGCTAAACCGGTGCTCAACCTGGACACGCACATCCTGATATATGCCTTCTCGGAAGACCTGACCTCCCGGGAGGAGAAGCTACGGATCTTCCCAGCAATGGAGCATCTCCGCCATCGTGCTTTGGGGATTGGCTAAACTGGCCCAGCTTGGACGGATCGATCTGGACGTCGATATGGAAGAGTTTCGCCGATTTCTGGCGCCGGTCCAGGTATGGCCTTTGACCTATGACATTTGCGCGCGCATGCGAAAGCTGGACTTCAGGAGCGATCCAGCCGACGAACTGATTTGCGCCACGAGCATGGTTCACGAGCTACCTCTGCTCACGCGCGATCAAAAGATTCGCAAGTCGTCAGTGGTCCCGCTTGCCTGATTTTCACGCAAGGATTGGGAAAGGCTGGGTGGTTTGACCCAGATTTTGCCCCACTGTCGGCAACGGCCGACAGAATCGGTCAGGCGCTCAGCGGCAAAATATGCACAACTGGCGTCGAATCCTGCACGGGAACGGCAGGTAAAGCAACCTGGCTCAGAGCGGACAGGAGATGTTCGTCGCTACCGCATACGCAGGGCAGGGCGTCATCGGCAAAATAACCAGGGCACGGCGCCGGTTGGCCGGCAAAGCAATGATTGGCGTGCATGTTCTATGCCTCGTTGCTTTCTCTAAGCAATTCTTTCGCCATTTTGTGGAATACCTCTATCGCTTTCTGGTTATACAGCCGATTATGAAGCGCGGTCCAAATTCAAAATTGGTCGCCGCGCAGCTAACGTCTGAGCCCGCGGGCCGTAATCATACTTCGGATTGGAGGCCCGCGGTGTCCATGCGCGACTTTGCTCACGATCTTCGATACGCATTCCGGGTGCTGGCGAAGACCCCCGGATTCACGGCTGTGGCGACTCTCACGCGGGCCCTCGGCATCGGCGCAAATAGCGCCATCTTCAGCGTGGTCAACGCGGTGCTGTTGCGGTCGCTTCCTTTTGAGGACGCCGGCCGCCTAGTGGCGATCGACGACACCAATGCCGCGCTCGGATTTCCTCACTTCACCAGTTCACTGCCCAACTTCGCCGACTAACGCAGTGCTGATCGATCCCGCGGTGCTGGGTTTCACCTTCGCGCTCTCGCTGCTGACGGGTTTGATCTTCGGGCTGGCGCCGGCGCGTCATACGGCGCGCGTGGATCCGGCCACGGCGCTGCACTGCGAGTAAGCAGTCAGCCGCGAATGGAGGGCGGGCAATCCTGCCCGCAGCCGCCTTTTGAGGCGGCCAGAGCCGGCTGAAAGCCGGCTGCGGCCAGGATTGGCCGCCCTCCAATTTATCCGCAAGCCGGCCTGCCAGATCCAGGTATCATGGGAAGTCCGGGAGAACACCACCATAATGGCAATTGTTTTTCGGCAGGTGGTTTGCGCACCGTTCGCGGGCTTCGACGCGGTGGCGCCGCCCGGTGCGCTGATCGGGGTGGTCGGGGAGAATGGCTCCGGGAAGAGTTGTTTGCTGCGGCTGGCCGCTGGGCTGGCGAAACCAGTCTCCGGCGCGGTGGAAGCCGGTGAGCCGCGCCGCCTCCTTGGGCCGGATCTGGCGGATGCCGAGCTGGACTTTTCGCCGGTGGCGGTGCTGGCGATGGAGCACACCCTGGCGCGCCACGACGCCCTAGTTCGGCAACGCGCCGCGATGGCGCTCGACCGGCTGCGCCGGGCAGGAACCAGCGTGCTTCTGGTTTCGCACGAAGAGGACTTGCTGCGCCAGCTCTGCGATGAGATCTGGTGGCTCGACCGAGGCAAGCTGGCCGGCCGGGGCGATCCGGCGGAGGTGCTGCCTGCTTACGCCCGCCACCTCGCGCAGCGCATACGCGCTTGGGGCGAAACGGTTTCGGTTCCGCTCACACCGCGCCTGCGGCGAGGCGACGGCCGCGCGGAAATCGTGAAAATGGAACTGCTGGGCGAGTCGGGCCGGCCCACGGCCGTCTTGCGCAGCGGCGAACTGGCCCTGACGCGCGTGACGGTGCGTTTCCGCGACGCCGTGGCGGACCCGGTGGTGGGGCTTTTGATCCGCAGCCGGGCCGGCATGAACGTCTACGGCACCAATTCGGAGTTGGAGGGGCTGAAGCTGGGACCGCGCGCCGCGGGAGACGTGGTGCATCTCAGCTTCGCCTTCCGCTGCGAGCTATGCGCCGGGGAATACACGCTGACGGTGGCTTCGCACGATCCGGACGGGGTGGGGCACGATTGGCTGGACGATGCCCTTGCCTTCGCCGTGGCCGACAGCCGGTACACCGCGGGGGTGGCGAATCTGCGGGCGACGGTGCTGGTGGGATAGGCCTCCTGGCCTGTCCTTCAAGCGACGCATTTGCAGCATGAGGTAGGACAGGCCCGAGGCCTGTCCTACCTCAACACAACAAGGTGAGAATCACGACCGCATCGCCCGGGTGCACCGGACCCGGCTGTATGACCCGCGCATAAAAGCCGCTCATTCCCCAGCGCGGCGAGGTGGCATCCCCGGCCTGCACCCGGGGGTCGTAAATCTCCTGCTTGATGTCCGGGCCGTAGACATCCAAGGCCGTGCAAGGGCCGCGCACCTTGGTGATCTCGAGCACCGCCCCGCCCGCGCGAAGCTGTTGGCCGATGCGCAATTCACGGGGGTCCAGCCCGCGGGTGGTCAGGTTCTCGCCCATCGCGCCGTAGTACACCGGATACCCGCGGGCTTTCAATTCGTCGATGGCTTCCGAGGCGATCAGGAGCACCGCCTGTAGCGCGCCGCCGTGGATTCCCGGATGCGCACAGGCATCGCCCGCCAAGCCCAGCGGAGTAATCATGCCGGCCGCGATGGCCCGCTTGGGAATGCCGCCGGGGGAGACATTGATCTGGACGATAGTGGCGCAGTCATCCTGGCCGGCGTGGCCGGGCATGCCCGGCACCTAAACGTCGTAATACAGCGCGAACTCGTACGGATGCGGCCGCAGCCGGATGGCATCCGCTTCGTTCTTGCGCTTGTAGTCGATGAACGTCTCGATCAATTCCTCGGTGAAGACGTCGCCCTTCATCAGGAATCCGTGATCGTCTTCCAGGCAACTGAGGGCCTCTTCGAGCGATGCCGGCATCGAAGGAACGTTGCGCATTTCCTCCGGCGAAAGATCGTAGATGTCCTTGTCCAGCGGCTCGCCGGGATCCATCTTGTTGGCCACGCCGTCCAGGCCGGCCATCAGCATGGCGGCGAAGGCCAGATACGGATTGGCCGCCGGATCCGGCGGGCGGAACTCCACCCGCTTGGCTTTGGGGCTGGCCGAGTACATCGGAATGCGGCAGGCCGCCGAGCGGTTGCGCCGCGAGTATGCCAGATTCACCGGCGCTTCGTAGCCCGGCACGAGCCGCTTGTAGCTGTTGGTGGTGGGCGCGATGATGGCCGAAAGCGCCCGCGCATGCTTCAGCAAGCCGCCGATGTACCACAGCGCCAACTGGCTCAAGCCCGCGTAGCAGTCGCCCCCGAACAGCGGCTTGCCCTCTTTCCAGATGCTCTGATGCGTGTGCATGCCGCTGCCGTTATCCCCGAACAAAGGCTTCGGCATGAAGGTCACGGTCTTGCCATACTGGTTGGCCACGTTGCGCACGACGTATTTGTACAACATCATGTTGTCGGCGGACTTCACCAGCGTGTCGAAACGCTGGTCGATCTCGCACTGGCCGCCGGTGGCCACTTCGTGGTGATGGCATTCGATATGCAGGCCGCACTGGATCATGGTCTGCACCATCTCGCTGCGCAGATCCTGGTAGTGATCCGTGGGGGGCACCGGGAAATAGCCTTCCTTATAGCGCGGGCGATAGCCCAGGTTGTTATTCTCGCGGCCCGAATTCCAGCGGCCCTCGTCCGCGTCGATGAAATAATAGCCGGAATGCGCGTTTTGGTCGAAACGGATGTTGTCGAAAATGAAAAACTCGGCTTCGGCGCCAAAAAACGCGGTATCGCCCGCGCCGCTGTTTTTCAGGTGCAACTCGGCTTTCTTGGCGATCCAGCGCGGGTCGCGCTCGTAATGCTGCTTGGTGATCGGGTCGATCACGTCGCCGATCATCACTAGCGTGGACGTTTCGGCGAACGGATCCATGAACGCCGTCGCGGGATCCGGAATCAGCAGCATGTCGCTTTCATTGATGGCAGCCCAGCCGCGAATGCTCGATCCATCCATGCCGAAGCCTTCTTCGAAACTGCTCTCCGACAGCTCGCCGATGGGATAGGAGACATGGTGTTGCAGGCTCGGGATGTCGGTAAAGCGGAGGTCCAACTGCTTGGCGTCTTTCTTCTTCGCGTATTCCAATACTTCTTGCGGATTCATTCGTCCTCCATGGGGAAATGCGTACGTGGGGATGCCTTAAAGTTGCGCAGATGGTGTTTAGCATAGCGAAACCGCAAGGCGGCGGTCAAGGTCCGCCACCCATCGCCGGCGCGCGAAGCGGTATGATCTACCTGCTATGCGCACTCTAATCGCTTGCACCTTCCTTGCCGCCCTGTCCGTCCTGCCGGCCGGCGCCGCCACCTGTGAAAGCCTGGCCGCCACAGCGCTCCCGGACACCACCATTGCCGCCGCGCAGTCGGTCCCCGCCGGAGCTTTCACGCCGCCCTATGGCAACGCGCTCGACAAACTGCCCGCATTCTGCCGCGTGGCCGGCGTCATCCGGCCCACCCCCGATTCCTACATCCGCTTCGAGGTCTGGCTGCCCGCCTCCGGCTGGAACGGCAAGTTCCTGGGCGTCGGCAACGGCGGATTCGCCGGCGCCATCGGGTTCAACTCCATGGGCGCAAATCTCAAGCGCGGCTATGCCACCGCCGGCACCGACACCGGACACGAAGCCGACGGTGAGGACGCCAGTTGGGCCTATCATCATCCGGAAAAGGTCGATGATTTCGGCTACCGCGCCCTGCATCTCACCACCACCAACGCCAAGAGCCTCATGCAGGCGTTCTACAGCCAACCCGCGCAGCACGCTTATTTCGATAGCTGCTCCGACGGCGGCCGCGAAGCGCTCATGGAAGCCCAGCGTTTCCCCGCCGATTATGACGGCATCCTGGCCGGTGCGCCCGCCAACTTCTGGACGCACATGCTGGCCGCCGGCGTGGATATCAGCCAGGCCATCTACACGGATCCCGCCGGCTACATCTCCAGCATCAAGTTTCCCGCTATAAGCGCCGCGGTGCTCGCGGCGTGTGACGAGCAGGACGGCGTGCGGGACGGCATCCTGAACGATCCCACGCGCTGTCACTTCGATCCGTCCGTCCTGCTGTGCAAGGATGTCGACACGCGCGCCTGCCTCACCGCGCCGCAGGTTGCCTCTCTCAGGAAACTCTACGCCGGCGGACGCAACTCGCACGGCGCGCCCATCTTTCCGGGCTACGCGCCCGGCGCCGAAGACGGACGCGGCGGCTGGATTCCCTGGCTCATCGGCAATGGACCCGGCGGGAGCAGCAGCTCCGTCTATATGGAGAATTACTTCCGCTACATGGTATTCGACGATCCTACCTGGAATCCTCTTACCGCGAAAGTGGACACCGCCCTGCAAACCGCCGACGAGAAAACCGCGCGCGCGCTCAACGCCACGGAGACCGATCTGCATAGCTTTCAGTCTCGCGGCGGAAAGCTCATCCTGTATCACGGCTGGAACGATCCGGCTATCTCGCCTACGAACAGCATTAACTATTACAACGGCGTGCTCCACGCCATGGGCGCGCAAAACGCGGAAAGCTTCGTGCGCCTTTACATGGTTCCCGGCATGCAGCATTGCATCGGAGGTCCCGGCCCCAGCTCATTCGGCCAACTCGGCACCACCACTGCCAAAGGTTCGGAACATGGCGTTTACGACGCGCTTGAACAGTGGGTCGAAAAGGGCGAGGCCCCGGGCGCCATCGTGGCCACTAAATACGTCGACGACAACTCCGCGAAAGGAGTCCGCATGACGCGGCCTCTCTGCCCGTACCCGCAAATCGCGGTCTATAAAGGAACGGGCGACTCGAACGACTACACCAATTTCGACTGCAAGACTGACCGGTAGCAACATGCCCGGTATGATTAAGTACTATTAAAGTTGTTTTACCTGGCTCTATTAAAGTTGCTTTACCCAGCTTTGCGCGCGCAACTGCATCTGTTACACTCACGTCAGTGGACGCATGGAGACCACTACCATTGGCTGCAAATGATTTTCTCAAACCGCTGAAGCATCTTCTGTTCGCCGCAACTTTGTCCAGCCTGTTCGTGTTGGCCTCTCACGCTCAGGACCCGCCCACCCGCGTGGCGGATTTGAACTACGTTACCGGATATGTTTCCATACAGCCCGCCGGCGCGGACGACTGGGCGCCCGCCGTCGTCAACCGTCCCTTTACCACGGGCGACGCCCTGTGGACCGATGTCGACGCGCGCGCCGAGCTGCATTTGAATAATGCCGTCCTGCGAGTGGGCCCGCAATCGAGTCTTGGCTTTCTCGATCTGGACGACAGCTTCGCGCAGATCCGCTTCACCCAGGGGGAGCTTGTCCTGCGTGTGCGCCACATGGGCGAAGACGACAGTTTCGAAGTGGACACGCCTAACGCCGCCATCACCATTTTGCGCGACGGCGAGTATCGCTTCAATGCCGACCCGGTTGCCGTGACTACCTGGGTGGTGGTCCGCCACGGCGAAGCGGAAGTCACCGGCGGCGGCCAGGCTTTCTCATTGCGCGCGGGCAATAGCGCGCAGCTCTCCGGCGCCGATCAACTGGCTTACGACGTAGGGTCTCTGCCCACGGTCGACGGGTTCGAAGGGTGGGCCGAAGGCCGCGATGCGCACGAGGCGAGCAGCCAGTCCGCACGCTATCTGCCGCCGGGCGTGATCGGCTATGAGGAGCTGGATAGCTATGGCAATTGGCGGGATACACCGGGATATGGCGCGGTATGGTATCCCACGGTGGCTGCCGGATGGGCGCCGTATCACGACGGCCATTGGGCTTGGGTCGACCCGTGGGGCTGGACCTGGGTCGACGATGCCCCCTGGGGCTTCGCGCCGTCCCACTACGGCCGCTGGGCCTATGCCAACGGCGGCTGGGGCTGGGTACCCGGGCCGATGGCTATCGTAGCCGGCGGCCCGGCGATGGCCACCATCGTCTATGCGCCGGCGCTGGTCGCGTTTTTCGGCGGCGACGGCTTTGGCGCCTCGCTTTCCATCGGCGGCGGGGCTGTGGGCTGGGTGGCGCTGGGACCGGGCGAGGTCTACGCACCCTCTTATCACATAAGCCAGAATTACTTCCGGACCATGAACGTATCGAACACGACGATTGTCAATACGGTGAACATTACCAACGTGTACAACAACGTATATGTGAATAAGACCGTTACGAACGTCGTGGTGAACCAGCACTTCGCGAATATGGCTGCGCCCAATGCAGTCACGGCCATGCCGCAAAACGCATTCGCCAGCGGACGGCCCGTGAAACAGGGGGGCATTTTTGTTCCCAAGGCGCAATTGGCGCAGGTGCAAACCGCGCACTTTACCGTGGCGCCGTCCGTGGCGCCGGTCAAGGAGGCCCTCGCTCCCACGGCGGGCGCCCGGCCCGCGCCGCGGCCGCCCGCGCGCGCGATGAGCGTACAGATTGTGGCAAAGAAGGTGCCGCCGCCGCCGCCGGTTCCGTTCGCGGCCCAACAAGCCGCCATCAAGCAGAATGCCGGCCGGCCCTTAAACATGCAGGCGATTCGCCAGTCCATGCCGCCCGCCCGCGCGGCCGCGCCCACCGTGCGCGTTGCGCCTCCGGCGAAACAGGTTGTGCCTCAGGTGCATGCCGCCCCGCCGCAACCGGCCGCCAAACCGTCGGCCACCCCGCCGGCTAAGGCGCCTGCGCCCAAAGCCGAGCCTCAGCAGCGGGAAAAACCGGCTGAGAAGCCGCCCGCCGCCCCGCCGGCTAAGGCGCCTGCGCCCAAAGCCGAGCCTCAGCAGCGGGAAAAACCGGCTGAGAAGCCGTCGGCCGCCCCGCCGGCTAAGGCGCCTGCACCCAAAGCCGAGCCTCAGCAGCGGGAAAAACCGGCTGAGAAGCCGCCGGCTGCCGCGCCGCCTAAGCCGCGTGCGGAGGAAACCAACCCGCCGCAAAAGCCACCGGCCAAGCCGGCTGCGAAGCCGACCCAAAAGCCCAAGAAGGATACCGGGAAGGAGAAGGACAAGGAGAAATCGAACTAACGCCGATGCCGGCACAGGCCCCGGAGAAATGGTCCGGGGCCGCCTCTGTTAAATCCACTAAGCGATTACTAACTTTAGATGTAATTGATACCCAGTCGCATGCGGCCTACTATAAGTTCAAGGCCATGCACGAGCTTCGTTACTATCTGGGAATGCTGCTGGATCACCAATGTATATCCGGCAACGGGAATTGCCCGGAATGCCAAAGGCTCCAGCGCATCTACCAGTTCTTGCAGACCGAACTCTTCACCACCGTGATCTACAGTGAGACGCCTTTGGAGCACCGGGTGCCCATCCTGTCCCAATCGCAGCCCGTCAATCGGGCCGCGGCAGGCCCCCGGCGCCCGCACGCAGCCTGAAGATCCCGGCCGCTCCGCGCGAGGCGATCCGCAGTTCCGTTTGGTGGATGAGCCGCTCCCACAGCGCGTCCGGATCGGAATCGAACACCGCCTTGGCGCTGCCTTGGAAAATGTACCACGCGCCCAGCTCCAACTCGTGCTCCAATTGCGGCTCCGTCCACCCGGAATATCCTAAATAGACGCGCACCGAATCGCCCTCTGCCGCCGACGCGAATGCCTTTTCCAGCCCCTCCCTGCTCGAAGCCACGAAAACGTCCCCGAACACGCGCTTGGCGTCGTCGGACGGACGTCGCGAGCGCACCAGCGCCATCACCTCGGTTCTGCCCACCGGACCGCCTGCATAGACCGGGTCCGGCCGCTCTTTGGCGCCGGCCACCTCGCCCAACACGCGCGAAACAGGGACCTTCGAGCGGCGATTCAGAATCAGCCCAACCACGCCGTCTTCGTCGTATTGAACCAGCAGAATAACCGTTTTGGCGAAGCTGGGATCCGGAAGATCGCGGCTCGCGACGAGCAACTTCCCGGCGGCCAGATCGGCTGGCTGCATGGATTGTGCCTCCGCCAACGGGACGGCGGCTTCCAGGCACCACGCCATCGCCGCAATCGGCAGCCATCGCATGCCTTCCATTCTACGCCCTCGCGAGGCGCAGCCGAGCGCCGCATCAAAGCCAAGGCCCCTGCGAAGGCCGCCTGGCCGTATCATAAGGAATAGCCCATATGCTTAAGAATCTTCTCCCCATACTCTTGCTCTGCGCGGCCGCCTTCGCCCAAACCGCCGCCGTCGACATCCCGTACCAGAAATTCGTGCTGGACAACGGCCTCACCGTCATCGTCCACGAAGACCACAAAGCCCCCATCGTGGCCGTCAACATCTGGTACCACGTCGGGTCCAAGAACGAGAAGCCCGGCAAAACCGGCTTCGCGCACCTGTTCGAGCATCTCATGTTCGGCGGCAGCGAAAACTATCACGGCCGCTACATCGATGCCATGGAACGCGTGGGCGCCACCGACCTGAACGGCACCACCAATAACGACCGCACCAACTACTTCGAAGACGTCCCCACCTCGGCGCTCGATTACACGCTCTGGCTGGAGTCCGACCGCATGGGTCACCTCCTCGGATCGTTCGATCAAAAGACGCTGGACTTGCAGCGCGGCGTGGTCCAGAACGAAAAACGCCAGGGCGAGAACCAGCCCTATGGCGTCACCGAACAGCTCACCACCGAGAACACATATCCCGCCGGCCATCCTTACTCATGGACCGTGATCGGCTCCATGGACGACCTCAACGCCGCCTCCATGTCCGACGTGAAGGAATGGTTCAGGACCTACTACGGCCCGTCGAACGCGGTGCTGGTGCTGGCGGGCGACATCGATTTCGACACGGCCAAGGCGAAAGTCGAGAAATATTTCGGCGACATTCCCGCCGGCCCGCCCATCGGCAAGCAGGAAGCCTGGGTCGCCAAGATGACCGGCACGCATCGCGGGACCGTGCAGGATCGCGTGCCGCAAGCCCGTATCTACAAGATCTGGAACGTGCCGCAGTACGGCACGGCCGACGCGGATTATCTGATGCTGGTGAGCCGCTGCCTGGCGCAGGGCAGAGTGTCGCGATTCTATAAACGGCTGGTTTACGACGACCAGATCGCCACCAGTGTGCAGGCTAACGTGGATGAGAACGAAATCGGCAGCCAGTTCTACATCGAAGCCACGGCGCGCCGCGGCCAGGAGCTTTCCAAAGTCGAAAAAGAAGTGGACGAGGAACTGGCGCGCTTCATCGAAAACGGTCCGGAGCCGCAGGAGCTGCAGCGTGTCAAAACAGAATACGCAGCCGCCTTCATTCGCGGCGTCGATCGCATCGGCGGATTCGGCGGCAAGTCCGACGTGCTGGCGCACGGGCAGGCCTTTCTGGACGACCCCGGCTTTTACAAAGTGCAACTGCAGCGCGTGCAGGACGCTTCCGTGCAGGATTTGAAGTCGGCCGCGCGGCGCTGGCTTTCCGATGGCGTCTACATTCTGGAAGTGCATCCGTTCCCTGGCTACAAAACGTCCACCGAAAGCGCGGACCGCTCGAAGATGCCGGAGACGGGCGCGCCGCCGGAGCTGAACCTGCCTAAGCTCGAACGCGTCACGCTGTCGAATGGCTTGAAGGTGATTCTGGCGCAGCGCCATGAGATCCCGGTCGTGAATTTCGCGCTCCAGTTGGATGCCGGCTATGCCGCCGATCAGTTCGCTTCGCCGGGCACGGCCAGCCTGACTACGGCGCTGCTGGATGGCGGAACCGCCCAGCGCACCGCCCTGCAAATCAGCGAAGAAGCCGCGTCGTTGGGCGCCCAACTGCGCGCCGGCTCGGGCCTGGACGTCTCCACCGTCTCGCTCTCCGCGCTGAAGAGCAACCTGGACCAGTCGCTCGAACTGTACGCCGACGTGATCCTGCATCCGTCGTTCCCGGAGACTGACTTCCGCCGCCAGCAGAAGCAACAGATCTCCGCCATTCAGCGCGAGAAAGTTACTCCCCAAGCCATGGGAATGCGCGTGTTTCCGGGGTTGCTGTATGGCGCGAATCACGCATATGGCAATCCGCTCACGGGTTCCGGCACGGAGGCCGGCGTCTCCAAGCTCACGCGCGAGGATCTGGTCAAATTCCACGAAACCTGGTTCAAGCCCAACCACGCGACGCTCATCGTGGTTGGCGACACAACGCTGAGCGAGCTGACACCGAAGCTCGAAAAGCTCCTCGACGGATGGAAGCGGGGCGACATACCGGCCAAGAACATCGGCGCCGTCGAGTATCGGCCGAAACCGGTGGTCTACCTTCTGGACCGGCCCGGCGCGCTACAGTCCATCATTCTGGCCGGCGAGATCGCGCCGCCGCGGAACAATCCCGACGAGGTCGGCATCGAGACCATGAACAACATCCTGGGCGGCAACTTCGGCGCGCGCATCAATATGAACCTGCGCGAGGATAAGCACTGGTCCTATGGCGCGTCCAGCCGCCTGATCAACGCGCGCGGGCAGCGGCCGTTCGTGGTCATCGCGCCGGTGCAGACCGACAAGACCAAGGAATCGCTGGCGGAGATCGACAAGGAACTGCGCGGCATCCTGGCAGGCAAGCCGCCCACGGCGGAGGAACTGGCCAAGGTGCAGGCCAACGAGACGCTGAGCTTGCCGGGTTCCCGCGAGACCATGGCGGAAGTGGCCAACTCCATCGAGACCCTGGTCGAGTATGGCCTGCCCGACGATTACTACGACAAGTACGCCGGCCGCGTGCGGGCATTGCAGGTCTCCGACATCGAAGCCCTCGCCAAGCGCGTGGTGCGTCCCGATAACCTGGTGTGGGTGGTGGTCGGCGACCGCGCCAAGATCGAGGCCGGCGTGCGCGAGCTGAATCTCGGCGAGTTGAAATTCCTGGACGCCGACGGCAAGCCGATTTAGAGCGCCGGAGTTCCCGCAAGTTCTGGCAGATGTGAGTGTGGTGGGGCAGGCGCTTTCGCCTGCCAACCGCCGGCCTTTCGGGGGAGCCGCGAAGTGATATGTGGAGCTATGGATAATCAGTTTTTCGAGCGGCCGATTCTCAACTCGCCATATGACTACCCAACTCGTTATTGGGAGCTTGACGAGCAAGGCCAGCCCACCCAGCAGATCGTCGAGAGCCGCCGCAAGGCCGAGTTCATCACCCCCATTCCCAACCCTCGAAAGCGCCAGGGCAAGACCGCCCAGGCGGAATTGGTTTTTGACGAAGGCAAGGGGCTCTCCACCGAGAAGCAACAGTACGACCCCACCTCCGCCGTCATCAACGAACTGCGCTATTTCGTGGACCAGTGGCGAAGCCTGCCAAATCCCAACGATTGGAAGGTCACCCCGGATACTCAACGCCTGCCCCAGCATTGGCGCCACCACAAGTTCAGCGACGTTCGACCGTTCTTTTGCCAGATCGAAGCCGTTGAGACCGCCATCTGGTTGACCGAGGTCGCCCCGCAAATGGGCAAGGCCGGCAAGCGTTTTCTCGAGCACCTTGCCGACGCCAACGCCGCGGCGAACCCGGAGCTGATGCGCCTGGCCCTCAAACTCGCCACCGGAGCGGGCAAGACTACCGTCATGGCCATGATCATCGCCTGGCAGACCGTCAACGCCGTCCGCCAGCCCGGAAGCAGCAGATTCACGCGCGGCTTTCTGGTGGTAACTCCCGGCCTGACCATCCGCGACCGTCTCCGCGTCCTCCAGCCTAACGACCCCGACAGTTACTGCAAAGATCGGGAGTTGGTTCCCGGCGACATGCTCGGAGATCTGGACCGCGCCAAAATCGTCATAACCAATTACCACTCTTTCAAGCTGCGTGAGCGCCTCGAGCTTTCCAAAGGAGGCCGCTCTCTGCTCCAAGGCCGGGGCGAGGAGTTGAACACCCTGGAGACCGAAGGGCAGATGATCCAGCGGGTCATGCCCAGCCTGATGGGCCTGAAAAACATCCTGGTCCTCAATGACGAGGCGCATCACTGTTACCGCCCGAAGCCCGAAGTAGACGAAGTCGGCGATCTGAAGGGTGACGACAAAGAGGAAGCCAAGAAGAACAACGAGGCCGCCCGGCTCTGGATCTCCGGACTTGAGATCGTCAAGCGCAAGCTCGGCATTGCACGGGTGATGGACCTTTCGGCGACGCCCTTCTTTCTCCGTGGCTCCGGCTATGGCGAAGGGACCCTGTTCCACTGGACCATGAGCGACTTCTCGCTCATGGACGCCATCGAATGCGGCATCGTCAAGCTGCCCCGTGTGCCGGTCGCCGACAACATCCCCGGCGGGGACATGCCGAAGTTCCGAAACCTCTGGGAGAATATCCGTGCGAAGATGCCCAAGAAGGGGCGCGGCAAGTCAGCACCCTAGATCCGCTGAGCCTGCCCACCACCCTCATAACCGCCCTGGATGCCCTCTACGGACACTATGAAAAGACGTTCGCCGAATGGACCAAACACGGCGTCCGGGTCCCTCCCTGCTTCATCGTGGTGTGCCAAAACACCGCCATATCGAAGTTGGTCTACGACTACATCTCCGGCTTCCATCGCATCAACGAGGATGGATCGAGCACGCTCGAGAACGGGCGTCTGGCGCTTTTCCGCAATTTCGACGAGCACGGCAACCCCATCGCCCGTCCCCCAACCCTATTGATCGACAGCGAGGAAATCGAATCGGGAGATGCCCTGGACGACAATTTCCGCTCCATGGCAGCCGATGAGATCGAGCGCTTTCGCCGCGAGATCGTCGAGCGCACCGGCGATCGCCAGCAGGCCGAAAACATCACCGATCAGGAACTCCTTCGCGAGGTAATGAACACGGTGGGCAAACAAGGCCGCCTCGGCGAATCGATCCGATGCGTCGTCTCAGTCTCCATGCTCACCGAAGGCTGGGACGCCAACACCGTAACCCATGTCCTTGGCGTACGCGCGTTCGGCACGCAACTCCTTTGCGAACAGGTCATTGGCCGTGCGCTTCGCCGCCAGTCCTACGAGCTCAACGAAGACAACAAGTTCAACGTGGAATATGCGGACGTGCTGGGGATACCGTTCGATTTCACCGCTAAACCGGTGGTGGCGCCCGTGCAGCCGCCCCGCGAAACTATCCAGGTCAAGGCCGTCCGCCCCGGCCGCGACGCCCTCGAAATCCGCTTCCCGCGCGTCGCCGGCTACCGCGTGGAACTACCTGAAGAGCGCCTGACCGCCACGTTCAATGCCGATTCCATCCTGGAGCTGACCCCCGACCTCGTCGGCCCGTCCATCACCAAGAACGAAGGCATTATCGGCGAAGGCGTCGAACTCAGCCTCGAACACCTCGGAGACATGCGCGCCTCCACTCTGCTCTTTCACCTGACGAAACGCCTGATCTACAGCAAGTGGCGGGACGCGGGCCAAGATCCCAAACTGCACCTATTCGGCCAGCTCAAACGCATCACCAGGCAATGGCTCGACACCTGTCTGGTGTGTAAGGGCGCCACCTATCCGGCCCAGCTTCTATACCCGGAACTGGCGGACATGGCTTGCGAACGGATCACCGCCGCGATCACGCGCGCTTTGGTCGGCGACAACCCCATCAAAGCCGTTCTCGATCCCTACAACCCCACCGGCTCCACCGCCCACGTCAAGTTCAACACCTCCCGAACCGATCGCTGGCAGACCGACGCGCGCCGCTGCCACATCAACTGGATAATCCTCGATAGCGGTTGGGAAGGCGAGTTTTGCCGCGTGGCTGAATCGCACCCGCAGGTGCGGGCCTACGTCAAGAACCACAACCTGGGCCTGGAAGTCCCGTACCGCTACGGCTCCGAGACGCGCCGCTACCTGCCCGATTTCATTGTGCTGGTGGATGACGGGCACGGCGACGACGACCTGCTGCACCTGATCGTCGAAATCAAAGGCCACCGCCGCGAAGACGCCAAGGAGAAGAAGGCCGCCATGGAAACCTATTGGGTACCGGGAGTGAACAATAACGGCCAGTATGGCCGTTGGGCATTCGCGGAGTTCACCGATGTCTACCAGATCCAGGCCGATTTTAAAGCCAAGCTACAATCCGAATTCGACAAGATGATCGAATCCGTCTCCGCTCAGGCAACTACGGCATAAGGCGCCACCATGGCCAACCAGAAACCAAAATCGGAGAAAAAGAAGACCGTCGAAACACTTACTCACGAAGAGGCTTCGCGAAAGAATATTCCCACCGCCGAATTCCAATCCGTGATGCACAAGGCGGAGCAGAGCCCCGTCCGGGTCGCGTATGAGCGCCGCAACCGCGACCTGGACCCGCAACTGGTCTGGCGCGGCAAGGACGAGCAGGACTGGTCCGATTTGGTGACGCACGCGCCGCCAATCTACATCCAGGAGAAGGTTCATCCCAAGGTTCTGATCGACGACCTGGTGCGCCGCAGCGCGGCCGACAGGAAGGCCGCAGAGGATCAGATCGACCTCTTCGCCGATTTCAATGGGGTGCCCGAGGGCAATGCCAAGACCGAGTTCTACCAGCACGACGCCAACTGGAGCAATCGAATGATTCTGGGCGACAGTTTGCAGGTCATGGCGTCACTGGCGGAGCGAGAAGGGCTGCGCGGACAGGTGCAGTGCATTTATATCGATCCTCCGTACGGAATCAAGTTTAACTCCAATTTTCAGTGGTCAACTACGAGCCGTGATGTGAAGGATACCGCCGAGCATATCACACGCGAGCCGGAGCAGGTGAAGGCATTTCGCGATACCTGGCGGGACGGAATCCACAGCTACCTGACATACCTCCGGGACCGGCTCGCCGTCGCGCGCGATCTGCTCACGGACTCAGGGTCGGTATTCGTGCAGATTGGCGATGAAAATGTACACCGCGTCCGGGCGGTGATGGATGAGGTGTTTGGAGAGGATAGCTTCTGCGCGGCAATAGCATTTCGGAAAACCGGGGGGTTCGAGGCTGCGCTAATTCAGCGAAACTTTGATCACGTACTTTGGTATGCGAGATCGCATGACACGGTTAAGTTCAGACTACCGCTGAAGGAATCCAAACCATCGAGTTCGGACACCACGTTCTACGATTACGCGGCCGATGAAGAGGGAACGCTTAGGCCCTTAACAGCCGGGGAGAAGCACGACCCAGCCGGATTACCCCCCAATCTTCGCCTCCTCGGAAGGAACCCCCTGGTATCGGACGGTTTCTCGGAGTCACTGAGCAAGCCACTCTCTTTTAGCGGGCAACAGTTTGCGCCGCCTCCAAACGGGCACTGGAAAACCACGCCGTTAGGACTCAACCGGCTTGAGAAGGGAAATCGGCTTGCAATCAAAGGCAAGACACTTCGGTATGTTGCATTCTGGGCAGACTTCGCTGCCGAACTCCTCGGTTCAGTTTGGGGGGACTTGAGCACTGGAGGATTTACTGGCGATCAAAAGACCTATGTTGTGCAGACCGACAGCCGAGTGATCCAGCGCTGCATCCTGATGGCCACGGACCCCGGTGACCTAGTTCTTGACCCCACCTGCGGCTCTGGAACTACAGCCTACATCGCCGAGCAATGGGGCCGCCGCTGGATCACAATCGACACATCCCGCGTGGCACTCGCGCTCGCCCGGGCCCGGGTCATGGGCGCCCGCTATCCTTATTACCTGCTCGCTGACAGCAGGGCAGGTCAACAAAAGGAAGCCGAGGTCGCGAAGTCTGTTCCATCCGAGGCGCTTGCCCACGGGAACATCCGTCAAGGCTTCGTCTATGAGCGTGTGCCGCACGTCACGCTCAAGTCGATCGCCAACAATGCCGAGATCGACGTGATTTGGGAAAAGTCTCAGCAAACACTGGAACCGCTGCGCGAGGAGCTCAACGCGATCCTCAAACAGAAGTGGGATGAGTGGGAAATTCCACGCGAGGCTGACGGGAAGTGGCCCGACAAAGCAAAGAAGCTGCATGCCGAGTGGTGGCGGCAGCGCATTGCCCGCCAGAAAGAAATCGACGCATCCATCGCTGCCAAGGCTGACTTCGAATACCTCTACGACAAGCCATACGACGACAAGCACAAGGTCCGCGTCGCCGGGCCATTCACCGTCGAGAGCCTCTCCCCTCATCGCGTACTGGCCGTCGACGATAACGACGATCTGATCGACGGCGCTGCGAAATCAAAGAACGACGACGAGCAGGATTTCGTCCGCATGATCCTGGAAAACCTCCAAAACAGCAGGCGTCCAGCAGGCGCACAAAGACGACAAGATCGCCTTCTCATCCATCACCCCATGGCCGGGATACATGGTCTGCGCCGAGGGACGGTATGTCGAGGGCGCATCCGGCGTGGAGAAACGCGCCGGCATCTTCATCGGCCCGGAATTCGGCACCGTCTCCCGTCCCGATCTGGTGGAGGCCGCGCGCGAAGCGGGTGACGCCGGCTTCGACGTGCTGATCTCGTGCGCGTTCAACTACGACGCCCGCTCGGCGGAATTCGACAAGCTGGGCCGCGTCCCCGTGTTGAAGGCGCGCATGAACGCCGACCTGCACATGGCCGACGACCTCAAGAATACCGGCAAGGGCAACCTGTTTGTCATCTTTGGCGAGCCCGACATCGACATCCTCCCTGCCGCGCACGGGCAGATCCAGGTGAAGGTGAACGGCGTGGACGTTTTTCACCCCAACACCGGCGAGGTCCGCAGCGACGGCGCGGACGGCGTCGCCTGCTGGTTCATCGACACCGACTACAACGAGGAGAGCTTTTTCGTCCGCCATGCCTACTTTCTGGGCGCGAACGAACCGTACAAGGCCCTCAAGACCACTCTCAAGGCCGAAATCAACGAGGAAGCCTGGGCCACGCTGCACAGCGACACGTCGCGTCCCTTCGACAAGCCCGATTCCGGGCGGATCGCGGTTAAGGTAATCAATCATCTGGGCGATGAAGTGATGAAAGTTTTCCGGGTGGCCTGATGCGCGAAGATGGTGGACAGACATGATCGCGAAACTGACGCTGCGCAATTTCAAGAGTGTTGGGGAAGAGGTCTACGAGTTCACCCAATTCGACCTGCTGGTTGCAACAACAGCGGCAAGAGCACCGTGCCTTGACGGCTGACGAGGTCGCGGGGTAAGCTTTCAGCAGTAGAAAGAGAACCGGGAACGATTTAAAATGGCTGAGCGCGACGAGTTCCTCTTCGAAATCGACATTCCGGCCCGCGCGCTGCCGATGGCTCGATTGGCCGAATACGTGACGGATCTGGCCAGCATGTTGGGCCAGGAAGAGCACGTCCACTTGGTTGAAATCAGGGAATCCAGTACGGTCCTTGTGCCCGTCGTCGATGAGATTGCGTTTCAAAAAGTTCAGAAGCAGGTGATCGCGATACGAAACGGTTCCGCGTCGCAAAAGGCTATGAAGCTCTACGAATCGATTGATCACCGGCTTGTGGACGACGGCGCTTCCGCGGTTCTGCGCGGGGCATACGGCGCCGTGGTTCAGTTCCCCGGAAATAGTAACCAGCCGGTGTCCGAGGATCTGGGGCCGGTCATTGAGCCGGAATCCATCGACGGAGAGATCATTCAAATAGGCGGAAGGGACGAAACCATCTCCGTCTATATTCGCGACAAGCACGAGACGCCGGTGATCTGTACCACCACGAGGGACAAAGGCCGCAGTCTGGCCAAGCTCATTTTCCAGCAGGTTAGAATTAACGGGCAGGCCACATGGACCAGGGCCAACAACCGATGGAAGCGCACGCACTTCTCCATAGACTCCTGGTGCGAATTGACGGAACGCTCGCTGGAGAGCACGATCCAGCAGCTTAGGGATGTGCCTACGCCGAATATCGATAAGATCGACCCATTCGCAATTCTTGCCGACCTAAGAGGCGGCGACGGCAGGACGTGAGGCGTTTCCATGGTGTCCTTTGACGCTAACGCGCTGTCTATCCTGATTTTCAAAAGCTCCGCGATCCCTCTTGACTTCAGGACTCAACCACCAACTCCGATCCGGCACGCCCGCGAGCGAATGGAGCACCTGGTTACTGAACTCAGCCAGAAGGGCGAGAAGATCCTAATCCCGGATCCATCGTTGAGCGAGTTCCTGGTGACCGTCGTATTCGCCGGGGCTTCGATTCAGGAATACCTAAGAATCATTCAGGGCGCTCAGTATTTCATAACAAGACCGTTCGGAGTGCGGGCTGCCGTTGAAACCGCCGAGCGCCTCGCATCGGCGATAAAGGCCGGGGACAAGCGGGAAGGAGAAAAGGCCGAACCATGGCAAAAGTTGAAATACGACAGGCAGATAGTCGCCATCTCCGTTGTGGAAGGGGCGACGGCGATCTACTCGACGGATAGAGACGTACACAACCAGGCAACACGTTGGGGAGTGATAACGCCCGTTAGCCCGGCAGATCTTCCAGTCCCGCCCAAGCAGCATCCATTGCCACTGCCCCCAGCACAGCCCGCGCCTCAAACCGGGAAGCCCAGCGAGCCGACGAACGCTGAGCAGCCGAAGAAGCCATGAAAGCCGACCCGAAATGGAATTCCGAATCGCCGATACCTTCACTGGCAGCCTGGCCAAACTCACCGGCGATGAGCAGAAAGCCGTCAAGACCGCTGCCTTCGACCTCCAGTTGAACCCGGCTCAACCGAGTCTGCAATTCCACAAGCTCGATAAGGCGAAGGATCGCCGATTCTGGTCGGTTCGAGTGAATAGCGACGTCCGGCTGATCGTACAGCGAACCGATGCCAGCCTGCTGCTTTGCTATGTCGCCCACCACGATGACGCATATCACTGGGCCGAGCGGCGGAAGCTCGAAACCCATCCCAAGACGGGTGCCGCGCAGCTTGTGGAAATCCGGGAGACGGTGCAGGAAATCAGGGTCCCAAAATACGTCGATGTAGCACAGGCGGCTCCCGCCAAGCCGCTCGTTTTCGCGGGCGTTTCCGAGGACCGCCTGCTGGGCTACGGCGTTCCCGCCGAGTGGCTGGCGGACGTGCGCAACGCCAATGAGGACACCTTGCTGGAACTGGCCGATCACCTTCCCAGCGAGGCGGCCGAGGCGCTGCTGGATCTCGCGACGGGCGTCATTCCTCAGGCCGCCAAGCCGCTTGTGGCGGGATCCGATCCGTTCGCCCACCCTGACGCCCAGCGCCGCTTCCGCGCCATGGCCAACGTGGAGGAACTGGAGCGTGCGCTCGATTACCCCTGGGACAAATGGACGGTCTTTCTTCATCCGGCGCAACGCACACTGGTCGAGCGCAGCTACGGCGGCCCGGCGCGTGTGGCGGGCTCGGCGGGTACGGGCAAGACCATCGTTGCGCTGCATCGCGCCGTCTTCCTGGCACGGGCCAATCCGGACGCCAGGGTGCTCCTTACGACCTTTTCCGACACGCTGGCGAACGCGCTGAGAACGAAGCTGCGCGCGCTGATCAGCAACGAACCTCGGCTTGGGGAACGGCTTGAAGTGCATTCGATGAACGCTATCGGCCGGCGGTTATTCGAATTGAACATCGGCCGTGCGCAGATAGCGTCCCGTGAGACGGCTCGGGAACTTTTGAGCGAAGCCGCCGGAGCGGTCGAAGGCCACGAGTTCTCCATGCAATTCCTGCTGACGGAATGGGAACAAGTGGTGGATGCATGGCAGTTGGAATCCTGGGAATCCTACCGCGACGTGGTTAGGTTGGGGCGAAAGACACGGTTGCAGGAAGCGCAACGAGTTCTGCTGTGGTCAATTTTCGAGCGCGTTCGGTGGGCGCTCAAATCGAGAGGTCTGGTTACCTGGCCGGACATTTTCAGCCGGGTCGCGTCGAAGCTTCGGGAAAGCGCCCATCCGCCATTCGAATTCGCGGTGGTGGATGAAGCCCAGGACGCCAGTGTCCCGCAGTTGCGATTCCTCGCGGCTCTCGGGGCGGGCCGCCCGAACAGCCTCTTCTTCGCGGGCGACTTGGGCCAGCGGATTTTTCAGCAGCCGTTCTCCTGGAAGGCCCTCGGCGTCGATGTCCGGGGGCGCTCGTCTACGCTGCGGATCAACTACCGGACTTCCCACCAGATCAGGACCCACGCCGATCGGCTGCTGGGTCCCGAAGTATCCGACGTGGATGGCAACACGGAGGAACGCCGGGGCACAATCTCCACGTTCAACGGTCCTCCGCCGGACATCATGATTCTGGATTCTCGCCAGGAAGAAATGAAGGCCGTCAGCCAATGGCTGGCGGAACGCGCCAAGGAAGGCGTCGTGCCACACGAAATCGGCGTCTTCGTCCGCTCGGCGGCGGAACTCGGCCGCGCCCGCGCGGCTGTCGAGGACGCCAAGCTCCCCTACAAGGTGCTCGACGACAACCTGGAGACCGTCACCGGACGGGCTTCAATCGGCACTATGCACCTCGCCAAGGGACTGGAATTCCGTACGGTTGTGGTGATGGCCTGCGACGACGAAGTGATTCCGCTGCAAGAACGGATCGAAGCAGTCGTTGACGACGCGGATCTGGAAGAAGTCTACAACACGGAACGGCACCTGTTGTACGTCGCCTGCACCCGCGCACGCGATCACTTGCTGGTGACGAGCGTCAATCCGGCATCGGAATTCCTGGATGATCTGCGTGTTTAGCCCGCGCGCGTCGGGGCGCTGCCCTTCTGACTCCTGACTCCTGACTTCCATATCGCGGAGGGATATCAAGGCGAAGCCTTGCCTAGCTAGGGTGCCGATGACACATCTCGCCAGACTTGCATCCCAGTGAAAACAAACATCAATTGCACAAACCTACCCACGCCCGCTATTTCGCGCGTGCTAGTGTCGTGGCAGATATGTCTTCTACCGCTTCCGAATCTCCGGCATTACTGGCGCTCACCTCGCGCCAGGCTCAGGTCGCCCTCGCGCTGGCCAGGGGCGTAACAATCACTGCGGCGGCGGCCGCCGTGGGCCTGAACCGCTGCACCATCCACCGATGGCTCTGCACCGCGAAATTTCAGGAAACCGTCCGCCAGAGCCGTGCCGACTTCATTCTCGCCTTGCGCGAGGGTCCGAAAACTCTGAGAGCCCATGCGCTCGCCACCCTCGACGCTCGGCTCGCTGACCCTGCGACACCCACTGGCGAGCGCCTCCGCCTGGCCCTCGTTATTCTGAGTCGCCGGGCGTGAACTGGCGACCACCCTCCGCTCCGCACAGAATGCAACGGATTGCAACTTCGCGCAACCAAATGTGCACGAATTTTTCGATAGGTAGTCGGCCCAACAGCGCGCCGCGCGCAGCCTTATAATGAAGCCTATGTCCGAAATCCCCCTCGACCGCCGCAATTTCCTCCGTGGCGCATCCGCCCTTACCGCCCTTTCCTACTCCCGCGTGATGGGCGCCAACGACCGCATCCAACTGGGCGTGATCGGCTGTGGCGAGCGCGGCCGCTACGACATGGAGAATTTCCAGAAGGCCAACGCCGACGTGGTGGCGGTCTGCGACATCTATGGCGCGCAGATCGACAAGGCCCGCGAGAAAGCGCCCCACGCCAAGGACTTCAAAGATCATCGCGCGCTGCTCGAAATGAAGGAAGTGGACGTGGCGCTGATCGCCACGCCCGACCACTGGCACGCGCGCACCGCCATCGACGCGCTGAACGCCGGCAAAGACGTCTACGTCGAAAAACCCCTCACGCGCACGATTGAAGAAGGCCCGCCCATCGTCAAGGCCGCGCGGGTCAACGAGCGCATTTGCCAGGTGGGTATGCAGCAGCGCTCCGGGCAGCACTATCTGCAAGCCAAGCGCGAGTATTTCGACACCGGCAAGCTGGGCAAGATCACGCTGGCGCGCACCTGGTGGCATGGCAACGGCTATCACTTGCGGCTGGCGCCGGAATCGCTGCGGACGCTGCCACCCAATCTCGATTGGGCGCATTTCCTGGGACCGGTGAAGTGGCGCGATTACGATCCGCAGCAGTACTTCAACTGGCGCGCGTATCTGGATTTCGGCGGCGGCCAGGTGACCGACCTGTTTACCCACTGGATCGACGTGGTGCACATGTTCATGGGGCAGGATGTGCCGTCGTCCGCCTCCGCCGCGGGCGGCGTGTACAAGTATAAGGATGGCCGCACGGCGCCGGACACCATCAACGTGCTGCTGGAATTTCCGGCCGAGTTCACCGCCACCTTCGAAGCCACGTTGGTGCCCGGGATCACCGGCGCGGCGGTGGAGATTTGCGGCGCCGAAGGGCGCTTGTGGATCGATCGCGGCCGCTACGAGTTCCACCCGGTGGGCCGCAACGCGCAACCCACCATCGTGAAGGCGTTCAGCAAGATCGACGAGGACCACGTAAACAACTTCCTGGAATGCGTGCGCTCGCGCCAGCGCCCGAATGGCGATGTGTTGATCGGGCACCGCTCGGCGCAAGCTTCGCACCTGGGCAATATCTCGTATATGCAGAAGCGGCGCATCGACTTCGATCCGGTGCGCGAGGAAATCCTGCCGTTCTGATCCGCGATGAGAAGCCTTCCACGAGACTATCGGCGTTTAGCCTGGGTCGTTGTCGTCAACGGCGCTGTGATCTATGAACTCCTGGCCGGCGGAGAGGGTACCGCCAATACTGCTATAGCGGCGGCATTGTCGGCGGGTATTATCTTGGAATTGGCTGGTAGTGCCCTGAGCGCGTTACTCAACGTGGGCTCGTATCTTTTCCTCCCCCTGGGCTGGACCATGTTGTGGATGGCGCCCCCCCATATTGAAGCTGACATCGTCGGTGAATCCAATAGAGTCCTGATTTTAATGGTTCTCCCGTCCCTGGTCATCGCCACCGTCAATCTCTTCTTCTATGTGCGGCCCCTCCGCAGATGGTGGTGGGAGCGGAGAAAGAAGCTATCGCCAACGGCTGAAATCTGACCGCTGAGAGCTTTGCTATACTGGTGTTTACGCCTGTAGCGCCAATATTCACAGGATCGAGAGGTAGTTCATGATTTCATCCACACAAATGCGTCCGGGCATGGTGGTCAAGTTCAACAACGACTTGTTCTCCGTGTTCAGCGTGAATCACCGGACGCCCGGCAATTTGCGCGGCTTCGTGCAGGCCAAAATGCGCAACCTGCGCAGCGGAACGATGATCGAACACCGCTTCTCGTCGGAAGATAAAGTGGAACGCGCCGCGCTGGAAGAACACGAAATGGAGTACCTGTACGACGACGGCGACTACTTCTATTTCATGAACACCGAAAACTACGAGCAGATGCATCTGACCAAGGAGCTTTTGGGCGATGCCGTCGGCTACCTGGTTCCGCAGTTGAAAGTGGCCGTGGAATTCTACGAGGGCAAGCCCATCAGCGTGGAGTTGCCGGCCACCGTGGATCTGACGGTGGTGGAAACCGAACCGGGCATGAAAGGCGCGTCGGTATCCAACGTGACCAAGCCCGCCAAGCTCGAAACCGGACTGGTGGTGCAGGTGCCGCCCTTCATCTCCGAGGGCGAAAAAATTCGCGTCAGCACCGCGGAAGGCACCTATCAGGAAAGGGCCTGAAGGGCCGTCGCCAGCTCCGTCTCTTCTTCCGGCAGGACTGTCCGCAGATCCAGCACCAGCCGCTTTTCTTCCACGCGCGCGATCACCGGCGGATGGTTCGAGCGCAGCCGCCGTTGCGCCGCGCCCTCATCGGCGCACTCGATGGCGATCAGCCAGGTGGGAATGGATTGCTCGGGTGTGGCGCCGCCGCCGATCACGGATTCGCCGGGTGTGAGTTCCGCCTTCAGACCAGGCCGCGCGGCTAGCAGCGAAGTCAGCAGCCGCTCGGCGCGCGCGCGAATTTCGGCGGCGCTCTGGCGGATCATGCGCAGCGCCGGCACTTGGTCCCATTGCTCCAGCAGCAGGTGGCGCAAGGTGGTTTCCAGCGCCTGGCAGATCGTTTTATCCAGGCGCAACGCCCGGAACATAGGGTTGCGCCGAAGGCGCGCCACGATTTCCGGCTTTCCGGCTAGGATGCCGGCCTGCGGACCGCCCAGCAGCTTATCGCCGCTGAACGAAACCAGATCGGCGCCGGCCTGCAAGCTATCGGAAACCAGCGGCTCATCGACGCCGAACGGGCGCAGGTCCACAATGCAGCCGCTGCCCAGATCTTCATACACCGGAATGCCGCGCTCGCGGCCCAGCGCAACCAGATCTTCCAGCGACGGGCGTGCGGTGAAGCCTTCGATGCGGAAATTGCTCGGATGCACCCGCAGCAACAGGCGCGTGCGGTCCGTGATGGCGTCGCGATAATCGGCGATGCCGGTGCGATTGGTGGTGCCCACCTCACAGAGCAGCGCGCCCGACCGCAGCATGATGTCTGGGATGCGGAAGCCGTCGCCGATTTCGATCAGTTCGCCGCGCGAGACGATCACCTCGTGGCCCGCCGCCAGTTCATTCAGCGCCAGATAGATGGCGGCCGCGTTATTATTGACCGCGATACCGGGCGCGCCCAGCAGCCGCTCGAGCAGCGCGCCGGTGTGCGCGTCGCGTTTGCCGCGCAGTCCGGTGGCGAGATCGTATTCGAGGTTTGAGTAACCCGCGTGGATGGCTTGGGGGCCCAGCGGCGCGCGACCGAGACTGGTGTGCAGGACCACGCCGGTGGCGTTGATTACCGGCCGTAGCGAGGGAGCGGTCAGCGCACGGAGCGCCCGCTCGACGCGCGTTTCGATGGCCACACCGTTGGCGCTGCCCGCGCGGATCTCGCGGCGCGCCTCGTCCAGCGCCCGGCGGATCTCCGCCACCACAAGCTGCCGCGGAATCCCCGGCGCGGATATGCGCTCGGCGACCTCGTGTACGGCCGGCAACTCGCGCAGTTTCTGGTTATCGTCCACTGGCTGGCCCACTTGTTCGATGGTACAGAGCGGGTACGCCACTTGTCCAGGAGGGCGCAACCAGCTACACTGGTAGATTCGGGGCGTGGCTCAGCCTGGCTAGAGCGCCTGGTTCGGGACCAGGAGGTCGGTGGTTCGAATCCACTCGCCCCGACCAACCTTTTCAATAACTTACAGCCTTCCCACCATTCATCCGATTTCGGACTGTAGATGAATCTGTAGATGCTGCCAACCCATACCGGACCATTTCGAAGGAATCAAGCGTTCATCTGGGCCGGTAGCCCCGAGTCGCTCCCAAAATTTCTTTACAAACTTCGTGTCTGGATGCGAAACCACCGCGTCATTGATCTTCTGGATGCCAATGCTGGTCGGCTGGCTGCGATGAAACAACGCTAGATTGCCATTGGGGAAAATCGCAGAGCGCGGCATCCGGGAACCCCCGAAATCTCCGGCCTCAACATCAAAAAGTGATTCGATGGTAGCATTTTAGGTCTGCCACACAAATCATCCTGCGGCAAGATCAATGCGGTTTGCTGCGAATGCTGCCTCGAGGTCCGACGCAAAGCAATCCGAAAGCGAAATCATGGTGTTCTTCGGCTAACCGACCCGCTTGCGATTCCCAGCAGCGATTTGGTGCGTGACCCCCAAACCTCGACTAATTTGGGGGGATTCGCGACCTCCAAAATAGCGCCTTCCTGGTGGCGACAAGGCATCATGCTTACCCTATATTACGAGTTGTGACCGGTCGATTGTGAACATCTTTCTGGTTGAACGACAAACATCCAGCCCGACATCGAAGATGATGGAGGGCGCGGTGCAGAACCAGCGTTCACGCGGCACTTTACTCGAATACGAGTTGGTGCCTCCGAGCGGGGCAGAGAAGCGCCTAGCGACGATCAGCGGATCAGGCGCGATTGTCTTGGTATCTATGAGCGAGCCAGCTTTGTCGTCGAAACCAAACGGCGAAACCGAACAACGCGTAGCGTGTCCCTCTTTTTCGTTGGCGCAAACTCTTGCTGCTCGATCAAACGAGCTAGCCATATTCTTGCTCCGTCACTCCGATCAACCACCCTTAGTGGCCGTAGACGTAATCGCAGCGATGATGGCAGGCGTCGCCGGGGTGCTTGATGACCGGGTTCTCCCCTGTGACGGTCTGCTCCCTCTCTTGTTCGATCATCATCCCATCACAACACGCACGCGCTCGATGTTGGTCGTCGGAAGATCTGTGGACAAGCTCCGTGAAGTTAAGACGATGCTCGAAACGTGGGATCAAAATCTCAGTGGGGACGGCACCATGGATCAAGCGTGCTGGCGTGCAGCGATTGCCCTCGCCCAGCTTGATCGGCTACTCCCGCTTCCGAGTTCCGGAGACAGGTACAGCTTCGTAAGGCTTGCGCAAACACTTAACCTCCGGTCCGCAACAACTGCTTTCCGCCTTACGGAGAGCGACCTTCGAAAAGTACTAAGCATGTTGGCAGACTGCTGGCGTGTCCCGACGGGAGATGAGCGTGCGGATCGGGTTCGTCTCCCTCAGTATGCCCGAGACCACGGTTTTCCCTGGAACCCACCGGTGGTCCAAGGATTTAGTGATGGACAATTACCAAGACGACTGTATGACGCGGCTAGGGCTATGGAGTTGCTCGAACGCGACCGTCTCGGCGGAGAGCTTTCAAGAGTTATTGTTCGAGTTCCGAACCGGCTATTTAAGCGACTCCATAAAGGAGACCGCTCCTAATCTCATTTTTCGAGGAGACATGAACAATGCCTAAGCTTATTAAGACTCAGCCACCCACCTGGATGGGCAAAAACCCGGCGCCAAAGCTCGTGCAGCGCCGATTTCATGACCGCGAACTCCATGTGTGGGAAGGCGAGGTCAACATCGACAAAATTACGGGATGGACTGGCAATCCGAGGACGGAGTTGCTCCGAGACCAGTTTTACGAACAGTACGCTCGCGATCCTACAAACGACGAGATGTGTGAGCTAGTGCTCGCCGACGACGATGAGAAGGAAGGGTTAAAGATTAAAGAGTTAGCCGCCAATATTCGCAAAAACAATGTCCGAGTTCCTATCGTCCTGACCTTCGGCAAAAAGCTTCTCGATGGCAATCGAAGATACTACGCGTCCGTATTTTTGGTTAAGGAGGGCGCTCAGCGACAAGACCGGACCAGTTTCGAGAGCCTTCCGGCCTACGTCTTACCTGAGGATACAAGCGAGGACGTAGAGGACGCCATTATCACCGAATTTAACTTTGCAGCCAACATGCAACTGGAATGGCCATACTATATTCGTGCTCGCAAGGTGTTTATCGATCACGACGAGAATGGCCTGAAGAAAGATGAACTCCATCAGAAGTATGGTGTGCCCTGGAGATATCTTGATAAGTGGGTGAAGGCCGCTCGGCTGTGTGACCGGTTTTTGAAGTTCCATAACGAATCCTTCAACTCCAAGCAGTTCGCATATCGAAACTTCATCATGTTCGATGAAATGATGCGGAACTATGGCGCTCGATTCAACGATGCCGAGTTCCGCACGTCCATATTCCAGATACTTTTGAATGGCTACGATCCTGACAATCACAAGGGCCATACATTTACGAAGTCTTCGGATGTCCTGCGACTCGATGAGATTTATGACAACCCCGATGCGTGGCAGGCCATTGCAACTGCGCGGGGGGCTCAGGCACTCCGCGACGCAGTCGGCATTCTTGATTTGTCAAACCTCGGTGGTGCCTCTGATCCGAATCCAGCCCTCAAGCGGCTCGTTAAAGGCCTTGAGCGGCTGGTTAAAAATAACGCACTCGTTTCAGCGAACCAGCAGTGGTTGGAGGCGTTTCACGAACAGGCTCAACTCGTCCCTGGAGGGCCTACCGACCCTGCTGCGCAGGTGGAGCAAATGATTGAATGGCTTGAAGGGATGACGACCAGGCAAGTGGCAGAGCTTAGTCCGGCCACCATCACACGACTGGACAAGGCATTGACAATGGTTCGTGATATGTCGGCCTCAGCCAAGAATAGACAGGCGTGACCACGGTTCCGACTTCGATGAACAAAGCCGGTATTTGCGTCGAAAAGCATCCACACGGAATGGCGATCAGCGCTCCGGAAGGCGCTGATCGTAATTCTAAATTGTGCGCCCTGGGGCAGCGGCTCGCCGAGAAGGCTTACGTATCCGGGGAGCGCCTGATTGTGCCCATGTATCTGGCCGCGGAGGTCCTGAGTGCACTTGGTGAGGATGGGGCTTCCTGGGAGGGCGACATATTTGGATATGCGACTCGTCAGAGATCCGGGCGCGACCTCCAACTGCGAGCGCGGCTGGAAGTCGCGAGCGCACTGGAGGACCCAAACGCTTTTCTGCACGACTATCCTCGCATCTCGATATTAGATCCGCATCAAATTGAGGCAGTTGCAGCGCTCGTCGCACCCTCGCTTCAAGGAATTGCTCTTTTTGATGAACAAGGGACTGGAAAGACAATGGTTGCACTTGCGGCCTTCGATGTTTTGAAGATCCGTCGGTGCGTGCAAAAGTTGCTGGTCGTAGCACCGAAGTCAGTGCTCGGGTCTTGGCAGGAGCAAGCCGAATGTCTTGTTGGCAATCAGTGGCGAATTTCACTTGTTGCAGGCCCTGCAGTCCAACGCCGTCGAGCCATACTTCGACCACATGATGTCCTGCTCTTGGGCTATGAGGGAGCGGTACATGACGAAGGCCTGCTGAGAATCGTATTAGCGGCACGCCCGCTTTCATACCTGCTCGTCATAGATGAATCATTCTTCGTTAAGAACCCAGAAACAGCACGGTCAGTAGCGGTCTCCAGACTAAGGCCCTTGTGCGAGCGGGCAGTCGTGCTGTGCGGCACGCCAGCCCCAAATGCGGCCACCGACGTCGTCAACCAGATTAACATTGCCGACACCGGTGTGGCGTTTGGGGGGCGGGTGGTTTCTACGAAGGGCGATGCCGCCATACACGAGGTGATGGATGGGCTACAGAATGCCATATTTCTACGACGGCTCAAAGTAGACGTCTTGCCGGATCTTCGTCCAAAGGAGGTTATAAGGGTCTATATGCGCTTAGCTCCAGCACAACAAGGCCTTTATGACCGAGCGCGGTCGGATTTGTTAGTTGCCGTCCGTAAAGTAGATGATCGCCAGTTTCGAAGGGAGCTTACATCGTTTCTAGCCAGACGGTTGCGTTTGTTGCAGATATGCTCACACCCACGCGCATGCGACCCACTTTACAACGAGGTACCAGCCAAGCTCATGGCGATTGACCGCCTCATGCAGGAATTGATCGAGCAACAGGGAAAGAAGGTCGTAGTGTGGTCGTATTTTAGAGTCAGTTTGGATGCCATAGCGGAACGGTATGCCCACTATGGTCTTACCCGAATCGACGGCTCGATAACTTCTATTGCATCGCGGATCTCGGCTATCGATCGTTTTCAAAACGATCCAAGCGTGCGAATCTTTCTCGGTAATGCTGCTGCGGCAGGGGCAGGCATTACCTTGACGGCCGCCCACCATGCGATTTACGAATCGTTTTCAAACCAGGCTGCGCACTACATGCAGAGTGGCGACCGGATTCACCGGCGGGGGCAAACGGAGCAAGTGGTCTCCCATGTGTTGATTACAGAAAATACTATTGAACAAAGCGAATACGCTCGACTAGTGGCGAAAGAGCAGGCGGGCCGTACTTTACTCGGAGATGAACCCGAAGACGGGATTAGCCGCGACCGCTTCTTGGCGGACTTGGAACATGGCGCGTGACAGAAGCGGCGTGCAGGCTGGTTACTGCGAAGCTGAGTGAGCGGATGCCCTGTTGCACATCGATTGCTGTTTGGCCTGATCCGGTAAAGGATGTGACCGGGGAAAAACGGCATCGGCGATTGCAAGGAGATCGCCGATATACACCGTACCAATCCGTGTGCTCATACTTGTTTCCACGCTCGTGATTAACTCATCGACCGAATATCGTCCGAATCGTCTGATGAGGCCGCGAAGATAGCGATTCATATGCAGCCGCGGTTCTGCACTTTCAGCCGCCTTCGCTGGCGAGAGGAGGAGTTCACGGACGCGGGCAACCTTTTGCTGAATTTCCCTCGTGAGCCGCGGATTGCTTTTGGCAAGTTCGTCCAGCCGACTATGGAATGCGCGCCAACCATCGGGGCCGTTGGCAAAATAGCCATTAACCCACTTGCTCACGCTCGTTTCAGATGCCCGTGCGGTAACCACGATGTCCCCGCGGGGAATGCCGTCGATAAACTGCACGATAGCCTGTGCGCGCTTCGCCGCGCGTACGTTCTTGGGCTGGGTAGCGAGTATCCGAAGGCGGCGCGTGGCTTCTGGCCAAGGGTCTGGCGGTCTTTTCGAGAGTGTCCACACGGATTGCAGGGCAGGATCGGGCGTAGGCCCGTGCGGAATGTTCCCACTGTTCCTGGTGGCTGTACGGCGCGCCGCAGCAGGATGGGGAAACCGTGGCGTTAAAGTCGGCAACTCTTCCCCAGTCACCATACTGTCGCTAACTACCTGCGGTGTGAGACGGCCAACCTGATTAGAACGGGCGGTGCGGGCTGGTCTAAAATGGGAGTTGAGGATCGTCTCCGCAACCGCTCTAGCAAGTAACGGCGGAACCGCATTGCCGACTTGCCGATATTGCGCCTCAAGGCTGCCCAGGAAAACGTACTCGTCAGGGAAGCTTTGAATACGCGCGACTTCGCGTACGCTCAGGCAACGGTCGTGATCGGGATGTGTGAATGCGCCGGCGGTAATGTTTAATGATGCATTCGTGACGGTATAGGCTGGCCAATCCCAAGCGAGTCGGCCATACGATCCCTTCTGGTCAGATGATCGCGTGGTAAAATAGCGGGCTGGAAGTAATTCAATAGGTATGTCGCGCCAGTCGTGCGCCTTGCTGACCGTTGCAATCCTCCTGCGGTTAATTTCGGTGATGGCTCTACACCAGTGATTTGGGACAACGGCTTGGGAGCGTGCGGGATCTTCACCCGGCTCTATTTCGGTGGGCGCTATTGCTGCGAGATCGCCGATGGCCTCCGAGACCGTTTCATAACTATGCTTCTCAGCGTTGGTAGCCCGAAGGTAGGACGGCGAGGGGAAACGAATCGGGGTGCCTGTCCTCGTGCCGATCAGAAAGAGCCGATATCGAAATTGGGGAACACCATAGTCCGCGGCAAGCAAGACGTCACCGGCGACTTCGTACCCTTTGATGCTACTTAATAGTCTTAATATTTCTGCCAGTAGCTCTCGGTTATTGCTGTGCGTGAGTCCGGGCACATTCTCCATAACGAACCATTTCGGGCGAAGCTCTTCTACGAGCCGGACAAAAGCCAGGAGCATCTGGTTGCGTTTGTCATCGGGGTTTCTCAGGCCAGCGGGGCTGACGCCCTGACAACTGGGTCCGCCAATGAGCACATCGACATGCTTGCGGGGACGGATCACGGAGAGAATCCGAGCGGCATCGACTTTGCCTATGTCGTCGCAACATGCGCGCGGGCATTGGTCGGCGGGTTGGTCTGCGAAATGATTGGCGCGGTAGGTCCGCATTGCGTGCTGATCGTGATCAACAGCGAAAACAATATCATAGTGTTCACCTAGCTCTCCCCGTGCAGCTAAGAAACCCGTTGAAAGACCGCCTGCTCCGCAAAATACGTCAACCACTGTGAGTAGCTTGTGGTTGGTCCGCTTATTGAAGGATTTCCGCATTGAGAGCGTTCCAGTGTTATGCAATCCGGTTGGTATTGGCCCACACTCCGGTCGGGCGCCGCCAAGAAATCCACACATCGTCGGGGCTGCCTTTAGAAGGGCACAGATCTGATAAGCAACAGGTGGAACATTTGGGATAATATGTCCGACATGTCTGTTGCCCGAGGGTTACAAAATTGACATGCAAACGGTAACGTAGATCTCCAGGGATATGTTTTTCGAGATCCGCCATCTGTGAGTCGGTTGGCTTGGGAACACCTGGCGCAAGGCCCAATCGTCTCGATACGCGCCAAACGTGGGTATCAACGGGAAAGACATCCCTACCAAGGGAGTACATCATTACACACTTGGCGCTTTTCGGGCCGACGCCGGGCAATGATGTTAGATAACTAAAAGCGTCGGCGTCGGAAACGTCCTTCAAGAACTGGAGCGACAAGTAGCCGCGGTCATCAATTATCTTATTAAATGCGGACCTTAACTGCTGCGCCTTTTTCCGCGCGAGACCTCCTGGTCGGATCAGTTCGATGACTGCATCCTCGCGCGCGGTGGCCAGCTTGTCCCAAGGCGTGTACGCGGATCGTAGTTCGTCGTAAACCCGCCGATAAAGGTAGGATTCAGTTTGTGCGGAAAGAATAATAAATACGACTTCATCGAGCGGATCAACTTGATTTCCGTGTGGATTACTCCCGTCCATTTTCAACCTGCGATCCACTTCGCGCAGATAGACATCTAGCGATCTCGTTTGGCCATGTGAGGCGCGGCTGGCTATGCGTCTGCGAATTGTCGGTCTCCAACTGGGGTTCCGAGCACCGGAACTCTTTCGGGGTCTCGGCCGACGGCGTTCTAATGACATTCAAAACCCCCTTCGTACCTGTTCGAACACATCACCGGATGATGTTCGGTTGGCTCGCCGGGTGCAGCCACGAGATAGTCCGAACGCCGTTCGATGCCGCCGCGCGGTGAACCTTCCGTGAACTCCCGCGAGGAAATCACACATTCCTATGGTCAACTGATTTATATACCATCTAAACTGGGCCGGTGTCAACCGCGGCACAATATATTGGGTGCTTTGCGCGACAGAACTCAAGATATTGTAGGCGCGCTCCGAATTCTACCTCTGTGCAGTTCCGTAATCCGGCCTGCCAAACCGAGCATTCCCACCACCCAGCCGCTCGCTGCGCATCGTGCAGAAGCTTTTTGCAGCAGTACGGCCCGACACCGCTTCGGGAAAGCCGACGGACGACCTGTTTAGCATACAGCCCATCGAAGTCCTTTGTCGAACAAGGTTCTATCCTGTGTCTCGTGGTATCGCCAAGGTCGCCGTGAATCGAACGAGTGCGCAAGGTCATGAGGCTGTCTGTCTGGGCTCTAGTGGGGCTAATAGAGAGGCCAATTGAGGTATCAATTCTTTACTCGAAACTGCGATATATCGGCAATCTAATGTACCGGGCATTATGAGTTGCAGCTCTAATTGTTGCCGATCGATTTGGACGGATGACCCATTTGCAAGCGATGCTCCTGCTTGAAAGGCAATGATCATTCCCGGTATGACTGTGTAAAATAAGCGTTCCTGAAAGTTCAGAACTCCATCGATATCTCCGTCCGCGAGGCTGGCCAATGAGGCGCCTAGACTTCCCGCCACATTCGGCGGAGCGACGGATTGCAACCGGCCACTCTCTGCCGCCATCAGGAATAGTTGGCAAGGTAGGCAGTGATCGCTGAGAAAGGCTACGAGCTTTGCTGCATTGAGACTCGTGCAATCAGTCGTGTGGATTGCGACGGGAAGATTCGGGGCATAGAGGTTCGTAAATTTCATCCGAAAGGAACCACCATCGTGAGTGGCGTAGTAAAGTCTTGCTGGCAAATGGGTCGGGCATGCCACAAACGATGCTGCGATTTGCCGAGTAACCGGATGGTAGATAGCGATTGTAGACGACCAGGATCGCCCTGCACGGTACTCACCAATATTGTCAATAAGGTCCACTAGCATGCAGATCTGGCGTTCATGGGCAAGCGAGACGGTCTCGTCCACATTGCAGTGTCCCAAGATCCGGACGCGTCCGAGGCCGAACTTTTTGGCGCATACGCGTCGAAAGGATTTGTTCGGCATAAAGAACCAGCTCCGTGATTGGCTTTACTGAGCCATTCGGCGTTGTCATCGGTTGTTCTGAGAATACCTCTACTCCGAGATCTCGTCTCAACCGCCATAGGGCTTCGTGAAGGGAGATCAGTTCGTCAATGATGAAATCAGGCGAGGTGAGTTCGGGCGGGATCGGCAGGGGCATGGACTCCAAAAAATGAGCACACTTATGTGTGCTCATTCGCGCAACCGCGTCGTTCGATTCATCGCTTCGGCGGTGCGGAATAGACTTCCGCGATGATGTCAGCTCGGCGTTTGGCAGCCAAGTGGGTAAGGCCAAGTGTTTCCGTCCCGAACCGGAGCATTTCAACTCGCAGCTCGTTGACCTTGGCTTGGTCATCGGCGGAGGTCCCACGAATCGGCTTAGGCTTCGTACGGGTCATCTTTCGTCCGTGAACGGGCTTCATAAGATCCTCCTGATGAGAGAGCCGTTGGCTCGCTGGGGATTTCCCTGCCATTGTTGCACCATTCCTGCCGAGAGGGCATTTGTGTTTTAAAAGATCGTATTCTAGCACACACTGGCGAGGCTATCCCTGTAAACTGAAGAAACTACACCTTTATTTTTGCAGATCTCCGACAATATGGGAAGAGGCGCAGCCGAACCGATAGTACTGCCGGGAGTTTTTAGTGATCCATCCAGCGCGGCCGCACGGGTTTTTTGTTTTGCGATCCATGCGGGTAGGGACCATTGCTGCTAGCGGGCTGATTTTGCATGGTTTATGTTCGGGCGATTCGCCAGTTATCCGGCTGGCGAACCCCTACTTCCTCCCAGCATCGCGTACAGTTTGGGTCTTGCTCTTGATGGATTGGCCCGCCCTGACCGCAGGCGGATTGAAACTACTTTTCGGGGCAGGTTGTTGGGCTGTTCGGAGGCTTGGTGGTTCCCACAGTATTGAATAGTCCCAAAGCTCCGCTCCGGCCTTCTCAAGATAGGCCATCCAAAATTTCCTCAAACTTTCCCATTCCTCGACCCGGCGCCCAGGCGTGGTAGTCCCAGCGGCATACACTGCGATCCCGGCCAGATCTGCAACCAGGCCGTGCTGGGCGGCGGTCTTGAGCGCCGATTGCACCGGAATGACGCGCGGCGTCTCCAGGTCCAAGATGGGCGTAACGTGGCGCATGTCGGAATAAAGGATGAGGACGTTCCGGCTTCCGGGCGGTCCGCTCCGGAAAAGTTCTTGGGCGAGAAGCAGGGCGCCGAAAATGTCGGTGCCCCGCGCGTCGGGTTTGAGCCGCACGGTCCGCGCCTGCCATGCTTGGAGAAGTTCGCGCCGCGCGACTGCAAGCCTCTCCCCGAAAAATCCTGGATCTCTGGATACCTCAGCGCTCAGGAGGATGCGTGGTGATGTGAAGCTGTTCTCGGTAATGCCGATGATGGATATTCGGGTCCCGGCGGCCACTGCGGCAAGGAGTTTCCCAACCCCCTCGATGTTCCGGCTGAGGCCGGTCCTTCCGCCATCCGTTTTCACGGCCTCGGATGCGGAGAGATCGACGGCGACCACCAGGTTCATGGGGCTTTGGGCGGGCGCATGGCGACCCATGAGCAGGCCGAGGCATAATAATGACAACCCGATTTTGGTTATTGCCTTCCGCGCCGTCTGCGTGAGCATCGACCGGTAGAAATCGCGCCAGAACCGCGCAACGAATTCGGCGGGCGCGTTCGTAAGCGCCGTGATCTCCGCGGCCGCGGCTCCGAGTTGCATCCGTATATCGCCGAGTTCGAGGAGCAGCGCGTCGGCGTCTTCCCCGGAGACCGCGCTCATGGCGCGCGCCCGGTGGATGGCGATGCCGGCCCCAATATCCATGGCAAGCGCGAAGAGGATCATCATGGCGCGCAGCAGGTCGCGCGTCGATTCGTAAAATGTTTCCTGCGGTTTGGTTTGAGCGGGGGCGCTGCCATCCACCACGACCGCCGCATCCTGCTGCTGGGTTTCACGCGCGAGTAATTCCCCCCGGATTTCCGCGAGCAGGGCACCGCCCACGACGGCCGAGAGGAACACTCCCGTAACCATGGCCTTGTACAGCTGCCGCCCCTCGCTGTGCCAAGCATCGAGGAATTCCTCCACTATAAAGGGGGTGACGAGCGCGATGCCCAGGCAATACAGATAGCCGGTCCACCCCAGCCGGTAGGGGGCAAAGCCGATAATGGAAAAAAAGAAAGCCGCGAGCGCCAGGGCACCCCCGATTCCCCAGTAGTAGGCAGCCGTACGCCGCAGCCGCCCGACGAATCCGGGAGGAGCGGCATGGTGCAGGCGTTCTTTGAGGAGAGTTTCTCGTTCGGCAAGGTGGCTGCCATGGGCGCGGAGTTCCATGATGCGCGGTTCGTTCGCGAGCGCAATGCGGTCGCGCTCACAGTCGCAATAGGCTTCGGCGCGCAGGGCGACGTGCTCAGCGCCTTCCATGCCGAGATGGCTGCCGGAATCGTAGGCTTCTTCTTGATACTTCATCGTTGTTCTCCAGGTGCGCAGTTAAGCGCGGTTATAAAACGGCCAAAGGTTCCCCGCGCGGACCGTCCGCGCGGACATATATAGAGGAGGGAGTTATATGCTTACCCTCCTAACTTTTCTTTCGACAGTGACAATCGTGTCGTTGTGGCAAGCCCCATGACAGAGCATCAAAATTCGCTGCAACTCGAAGCCCCGCGTTTTGCCGATGCCAGTGGAATCCCATCCGAAGCAGATTGCCTTGCCCCCGAGTACCACCACCCGGGCGATCTCATCTTTGCACCGAGCCCAATACTCCGCTCGTCCTGCCGTGCCCTGATGAATGGGCTTGTACTTGCGAAGCGCCTGTTCTGTCGAATACGGTGGATCGAAGAGGACACCATCCAGAGCGTCAGTTTCGAAATCTTTAAGAAAGTGCAGTCCGTCACGATGCGAATCGGCTTCACGTCGCTGGTCAGCGTCATTGCGAATCTGTGCCGGGCTGTACTCACCACAGAATGGGTCAGCCCACACGCCGCTCATCTCCCGAGACAGCAAAGCCGAAACGGCCCGCATCTTGAAAGTGAACCTGCTCGGCATTTCCCACACTCGCTCAACTGTCATTTCGATCCAGGGAGCTACGCACGTCCTTCATAAAAGAGGAGCCTGTCCCATAAGGGCAGGCTCAAAAAAGAGCTAATTGCTTTCGAGGACCTTGCGGACCTCTTCAAGCTTCGTGAGTTGGCGGCGCGCCTGTTTCAGTGCGTCTTCCTTCGCTGCCACGTCCTCCCGAATTTTGTCGATTTGGTCTAGCACGACTTCGACCGGGGTCTTCTTTTTCCACGGCTTCCGTTGTGCGCTGTCTTGCGTTGGCTGAGCCGCAGCCGGCTCCGCTTTCTTTGCTGCCATCTGGACCTCCTTTTTGGTCAGACTTCGATATTTCCTGGTTGCGCACCCACGCTTCCAGCTTGCGGATCGCTTCCCGCTTCATCGGAAGTTCCACGTGGGTGTAAATGGAGTTCACGTCTTCGCCGCTCGAATGGCCCATCAGGGCCTTCCTCACCTCCTGCATCACCCCCGCTTCCATGAGGCGCGTATTGAAGGAGTGCCGTAGGTCATGAAAACGGCAGTACCGGATCCCGGCGTGGCGGATTGCCGTCTTCCAGGCGGTTTTTATCTGGACAATCGGGTTGCCTTCGTAGGTGAAGACGAGCCCTTCCTCCCGGCGCTCTGCGAGGAGAAGCGATGCAAGGCGTTCGGTAAATGGGATTTCGCGCCCCTCGCCGCCGGCGGTTTTGGAGCGGGTGACGAAGAGCAACTTCCGCGCCCAGTCGATGTGTTCCCACCGCTGGTGGAGAAGTTCGCCGCGGCGCATGCCCGTATCGATGGCCGCGATAATAATCGAGCGGAGGTGCGTGGCGGCACCCTTTAGCAGGAGCGCTTCGTCAGGAAGCGCGAGCACCGCGCGGGGTTTCCTCCGCTCCGGGACCATCCGCATCCGGGCGAGTGGGTTCCCGAGCAGGAAGCCTTCATCGGCCGCCCAGAAGAGGATGTGCCGCAGGGCTTCCAGATCCCGGTTGATGGTCGTGTCCGTCACCTTTTTTTCGGCGTGCCGCCGTTTGCGGTAGTCGGCAGTGAGGCCTTTGTGAATGCGCCCGATGGGTATCTCGCTCCAATAGGGCAGCAAGAGCTTGAGGCGGTCGGTATGCCACGGCTTCGCATCGCCCTCCGCCAAGAACCGGGCGGCGAGCTCTCCGAAGGTCATGTGGGGAGCGGGTTCGGCGACATGATGGCGCTTCAGATTGAGTTCTTCCTTGAAGCGCTGTTCTATGGTTTCGGCTCTTCGGCGGTTGCCGGTGCCGGTCGATTGCGAATGGCGGACGCCGTCCATGGAGATGTAGCTCCAAAAGACGCCGCCCCGCTTGTACAGGCTCACGCGGGTATTCCTCCTTTCTGCTGCTGCCGAAGCAGCCAGCGAATGATCTGATTGCGATAGAAAATGAGCTTTCCGTTCTGGGTCAGGCGGTGGTGTGGCAGGCCGGCGGGCAGGTACCGCTGGCGCACCGTCCAGGCCGAGCAGCCGATCAGGTGCGCCGCTTCCCGAATCGAAAGCGGCGGTCCCAATGGCTCCGTAAGCGGTGCCGCTTTCGTGTCCTCCGGCTGCGGGCAGCGCTCCGGGTAGCTCTGCCCGAGGTCCGGTGTCCCGGAGGCCAATGGATTCTTCACGAAACGCATGTCGGGCAAACCCGACTTCCGTAGGATTCCCGAGGTCCGGCTCGCCATCAGTCCCTCCTCCGGTCTTCACCCTCCCGCTTGCGCTTGAGCATCCGGTAAATGGCTTTGCGGAACCAGGCTGGGATCTGGCTCCACATCCACCAGAGGATTGCCAAGGGAACCATCAGCAGGGCAAGCGAAACGAGGGCGGCAGGATTATCCAGAAGCTCGCGGATCACGGCGAGCGCGAGCAGGATCGAAATCACGCTGAGCAGGAATCCCGGCACACACGAAAGAATGAATTCCAGGATCGGGGCCCACCAGGGAACCTTGGGCTGCGGCGTCGAGAGGTCCCGGCTCCCGCACTGCGAACAGGCCTCCGCCTTCCGCGGATTGGAATGCTTGCGCGGGCAAAGTTTGACGTTATAGCTCCGTGCGCAAAAATTGCAGAAGAGCGGTGTCCCGGACGTGATGCGGTTGCAGTTGTAGCAGTATTTCATGGGGCCTCGATAAGCGGCAGGCGCGCGTCATGCTTCGGGCGCTGCCAGATGGGGGACCAAAAGCCATGCCGACGGATGGCATTGAAGGTTGTAAACCAGAAAATTTTTTCCGTGACCGCTGCGGTTGCGCCCCGCAGGGAATTTATCCGGCGCTCCGAGTCGGCGACTGCGAGCACCCGGAATTGGGATTGCCCGAACCGTTCCGCGAATGCGCCCGACACGGCGTGCCGCAGGTAGCCCTGCACCTTCGCCGTCCAGACGGCCCGGCTCTCATGCCCGAGGTCAACCTCCACGAATGCCGTTATAATTTTCGCGGGAGCCGCTACCTCGAAATACCCATCGGGAATGAGCGAGAGTCCCGTCTCAAGCGGTTCGTAGAAGGAAAGCCAGCGGACGAATTTGGGGCCTACCAGGGGAATGGGGGCATACTTCACGGTGTAATACAGTTCATTGATCCGTAATTGGTGGATCACGAAGAAATCCGCGACGAGCGTTTCACCCTGCCTGCGGCGCGGGCCGCGCATCGGAACTCCCACGAGTTTTGCGCCTTCCGCCGACAAACTGTAGAGCGCCTTCCGCGCGCCGCCCACGGTTCCAAGGAACATTCGCCGGAGCAGTCCGGCGCGGCTCAAGGCCAGCAGACGGCAATTCGCCCGCGTGGTCGATCCGAAACCGGCGACGTGTTTTGCCTGCTCGCGGTCAATCACGCGCATCACGGATAATTCCCGAAGGAGATGACGGTCGCGGTCCTGGATTACAATTCCCTGCCGGTCATTCCCAGTCATTGAGCGCCTCCGCTGGGCTGCGGTTTATGCCGGCCTGCCGCGTTCGAATTTCAGTTTCGATCTCTGGGCGGCTGCGCGCCCATCGTGCGCGCGACCGGGCGTAGAGGTCGGCGGGATCGGCCTTTGGCATCGTGACGGTCGGCACCACGGCTTCAACCCAATCCCCATAACCGCTCTTCACCACGATGTGCCGCCGGGGAAGATTCTTGAGACGTTCCGCGAGCGACTTTCCGCCGTCCAACGCATTCGCGATTTGCTGGGCGTCGCCGCTCGAAAGCTGGAAAAAGATGTGGGTGCCGACGGCCATAATCGCGGCGCGCATGTCGGCGGGGTACTGGTCCAGGTATTGATTTGCGGAAAGCACGGACCCCGAGAATTTTCTGGCCTCACTCAAAACCGTTTCGAGCCCGCCGCCGTAGGCCACGAGATTCTGCACTTCGTCGCCGTAGATCGAGAACAGTTCCCGGCCGCGGCGGGCAAAGAGCGCATTCTTCACGGCGGTGAAGAAGAGCGATCCGAGGGTTGGGGATTGTTCGCCCAGGCGACCTTTGTTCAGATTGAGGACGATCCATCGTCCGGCGTCCATGGCCTCAAGGAGCGAGAACGTCGAATGCTGCTGTCCCACGATATGGCGGAAGTGCGGGTCGGCGGTGAAGGCCGACGTCTTGTTCAAGATCGGCTCCCGCATCGTGCCCTGCATCGCCTCGCTCAACGGGTCGTAGCGGAGTTCGAAGTATTGGCGGACTTCGTCATTCGTAACGGTTTTCATGCACGCCGCGCGGAATGCCGTATGCGTGAGGAGCGGACCGAGTTCGAGGAGCGTGAGGCCGGCGTCCGCGAGGGCATGGAGCGAGTTGCGGAGCAGTTCGTCCGTGCGCGCGCCGAAGGTGTCGAGGTGCCACCGCTCACGGAGCACCTGGGCGAACTCGGCAATTTGCACGAAGCGGTTGATATCGGTCTGCCGTTCGAGCGGATTCATGCCGATGGAGTACGCAGGGTCGGCGGGATCGATGACGATGAGCTGGTCGCTCAAATCCCTGTGGCGGGCAGCTTCCTCTTCCGCAATGCAGGCCACGATGAAGTCGGTTGTGTCGCCGTGGAGATCGAAGTACAGAAATCCGCGGGATGACTTTATATCTTGCTGGGCAAAGTGCCGCAGCAGGTGGGACTTCCCGCTGCCTGTCTTTCCAAGCAACGCGAGGCTTTCGGGACGTTTGCCGTGCGCAATCGTGAGCCGCCCACCGGTACCGTCCTCCGTGACACGCGCGCCAAGATCAAGCCCGCGGGAAACGGCCTCAACGAGGCGGCGCGCCGCTCTCCGGTTCCAGAGACGAACGATCCATTTCTCTATGAGGTGTTTCATGAGAAAACAATATGTGGTGGGGTGAGCGAAACGGTAACAAAACGGCCATGCGCGGGCGTTTACGAACAGCCGAGGCTGCTTGCAAGTTGTTGAAATCTTGGCAACACTCGGGCTATGTGAAGTTTGTGATGAGAACTTCGTGATACCGCTTGCCAGCTTCATGCTGGGCCGTGTACGAAAGCTCGATTTCGCGGATAGTGAAATGGCTGAAAAGCTTGCGGACTTCGGGCACGTCGTTCAGCGAAAGTACAAACTTGCCGCGGAGTTCTCGGAGGCGCTCTTCCAGCTTTGTGAAATCCTCTTCACTGAAATTCACGCGGTACAGGTTCCGGCCCCAATAGGGGGGATCGAAATAAAAGAGGCTGGCGGGACGGTCGAAGCGGGCGATGATCTTCTCGTACGGCAGGTTTTCAATCTGCACGCGCGCGAGCCGCATATGCGCATTCTCGATGATCTCCTCCAGGCTTCCCGGATTGAAACTGCGGGGAGCTTCCACGGAATAGGCGTACCGGGGATACCGGACGAGTCCCGCATAGGCGTTCTTCAGGAGATAGAAGAACCGGGCGGCGCGTTGGATGTCGGTGAGCGTTGCTGGCGTCTGCGCTTCGAAGAGCGTAAACCACTCCCGGCTCACGAGAATGAACCGCAGGTACCGGAGCAACTCCTCGTAGTGCAGTTGGCACACGCGGAAGAAATTCACGATGTCCTTATCGAGATCGTTCAGCACTTCCGCCTTCGACGGTTCTTTATGGAAAAGAACTTGCGCCCCGCCTGCGAACGGCTCCACGTACGTCGTGTGTTCCGGAAAGATTTCAATGATTTTGTTGGCGATCCGATTTTTTCCGCCGATGTATGAGAGTGGTCCGCGCATGGGAGCTGTAAGGGTTGAACGGAGCGGGGAAAAGAAACGGCTCCGGGGTTTCGGCGCTCCAGCGCACGACTATTGCTGAAGCGTGCTATCAACATTATCAGCGCCGGGGATGGAAGAAAGGTGCGGAAGTGTGCATGTGACGCAAGCAAACGCGCACATCGTCGCCTAGCAAGCGCCGATGTGCAACAGTTTGCGGCATGGATGACATATCGAGCACCGGCTCCGAAAGCTGAATATCGCCCGAGCCATCACATCCATTCGATTGTGCCGTTGAACATGGCTAAAGCATTATTGTATAATCCTTTATATGGGTTGAGAGATGGCTAACTTTATTCAAATGAAGACCGGTGGCTTTGCCGATATCCCCAATAATGACCTCCTGAAACGGCATAGGCTCATCGCGTCAGATCTTGCACGTAAATGGTCTCGCACCGAGAACGTCCTCGGCATTGTGGGCCTTGGCGGGCTTGCCACGGGTACAGTCGACGAATTCTCAGATATTGACCTAGCGCTCTTTGTGCAGTCCATTCGCAAGAATCGAATCCGTACCGGCGAATCTTCGTACGACGGTTTCGATGTTGAGGTACTGGTCTTTGAGTACGAGCACGAATTCGGCAGCACTTGGAGCGACGTCCAACAGGAAGCCTTCTCCAAACACATCTTACTGTTTGATCGACATGGACGAATCGCAGGCTTGATCGCCGCAAAGACAAAGTACAACAAGTCTCGGGCTAGGCGTAGAATAATCGACATCATATTTCAATTGGCATGGCTCGGAATAGCTGACGCACGGTATCAAGGCAAACTTCGCCGGGGATATCATTGGAGTTTGCCGCCAGATTTAATGTTGCGCCGCGGCGATGCAGTCGCCGCTGCGGCAAATCTCAACTACTGCTTGGATCTCATAGTACAATTGCTGTTCGCGGTGAACTGCAGCCCAGTTCCGGATGTCAAGTGGCGTTTTCATCGAGTGACTAACTTGCCGTGGTTACCAAAACAGTTTCAGGCAACCTATCCCGCCTTTATCATCAATGCAAGTCTAGATTCCAATGAGTTGCGGCGTCGAATCGATATCATTACCGA
>Ga0302324_100001463_pt1 | contig 57486 bp, 56 predicted proteins | sample Palsa_T0_1_FD_201949 | JGI IMG/M metagenome (GOLD analysis project Ga0302324, IMG submission 201949) | Peat permafrost microbial communities from Stordalen Mire near Abisko, Sweden - Palsa_T0_1 | ecosystem: Environmental > Terrestrial > Soil > Palsa > Peat permafrost | place: Sweden: Abisko...
GACGGCCCTCGTACCATGTCGTCGCGAGAAGCGTCAAGAACGCGCCGATCGCAAGTGGAATCCAGCCGCCGTTGGGAATCTTTGCAAGACCGGCGACGATAAAGCCGCCGTCCATGCACAGAAAGACGACCAGGAGCAATGCCGACGCGATGGGGTTCCACTTCAGAACACCGCGAATCACGGCGACGTAGAGAATCGTCGTCGCACCCATCGTGAGCGAAACCGCCAGACCGTACGCCGATGCAAGCGCAGCCGAGCTTTTGAAGATGACCACGAGCGCGACGCAGCCGATCCCGAGCAAAATGTTAATCGCAGGGACATACACTTGCCCGGGGTACCGCCGCGACGTATGCATCACGCGCATGCGCGGGACGATGTTGAGCGCAATACCCTGCTCGACGAGCGTGAACGCACCCGAGATCAGCGCTTGCGATGCGATCACGGTTGCTGCCGTCGCGAGTACGATCATCGGGATGAGCGTCCAGCTCGGAGTAAGTGCGTAAAAAATATTGTCTACCGCTTTCGGATTTGCAAGCAGGGCAGCACCCTGTCCGAAGTAGTTGAGCAATAGCGCGGGAAAAACGATCGTGTACCAGGTCACGACGATGGGCTTACGCCAGAAGTGCGACATATCGGCGTAAAGCGCCTCGACGCCGGTGACACACAGCACGGTCGCACCCAGCACGAGCAATCCGAAGATTCCGTGATGGGTCATGAAGTCGACCGCGCGCAGCGGATCAAATGCGGCGAGGATCTGCGGATGCGCGACGATTGCCGCCCCGCCCGCGATCGCAATTGCGCCAAACCAAAGCACCATGACGGGACCGAAGAGAAAGCCGACTTTCTCCGTACCGCGCCATTGAATGAAGAATAGCCCGACCAGGATCACGATCGTAATCGGAACCTCCCACGTCGTGGCCGCCGGCGATAACGTGCTCAGACCTTCGACCGCCGACAGAACGGAGATCGCCGGCGTAATGATACCGTCGCCGAACAGCGTCGCACCACCGACGATCGCAACGACGGTGAGCAGCGTCAATGGCGGAGCGACGCCTTTAACGGTGGCCGGCATAAGGCGTGCAAGCAGTGCAAAAATGCCGCCCTCGCCGTGGTGATCGACCTGCATCACGAACGTCATGTACTTGACGCACACGACCAGGATCAAGGTCCAAACGAGCACGGAGACGATCCCGAGCACGCCCTTGGGTGTCACCGCGACATGCGCGGTCGTAAAACACGTACCCAGCGTATAGAGTGGGCTCGTCCCGATGTCGCCGAAGACGACGCCCAGCGCGGCGAGTCCGACGGTTCCGGAAACCCGCTTAACGCCGCTCGCTTCCAAACTCACAAATTAAACAAGGGCGATTCGGGGCGTCGCGCCGCGCGGCTGCGCATTTTTCCGATGCATCACCCGAAGATGGAGAATTCGCCAGGGCCGCCGCCGCGTGTCGGCCTGCGCCTCGATGAGCATCCCCGGGCGAACGAGTCGAAGACCCGTGCCCCCCACGACGCAATCTTCGACGCCCCGGCCGGCCGTCTCCGTCGGACCGCGCGCCACGCGCAAATGCCCGCGATCCGCATCGACGGAAAGAACCCGGCCTGCGAACCACATGTCGTAACCCCGTTCGCTTGCAAGGCACGGGCGCCCGAGCAGCGTCGCAACGCAGGCGGCGGTTACAAGGAACGCTCGCAACCGTGTTTCCATCACGCTAGGGGCCCGAACCGATGATGTCTCGACCAAGTACGATCGTCACGTCCGGCTGCTGCGAGGGCATCGATATAATTGTCGCTTTCGTCCCGAGTTCTTTTTGCACGCGATGCGACACCGCAAACGCCGCCGAATCGCTTTCGATTCGCGTGGTTACAAAATCGCGCGTCGGCGCGTTGCGGATCTCCGAGATAATGAAGCCTTTGCGACGGAGGTCGCTCGCGACGCGCGCTGCGAGGCCGGCAACGGTCGTGCCGTTCTCGATACGAATGCGGATATCACTTGGTGCCGCCGCGATCGCACCGTCCGGCGGTTCTTGGAGCAGCTCGGCGACCAGCCGCTGCTTTGCGGGCTCGTCGGCAACGATCGAGTCGCCATAGTCCGGCAACATGATGCTTTCCGTGTACGGTACTTGCCCGGTGCGAATATCGCGCGGCATGAGGTGTGAGAAAGCCACAACGGACGAAAACTCTTCCTGTGCCGTAAAATCCGTTTCGATATCTTTGCGCACGACGTTGAGGAGCGCTTGCGCATGGGTGAGCGTGTTGAGCTCGTTGTGTGTGATCCGGTCGACGATCGCGCGCACGATCTGCTGCTGGCGCATGATGCGACACGGATCGCTGCACCAGTCGTGGCGGAAGCGTGCGTATCCGACGGCCCGCTCGCCGTTGAGATGCTGCAAGCCCGGCTTGAGGTGGATGTGCAAATGCCCCCAGCTATCGTCGTAGTCGATCGGCCCGTTGGCACCCACGCCTTTGAGCGCATTGGAATTCTTCACGACGACGTCAATGCCGCCGACGGCGTCGACGACGTCCTTGGACGTGTCGATCCGCATCACGATGTACCGGTCGAACGGCGCAATGCCGAGCCAGTCGGCGACGACTGCTTTCGACTCCTTGATGCCACCGTCCGACTGCGCTTGGTTGATCTTTGCCCGTTGACCGTTGGGCAACGTTGCGACCATATCGCGCGGAACGGACAACTCGTTCACGCGATGATTCTTAAAGTCGAGGTTGAGCGCCATGATGATGTCACTGCGCGACGTCTTCGACGTCTCCTGATCGAGTTTGTCGTAGTCATAATCGAGCCCGACCACAAGGACGCTCAGATGGTCTTTGCCAAATAGGCGCGCCGGTTCCGGCACGAATATCTGTGCGACGGCGGTAACGACGCGCGTTACCGGCGGCGACTGCCGAAAAGTCGTCGCGCCAATGACCACGCACGCCGCAAACAGGACGATGTACGCGGCAATTTTCTTGGGAGACGAGAACACCGCCGGAAGCTGAGGCATTCCCGCGTGGTTCGCTGACCGGGCGCCGCGGGCCCTTGGTTCTCTGAGCGGACAAACGAACATGACCGGCGCGCTGGGCGACCGGTCATGTGGAGCAGGGCTTACGTTCTCGCGCTTGCGCGCGATATCGCTGTTACGGGCTGGAGTAGGGGACCGGGGCTTGACGGCGACCGGTGACCATTGCGTTTTGCGTCGTCTTGAGCTGAACGCTGGCGCCTTGCGGCACATTGATGTTCGTCCCCAGGCTGCCGGCGTAAATCGCGCCGCCCACGGCACCGAGCGCGCCACCGACATCGCTGCCGATATGCTTACCGATGTAGTTACCGATGACTTGTCCGACCAAACCGCCGACGATCGCGCGGCCGGCCGTGTTGCCGTTCTTGGTGGAATCGATCTTCATCGTCTGGCCGGCGATCGATGCGACGGTGCCGTCGGCGAGTTCCAGACGGTCGAACGCGAACGAGAGCCGCCCGGCCTTTTGACCGCTGGCATGCGTCACACTGTCGACGTGCCCGTAAATGCGCCCGCCGCCAAAGCGCGGATCGTCGCTGGGGAATGGCGGTTGGAGATCGAGAATGACCGGATCGCCGACGTTGGCGGATTTGCTATTGAGGGTCTCCTCAAGCGTTCCGGTGAGCACGGTCTGCGACGATAGCACCGTCGTACCGATGGGTGCGGGCTGCTGATATTGTTGCTGTTGCGGCGGCGCCTGATATTGCTGCGCGAGCACCGCTTGCGGCAGGGCCGAGATGGCGAGCGCGGCAAGCGCAAGGACAAATTTTCTCATCGGTAGCTCCTCGATTCGTCGTGACGGATGAACGCGTCGATGCGTCCGCTTCACTAAATATACGTATTCCGCGGAGCAGTCGTTGCGAAACTCGGAAAGAAATGCGTGAGAAAACGCCGCTACGTGCCGGGTTTTTCTCAGCCGGATCTCAGTCGCAAATGCGCGATGTGCCGGCGTGTGCGACGCGCTTGCTTGCGCGCAGCATCACTTTGTGATACAAAGTCAGCATATGGAAGTCTCACGGGCACTCGCCGATCTCGAGGAAGTGCGCAGCCGGCTCGTTGCCGTCCAGCGCTTCCGCGGCTGGTCCGGTGTCGCGGCCATTATTAGCGGCGCGGCGGCGTTTGCAACCGGCCTCGTGCAGCTTTTGACGCTTCCGAATCCGGCCGGTCCGCCTGATACCGCGCGCTATGTCACGATGTGGATCGCCTGTCTCGTTTTCGCACTCGCCATCAATTACGGCGCGATTGTGGTCTGGCTCGCACGTCATTGGTCCGTGCGATCGCGCACGGAGCTACGCACGGTCGGCATGACGATCGCGCCGGCCATTCTCGCGGGCGGCACATTTACGCTGGCACTCTTGCACCGCGGGCTCGAGGGCCTTTTGCCCGGTACGTGGTGCATCTGTTATGCACTCGGACTCGTCGCGTCACGCGCGATGGTCCCGCGCGGCGTTCTCGCAGCCGCGCTGCTGTTTGCCGCCGCGGGCGCGGCACTCTTGTTCGCCCAGGATCTCAACGCGCTGCGCTGGTGGGTGATGCCCGCCACGTTCGGACTCGGTCAACTCGCTATCGGCATGTTCGTCCTGCGCGACGAAGGACATCAACTTGCAGAATAATGACGCGCCGTTCGCCTACAACGGCCTCGAACGCATCTTTCACGAACGTGGCCGCCTCGCCGTGTGTACGTGCCTCGTTGCAAACGCCGCCGGTATGCGCTTTACCGATTTACAAGACGCCTGTGGACTCACCGACGGCAATCTCAATCGCCATCTGCATGCGCTCTCGGAAGTCGGCATCGTCGAACTCGAACGCGTACACGGTAACGGCCGGCCGACGACGACCGTGCGTATTACGCGCGACGGGCGCAAGCGTTTTCTCGCGTACATCGACGAACTCGAAGCCGTCGTGCGCGCCGTACAAGATCGCGCCCGCGAAGATGCTCCCACCACGCGGCGCTTGGCGACGCAACCATGATTCATCCGGTTGCAGCGGTCGAGACGGCAATACTGCCGCGTCATATCGCAATCATCATGGACGGCAACCGCCGCTGGGCCGTAGCACATCAGCTACCGCCGATCGAGGGACACCGTCGCGGCGTGCGCGCACTACAGCGCACCGTCGCGGCCGCCGCACGGACGGGCATCGACGTGCTCACGGTATTCGCGTTCTCGGAAGAAAATTGGTATCGTTCGGCTGACGAAGTCGGCTTATTAATGGAACTTGCACGAACGTTCGCGCGACGCGAGGGTGCGGCACTGCTGCGCGCCAACGTGCGCGCCAAAGTCATCGGCCGGCGCGAACGCTTGCCGCGCGCCGTACGCGAAGCGCTCGATGAACTCGAAGCCCAGACCGCACCCGCAACCGGTATGATTCTCAATCTCGCTATCGATTATAGTGCGCGCACCGAACTTGCCGACGCCATTCGTGCGCTCGCCTGCGATGTTGCCGAAGGCCGACTGCAGCCCGACGACATCGACGACGACGCTATCAGCGCGAAACTCACGACGGCGGGCTTGCCGGATCCGGACTTGATGATTCGCACCGGCGGCGACTTGCGGCTGTCGAATTTTCTGCTGTACCAGTGCGCCTACACGGAACTCTGGTCGACCCAGACGCCATGGCCCGAATTCGACGGACGCGAACTCGATACGGCAATTGCAGCATACGCCGGGCGCCAGCGCCGGTTCGGCCGATAGGCCGTCCCCTATCGGCACTAGGCCGCTTCTGGTATACTCTCTAGGTTGTGAGAACCCGAGCAGACATCCGAAACGTCGCGATTATCGCGCACGTCGACCACGGTAAGACCACCCTCGTCGACGCCATGCTCAAGCAGAGCGGTGTCTTCCGTGAAGGCCAGCACATCGAAACGCGGGTCCTCGACTCGAATCCGCTCGAAAAAGAGCGCGGCATTACGATCTTGGCAAAAAATACCGCCATCAAGCATGGCGATGTGAAATTTAATATCGTCGACACCCCCGGCCACGCCGACTTCGGCGGTGAAGTCGAGCGCGTTCTGCAGATGGTACAAGGCGTCGTGCTGTTGGTCGATGCCGCCGAAGGCGTCATGCCGCAAACCCGTTTTGTGTTGCGCAAGGCGCTCGAGCTCGATCTGCGCGCGATCGTCGTCATCAACAAGATCGACCGCAAAGACGCGCGCGCCGAAGAAGTCGTCAACGAAGTGTTCGACCTCTTTATCGAACTGGGCGCCAGCGACGAGCAGGCCGAATTCCCCGTCGTCTACACGAACGGCCGCGCCGGCATCGCCAAACACAAGCTCGACGATGAGTCTGAAAATCTCGAACCGTTGTTCGAGACGATCGTGAAGTTCGTACCGGATGCGCCTGCCGAAGACGGCGGATTCCAGATGCTGATCTCTGCGATCGACCACAACAAGTACGTCGGCCGTATCGGCATCGGTCGCGTGTTCCGCGGCTCGGCCAAGCTCAACGCGCCGATCGCCAAAGTCACGCGTGAAGGCGACATCGAGACCGGGCTGCACCTCACGAAACTCCTGACGTTTGCCGGTCTTGAACGGATCGAAGTTGCCGAGGCCGCCGCCGGCGACATCGTTTGCGTTTCGGGTATCGAAGGTCTCAACATCGGCGACACGATCACCGATGCCGCAACCCCCGAGGGTCTCAACGCGGTCGCCGTTGACGAGCCGACCGTATCGATGTTTTTCATGGTCAATGCTTCGCCGTTCGCGGGCAAAGAAGGCAAGTATCTTACCTCGCGGCAGATCCGCGAGCGATTGATGCGCGAACTGGAATCGAATGTTGCGCTGCGCGTCGAGGATACCGAGAGCGCCGACACGTTCGAGGTTCGCGGCCGCGGCGAACTGCATCTTTCGATCCTCATCGAAACGATGCGCCGCGAGGGCTACGAGATGGCGGTTTCCAAACCGCAAGTCATCATCACGGAGAAAAACGGCGTCAAGCTCGAGCCGGTCGAGTATGTCGTCGTCGACGTGCAGGAAGAATATTCCGGCCCCGTCATCGAGTCGCTCGGCAAGCGCCGCGCGATCATGTCGAACATGATCAACATGGGTGCATCGCGTCGCCTTGAGTACACGATGCCGACGCGCGCCATCTTCGGCTTGCGCGGCGAGTTGCTCACCCTCTCACGCGGCACCGCCATCATGTCACACACCTACTACGATCATCAGCCGCTGGCGGGCTCGATTCCGGGGCGCTCCAACGGTGCACTCGTCGCAAGCGATAGCGGCGTCACGACCGAATACGCAATGGTCGGCTTGGAATCACGTGGCCGCTTTTTCGTCCATCCCCAAACCGACGTGTACGAAGGCATGATCGTCGGCCGCGCCAACGACGACAAAGATATCGCAATCAACGTTGTCCGCGCAAAGAAGCTGACAAATATGCGCGCGTCGGGTTCCGACGACAGCACGAAGGTCTCGCCGCCCGAAGAGATGTCGCTCGAACGCGCGATCGAGTTTATCGAAGACGACGAACTCGTCGAAGTGACGCCGAAATCGATCCGTATTCGCAAGCGCTTGCTTAATGAGACCGATCGTTTGCGCAACCGCAAACGCGATAAGGTTCTAGCCTAGCCTTAATTGTCTACGCGGGGGCCCACTCGGCCCTCGTGGAACCCCTACCCTGTTTGAGCCGCATACGTTTTTCGCTGTGGGGTCTTCTCGTTGCGTTCGGCATCATCGCCCTGGCGTTACCAGTGGCTTTTGCCGGGCTTTTTGGTGTGCTGCAGCAGCTCAACCAGATTAACTCCGATCTCGCCGTTGTGCGCAAGGGTCAGCTTAATTTGGCAACGATGCTGCGCTGCCAGCTTGACGAACAGATCGGGCTGCGCGGATTCGAGGTAAGCCATCGAACGGCGTATCTCTTGCCGTACCGCAACGCGATCAAAGAGTTCGGCAATGAGGAAAGCGAGCTGCGCGAGCGCCTCATCTTTCCAAGCGAATCCTCGGCCAAGCGGATGCTGGATGATGCTGTTGCGACGAATGCACGCTGGCAGCGCGTCATCGCGCAGCCGATTCTGGCGGGCAGCCATTCCTTGGTCAACATCGAGCAAGGATCAACGCTCGTCGGCCGCTTCCGCTCGGATGTCGACGCGATCAACGCGATGATCCTCACGGAGTACCAAAGCGAAATCGAAGGTCGCGCAAACACGATCCGCACGGCGTCCGCCATTGGCTATAGCGCCATCGCTTTGGTTGGCATACAAGCGCTCGTTTTTGCATTCTTGCTCGCTCGTCTGCGATACGCGCTCGATCGCGAGCACGGCGTCGTCGAGGCCTTGCAGGCCGCTTTCGCAGGCGCCGTCACGACCGCGCCGATGCTTGAAGTCGCAACGGCGTACGTTTCCGCAACGCGCGGCGCGAAAATCGGTGGCGACGTGTACGACGCGCATCAGATCGATGAGAATACGGCGCTCGTGCTCATCGCCGACGTGAGCGGCAAGGGCGTCGATGCTGCCGTTGACACGACGTTTGTGAAATACAGCTTGCGCGCATTTGCCTCCGAAAAGCATGACGTCGCCACGATCGTGCGCAAGTTCAATGCGCTCTACGCGAACGCGCAAAAAGCACCCGAAGCCTTCGTTGTACTCTTCTGCGGCTATTACGACTGGCGCTCCGAGACGCTCACCTACGTCAACGCCGGCCACGAGGCCGCCTATGTCTGCCGCGCCGGAACCGTTGAGCGGCTTGCGCCGACCGACGCCATTATCGGACTTTCCGCCGACGCCCAATTTCACACTGCCGCCACCACGATCGATTCTCAGAGCATCCTCTTCCTCGCTACCGACGGCCTGACCGAAGCGCGCGATCCGGGTCGCCGGTTTCTCGGCGATGCCGGCGTCCAGGAGTGGCTACGCAAAGCCAACACGGGTTCGCCGCAAGAACTCGTGACCGACATGTCCGATCGCCTGCGCCGCTACACGGGCGCAAACATCAACGACGATCTCGCAATCCTCGCGGTGCGCCCGAGAAAAGCACGCCCGACGTAGGCTATGGGATGCCGATGATGCATGGCACGATCGTCGCCGAGAGCCGTTCGGGCGCCGTACGTATAACGGAGACCCGTTATGCCGGCGGTGCCGTGCTCGCGCATCATCGCCACTGCGACCCGTACGTCTCGATTTTAGTGGACGGCGACTACACAGAGGTCCGCGCGGGGATACCACAGCGCTGCCGCACCGGCACCGTGATCGTCCACCATCACGACGAGGAGCACGCCGACTACTTCCCACGTTCCGGCCGCTGCTTAAACTTCGAGTTGCTCGATCGCTCGCACGTCGCGCATGCGGCACTGAGCCACCGTAACATCGTCAGCACGAATCGCCGATTGCAGGCCGCCGCTGCGCAACTCGTCCACGTGCATTCGGCGACGGGTCGCGGTGCCACCCTCGAGCGTTCGATCGACGAGCTTCTGGCAACGATCGCCGACGATCAAGAGATCGCAACGGACCCGCAGCCCGCCTGGCTGCGCCGTGCTCTCGACGATTTCACGTGGACCGATGCCGAACCGCTCGAGCGGATCGCTCACGGCGTCGGTATTCACCCGACGCATTTCTCGCGAGCCTTTCGGCATCACATGGGACTTACGCCCAACGACTACCGCCGGACGTCGCGCGTCCGCGCAGCCTCGCAGTTGCTCTTAGATTCGCGCGCCCGACTCGCCGACGTAGCGCAAGCGACCGGCTTTCACGATCAGAGCCATCTGACGCACGCGTTTGTAACCGCGGCCGGGATGCCGCCGGCGCGTTACCGCAGTATTTTTCGGCGCTAAGGATTTACAAGACGCGCGAGACGACTCGCGCGTAAGATCGGCTCATGTCCATCATTCCGCTTTGGCTTTTCTTTTCGTTCGCTTCGTCCGAGCCGTGCCGCCCGGATGCTGTTTTCGCCGCTGTTCGCAGCGCGACGGGGGGCGACCGTTGGAACGCTGTCGGCGGCATCATCGGCGACGGCGATGCGTCGGCCGCCGGCTTACAGGGCCCGGCGCACGTTTCCATCGACGTGCGCACGGGGCGAAGTGCCGAGCGCGCCGATCTGCCGTTCGTGCATGAAACGCGCGTCTATGATGGGCGCACCCAGTGGATCGTCAACGGTGAAGACGGCGTCCACCCGCTCGACGCGCCCGATGCAGCGGCCGGCGCCCGTACCGACGCATATCTTGCGCGCCGGGGTTATTTTTCGCCGGCAACGGATCCGGCGGATTTCGCGTGCCTCGACGAAGGGGCCGACGGCGCGCGTCATTTCGACGTGGTGCGCGTAACGCCGCACAATGCACGGCCCGTCGATGTATGGGTCGACCAACAGACGCATCGCATCGCGCGCACGGTGCAGCGAACGCCGACGGTCAGCGAGATTACCACCTATGCGGATTATCGCGACGTTGACGGTATCGCGCTCCCGTTTCTCCGGACGACCGCGGACGACGACGGATCGGGCGCCGAAACGGTGCGCTTCGTGAACTACCACGTCGTACCGCACGCGCGTGATAGTGACTTCATACGTCCACCCGAGCCGACGAATTTTCGCATGAACGGCGGCGCAACTTCAACGACGGTTCCGATTTCGCTGGACAACGGCATTCTTTCCGTACTCGCGACCGTCGACGGAAAAGGGCCGTTCCCGTTTATTCTCGATACCGGCGGCCACGCGATCCTCACGCTCGACACGCTGGCAACACTCGGTCTGTCCGCCGTCGGAAAATCCGAATCAGGCGGCGGCGGCGAAGGGAAAACGGCCGTGCAATTCGCGCAGAGCCGGAGTATTCGCATCGGAGATGCGGAGTTGTTGGGCATACCGATGACGGTGCTCGGAATTCACGGTGACGAACTGGGACCGCATCCGGCCGGCGCGCCGCCGCTCGCCGGCATCTTGGGGTTGGAAGTGTTCGAACGTTTTGCCGTTCGGGTGGATTACATCAGGAAAACGCTCACGCTTACGCCGCTGCGGACCTTCCGCTACCACGGTTCGGGCGTTCCCCTGCGGCTCGTCTTTCAACAAGATGCACCGCTCGTGGACGCGCAAGCGGACGGATACGACGGCCTCTTCATGATCGATACCGGAAACTCCGGAACGACGATTCTGATCGGCCATTTTCTCGAACAGCATGGCTTTTTCGATCGCTACCATGACGGCATTGCCAGTACCGGCGGCGGCACAGGCGGCGTCGTGCATGCCTCAACGCAGGCGCTTGACCGGCTGACGATCGCGGGGCAAACGCTGCACAACTTCCCGGCCAGCTTCGTCGTGCAGCAACGCGGCAGTTTCTCTTCGCTCACCGAAGCGGGCAATATCGGTACCGCGGTCCTTTCCCAATTCACGCCGACCTTCGACTATCGCGACGAAACGATTTATTTCGAGCGCGAGAACGGTGCGCCGATCGCGCCGCAAAGCCGGGCGGGTTTCTCGTACTCACAAACCGCTGACGGAATGACCATCGGCACCGTGCTCCCGCAATCGGCCGCTGCGGTCGCCGGCCTCACCGCGCTCTGCCCATCCGCTCCGCAGGGCTGTTCTCCGTGGGTCGAGCCCGGCGCCCGATAAGTTACACGAGCGACGGAATCGCCGGCAGCGGCTCGACGGCGTTAAACGTCAGTTCACCACGATCACGATCGAAGTCGACGCGTACGAGCTCACCGTCGCGAATCTCGCCCGCGAGGATCTTGCGCCCGAGCGGTGTTTCGACTTCGCGCTGAATCGCACGTTTGAGCGGCCGCGCACCGTACGCCGGTTCGTAGCCGCTGCGCACGAGATGCGTCTTCGCTTCGTCGCTCACTTCCAGACTGATGCGCCGGTCCGCCAGCCGCGTGCGAACGCGGCCGAGCTGAATTTCGACGATGTCTTTGAGCTGCTGCTCGGAAAGCGAGTGGAATACGACGATTTCATCGATCCGGTTGAGGAACTCGGGCCGGAACTGCTGGCGCAGTTCGTCCAACACCGTCGCGCGCATCACGGCGTACTCCGCGCCGCCTTCCTGCCCGCGATAATCGAGTATTCGATTGCTGCCGACGTTCGAGGTCATGATGACGATCGTGTTCTTAAAATCGATGACGCGGCCTTGACCGTCGGTCAGACGCCCGTCATCGAGAATCTGCAAGAACACATTGAACACATCCGGGTGCGCCTTCTCGATTTCATCGAAGAGGATCACCGAAAACGGACGCCGCCGCACTTGCTCGGTCAGTTGCCCGCCTTCATCGTAGCCGACGTATCCGGGCGGTGCGCCGAGCAACCGTGCGACCGTGTGCCGCTCCTGATACTCCGACATGTCGATGCGGATCATCGCACGCTCGTCATCGAATAGAAAGCCGGCGAGCGCACGCGCGAGTTCGGTCTTACCGACACCAGTCGGCCCGAGGAACAAGAACGACCCGAGTGGGCGGTTGGGATCGCCGAGGCCCGAGCGTGCGCGCACGATTGCTTCCGAGACGACGCGCACGGCTTCATCTTGTCCGACGACGCGCTTGTGTAACTCATTCTCAAGATGGAGCAGCTTCTGCACTTCGCCTTCGAGCAGTTTGCTTACCGGAATGCCGGTCCAGCGCGAAACGATCTCGGCGATGTCGTGTTCATCGACTTCTTCTTTGAGCAAACGCTTATCGTTTGCGCCAAGCAACGTTTCCCGCTCTTTGAGTTGACGCTCGAGTTCGGCTAGGCGGCCGTACTTGAGTTCCGACGCCTTCGCATAGTCGGCCGTCTGCGACGCGCGGTCGATCTCCGTTTTTGTCGCTTCGATCTGTTCGCGCAGCGTGCGCAGCGATTGAACGGCGTCTTTTTCGAGCTGCCAACGCGCTTTGAGCGCATCGGACTCTTCGTGGAGCTCGGTCAGCTCTTGTTCGAGTTTCTCTAGGCGCGCTTTCGATGCCGCGTCGCTCTCCTTACGCAATGCTTCGCGCTCGATCTCGAGCTGCATGATCCGGCGCGACGCTTCATCGAGCTCGGTCGGCATCGAATCGATTTCGGTGCGCAGTTTTGCTCCGGCTTCATCGACCAAGTCGATCGCCTTATCCGGCAAGAAACGGTCGGCGATGTAACGGTTCGACAGCACGGCCGCCGCCACCAGCGCCGAATCCTTAATGCGCACGCCGTGGTGGACCTCGTAGCGCTCGCGCAGTCCACGCAAAATTGAGATCGCGTCCTCGACCGACGGCTGATCGACCATCACCGGCTGAAAGCGCCGTTCAAGCGCCGCGTCCTTCTCGATGTACTTGCGGTACTCGTCGAGCGTCGTCGCGCCGATCATGTGTAATTCGCCACGCGCGAGCAGCGGCTTGAGCAAGTTGCCGGCGTCCATCGAGCCTTCCGTCTTGCCCGCGCCGACAACGGTATGCAGTTCGTCGACGAACAGCAGCACGGCTCCGTTGGCGCTCTGTACTTCCTTGAGTACGGCTTTGAGGCGTTCTTCGAATTCGCCGCGATATTTCGCGCCGGCAATGAGCGCGCCCATATCGAGGGAGATGATCTTCTTATTCTTGAGCCCTTCGGGTACGTCACCGCGAATGATGCGCTGCGCAAGTCCTTCGACGATGGCGGTCTTGCCGACGCCGGGCTCGCCGATCAGCACGGGATTATTCTTCGTGCGCCGCGACAGCACTTGGACGACCCGGCGAATTTCGTCGTCGCGCCCAATTACCGGATCGAGTTTGCCCTGGTCGGCGGCTTTGGTCAGGTCGCGTCCGTAGCGTTCGAGCGTCTGATAGGTGCCTTCGGGATTCTGCGTTGTGACGCGCTGGTTACCGCGTACGTCGCGTAGCGCCGAGAGCAGTTTCTCATGCGTCAGATTCGCGTCGCGGAAAATTCGCCCGGCACCGCCGGTGTCGGTGGTCATCGCGAGCAGCAAATGCTCGACCGACACGAATTCGTCGCCGAGTTTCTTGGCCTCGGCTTCGGCCGCGTCGAGTAGCCGCGTCAGCGCCGGTGAAACGGTCACATGGATATCATCCGGATTGCCGCCCGTAAAACGCGGGAGCTGGCCGATCGCCTGATCGACTTTGCGCGATAGCGTCGATGCGTCAAGGCCCGCCTTCGCCAAAATGGGCACGGCAATGCCGTCGTTTTGGTCGAGCAGAGCTGCTAAGAGGTGCTCGGGCGTCGTTTGGGTGTTGCGTTCGGAAAGCGCCCGGCTATACGCCGCATTGAGCGCTTCCTGAACGCGTTGCGTCATGCGCTCTACGTTCATATGCTCATTTTCAAACCGCTCGACGGGGCAACAAGGTTGCGCCGAAACGGCGCGGTCCGCCTCTAAAAGGCCACCGCCCGGCGTGCGCGAACCGACCGCAAGCATGCCAGCGGCTATCGCCTTTAGCGGCGTCAATAAATGGTTCGGATCGAACCACGTCCTCAGCGACATCGAGCTCGAAATTGCCGAAGGCGAAGTGGTCGTCGTTATCGGCCCGTCAGGCTCGGGCAAAAGCACGCTGATCCGCTGCATCAACGGACTCGAACCGATTGCGAGCGGCGCCGTCGTCGTCGGCGGGAAGTCGCTCGATGCGACCGGTCGCCACTTGTCGGACATCCGGCGCGAAGTCGGCATGGTCTTTCAGGCGTTCCATCTCTATCCGCACAAAACGGTCCTCGAAAACATCACGCTTGCGCCGATGACGGTCAAGGGCATCGCCCGCGATCAGGCCGAGACCGAAGCCCGTGCGCTACTCGAGCGCGTCGGACTACCCGAAAAAGCCGACGCGTATCCGGCCGAACTTTCCGGCGGCCAACAGCAGCGCGTTGCAATCGCCCGGGCACTGGCGATGCAGCCTAAGATTCTGCTTTTTGACGAGCCGACGAGCGCGCTCGACCCCGAAATGATCAAGGAAGTTCTCGACGTGATGAAAGATCTCGCGCACACCGGTATCACGATGGTGTGCGTCACCCATGAGATGGGGTTCGCTCGCGAAGTCGGCGACCGGGTCGTATTCATGGACGATGGGAAGGTCGTCGAGATCGCAACGCCGGAGCAGTTTTTCTCCGCGCCGAAGAACGCCCGCGCGCAACTCTTTCTTTCGAAAATTCTCGCACACTAATGTAAGGAGACTCTCGATGTTCGTACGACGCGCCGCTATAGCCGCCACGCTTGCACTGATGGGAACGCTTGTCCTCGGCCAGGCGCTGCCGACGCGCGCGGCCGACGATAATTCGCTCGCCGCAATTAAGAAGCGCGGAGTCATCAAAATCGGCGTAAAATATGATTCACCGCCGTTCGGGTCGCTCAACCCGACGACGAACACGGTAACCGGATTTGACATCGACATCGCGCACGCAATTGCCAAGCACATCTTCGGCGACGCAAGCAAGGTCGAGATATCGCAAGTGAAATCCGACAACCGCGTTCCGCTCGTGCAGAGCGGCGACATCGATGCGTTCGTGGCGACGACGACAATCACGCCGGCGCGTCTAAAGGTCATTGATTTTTCGAGCGTCTACTATCGTGCCGGCCAGGCGCTGCTCGTGAAAAAAGGTTCGAGCATCAAGAGCTACAAGGACCTCGACGGCAAATCGGTGTGCTCGCTGCAAGGGTCCACGCCTGAACAAACCATTCGCCGCATGGTGCCCAGAGCCAATGTCGTCACATTCGAAACATATCCCGAGTGCCTGACCGGTTTACGCAACGGGCGCGTTGATGCAATTACCACCGACAATGTCATTCTCGGTGGTTTTGTCGAGCAGGACCCCACCAATTTGGAAGTCGTCGGCGGACTTTTCACGTTCGAGCCCTATGGCATCGGCGTGAAAAAAGACAACACGACGCTGCTCAAGGCGATCGACGACACTCTCGCCGAGCTCAAACGGAGCGGCGCCTATCAGCAGATGCATGAGACCTGGCTCAAACGTCCCATTCCCGCCGATTTCGCTACTTGGTTCGGCATGTCGGCGGAAAAAGCCGGAGCCGAGTGGTCCGCAAGCCAGAAGCCCGGATAGCGCTCGCCCGTGGATTGGTCGGTCCTGCGCGATAGCAGCGGCGCCTTCGGACTCGGCCTGCTCGTCACACTCGAAGTGTCGATATTGGCGCTGCTGCTCGCGCTCGCGCTCGGCGTCGTTATTGCGACGCTACGCGCCGTGCCGAACCGCATTCTGCGCGGCATTGGCGCCACCTACGTTGAGGTATTGCGAAACATTCCGCTGCTCGTGCAGCTCTTCTTCGTTTATTTCGCGCTACCGAGCATTGGAATCCGGTTCGATGCGTTTACTTGCGGTGTACTGGCGCTGGGGATCTACACGTCGGCGTTTGTTGCCGAAGCGATCCGCAGCGGTATCGCCGGCGTACCGAAAGGCCAGCTCGAGGCCGGCCTCTCCAGCGGCATGTCGTACGCGACGGCAATGCGGCTCATCGTTCTACCGCAAGCAATAACACGCACGATCCCGCCGCTTGGAAACCAGGCGCTCAACCTCATCAAGAACTCGTCGCTCGTCAGCACGATCTCCGTTCTCGACGTACTCGGAACGGCGAACTTGCTTGACTCGCGATCGTTTCAATTCGTGCCGATGCTCGTCGGCGCGGCCATCTGCTATCTGATTCTCACGCTGCCGACGGCGCTCGGCGTCAACCTGCTCGAAAAACGGTTCGCGCGCTGATGGGCTTGGGCTGGCTTTTCAACATTCCGACGCTCACGTTCTTGGGCTGGGGACTCGTTACGACACTCGAGTTGGCCGCAATCGCGATCGTGATTTCATTTATCGCGGGCGTGTTTTTGGCAATCGGCCGGCTTTCGCAGATACCGCTCGTGCGTTGGCCGTGCACCGTTTATATCGAAGGGATGCGCGCACTGCCCGTCTTGCTCGTCATCTTCTTCTGTTACTTTGCCTTACCAAAACTCATCGGGATCAAGCTGCAGCCGTTTACGGCGGGCGTCATCGCGATGTCGATTTTTACGGCCGCCCTGATTGCGGAAATCATGCGCGCGGGCATTCTTGCCGTTCCCAAAGGTTTGATCGAAGCGGCCCTATCGCAGGGCTTACGCCCCTCACAGGTCCTGCGCCTCATCACGCTGCCGATCGCGGTACGTCAAATGATGCCGGCGCTTGTTGCGCAATTCGTCACGTTGCTCAAAGACACGTCGCTAACAGCCGTCATCGGTATCCTCGAACTGCTGCGCCGTGGACAACTCGTGTTCGGCCAGCCGCCGTTCCAGCCGATTCCGGTGTTTGCGCTGATCGCGCTGATCTATTTCGTATGCAACTTCGGCCTGGCATCGATCGGGCGACGGCTTGAAACGCGAACGATCTAGCTGAGCGCGACTGCGCCGTGGGATAGTCAGATTAAGGGAAGTCCTAAAGATTTAATACTGGAAACGAAACCTAAGTCCTAAAGAATACGTAGAGTGGGATAGCACGATCGCGATCGGGCCCTCTGCCATACGAAGGAAGGAAAGGTCACTATGCGCCTTATCCGTGCTTCGGCGTGCCGCTTGATCGCAATCGGCCTCGCCGCACTCATCACATCCGCGCCTGCGTTCGCAGCGCCGGCCAACCTGCTCGACGTCGCCTCGAGCCGCAAGAATCTGACGATGTTCGTCAGCGCGGTGAAGACCGCCGGGCTTGCCGACACGCTGTCGGGTCCCGGTGAATACACCGTGTTCGCACCAACCGACGAATGCTTCGCACGACTGTCGCAAGATCAACGCGACGCAATGATGCGCGATCCGGTTAAACTTAAAGCCTGGCTGCAGAATTTCATCATCGCCGGTCGCGTCACGATTCACTCACCCGACGGCGATCTTGCCGGTGGCGGTTTTCCAACACTCGGCGGCGGCACGCTTGTCGCCAAAACCGACGCCAACAACAATCTCACCATCGGCGGCGCACGCGTCGTCGCTGCGGACATCGCAGCGTCGAACGGATTACTCGACGCGATCGATCACGTTCCGATGCCGTGATGCAAGCGGCCTCCTCATTGTGCGCACGGCTATCGGCCGTGCGCCCGATGTGGGGCGAAAACGCATTAGAACTGCGTTCGAACGCGCATTGAATTCGGCTGCGCGGGCATACGTATGTGCCGGTTAGCACGATTCGATCGGCCTCCAGAAGGAACCCAACCATGCGCTTTATTCGCTCCTCGGCATGCCGCTTGATCGCAATCGCCATTGCCGCATTTATGACGACCGCACCCGCGCTCGCTGCACCCACGGGGACGCTGCTCGATGTCGCCTCAGGCCAAAAAGATCTGACGATGTTCGTCAGCGCCGTTAAGACGGCCGGACTCACCGACATGCTGTCGGGTTCGGGTCAACAATACACCGTGTTTGCACCGACCGATGCATTCTTCGCCCAAATACCGCAAGACCGTCGCGATGCGCTGATGAGCGATCCGCCCAGACTGCGCGCCTGGCTACAGAACTTCATCGTCGCGGATCGCATCCGCATTCACTCGAACAACGGCGACCTGACCAACGGCGATTTGCCGACCGTCGGCGGCCGCACGCTCGTCGTCCAAACGGACGCAAATTATACCCTCACGGTCGGCGGATCGCGGATCGTCACGGCCGACCTCGACGCCACCAACGGACTTCTCGACGCGATCGACCACGGACCGACGCCGTAGGCGATTTGCGCTCCGGCGCGCGCGCTTGCTTCGGCGGTGCGCTCGCCAGGGGTCGGGATGCCCCGGATACCGTATTTTAGGGCCACGACGCTCCTGCGGAGGGCCCGATGATGCGCCTGGATGCCCGACAACTCGAACAATTCACCCGCGACGGATATCTCTTTTTTCCGTCGCGTTTTTCTGTGGCGGAAGTCGACGTACTGCGGCGCCACCGCGACCGGGTGTTTGCGATGCACCGTCCGGAAATCGTGCGCGAAAAGAATTCCGATGCCGTGCGGACCGCCTTCGCTGCGCACCTGTACAACGACGCTTTCGGCGCGCTTGGCCGCCATCCGCGACTCGTCGGCCCGGTGCAAGAGGTACTCGGGGGCGACGTCTACATGCATCAATTCAAGATCAACGCGAAGGCCGCATTCGAAGGTGACCAGTGGCAGTGGCATCAAGATTACGGTACGTGGGTCAACGACGATCTGATGGCGGAACCGCGCGCAATGAACATCGCCGTGTTCATCGATGACGTCACGCCGTACAACGGCCCGCTGATGTTCATCCCGGGGTCGCATCAAGGCGGCGTCCTAAACGCCGGCCACGATACGACGACGACCAGTTATCCGCTCTGGACGCTCGATCACGCGACCGTGCGCGCGCTGGCCGAACGCGGCGGCATCGTCGCGCCGACCGGACCGGCCGGATCGATGCTGATGTTCCACTGCAATCTCGTGCACGCCTCACCGGCGAACATGTCGCCCTGGGACCGCACGATCGTCTATCTTTCGCTCAACCGCACGGACAATGCCATCCGGCAGTTCAAACGGCCGGAGTACATCGCGCATCGCGATTTCACACCGATCGTCACCGCATCCGACGACTGTCTGGCCGCGATGGGCGCGGCACGCACGTGAGTCTGGCAAGCAAGCTCGCCGCGCGCGAAGCGGCGGGCACGCCCGTGCGCATCGGTTTGGTCGGTGCCGGAAAATTCGGCACGATGATTCTGGCGCAGCTCCGCTTGATGCGCGGCGCGCGCCTCGTGGTTCTGGGCGATCTCGACCCGCAGCGGGCGATCGACGCCGCCGTGCGCGCCGGCTGGAATGCAGCGGCGTTCGCGCATGCCGCCGACGCCGGCCATGCAAACGATGTCGCGCGCAGCGGCAAGACGGCGGTTGTTGCATCAGGCGAAATCGCAGCCGCCACGGACATCGACATTCTTATCGAAGCGACCGGTCACGAAGAAGCGGGAGCGTTGCACGCGTATCGCGCGATCGAAGCCGGTACGCACGTCATCATGGTCACGGTTGAAGCCGACGTTGTAGTCGGACCCTATCTGCACAAGATGGCCGAGCGCAACGGCGTGATCTACTCGATGGCCTACGGTGATCAACCGGCGATCATCTGCGAAATGGTCGACTGGGCGCGCACCTGCGGCTTTCGGGTCGTGGCGGCCGGCAAAGGTACGAAGTTCCTACCGGAATATCGGCGCTCGACGCCGGACACGGCCTTCGGTTATTACGGCTTTACGCCCGAACAGCTCGTGACGGGCGGTTTCAATCCCAAGATGTTCAACTCGTTTCTCGACGGGACGAAGTCGGCGATTGAAATGGTCGCTGTCTCCAATGCGACGGGGCTCGGCGTGCGCGAAGGCGGCTTGTCGTTTGCGCCGGCGGCCGTCACCGACCTCGCCACACTGATGCGGCCGCGCGAACTCGGCGGCATCCTCGATCGCGAGGGCGTCACGGACGTCGTGAGCTGCATGCACGACGACGGGACGTTCGTCGATAACCACCTGCGCTGGGGCGTCTACGTCGTCTTCACGTCCGACGAACCGTACAGTCTGCGCTGCTTCGACGAATACGGGTTGATCACCGATCCGACCGGCCGCTACACCGCGCTCTGGCGTCCGTATCATCTGATCGGTCTGGAAGTCGGCATCTCGGTTGCGAGCATCGCGCTGCGCGGTGAAGCGACGGGTGCGCCGGTGTACGGGCCGCAGGCTGAAGTTGTCTGCGCAACACGCAAGGCAATGCGCGCGGGCGAAACGATCGACGGCGAAGGCGGCTACGCGGCATACGGCACAATCGCAACGGCCGACGACGCGCGCGCGCGTCACCTCGTGCCGATGGGTCTCGCGCACGGCCTCAAACTTACGCGCGATGTCGCTGCGGATCACCCGATCGGCGAGAGCGACGTCGCCTTCGATGAGTCATCGTTCTTGTGGAAACTCCGCCGCGAACAAGACCGCATGTTCGCTTCCGTCACAGCCGGCGTCTGACCGGGCGTGGATCATACGCACGACGGTTTCTTCGGTTGTAGTGAACGCTCGTTCGGCCAACGCTTCGCCGATGCGCTGACCGAATTTCTTACGGGCGGCAAAGCGCGCAAAGAGCTACGCGCGCACGACGCGATCGACGCCGATACGTTCGATGAACGCTATGGCACCTGGCGGCGCGAGGCGGAAAACGCACGCACACGTGGTGCCGATCCGAACGTTGCTGCGCAAGCGGCGGCACCGGTCATTGCCGCCACGCCGCCCCCATCCGGACCCGATCCCCATCCCTGGAACACGACAACGAAGCGCGTACCGCTCGGCAAGATGTGGGTCATACCGTCAACGGCCGAGACCGTCGACCTGGGACAATTCGACCCGCGTCGGCCACCGATCGTTACGATCGATTCCGGTGATGTTATCGTCTATAAGAACACCTGGACGCATTTTCTGAACCGCCTGCAGCCGGGTATGCCGATCGCGGCGCTCGCCGAGATGCGCAGCGGCCTCGCGGGCCGCGGCGTCCACAGCATCATCGGACCGATTGCCGTCAACGGCGCAAAGCCCGGCGATCTGCTGGAAATTCGCTTTTTGCACATGCGCACGATCGATTTCGGCGCGAATTTCCACAACGCAAGCGAGCTGCGTACCGGCGTGCTGCCGGATGAATTTGCCGACGGGCATATCCACTATTTCGATCTGAACAGCGATGATGGCTACGTCGCGTTTTCGCCGCAGATCAAACTCGAACTCCAACCGTTTCAAGGAACGTTCGGCGTCGCCGCACGGGGCGACAAAGCCGTCAGTTCGATTACGCCGGGCCAACACGCGGGAAACATCGACGTCAAAGAAATGATTGCCGGCACGTCGTTGTTCGTACCGGTGTGGCACGACGGCGGTCTCCTTTTTACCGGCGACTCGCACGCACTGCAAGGCGACGGCGAAGTGAACATCACCGCGATCGAAACCGCCATGGAAGAAGTGCGCTGCCAGGTCATCCTCCATCCGGCCGCCGGCTACACCTGGCCGATGATCGAAACAGCCACCCACTGGCTCATGCTCGGCACCGATCCGTCACTGAACGAAGCGCTGCGGATCGCACTGCGCAATACCATCGGATTTCTCACAGCCAAGGTGGGTATGTCGCGTGACGAAGCGTACTCGCTGGCAAGCATCGGAGTCGACTTTCGCGTGTCACAGATGGTTGACGTCAACAACGGCATTCACGCGATGATTCCTAAGTTAATTTTCGCACCGGACTTCCGTTCGACGATCTCGATCGCATAGGGGTCCGACTGCGCGCGAACGAAGGTCCCGGACCTTCTTAAAACCGCTACGCCGGAGCACGACATTGCAGGAAGACCTCGCCGCATTGATCGATCGTTGGATGACCGACGAGGCTTTTCGTGCGGCTTTTCGTGCAAATCCCCAGGCAGCGGTCGTGGCGGCCGGCCTCAAACTAGACGAGGATGGGCTCGCTGCCGTTCGTGCGATGGACGCTACCCCGCGCGATCACGATTTGCACCAACGCGTGAGCAAGGGGATCTAGCGCATCTTCGAACTTCTCGCCCACGCTCGCGGCTTTTCTTCGCTGCCGGAGCCGCTGCTGCGAGAAATCGCGGCCTCTGCACCGGTCACCGACGTTCGGACCGGTGAACACCTCGGAGTCGAGGGCGATCCCGCCGACCGCGCATTTCTGATCGTGCATGGCCGCCTCGAGATAAGCATCCGAATGGACGGCGTGCAAGTCCCGGTCGATACCGCGGGCGCTGGAAGTCTCGTCGGCGAGTTCGCGCTGTTGCGCAACGATCTCGTTCGCGCAGCGACGATCACGGCATTGCAGCCGACGCGCGTCCTGGAACTCGAGGCGGGACTCTTTGCTGCGCTGACGGCCCGATCGCCCGAACTGTATTCCGCCGTCGCGACAGCGGTCGATGAAATCGAGATCATTCGGTTCATCAAGCGCGTAACCGCGTTCGGTGAACTAACCGGGCGCGCACTGCGCGAACTTGCCGAGCATGTCAGCGTGCTGCATTTCGCAAAGGGTTCGTGGATATTCCGGCAGGGCGACACCGCCGACAACTGCTACCTCGTACGCAGCGGCAAGCTCGAAGTGTTGATCGGCACCTTTCGCGACCACACAGAACAGCTCGCAACACTAAGCGAAGGTGCGATGTTCGGTGAAGCGGCGATCCTGGCGCACCAACCGCGCAACGCTTCCGTACGCGCGCTCGACGATGTGGTGCTGCTTGCAATCGACGGCCCGGTCTTCCTCAAGTCGATCGGTTCGGATCGCACCATTGCCAACCGCGTCGGCGGGTTGCTTGCGATGCGGCGGCGCCCGAAACTCGTCGAAACCGTCGAGGGCTTCGAACACACCGATCGCGACGGCCATAAATACACGGTCCTCAAAAATGCCGCGGCCGGCACCTACGTTCGGCTTTCGGAACAGGGTCTCTTCATTTGCACGCTGCTCGACGGCTACCACGGTTTCCGTGACATTGCGCTGCGCTATCTGGCGCAATACAACGTACTCGCGCCTGAATTTATCATGCGCACGATCGAGCGCCTTTCCGCCGCGAAATTTCTCGAAGAAGATCGCGCGGTCCAAGCCGTTGCGCGCGCGGTACGGTTACGGCGCCGCGAGCTTTTTATGAAAGTTACCCGGTCGGCACTCGACTGGCGCCTCTATGCAAACGGCGTCGACCGCTGGTACGGGCCGCTTTACCGCAGCGTGCTCCATCTGTTCGCGACACCGGTCGCGTTTTGGGCATACGGGCTCATCGCCATTGCCGGCACGGTTCTATTCGGGCTGGAAGTTCCGCGAGCGACGGCGTTAATTGCGTCGGGCGGGCTGGGCGCATTCTTAGTCGCACTGATTCTCGCAAACATCGTTCTCGTCGTATTGCACGAGGGCGGTCATCTGCTCGCGACCTATCGAGTCGGCGCAACGGTGTCGCGCGTGGGCGTCGGCTGGTATTGGTTCGGACCGATCGCATTCGTCGATACATCGGACGTGTGGACAAAATCACCGCGCGCGCGGCTCTTTGTCGATGCGGCGGGACCGGGCATCAACGTCATTGCGGGAGCGGCGCTGGCGATCGTCGCGTGGTTTACCCCCGGCGTCGGCTTCGTCATCGCGTGGGCCATCGCGCTGTCGTCGTATTTGAAGTTTTTCCGAAACCTCAATCCGCTCTTGGAGCTCGACGGCTACGAAGCGCTGTCCGACGTACTGGATCGCCCGAGCTTACGACGCGAGTGCCTCGGCTGGCTTGCGACCGCCGTGCCCGCGCTCTTCCGGCGCCCGCACGTTCCGCGCGATCATTTCGTCGAATGGGGCTACGGCTTGAGCTCGCTGGCATTCGTCGTGATCACCGTCGTGCAAACCGCGTTCATTTATCATGTGACCGGTCAACGCTTTGTCGCACGTTTCGCTTCATTGAACGTCGCAGCAGCGGTCGGCATCGCGCTTCCGCTGTTCTTCGGCTTCTTCGCCCTCGGAAAACTGATCCTGGAAACGCAAGCCGCAAAACGCGCGGCGTAGCGCGAACGGCGCGACAATCCACGCGAGGGCCCGCGTGCGCTCGAGCGCACGCGGCGATCACGTTGAAATTTGGAGTGTTTGCACCATTCGCGTCACCCGCCCGAAGGTACGTTGTTTAAGCCCGCACCCGAGGTTCGACTATTTCTTGACTGGCCTGACGGTAACAGTTCCGAGCATGCTGGGATGAATAGAACAGTGGTATTTGTAGACGCCTGCTGACTTGAACGTAAACGAGTACGTCCTGCCCCTGGGCATCGGGCCCGAGTCCCACACCGCCGGGGTTGCGAGGGATGTTGTGGTGTGCGGCGCCGGACCTTGATTCGTCCAGGTGACCGTGGTACCGACTGCGACTGTCAACTCGGCCGGGGTGAACTTGAAGTTCGAGATGGCGACGGGCGTCGCGGCCGCCGCTTTCATGGACATTGACGACATCGAGCCGTCGGCAAGTGCGCTGGTGCTCATCCCGAGCGTGAGCAACGCGCTGATGGCCAGTATTTGTGTACGCATGCGGCCTCTGATTGAGGATCGGCGCAAAAGACCCTCTGCTTGCTTTATGAGATTATCCGGCCGACCGAAAGGTCGCTAACGATAGGGCGAGAAGGCGAGCGCCTATCCGTGAAGGGGTGTTTTATGGGTTATGCTCAGCGTGCCATTCTGGCCGTTGCTCTCGTTTTTGCCGTCGCCACGATGGCGACGGCCGTCTCGGCCTCCCGCGCTCCGGCGCACCAAATCGCTGCACAGGCAGCCGCCACCGTGCCGTGCACGCCAAACGTCGCGCGCATGCGCGGATTGTTGCCCGAACTTCCGGTGATCGACACGTGGAATCTGCGCCCGTCGCCGATTGGGCAACCGCATTTTTTCCGGTTGAACGTTATTGACGACGGCGAAGCGCCGCCGCTGCTGTATTGCTATGTGCAGAGCGCAACTGCGGTATACGTCGACGCACCGACGATCCGCGTCAAGGCCGGCGGCATTTTTACCATGCAGCTCGTCGATCAAATTGCGCCCACGGGCACAAGCCCCATGCCGGCGCCTCAGGCAACGACGCCCGACGGTTGCGCACTCGCAGACTATGAAGAGCCGATTCCTGCGCCCAACGCCACCGGCTACGGTGCACACCCGCGCGTCATTTCGACGGCCAATCCACCGATGATGCAGAATGACACGAACTTCCATACGCACGGCTTTCACGTTGAGCCCGACGTGGACAACGTGTTTAAGTCGCTGGCAATGTCACGCGGCGGCGCCTGCACATATGAATTCAAAGTTCGCCTGAATCAACCGCCGGGAACGTATTGGTATCACGCGCACATGCATGGCGTCGCGCAACAGCAAGTTGGTGGTGGACTCGCCGGCACGTTGATCGTGCTTCCGGCCGACGCCCCATCTCCCACTCCGGCGCCAATTCCTGACACGGTACTGCTGCTCAAGAACAACGCCGCGTTCGTCACGCCGCCGCCGGGACAAATGGCGGGAATGGCAATGAGAAATCCGGGAAGCGGTAGGGGCGTTCACGATCGCTTCTTCGCGCACTACAAACGCTTCGTACCAAAAGGCGGCGCGCTTCGAGCCCCGCGTGCGACGGCCGTTGCCGACCCATTCAATCCACCACCCGAACCGTCGGGACTCGCATTCGATCCAACCCAGCCGCTACCGCCGTACTGCGCGCCGATACCGACACCCGCGAACGTCAGCGACCCACTCCTCGTCAACGGCTATCCGACTCCCGCGTCACTCACCGCACCAACGATACCGAAGTTTTTCCAAGTCACGAACACGGACCGGCGCTATCGCATCGTTAACGCGTCTTCCGACAGCTACGTCAACATCGGATTATACGTGGGCGGCAGCCTGCGACCGTTCCGCGTCCTCGCGCGTGATGGCGTCGAAGTCACCTGGGGTCAAGTTGCGCCGAATCCGCGTGCGTATGTTATTCGCTCGAATGTGATGCTCGGGCCCTCGAACCGCGTCGATATCCTCGTCACGGGGGGAACCGTGCCGCAGACGATCGTCAGCATTCCGGGTACACTAACGATGCCCCAGCCCGCCGGATATCCATTCTGTACCGGCCCCTCGGGCGTGCCGATGCCGCCGCGTGGTATCCTCTCCATTCTTCCGAGAACCGCCGCGCTCAACGCGACACCGCAAAAACGCGGCGTGGCAACCGAACTCCATCGCACCCCGGGCGATATCTTCGCATCCAAAGCCGTGCCGATCAATCAGTACCGCGCGCTCACATTCAGCGAGTACTCCGATGGGACGGGATACGGATTCAACTTCTATGTGACGGAAACCGGTTCGAAGCCGACACCGTTACCGAAGCCGTACGTTGAAGCACCGTTTTGGCTTGCCGCGAATCCCCGGCCCGCACCGCCGCCGATTAGCTTTCACTACCTTCCGGAAATTCGCGTGAAGGCACATAGTGTGGAGGAGTGGACCATTGTCGATGCAACGCCCGAAGCCCACACATTCCACATCCACCAACTCACGTTTGTTGCTTTGCAAAGCGGCTTCGAGCCGACGACCGAACGCGTATTCTTGGATAGCATCGCGGTACCAAGCGCAAAATTTGTGCCTGGCCCGCGGACGCCGTATCAGTTGCTCGCGCCAAGCGTCACGCGAATCAAGATCGATTTCCGTCACGTTGATCGAGGCACGTTCGTGTATCATTGCCATATGCTTGGTCACGAAGATGCCGGCATGATGGGCATCATTACCGTCGAGTAGTCTCGGACGCCACCGGCGCTTAGCGAGCGATGCGGAGGACGCGAATGTCTCCGTTTCGCAAGGTGACGCCGGTGGCATCGAACCACTCGAGCAGCGGCACGGCATATTTGCGCGATGTTCCAACAATATCGCGAAAGCCAGCCATCGTAATCTGTTTGTCGCGACGCAGCTTTGCTTCGAGTTTCGCACGGATGTCGGCGATCTGCGTTCCGCGGTAGACATCGCTTCCGACCTTGACGAGCGCACCGGTAGCAACGAGCGTATCCATCGCTAGCGAAATGCCCCCGACGTTCGAATGACGCACGGCGGCAACGAGAGAATCGAGCGCCGCCGGGACGTTTGGTTGCGCCGGATCGAAGGCGACTTCCGTCTCAAAGAACGTGCGCTGCTCGGGCGTGAGTGCCGGCGTGAACCCGAGCGTCGCGTAATAGCCGGAACGATAGGCAAGACGCGCGTCTTCGGTGAGGCTCGCCAAGATGCGGACCAACAACGGCTCGTCGAATGCCAGCGCGCGCGCGAGCAGGAGCGATGTTACTCCGAGTGCCCATGGCTGCGCGGCCTGCTGCGTCTCGAGAAAAGTGAGAACGCGTTCGCAAAGCGCGTCGGCAACGGCGGCATCGATATAGCCGGTCGGTTTTTGCAAGCGGCGTGCGCGGCCGGTTGCAACAGCATCGTCGAGAATCTGCACGGCGCGTTCGTCGCGAACGTTCGCAACGGCACCGAGTTGCGCACTCGTTTTCGGCACGACACCCGTATCGCGTAGCGCGCGCAGCACGGCGGCTACGTCGGGTGCATCATCCTCGTCCGATGTTTGCTCGAGCACGTCACCACCGGCGAGCACGCCGCCGCCGAGCACGTCCTTCGGCGACATCCGGCGTACGACGTAAGCCTCACCCGGAAAGACGATGGTTGGGCGGCGCAGATGCAAGATCGCTTCGACCGTCGCGACCTCGGACGGCACGGCATCAAAGACGAGCGTGCCGAGAATTTCCGCCGATCCGAGATACGCTCGCACGGGCGTGCGCCGGCGCAACATCGGCAACGCCACCGGTAGCGGTCGGAAGCGAACGCGCAGGCTCGATTGCGGCGTAAACTCCGGTGCCGCAAGGACTTCACCGCGCGCGATCGCACCGACTTCGACGGCCGGAATGTTGGCCGCAACACGCATGCCGCCCGTGGCGACGTCTTTCTTTTCGCCGAACACTTGCACGCTCCGAACGCGCACGGATGTGCCGCTCGGTTGCAACACCAACTGATCGCCGGGCGCCAGACGCCCTTGCATCAGCGTACCGGTTACGATCGTGCCGTGACCGCTCAACGCGAAAACGCGATCGATCGGCAGAAACGCCGGCGCCTCGGGCGCGCGCGACGGTAAAGCCACGAGCGCATCGTGAATCGCCGCACGCAATACGTCCATGCCCGCGCCCGTTCGTGTCGAGACGGCGATGATTGGCGCGTCGGTGGCAATCGTTTCCCGAACCGCATCGCGAACGAATTCTTGTGCGTACGAGAGTTCCTCGGCATCCACTAAATCCGACTTGGTGAGCACGACGATCGCCCGGCGCACATGCAGATAATTCAAGATCGCCAGATGCTCGGCGGTCTGCGTTTTGGGACCTTCGTTGGCTGCAACGACGAGCAACAGCAATTCCATGCCGGCTGCGCCCGCGAGCATGTTGTGCAAGAAGCGTTCGTGACCGGGAACGTCGACGATACCCGCTTCCACGCCGTCGGGATACCGCAGATGGGCAAATCCGAGATCGAGCGTCATGCCACGCAGGCGTTCTTCGATCCAGCGGTCGGGATCCGTACCGGTGAGCGCGTGCACGAGCGAGGACTTGCCGTGGTCGACGTGACCCGCGGTACCGATGACGTGCATGTTAGCCCGCGGCGCGCAGGCTAGCGGTCAGATCACCGTCGCGCTCGGGCGGGATCGTCCGCAAGTCGATGAGTACGCGATCGCCGGCGACATGGCCGATCACGGGCGGACGGGCGTTCCTCATCCGCGCAGCAAGCGAATTCGCATCGCCGGCCGGCGGGCGGATTGCCAGTGCAATCGACGCGATCGCGTGCATCGGCAACGCACCGCCGCCGGCGTAACCCGTCGAACCTACGATGGCAACATCCACGCTCGCGTTGCGCAGGGCGCTCGCGATTGTTTCGGCGCGCTCGCGTAGCGTATCGTTCGTCGCCGCGATCATCGCGTAAAACGGAATGCGCTCGACCTCAGCAGGTTCGAGATACAGGCGCAATGTCGCCGCCAGTGCCGCGAGCGTTGTCTTACCGACGCGGAGTGCCCGCAGCAGCGGGTTCGCTCGCAGCCGCGCGATGGACGCTGCGCGACCGACAATGATGCCTGCCTGCGGCCCACCCAACAGCTTGTCACCGGAAAACGCGACCAGGTCGATTCCGTCGGCAACGACTTCGCGCACCGTGCGCTCGTGCGGCAACCCCCAACGCTCGAGATCGACGAGCACGCCGCTTCCAAGATCTTCAAGCGTCGTTACGCCGGTACGCTTTCCGAGCGCGGCAAGTTCGGCGGGAGCAACGTCCGCCGTGAAGCCTTCGATACGATAGTTCGAGGTGTGGCTGCGCATCAACAGCGCCGTGTGCGGCGAGAGCGCGTGCGCGAAATCATCGAGATAGACTTTATTAGTCGCGCCGACTTCGACCAAAGTTGCGCCGCTACGCCGCAGGACATCCGGCAGCCGGAATCCGCCGCCGATTTCGACGAGCTGATTGCGCGACACGACGACCTCGCGCCCTCTCGCGAGGGTGTCGAGCGCGAGCAGTACCGCCGCCGCGCAGTTGTTGACGACGATGCTGTCCTCGGCGCCGGTCGCTTCCCGCAGCAGTGCGGAAACGCGCGCATAGCGCGAGCCGCGCTCACCGGTTTGCGTATCGTACTCGAGATTCGAATAGCCGCCACCGACAGCAATCATCGCGGCGAGCGCCTCCGGTGCGAGCGGCGCGCGCCCGAGATTGGTATGCAGCACGATGCCGGTGCCGTTGAGGACGGGCAGCAAACCGTGCGTCTCTTCGCGTGCCAGGCGCACGAGAATCGCATCATGTAACGCTTCTTCACTCGGAACGTCTGCACGCTCGTCGCGAACGGCGGCCCGCACGGGTTCGAGTACCGCGTCGATGTGACGCTTCACGATACCCGTTCCGAAAAGCTCGACGAAGCGCGCGATGCGCGGTTCGTCGAGCAGCCGATGGACGGCGGGCAGTGCCCGCAGGCTCGGGTTAAGCGGCAGCGAGGTGCTTGTTGAGCATCGACGTGATCGTCGATTCGTTCACGAATCCGACGATGCGGTCGACGGCGCTACCGCCTTTGAACAAGATCAAGCAGGGGATGCCTGACACTTGGTACTCGCCCGCGAGGCTCGGGTTTTCGTCGGTGTTGAGCTTGACGAATTTCATGCGGTCGCCGAGTTGACCGGCGACCTTCTCAACGACCGGGCCGAGCATCTTGCACGGGCCGCACCAGGGCGCCCAAAAATCAACGAGGACGGGCTTATCGCTGCCGAGTACGTCGGCTTGGAATGTGCCCTGGGAAACATCGGGTAGTGCGCTCATGGTGTGGATCAAGTACCTCCGTATTTCTAGGACCCGGCACGGTGTTCGGTGGTTTCGGGCGAAGGGAGTCGCCATGCGTCGAACCGCCATCCTGCTCCTGGTCCTTTTCGCCGCCGTCTCAGTGGGGGCGCCCGTGCTCGCCGCAGGGCGCCGTGCCGCACCGGTGACCGTGCTCATAGCCGCAACGGTCGCCGACTCGGCCAAGCGGACGATGCCGCCGGCCCTCTGGGCGCGGCTGATCGCCGACTACGTCAACGCGAGCAAAGTGGTGCCGTTCACCGGGACGGGCGCCCCGACGCGCGAGGATTGCCGCGCCGCGGGCGCCGTGTATCTCGTGAACGCGAGCTTCGAGCTTGCGCCGCGACTGCCGGGCGCCGCACAAGACAGCGATCGCAAATACGCAACCGCGCGCATCGACTTACTCAACTGCATCACGGGGCTTGCGTCGCCGACGCGTAACGTTCGCTTCGAAAGCGACCCGCTCTCAAATGCTAACGCCGGCGACTTCGAGCCGAACGTCGAGTTTACGTGGGCGCGCCCGGTACGCGACCGGCTCGCCCGCGAAACGCTCGAACTGAGCGGCGTCGCGCGCATCGTGCGCATCGACGGTCCCTTCCTCTACATCGATGGCGCGGGATCATCGATCGTCATCAATCAAGTGCTGCACATCTTTGCCGACAAAAACGCGCAGCCGCGGTCGCCGGTGGAAATGGTCGTAACCGACACCAACGGACGGTTCATCCAGGCCACCTACGACACGCTCAAGCCGGGCATCGTTCTGCCGCAAGTCGGCGATTTCGTCGAGCCCAACGCACCGTCGCCGTCGCCCTCGCCCGCCGCACGCAAATAGACTTTTCGCTCGTCGCAATTTTTGCCGTCGGCTTGCTCGCCGGCGTCATGAACGCTGCGGCCGGCGGTGCATCGTTCGTCACGTTTCCGGCACTGGTGTTCTTCGGTCTGCCGCCGCTCAACGCAAACGCGTCGAGCACGGTGGCCTTACTGCCCGGAACGCTCGCAAGCGCGTGGGTGTATCGCGCCGATGCCGAGCCGTTCGAAGGTGTTCCGCTGACCGCGATGATCCTGGTGAGTTTGGTCAGCGGCTTCGCCGGTGCGCTGCTGTTGATTTACACGCCGCAACACAGTTTCGATGCGATCATTCCGTGGCTCATGCTCGTTGCGACACTCGCATTTGCGTTCGGACGCCAGGCGGGAACGCATTTACGCCGCGTCATGCGCATTGGTCCCACAGCGTTGTTAGGCTCGCAATTTTTGCTCGGTATTTATGGCGGCTACTTTGGCGCGGCGGTCGGCATCATCATGATGGCGGTTTGGAGTTTCTTCGGTATCTCGAACATCAAAGCGCTCAACGCGTCAAAGACGCTGCTCGTCGGCGCAACGAACGCGATCGCGGTCATCTGCTTTATCGCGGGGCATCTGGTGTGGTGGCCGCAGACGTGCGCGATGCTCGCGGGGGGAGTCATCGGCGGGTACGGCGGCGCGCATATCGCACGCCGTATCCCGGCCGAACCCTTACGACTCGGCGTCACGATCTTCAATGTCGTGATGACGGTCGTTTTCTTCGCGCGCGCCTACCGGCCGGCGTAAGCCGCTCTTTTAGAGCAGCGTGCGCAAGCCGCTATGATCGATCTCGGGGTTCTTCTCGGCAAGCAGCGCCAGGCGGTCGCGCATCAACTCGGCCGCCGGTAACTTCAACTTCGCATCGCGCTCGGCCGACATCACGATCTCGAGATCTTTCTTGTGCAGCCGCGCCTTGAAGCCGGGCGTGAAATTCTTGTTGAGCATGCGTTCACCGTGAACCTCGAGGATTTTACTTTGTGCAAAGCCGCCGAGCAATGCCGTGCGCACCAGCGCCGGATCGACGCCCGACGCCTCGGCCAGAGTCAGAGCTTCGGCAACGGCTTCGATCGTCACGGCGACGACAAGCTGATTGCAGGCTTTGGTGACCTGACCCGCGCCGGCCTCACCGACGCGGGTGATGTTTTTCCCCAGCGTTTGCAGAATCGGCAGCACACGGTCGAATGTCGCTTGATCGCCGCCGATCATGATCGACAGCGTCGCTTCGATCGCCCCCTTTTCGCCGCCGCTGACCGGCGCATCGAGGACGCCTGTGCCCTTGGCACTCAACTCGCGCGCGACACGCCGCGACATCGCCGGATCGATCGTGCTCATATCGATAAGCGCCGACCCGGACCGAATACCGCTCGCAACGCCGCCTTTACCGAAAACGACGCTCTCGACATCGGGCGTATCGGGCAACATCAGGATAACGACGTCGCTGGTTTGCGCGACGGCCGCCGGGTTCGCCGCCGTCGTCGCTCCTTCAGAAACAAGCGTCTTCACTTTTTCCGGGGAGCGGTTGAGCGCGCAAACCGCATAGCCGGCTTTGAGAAGATTGCGCGCCATGGGCAATCCCATGATGCCCAGGCCAATGAAACCGATGGTCGGACGTTGCGCGCTCAAATTTGTCATCTCCGTTAGACTGATTGTGGGGTCCACCGACATTCCGGTCGCGACGGTCTTCATCCCGTCAGGCCGGCGCTACGCCGAGCGAGAATATGCGCGCCATAGATCGAGCGCGACGAGCACGAAGAGAATCGCGGCCACGACGGCATAGCAGATCAGCAGATACAAGAAACTCAGTATCGCAAGCGACGGCCAAACGAATAGCGCTACGCCGAAGGCGAGCGAAACGAAGCCGAGCACGGCAACGAGCCAAGCCGCGTTCGGCAGCGCAGCCGCACCGACGATCTCCAAAAGGCCCGTTACCACAGCCCACGTTGCGATCGTTAAAACGAAATACGAGTGGCTCGAGCCATGGGTGAGCACAAAAAGCGATGCGAGAATCCCGGCACTGCCTTCGAGCACAAAGGCCGCGCGTATCCATAGTGACGAGCCCATCCCCACTCCGAACGCGACCGCGATTGCACCATCGATAAAGAGATAGGCCGCGACAATCACCAGTGCAACGGGTTGCGGCACCGTCAGGGCGAGCACGCCGACAAGCAGCGCGGCGATCCCGCGAGCGAAGGCGAGATACCACTTTCGCCGCAGCTCGGCTTTCGCCGACGCATCTACGGCGATCACGAAGCGACCGGATCCGTACCGCGCCGAGCGCTCGCTTGTGCGGCGAAGCGCGACGCGGATGAGAATAATTTCACGAAGACCCACCTTATTCGCCCGGGTCTGCTATAGATATGGATAGGTCCAGAGGTTCTCATCGCTAGGCACTACCCGTTCGAGTGAGGGAAGTCCCATGAAGAATTCACCATTTCGCCACGTGGCGGTGGCGATCGACGACTCGCCGGCCGCGAAGGCCGCCCTCTCGATCGCGCTTTCGATCGTGGCGCCGGACGGGGAACTGGCGTTCGTACACGCCATCAACCGCGCGATGGTCATTGCTGAGTGCGGCTCACCGTACGGTGGCGATCCGGGGCCGGCCATCGATGCCTTCGAACAGGATGAGCGCGACCTTTTTTCCGCCGCAGCAGCTCGCGCGAAGAAGCACGGCCTTCGCTCGACGACCCATGCGCTCGACGGCAGCGCGGGCAGCAGCATTGCGGACTTCATACGTACCGGACGATACGATGCTGTTGTCATTGGAACGCACGCGCGTCAGGGCCTCGTGCGTCTGGTGCTTGGGAGTACCGCGGACACCGTGCTGCGCGCATCACCTGTTCCGACATTCGTTACATCCGAGGTGGACGTCTCGCGCATCGAAGCGGGAATTCACCACCTCCTCGTTGCCGTCGACGGTTCTGAGCCGGCAGCCGCCGCCGTTCGGTGCGCGGTCGCGTTCGCGCAAACATGCGGCGCCGAAATTGCTTTCGCGTATGTCACAGAGGACGACGCGGCTCACCAGGCGCAGGCGCAAACAACAATCGCTCGTGCACGCCACGACGCCGCGCGAGCGAACGTACGATCGAACATCGCCATCCTGGCGGGTCGACCGGATCAAGCAATCGTGAGTGCCGCAGAAGCCACGCATGCCGATCTGATCGTCATCGGAACGCACGGCCGCACGGGGCTGACACATCTGCGGCTCGGCAGCGTCGCCGAAGCCGTCATCCGGAGTGCTCCACTGCCGGTCATGGTGATCCCGGCCGGTGCACCGGTAGCCGCCGCTGCCGTGCCGTCCGCCGTCACGGCAATCGGATGAGCGCGATGAAGCCTGCACCCGATGAGCCGCTTCCGGCGACGCTCCGATTTGTGTTTGCGATCGGCGGTTTCATCGTCGTCGGCTGGGTTGCGATGTTTCTCCTCTTACGGGAGCGGTGGTAGCCGTGCAGATTCATCTTCATCGGGCCGAGCGTCTGTGGCTGATCTGCGGCCTTGCGATGCTCGTCGCGTTTCTCGCGACTATTACGACGGCCGCGGTCGTTGACGGCTTCGTTCCGCCGAGCCGCGTACAGAGTATCGATCCGACGAAGGTGAGCCGGACGCCGCCGTTCGATCATCCCGGACTGCGCAAGGTCGGCGAGGGTGCGTATGAAGCATATTATGTCGCTCGCGTCTTTTCGTTCTCACCGGCCACGATCGAAGTACCGGCCGGTTCGCGCGTGACGTTCTATGTGACGAGCACCGACGTCGAGCACGGTTTCAGCATTCCGGAGACCGGTGTGAACACGATGGTAACACCCGGCTGGGTCAGCCAAGTCTCGCATACATTTCGTACGCGCGGAACATTTTTGCTCGTTTGCAACGAGTACTGCGGCAGTGGCCATCAGATGATGGCCGCTAAAGTTGAGGTGAAGTAGATGGCTACGGACGCAGGTACGTCTACCGAACCAAAAGCTGCACTTGCAAGAGCCGACGGCGACCTGCTCGCGCTCACCCACATCTATACGGCAACGCTCGTGCTCGGAATCGGCGCGCTCTTCGGTGTGCTGCAGGGATACTCGCGCGCGAACTTTATCGTCATGCCGCCCGCGTTCGACTACTATCGAATGCTCACGGCGCACGGCGTGCTGATGGCGCTCGTCTTCACGACGTTTTTTATTACCGGTCTCTTTACGTACATGACCTATCGGTCGATTCCGCGCGCTCGCTCGACGATACTCGGCTGGACCGGATACTGGACGATGCTGTTCGGTACGGTGATGACGACCGTGACCATCCTCTCGGGCAACGCGACCGTGCTGTATACGTTCTATGCGCCGCTCAAGGCCAGCCCGTTCTTTTATTTCGGCGCGACATTTCTGATATTGGGAACGTGGTGCGTTGCGGGCGACGTCGCCCTCAATATCCGCTGGTGGAAACGATCGAACCCGACGCAGAAAACGCCGCTACCGGCCTTTATCGCCGCCTGCACGATGCTGATGTGGGTCATTGCAACGCTCGGTGTCGTCGCAGAAATGGGTTTACTCATTCCGTGGTCGCTCGGCTGGACATCGGGCATCGATGTCAGCCTGACACGCATGCTGTTCTGGTACTTTGGTCACCCGCTCGTGTACTTTTGGATCATGGCCGCCTACGCGATCTGGTATACGATCGTTCCGGCAACGTACAAGGGCGCGGTTTTCTCCGATGCGCTGACGCGGGTTGCGTTCGTCTCGCTGCTGTTACTTTCCACACCGGTCGGCTTGCACCATCAATATCTCGACCCCGGTATTTCGGCCGGCTGGAAATGGCTGCATACGGTCACCACGTACGGCGTCGTCATCCCGTCATTCATGACGGCGTTTGCGATCTTCGCTTCGTTCGAGATCGCGGCGCGCAAAGCCGGCGTGCGCGGTTTTTGGAACATCGTCCGCCGGCTGCCCTGGAAGAATCCGGTCTTTGCCGGTCCCGCACTCGGCATGTTGTTGTTCATCCCCGGCGGATTCGGCGGCATCGTCAACAACTCGTACGCGATGGACGTGCTCGTTCACAACACCATGTGGATCGTCGGCCACTTTCACATTACCGTGGGCGGCCCGGTCGCGTTGACCTTTATCGGCGCCGCCTACGGGCTCGTTCCGGCGCTTTCCGGCCGGAAGCTCTATGCGCCGAAGGTTGCGCTCGTGCAAGTGTATACGTACTTCGTCGGAATGTCGATCATGTCCACGGCGATGCACTGGGCCGGCCTGCTCGGTTCACCACGCAGAACGTCCGACGTGACGTACTTCGGCGCGAACGGCGCGGCAACATGGCACCCGGAGATGGTCTGGGCAGCGGTCGGCGGATCGCTCGTCGCCATATCGATTCTGATGTTCGTCATCGTCGCAACCGGCACGTTCTTGGCCGATCGTCACCCCGCAAACACACCGGCGTTCGCGTTCGCGCCGACCGATGAAGAAGCGATGCCCACGCCGCCGGCGCTCGACCGGCTCGGCCGCTGGGGACTCGTCGCGCTTGCGCTGGCGGTGCTGGCGTACGCGGGCCCGGTCGTCCAGCAGCTACAAGCGCACGCGTATCTTGCACCCGGCATGCGAACCTGGTGATCGCGCTCGCTGTTTTGGATGTGGCGTTACGCGCCTTCGTGCCGACGCTTGCGATCGGAGACTCCGTACCGCCGCTCCCGCTCGTCGATCAAGACGGTCGCAATTTCTCACTAGCCGATCTGCGCGGCGACGTCGTCGTCGTGACGTTTCTCTATACATCGTGCGGCGACGTGAAAGAGTGCCCGCTCATCGCAGCCAAATTCGGGCGGATCCAACATGCGATCGGCGACGCGCCGATTCGACTCGTTGCCCTCACGCTCGATCCGCAACATGATACACCCGCACGGCTGCGTGCGTTCGGTGCGATCTACGGGGCTGACACGTCGCGCTGGAAGCTCGCAACCGGCGCACCTGCCGTCGTCGAAGAACTCGACGCACGCCTTGGCGTCACGTCGCTGACCCGGCGCAGCACGCAAGGCTTTGCGCACGACGACGCTGCCGTCGTGCTCGACCGAAGCGGGCGCATTGCAAAAATTGTTCCCGGCAACCAGTGGACTCCGGACGATCTGCTCGCCGTAGCGCGTAGCTATGCAGGAGCGCCTGTCGACGCGTGGACCGGGCTGCGGCTCTGGCTTGCCGGGGCAGCGGAACGCTGTGGAGGCGGGGGCGGCGCGTTCACTACTGCCGGCGCGTTAGCGACGCTCGCACTTATTTTTGGCGCAATCGCCTTTGCGTTCAGCCGAGCCTTCGCCCCGCGCGGCGAAGGCTGACGCCGCAATGCGCCACATCTCATCTTCGATCGTGGTTCGCGCACCGGCCGGTTTCGCACTTTCATTTCTCAACACGTACTTGCACGAACGCCGGCCGGACACGACGACATCGCAAATTCGCTTAGAAGTGCCGCTGACGGCACTTGCCGATTCTTTCGCAATTCAAAAGACGGTCGACATCGATGCGTCTCTTGAGAAGTCGGCAGACGGACAATCCGATGTCCTCGCCATTACGTGGCAGCCGCACGGCGGTGGTCCGTTTCCAAGCTTCGCGGGCATTGTCTCCGGCGCAATCACCGCGGAGGAACTTTCGACGCTGACGCTTGAAGGCGACTATATCGTGCCCGGAAAACTCGCCGGAATACTCTTCGACGTGACGGTCGGGATGGGGATCGCACGAGCGACGCTGCAGCGACTGCTCACGACGTTCCGCGATTTAATCGAAGCCGACTACCGGCAGCGCATTTAGTTTGCGCGCTTGCCGGCTTCTGTTCGCTCGTGTGCCGTGCGAAGATCTTCCCGCGCACCGTCCAGTAGCGAACCCAGCGTCGCATGCGCGATGCGACGCCCGACGACATCGTCGAAAAGCTTACCGACGGCACCGCCCGGCGGCTCGTATCGGCCTTCGAGCTCGAGTTCGCTCTCGTCGTAGTCTTCGCCGGCACGTAGCGTGAGTTTGCCCTCGAAAGCCGGCGTCGGAATACCGCGCGCCGTCGTACCCGCAGTCCACGCAATACTATAGCGCGACGTGTAATTCGCCGTGTCGGGAATACGCTTCGTTGTCGCCGTGACGTCGCGCCCGATCTCGCGGCCTTCCGCAAGCGGCGCGACGAGTGCCAGAGTGCATTGACCGTCCGCTTCGCCCGGTTTCAAACCCAGCCGCCGTTCGAAAGCGTCGACCGCTTGCACGTATGGTGCTTCGATGTACACGCGTTCTCGAACTATTGCCATGGTAACTCCATCTGATGCGAACCGTGCGCAACCATCCTACCGATATGGGCTGACCATAGCATATTCATCGACGGCCGAATAGGGTCGATTTATACGGGGGTCACGTCTTCCCCGGTAATGTCGGCAACGCGGCTGGTGACTTGACCGAGATTCGCAATTGCAATCACTTCGTCGCCTTCGGCCAAGCGTTGTAAACGCACACCCTTGGTGGAACGGCCGGCGCGCCGGATTTGATCGACCGGAATGCGGATGACTTGATTGCCGCTGGTCATCATCAACAGTTCGTCTGAAGGCGACACGAGGATCTGGTCGACGACGTAGCCGATCTCTTTCTCTTTGGCGAACGCCTTGACGCCCTTGCCGCCGCGCGACGTGTGGCGGTAGTCTTCGATCGGTGTGCGCTTGCCGTAGGCGTGCGAGGTCACGATGAGGACTTCGCGCCGGTCGTCTTCCACGACATCCATCGCTGCAACCGAATCGCCGGACGCAAGTGTGATCGCCCGAACGCCCCGGGCGTTACGGCCCATCGGTCGGACGTCTTTCTCATTGAAATGCACGGCCATGCCGTCATGCGTAGCGAGGATGATGTCGCGCGTACCGTCCGACAGGTCGACCGCCAACAATTCGTCATCGTCATCGAGGCCGATCGCGTTGAGGCCGTTGCGGCGCACGTTCGAGAACTCATCAAGCTTGGTCTTCTTGATGACGCCTTTGCGCGTGACCATCACGAGATAATTGTCGCCCTCAAAATCGCGAATTGGGAATACGGCCGTCACGCTTTCGCCCGGCGGAAGCGTGAGCAAGTTGACGAGTGCCGTGCCACGCGCTTGACGCGTGGAATCGGGAATCTCATATGCCCGCAGACGATACGCGCGTCCCTTGTTCGTAAAGAACAAGACGTGTTGGTGCGTCGTCGCCACGAAGAAATTCTGAACGATATCTTCTTTTTTAAGGTTCGAGATGCCGACGACACCGCGCCCGCCGCGATTCTGCTGGCGGAACGTATCGACCGACACTCGCTTGATGTAGCCGCCGACCGTTGAAGTAACGACGACCTCGGTGTCGGCGATGATGTCTTCGATCGACAGCTCGCCTTCGAGCGCTTCGACGGGTGTCTTGCGTGCGTCACCGTGGCGTTTTTTGATGTCGAGCGTTTCGGTCTTCACGATACCAAGAATGCGGCGCTCGCTTGCCAGAATATCTTGCAGTTCGGCAATGACCTTGAGCAGCTGCGCGTATTCGTCTTCGATCTTCTGGCGCTCGAGGCCGACGAGCGTGCGCAGGCGCATGTCGACGATTGCATTGGCTTGAATTGCCGAGAGCCTGAAGCGTTCCATGAGACTGGTGCGCGCCATCTCGACGGTATCGCTGCCGCGCACAATCTTGATGACCTCTTCGATGTTGTCAAGTGCAATCCGGAAGCCTTCGAGCAGATGCGCGCGCTCTTCGGCCTTGCGCAGTTCGTAGCGCGTCCGGCGCGTGACCACGTCGGTGCGGTGCGCGACAAAGTACTCGAGAAAATTCTTGAGCGATAGCACGCGAGGTTCGAGCGGCGTCGAACCATCCGACGTCCGGACAGGCGTGCCGTCGTCGCGCTTTGCGGGCACAAGCGCGAGCATGTTAAAGGCGAAACTCGCCTGGAGCGGCGTCTGCTTGTAGAGCTGATTGAGCACCACGTTCGGCGTCGCGGAACGCTGCAGTTCGACGACGATGCGCATGCCGTGGCGGTTAGACTCGTTATCGAGGCGTGAGATGCCGAGAATCCGCTTCTCTTGGTGCGCGTCCGTAATCGCTTCGAGAATGCGGTTTACCGAAACCTGAAACGGCACTTCGGTAATGAGAATCTTGTACTTGCCTTTGTCTTCGATGATCTCGGCTTTACCGCGCAGCGCAACGGAGCCGCGGCCGGTTTTATAGGCTTGCCGGATCGACTCTTTGCCCATCAGCACGCCGCCGGTCGGAAAGTCGGGACCGTGCACGATGTCGCACAGTTCGTCGTCGGTGATCGCAGAATTCTCGATGACCGCGATAATCGCGTCGCAAATCTCGCTGATGTTGTGCGGCGGAATATTCGTCGCCATGCCGACTGCAATACCGCTCGAGCCGTTGATCAGCAGTTGCGGCAATTTCGCCGGCAGCACAACCGGCTCTTCACTTTGATTGTCGAAGTTGGGAACGAAGTCGACGGTTTCTTTATCGAGGTCGTCGAGCAGATCGAGCGCCGGACGCGCTAAGCGCGCTTCCGTGTACCGGTACGCGGCCGGCGGGTCAGGGTCGATCGAACCAAAATTTCCGTGGCCGTCGATGAGCGGATAACGCAGCGTGAAATCTTGCGCCATACGCACGAGCGCGTCGTACACCGAACTGTCGCCGTGCGGATGCAGATTTTTGAGGACCTCGCCGATGACACCGGCGCTCTTGCGATGCTGCTTGTCGGGCGTCATGCCCATTTCGCGCATCGCAAAGAGAATGCGTCGCTGCACGGGCTTGAGACCGTCACGAACATCGGGCAGCGCGCGTGATGCGATGACCGACATGGCATAGGAGAGATAGCTCTCCTGCATTTCGTCTTCGACGGCAATAAGAGAGATGCGATCGTTGTTCACAGGGTTACTTCAACTAATCCTTATCCGGCGCGGCGGCCACTAATCTTGCCAGAGCGGTATCCCGTCCTCATCGACGTCGAGTGTCGTTGCTCCATCCTTGTTGATGAGCGGGGCGTCGGGAATCAATGCGTTGTCTGCATATTGATGGGGCGGCGGCGGAATGTACGGCGGCGGTTCCTCAAGCGTCATATCCCACGATCCGGGCGCGTGCACCGATGCCATCGGTCCGGCAGCCTCCTCGAGCGCGACAACGCTATTCTGTACCGCATCGCGCGCAGCGGCGGCCCGCTCGCGCAGCGCCGTCAGATGCGACTCGAACCGTACATCAAGTTCGGCTAAATGCTGCGCTGCAGCAGGATGGCCGTTCAACGTACGGGACCCCGTTCGCGCGGTTTCACAATCGCTCCGACGACGATGCCGACGATGCCGCCGACCAGCGCGCCAAGCAGGGCGATAATCAAAAATCCGCTTCCGAATCGGCCGCCGACGTGGCCGATGGAAAAGAAGCGCAGCGCCAAAATGCCGGCCTCGAAGGCGGCTGCAAGGACGGAGCAAATGGCCCCGGCGATGATGCCGACGAGGACGTCGCTGACACGCAAAAACACACTGGGAATGTTCGCGTTCACGCACAACGTATCATCTAAAGACATGCAAACCACGGTCTGCGATATTGCTGCTCTGCACGCATTTGCGCGCGATTTCGCGGCTGGTTTGCAGCTCGGCGACACCGTTGCGTTGGAGGGTGCGCTCGGCTCGGGCAAAACGACCCTCGTTCGCGCGATCATCAGCGCTCTGCACGGGTCAGACGACGCGGTTGCGTCGCCGACCTTCGTCTTTCGCCACAGCTACGAGGGTACGCCGCCGGTCGAACATCTCGACCTTTATCGCATCGAAGATCCGGCCGAACTTGCCGAGCTTGGACTCGACGACGCCTTTGCTCCGGACCGGATTGCGCTCGTCGAATGGCCGGATCGCGCACCGGACCTCGTGCCGCCGGGCGCCATCCGTGTCGAGATCGCGGGCAGCGGCAACGGTCCGCGCGAGATCACGGTCCGACGCTAGGTGAAGATTCTCGCCCTCGATGCGGCGCTGGGCCCGTTCTCGGTCGCCGTCTTAGCGGGCGACCGTGTCGTTTTCGATCGCTCGCACGGCAACGATGCACTCGAAGCCGGACTCGGGCGGGTTGCCGCGGTCTTGGATCGTACAGGGTTGAAGCTGCGCGCGATCGACCGGATCGCCGTGGGCCTCGGGCCCGGCTCATTTACCGGTATTCGCATTGCGCTCTCGTTTGCAAAATCGCTCGCGTACGCTGCCGGCTTGCCGCTCGTTGGCGTCAGCTCGTACGACGCCGTCACGCCCGGCGATGCGCCGCTTCCGGTACTCGCAATCGTCCGCGGCCGAACGGGGGTCATCTGCGCGCGGCTGCGCGACCGGCACGGCGACCGCTTCGCCTGCGGTGCCGTTGCCTCGGTCACAGAGCGGCTGCTCGGCGCTGGCGGAGAGCGTGGCGAAATTACCCTGGCCGGGAATACGGAAGACGTGGTTTCCGAAATCGGCGGACGCGGATTCGTCGTGCGAATCCTGAGAGCTCCGTCCGACATTCCGGCCATCACCATCGCCACGATCGCGCGTGAGCGCACGCCGGCTGCCTCCCTGCACGCGCTCGTCCCCGACTACGGCGAAGTTCCGGCGGTCACGACACCGAAGGAACGTCTATCATGACGAACCAGCGAACGCACGCTCCGCGAGGTAGGGCCGATTAAGGCCGAGCTAGAGCGCCCGCCGGGCGATGGCGCGGGCCCGAACCGCCTGGCGATTTCCGAAATGGTGCCCGGCGATATTTCGAGCGTGCTCGAAATCGAGGAGCTCTCGTTTACATCGTCATGGCCGCAGAACGCGTTCGCGAACGAAGTTCGCGAAAATAAGCTCGCCCATTATTTCACCGGCCGGCTCGATGGGCGGATCGTCGCATACGGCGGCATCTGGGTGATCCTGGAAGATTCGCACGTCACGACAATCGCCGTGCATCCCACTATGCGCGGACGCAAGCTCGGTGAAGAAATGCTCATCCATTTGCTCGACGCAGCAATCGCGCACGGCGCATCCTGGATCACGCTCGAAGTTCGCGAGTCCAACGAAGTTGCACAAAAACTGTATCGCAAATACGGTTTCACGGTCGTCTCGACGCGGCGTGGGTACTACAGCGATAACAACGAGAATGCGCTCGTGATGTGGGCCGGCAACTTGAAAGGACCGCTCTACGCAAGCCGCCTGGCCGTTCTCAAAGAAACGCTTGCACGCGAGATCGACGCGGAGCGCCCGTGATGCTCCGCCTCACAGCGGTGCTTGCGCTTGTCACCGTCGCTCTTGGAACGATCGCCGCAGCCGAGGCGCCGATCGGCGGCGTTACGATTGGGACGACGATCGCCGCACTTGTACATGATAGCGGTTTTCCCAGCACCGTCGAATCGACCGACAGCGGCAACCGCTTTGTGTTTCCCGGCGCGGTCGCCTATACGAACGACGACGGTGTCGTCGTCGCCGCGGAAACCGCCGGCGGTTCGGTATCGGTCGACATCGATGGCAAGCCAAGAACGTTTGCCATCGGCACGTACACTAGCGGTCAAGCCGACTTGGAACTCGCAACGGTCGCGGAATACGCCGGCGACGGCGTGCGCACGTACCGTCTGTCGGACGAGCGCGAACTCGTACTGCTCTTTGACCGGCCGTCGAGAACACTCTTGCGCGTTGCGTATGGACAGCGCGGCCAGCTCGCGCGCCTGGGTTTGGTATCCGGCGACGACACCATCAAAGCCGTGCCGTACAAAGCGCCGAAAATGCGCGCGACGGCACGCGCCGACGGGACCGGTTCGCGGATCACGATTGTGAAATTAGATATCGCCCGGACCGGCGATGTCAAGAATGTAACGGTCGTTGCATCATCGGGTGACGCGGCGTTTGACGCGGGTGTCACAAAAGAACTTATGACCGATCGCTTCACACCGGCAACACTCGGTGGCCGCGCGATCGGCGCGACTATTTTTCGCGAGTTGCGGCATTGATCGAAACCGGACTCGATTTCGTTCGCGCCGCGCGCCGCGTGCGCGACCACCTCGGCCAGCGTCACCGCTACGCCCACACGCTGCGTGTCGCACGTTTCGCCGCGATGCTGGCACGCGCGCACGGTCAGGACACACGGCGCGCGCGTATCGCTGGATTGCTCCACGATCTCGCGCGCCTGTACAGCAGCGAGCGGCTGCTCCGTGAGTGCGTGCAGCGGGGCCTTGCCATCGACGCCTTCGAGCGCACGCAGCCGATCGTACTACACGCCCGCCTGGGCGCAGAACTTGCGCGCAGTGACTACGGCATCACCGACCAAGCCGTTCTTTGCGCGATTGCAAAGCACACGGTCGGCGCCGCCGAGATGTCGGCGCTCGACGTGATTCTGTACCTCGCAGACGGTCTCGAACCGGGCCGAACCTATGCCGGCCGGGCCGCTTTGGCCGATCTTGCCCGCCGCGACCTCGACGCGGCGATGCGAGACGTGCTTCAATCGACTATCGCCTATCTGCAGGCGCGGGGCGAGCCGGTCGCTCCCCAAACCATCGCCGCAAGCCGCACCTTCGCATTCCCATCACAGGAGAAACGCTCTGCCTGATCTGGTCGACATCGTCCGCACCGCCGCGGAAGACAAAAAGGGCGAGGACATCATGGTCCTCGATCTCGAGGGCCGCACGATTGTCGCGGACGCCTTCGTCATCGTTACGGGTCGCTCGAAGATCCAAACCCGTTCCATTACGGACGCCATCATCGAAGCGGTCAAAGCCGCCGGCTTACCCGTTGCCCGCACCGAGGGGTACAGCGACGGCGGCTGGATTCTGATCGACCTCGGATCCATCGTGGCACATGTCTTTACGCCCGATCAGCGGCAGTTCTATAATCTGGAACGGCTCTGGGGACGCGTCGCCGAAGCGCGCGCCGAAACATCCTGAAGCGCGCCGCTCGCCCGAAATCGACGCCGCCCGAACCGCGCCGCCGCTTGAGCTTGCGCGACGTCGGCCTGCGTGCGTTCATCTGGGTTTTTCTTGCCATCTTTCTGTTCGGCTCGCTCGGCGTCGCACTGGTCGTCGCGCGCTGAAACCCCCACCCGCGCACCGGGTACTAGCCATTGGAGGCCCGTAATTTCATGAAACGCTTGGCGGCATTTGCCGCACTGACGCTCGCTTTCGGTTCGGCGGTGCTACCGGCGCTTGCCCGTGACTCGGATGTCATCGACAACGCTCACATGCTCAGCGCCGGTGCCATCGCGCGCATCAATGCGAAGGTCGGCGACTTTGCACAGCAGACCGGCAAGGAAGTCGTCGTCGACACCGAGGCATCGCTCGAAGGTGCGACGCCGGAAGCTGCCGCGGAAAAAGTTTTTGCGCAGCAGCAAGTCAACGGCGTGCTGATCTACGTCGCACGCGACGATAAGAAGATCGAGATCATTCCCGACCGCGCGTCGCGTGCGTTTTTTCCAAGCGGTTCATTTACATCGATCTATGCGGCGATGCGCCCGTCATTTGTCGCGGGCAATTTCGATGACGGCATCAACACCGGCGTCGATCTGATTCTTAATCAATATCGCAGTCACGAAGGTTCGCTCAATCGTGCGCGCGGGCGTTCGGCGTTTGCCGGCAGCCCTGTCCGCACCAGCTCGTCAACCGGAGGTTTTAACATGGGCTTGATTTGGTGGCTCATCATTCTCGCCGTGATCTTCTTTGTGATTCGCGGCATCTTCCGCGCGATCGCGGGACCGCGCATGTACCCGCCCGGCTATGGCGGTCCCGGTGCGCCGATGGGCGGCGGCCCGATGATGGGCGGGCCCGGTTATGGCGCCGGCTACGGTGGTTACGGTGGCGGCGGCGGCGGCTTCTGGAGCGGCATGCTCGGCGGTCTCGGTGGTGCGTTCCTCGGCAACGAACTGTTCGGCAACCGCGGTAATCTCGGCGGCGGCGAAGGCGGCAATTACGCCGACATGAACGGCGGCCAATCGCAAGACGCAAGCGGCTGGCAAAGCGATGCGGGGCAAGCCGACACCGGCAGCGCCGCCGGCGGCGGCTGGGGCGATTCGGGCGGCGGCGACTCCGGCGGAGGCTGGGGCGGCGGCGGCGATTTCGGCGGCGGTGGCGGCGGAGACTCGGGCGGCGGCTGGTAGCCTAACGCGTGGTGGCGTAGGGGATGATTGCGTCGAGAATGTTCGGGGTGATGCCCGAGACGTCGGCGAGTTCGTCGACCGATGCGAAGGGGCCGTTCGTTTCGCGATAGGCAACGATGCGCGCCGCGAGTGCCGGACCGATGCCCGGTAACGCTTGCAGTTCGCTTTCGTCCGCCGCATTGAGATCGATGCTTTGTGGGGCCGGTTCGGCGTGCGCTACGTGCGGCTGACGCGATGTGCGTGATCGCGGTGCGCGCGCCGGCGTGCGCGAATGCCGCGGACGCGGGGCATCGCCTTCTTTGGGAACGGCGATTTCGTCGCCGTCGTGCAACGGCGCCGCAAGATTGACGGCAACGATATCTGCGCCCGGTTTGACGCCGCCGGCACGCGCTATCGCATCGGTCGCGCGGGCCTCGGCGGCAAAGCGATACACGCCCGGGCGCGCCACTTCGCCCGCGACATACACGACGATCGACGGAGTTGCCGTGCGAAAAATGCGCGAGGCGCGTTGTTGCGGCGACGGCGATTGCACGGTTATCGCATCGACCGGATGGGGCGGCCGGAAGATCAAGGCGGCAAGAGCGGCGACGATCGCGACGGCGGCAATGGCGAACTTCATGCGTCGCTAGTCACGCGCCGGCGCGCGCGAACAAGTCTACGGCAAGACGTGAACCGACCGAAACATCGCGACAAGCGGCGTCAGCGCCGTCACCCCGACACCGATGGTCACGATGACGGGCATCCGGGATCGCGCGCCGCGGGCGACCGATGCAACGTCCCAGAAGATCGCGCCGATCAACCAGCTTGACTCAGCAAACAGAAGCGCGGGTATCATGGGTGCCGCACTCGACGACGGCGCTACGGATGCCGCAGCATTAAAAAGCGCAAGCGCTATCGCGCCGAGAATCGCGAACGCAACCGGCGTGATGAGAACGACACCGCGCGGAACCGTATTCGCGCTCGGTACGCCACGAAAACTGGTGTGAGCGGGGATGCGAAACGGCATTCGCAGATAGGCCGCCACCTGAAAAGCGACCCCGGCAAAACCCGCGCCGAAGAGCAGCGAAAAACCAACTGACACTCGGCATTTTTCAGTCGACAAGCAGGGCTGCCCTTCATGTTCGAACGACAAGAGGCGGTCCGAAGACCGCCTCTTGTTGCGTTACGAACGCGCAGGGTTAGTGGACGAGTGTCCGGAGTTTACCGGTCTTATCGGCAAACAGGATGCTATCCGGGGTGACCGAGTTGCTCGCGGCTGCCGTCGGCGCAACGAGCAGGATCCCGGCGGTGGCATTCACCGTACCGGCACCCGTCGTTGCACCCGAACTCGTGTCCGCTATCAACCCCACAGCTGGGGCCGGAGCGGCGGCGAATATCTTACCGACGGTGAACGGAGCGAGGTTGTAGGGAGCCGTGATCGTCGTCGGCTGCGAAGCCGCGTTGAACACGCTGTTGGCTTGGAACTGCAACGCGTAGTTGACCGGCGCGAGTACCGGCGTCGTCGCCGGTGTGAACGACGGAAGCATGCCGACCGGACCGTCGACTGCAGTTGCAGCGGAGGTGAGTCCGAGCGATGTTGCTACGCCGGTCGAATTGATCGAATAGATCTGTCCGGTTGTCGACGTTGCAAGGTAGCCGGTGCCGTTCGCTACGAGACCGGTGAACGGTGCCGTGCCGAGGGCAACCAGACCGCCGGCGGTAAACGCGCCGGTCGCCGGGTTGAACCGATCGATCGACTTATTGCCGGGATCGGGGATCAGGATGTTGCCCGACGCATCGAGCAGCATCTGGATGTAATTTGCCGTGCCGAAGTTCAACCCACCCGTCGGCACCGGCGGAACGTCCGGCACGGTGTTGGTCGAAATTTGGAATCCTCCGACGACATCGGGAATGCCGGGGGCTCCGGTTTGCGAAATGTCGAGTCGGGTCAGTCCACCCGCCGCGCCGCCGTCGGCAACGTAGAGGAACTGCTTGCCGCCCGGCCCGGCAGCGGCAATGATGCCGACCGGCTTATTGAACTTGATGTAGTTTCCGGGGCCTTCTTGCGCCGCAACGGGCACGGCGGCCTGCACCAGCAACGAGTCGAACGCGTAGACACCGCTTGAAACCGGCGTGCCGGACGTACCGGCAGTTTGACCGTTATCGACGGTGTAGACGAACGTTGAATTCGTCCAGGTGACGAACGAGAGGCCGGTGAGTGCGGCAGCACCTGCGGCTGTCTTGAAAGTCGGGGTGCCATCCATCTTCAACGACGGTCCATCGGTTATATAGGTGGCGGTCGGAGTACCGATGATCCCGACGACGGTCGTTGGGTTCGCCGTGTCGGTGTACCCGGTACCGCCGGCCGTCCAGACCGACGATTGCGGTGTGATCGTTGTGCTGATCGTCGTCGCCGTCGTGGCCGGCGGAATCGTCGCTTTGGCCGTAACGGTGATGCTGGTGAGGTTCGTGGTATCGGTGCCGTTGTAGGTCAACACGATCACGTACGGATCGCCCGCGACGGCCGCCGATCCCCCGAACGTGATGTCGGTCGGTAAGGTCGACGGAGCAACCGGCACGCCGGCCAGCGCGTTGAACTGGTGAATCGTGAGGCTCGTGCCTTGCTGGGCGATCGCACCAGTGGTCGCATCGACGAGCTGCAGCAACGACTGGCCGCCGCCGTTCGCGGCGCCGTTTTCGGTGAGCGAAACCGTAACGCCCGACGGGAACGGGCCCGAGCCCGCAGCCGGCGTTCCCGGAATCGGCACGTTAGCCGCATCGAGGCCTTCGAGTGGAATCACCACACCGACGCGGCCCGTGCCCGCCGTCGTGGTCAGAAAGGTCCCCGATTCTCGAACCGGGCTGGTAATCGGAATCGTACCGAAACCGATGTTCGCGACCGCCACGGCAACCGTGATTGCCGGAGCCGGCGCACCCGGAGCCGGTGTCGAGTTCGGACACGCCGTACCCGGGGGCTGCGCCGGCGGCCCGGTCAAAAAGGTCGTACATGCGAAAATCTCCGCATTGAGCGCGTTCGGTTGTCCGAGCGCGATGAACGCGGTCTGCGGCGTTGATTGGGCTAGGATACCGCTTCCGAGCACGCCGGGTGGCGGCGTCGGAATCGTGAACGGAGTCGAACCACAGCTACCCGCATATTGGGTAATCGTGAAGACGTCCTGACCGGGTGGTGCCGGGAACGCAAGCGTGACGGTAGCAACGATGCCGGGTGCCGAGGTGGTCGTCGTGAACGACGGGCTCGTGGTGTTCGGCGCGATGGCACCATTCACGTAGAGGGGATAGCAGATCGTGAGATTGCCGTACTGCGCCGCTTCAGCCGGATCAGACGGTGTAACGGAAATGACGAGCACCGAGTTCTTGGTCGTCGTATCGATGAACTCGGGCGAACGCGTCGCACTTAGAGTGCTCCGGCCCCCGCCGCTTACGCTGGACGTATGCACCGGCAGGGTGGTCGAAAGGGTCGCGTTTGCCGTCGGGCGGCCCGCGGAGCTGGGGTTTCCGGGCAGAGGCACGAGCGACGAAGTGCTATGCGCACTACCACCACCACCGCAACCCGTCAGGGTAAGCGCACCGATCGTGACCAGGGCGGTCGCGACGCGCGCGAGCGTAAACTGACGAATCACTGGAACGTCCCTCCAACCGTGGTGACGACAACGCTAATCGGAACCGGTGCCGGCGTTGGGCCGGTCAGCGGAACGTAATTATCCTTGAAGGTCAGCGTACAAGCCGCCGCCGGAATGGCAGTCGCCGATACCGTGTAGTAGAAAGCGACAGAGCCCGGAGCCGCCGTCGCAATCGGCGCAGGAGCGGCGGGCATCGTGGCAGCGGTGACTCCCGTGCAGCCGGTCGCCGTCGGAACGCTGATCGTTCCGACGAAGTTGGCCTCACTCGCAACGAGCAGGGCACCGAATGTGGTGCCCAAGCCGACCAAGTTGATCGGCGTGTTTGCAAATGGCTGCGGATTGGTCTGCACCGAGAAGTTCGGCGAGTACCAGCGCAGCGAAACGCCGCCGGGCTTCGGAACGGTCGCGTTCACCGTGGCGGTTTGCCCGGTCGCGCCCGTGACGGTGATCGTACATGCCGCCGTGGTCGCGTCGACCGCGGTTATCGTGAACGTACCCGCTGCCGCTCCGGCAACAGACGTGACCGACGGGCAACCGGCCGAAACCGCTGCCGTAAACGTGCCGGCAAAGTTCGCTTCCGTTGCAGTCAAGGTCGCCGTTTGGGTCGGCGCTTGAAAGGCGATGGGTATGGGCGCGGTTGAGGCGGCTCCCGATGTGCCGGTAAATAAGGTGGTGCCCGTCCAGGACAACGTAACCGGGCCCGGGGCCGGGGTCGGGGTGGCCGTCGGTGCAACGGTCGGGGCAACGGTCGCTACAGCGACGGCCGCGGGGCTCGAATTCGACCCGCCGCATCCGGCCAACACCAGCGCCAACGCACCCGCGGCGGCGAGGCTACCTATCTGTTTCATGACAGCTCCTGAGTTCCGAAGTAATGAGAAAAATCGCGGCGCTCAAAGCAGCCGACTTAGGCCCATTCAATATGAAGTGCTCGTGTAAAGGCGAAATTAAGAAACCGCCCGGTCGCTTTGGTGAAAACTGCGTTTGCCGATCGTACGTACAAGAAAGCAAGAGGGCAGCAGCCTACTCGATATAAAGACGGAGTAGGCGTACGCTCTGTTATCCGTGGCGCCCCTGCCGACCTACGACAAAAGAGTGACGGGCATCTCATTTACGAGCCTGGGGTCGCTTGGTAAGGCGTTGACCCACAGCGGGCATTCGGGCAGCGCGCACGGTAAGAAACCGCACATGCTCGAAGAGCGGCCCGCGACCTACGACTACCAAACCATCGAACGCGCCTGGCAAGCACGCTGGGAACGCGACGGCATCTACCGCGCCCGCGACGACGATCCGCGGCCAAAATATTACGTGCTCGAGATGCTGCCGTACCCGTCGGGCGATCTTCACGTCGGACACGCGAAGAACTACACGTTGGGTGATGCCGTCGCGCGGATGATGCGCATGCGCGGTTACAACGTGGTTCACCCGATGGGTTGGGACGCGTTCGGCCTGCCCGCCGAGAACGCGGCAATCCAGCGCGGCATCGCACCCGAAGCGTGGACGCGCGAGAACATCGCGAACATGGAGCGGCAGATCCGCTTGATGGGTACGGGCTACGACTGGTCGCGCGGTTTTGCGACGTGCGATCCGGCGTATTACAAATGGAATCAGTGGTTCTTCTTGCGGATGTACGAGCAGGGACTCGCGTATAAGCGGGAAGCGCCGGTCAATTGGTGTCCGGTCGATCAGACCGTACTTGCCAACGAGCAAGTTGTCGACGGCACATGCTGGCGCTGCGGCAGTGTGGTCGAGCGGCGCAACCTTTCACAGTGGTTCTTGAAGATTACCTCATACGCAGATCGGCTGCTGGCGGGCATTGACCGACTGTCGGCGTGGCCCGAACGCATCAAGACGATGCAGCGTAATTGGATCGGCCGCAGCGAAGGCGTTACGTTCACGTTCGATATCGAGAACATCGACGCAACGATCGATGTCTATACGACGCGCGTCGATACGATCTTCGGTGTCACGTTCGTTGCACTCGCCGCGGAGCATCCGGCCGTGGCGAAGATCGTCGCGGCGATGCCGAAGCAGCGCGCGAAGATCGAGACGTTTGCCGCCGGCCTGCGCACGAAATCGGAACTCGAACGCACGGCGCTCATGGAAAAGACCGGCATCTTCTCGGGCGCCTATGCGGTCAATCCGCTTTCACGCGAAAAGATACCGGTCTGGATCACCAACTACGTTCTCGCCGATTACGGCACGGGCGCCGTCATGGGCGTTCCCGCGCACGACGAGCGTGATTTCGATTTTGCGAAAAAGCATGCATTGCCGATCGCGCAAGTCATTACGACGTCCGACGGCTCGCTGCAGGCACCGCTGCCCGAAGCGTATCTCGAGGATGGCCGGCTGATCGCAAGCGGCGAGTTCACCGGCATGTCGTCGGAACGTGCCCGTACGGCGATCGCAGCGAAGCTCGCGGCGCTGGGCCGCGGTACGAAAACGGTCAACTTCCGGTTCCGGGATTGGTTGATCTCGCGCCAGCGCTACTGGGGCACGCCGATCCCGATGATCTACTGCCCGACCGATGGCCAAGTGCCCGTGCCCGACGATCAATTGCCGGTGATCCTTCCGCCGGAAGTAGAGATCACGGGACAAGGCTCGCCGCTCGCGCGCGATCCGAGTTTTGTGCAGACGATCTGTCCGAAATGCGGCGGTCCGGCTACGCGCGATGCCGATACGATGGATACATTCGTCGACTCGTCTTGGTATTTCGTTCGGTACTTAGACGCCCATAACGACAAAGCACCGTTCGATGCAGCAAAGGCGACGGCGTGGATGCCGGTCGATCAATATATCGGCGGCGCTGAACACGCCGTGATGCATCTGCTCTATGCGCGCTTCTTTTACAAGTTCATGATCGACCAGGGGTATTTGAGTGGTGATGACGAGCCGTTCACGCGACTGTTCAATCAGGGTACGCTCTTGCGCGGCGGCGAGAAAATGTCGAAGAGCAAGGGCAACGTCGTCGGCATCGACGCAACGGTCGAAGAGCACGGCGTTGACGCCATGCGTCTGTTCTTGCTCAAGGCCGCTCCGCCCGAAGACTCACTTGAATGGACCGATGAAGGTATCATCGGACGCGAACGTTTCATCGGCCGTGTTTGGCGCGCGTGCGAGCCGTTGTGCATGGCAGCCGCGGTCATCCCGCTCGACGCGCTGCCCGAAATGCGCGGCGACGCACAGCGCGAACTCGTGCGCGCGGTGCACCTGGCGCTCAAATCGGCAGCGGACGAAACAAAAACGCGGCGCTTTCATTACAACACGACGACGGCCCGGCTTGACGAACTCGTAAACTTGCTGACCGTTGCAACGCGCGATCCGGCGCTCGCAAACGATCCTGCCGTCCTGTATGCGGTTCACGCCCTGCCGATGCTGCTCGCTCCGTTTGCGCCGCATCTGGCAGACGAGCTATGGTCGCGCATGGGCAATGCGACCTCGATTCACGTCGAACGCTGGATGGACGCAGAGCCAGCTGCACTCGCCGTTGCGACGATCACGCTGGTCGTGCAAGTCAACGGCAAAGTTCGCGCCCGCTTGGAAACCGCACCGGACATCGATGAAGAGACGGCGTTCAATCGCGCGATGGAAGAAACTTCGGTGCAAGCCCAGGTCGCTGGAAAGACCGTGCGCAAACGAATTTTCGTGCCCGGCAAGCTCCTCAACATCGTGGTTGGATGAGTTACGACATACGGCCGGACGACGCGCTCGTGATCGTGGACGTTCAACACGATTTTTTGCCGGGCGGCGCGCTTGCCGTCGCGCAGGGCGCGCGGATCTTCGCGCCGATCAACGCGCTGGCTCCGCGTTTTACGCGCGTCTACGCCACGCGCGATTGGCACCCGCACGACCATTCGTCGTTCGCCGCACAAGGCGGCCCGTGGCCGGTTCACTGCGTGGCCGGCACGAGCGGCGCTGCATTCGACGAGCGGCTCGACCGGTCGCATATCGATACGATCGTCGATAAGGGCGTCGACGTTGCGACCGACGGCTACAGCGGTTTCGCCGCGACGACACTCGAACGCGACTTGAAATCGCACGGCATCGCGCGGGTTTTTGTCTGCGGTCTGGCGACCGACTATTGTGTCAAAGCGACGGCGCTGGACGCGAAGGATGCGGGCTTCGAGGTCGTCGTCTTGAGCGACGCGGCTGCTGCAGTTGATGTAGCACCGGGAGATGAAGCGCGCGCACTCGACGAGCTACGCGCCCACGGCGTTGCCGTGACAACCAGCGCTACGGTGGCCGGCGACGCCCGAAGTATACGCCGCTAACGTCGCTGCGGTCGAGCCGCACGGTCTCGAACGCATCGAAGACAGCGAACGCCACGGTCACCCGCGCGACCTGTTCGCGTTGTGGTTCGCAGCCAATGCGGAGACGGCGACCTTTGCCGTCGGCATTCTTACGATCGCCTTGTACGGAACGAGCTTTCGCGGTGCGGCCATCGGTTTGCTCATCGGCAACGTGTTAGGCTACGCCGTTGTTGCTGCACTCTCGCAGTTCGGGCCGCGCTTCGGGCGTCCGCAAATGGTCATTTCGCGGCGCGCCTTCGGGCACGTCGGCAACGAACTTCCGGCCGTACTAGCGTTTCTCTCAGGGGTTGGCTGGTTCGCGATCAACTCCGTATTCGGCGCAGCGGCCCTGGGCGCGCTTTTTCATCTCGACTACCTGCCGTCGCTGGCGATTGTTTTGATCGCGCAGATCGCGATCGCGATCTACGGTCACAACATGATTCATGCGTTCGAAAGGGTGGCCGCCGTCGCCCTAACGATTGGCTTTGTCATTATTGCTATCGAAACAATCCGGCGGGCGCATTTCGGTGCCGGTTTCGACGTGCACGCCCCGGTCGCGGCGGGCGGCGAAATGGCGGGGATCATCTTTTCCGCGGCGCTGGCGTTCTCGTATTCGATCGGCTGGGCGCCGTGCGCGGCCGACTACTCGCGCTATTTGCCGTTTGCGAGTTCGCCGCGTGCCGTCCGCGTATGGGCGTTTTTCGGCGGCTGGCTGCCCTCAACGGCACTTGAGATTCTCGGCGCGGCCGCGGTTACGGCGATTCCGGGCGGTCACCTTGCCGACGCAACACCGTCGCAGGTCATCGGCCAACTTTTCGGTGGCGGATTTCTTGCGGCGCTCGGACTCGTGACGGTGACGCTCGGTACGCTCAGCGCAAACTGTTTGAATTTGTATTCCGGCGCGATGTCGGCACTGGTCGCTTGGGATCCCGCGCGCCACGCGACAATTGCAATCGGCGTCGGAGTCATCTTCGGCGCACTGACTGCACTGGTCCTCACGTTGGCACGAACGAGTGACCCGGCGGCGGCGGCGCTCGGAACGTCGACCATTGTTTTCGCGGCGCTCGCGGTCGCCGTATTATGCGGGCTCGTGGTCCGCTACACGCTCGCCCGCTGGCAGGCGGCACTGGCAGTCGGCGTCGTCGGCGGCGCGCTGGCGCTCGTCGGCGCGCATCCCGAACGCACGGCGCACCTGTATTCCAATTTCTTGCTGCTCCTCTCGACGTGGGCCGCGCCGTGGGCCGGCGCATTACTCGCATCGCGCCGCGACGACACGGCAACTCCGGTTGCCGTCGGTTTCACCGGGTGGCTCGCAGGCATTCTCGCGTCGCTACCGTTCTGGCAACAAGCCTGGTTTACGGGACCGCTTGCGGCGGCCTATCCGGCACTCGGCGATATTTCGTACTTCGTCGGTTTCATCGCCGCGTATGCGGTAACGACAATTCTATCCTACCGAATACCGGTGGTGCGCGCTAAGGCTTCGTGAGCGAATCGACGATACTCTTAGCTGCTCTGCGCTGACACGTAAAGTCGGTTCCCACGCATGCGCGCAGGCCCGTGATTTTTGACGCATATTCCGCCGGCATATCGGATGGTCGCGGTATTTTCGCCGCTATCGTCATGACTGCATCGAAGGTTTGCGAGCTTCGATGCGACCCGGCGTTAAATCCCGTCTGCGCGACAACTGTCCCGAGCGTAAACTCCTCGGTCGCCGTTTCCCCGATTGCCGCAAAGAGCGGCATGTAGAGGTCTTTCATCGCATCAAGGCCCGCACGGCGCGTCTGGTTGTCGCTCGACGACAACCCTGCAATGACGACCGCACCGCTCGCTGCAGTGTCGCAAGTTGTGGTAGCTCAAAATATTCCAGCACCGTCGCAAAGGCCACGCCAAGGCGCAGATATCCGGCCGGGCTCTTGTCGTAACGGAAATTCGGCGCGGCATGGACCGGAAACCGCGTATCAGCGTGTTGCGCAAGCGAACTTGCTGCCGCGGTAACCGCCTCGACGTTTGCTTTTCTGATGATAAATGTTCCCTGACTTGCGTCCGCGGCTCCGAGGGACACGAGCAACGCACGATCCTGCGGCGAAAACAAATCCGGATCATCGGACGCCGGCCGTTGAGCAGCATCGAACGTCGGCGGAAACGCCGGGACTTGGTTCGAGGCGTTTCCGTTCGCTGAAGCAATCAGGGTTGAAACGATACCGGCATCCTTGAGCTGCCCTTCGCGTGCGTCATCACTTTTGGGCGCGCGCACTACGTTCGCCCATCCAAGGACAGGATCGATATTTGCCGGGTCGCCGTCCGTAATATACGCAAGGAGCCGATCGTAGGGCTTGGGACCGGCGCCGGAAATTGCGCCAAGCCGGGCGTTCCCATCGGTCGTGCCAAAATAGGCGCTCACGTCATCGATGCATATTTGAATGCGAACGACCGGCGCGCACGTTCTAGCGTCATGAAAAATAAGCGGCGCCCGTCCGAGTGACCGGCCGGCGTCGACAAGGCTTGCATCGTCCCTCGGGGCGGCGGCGACCGGCGCGATCGAGAGCAGGCCGACAGCGACGGCAGCAAACAGCCTACGGAAACGATACACAGAAACACCCTCTTATTAAAGAACGGGTGGCAGCCTTCGCCGGGAATGCGCAAAAAGCCGCGTGGCATATGCGTTGTGCTAAGGACGCTCCGCAATAAACGCAACCGTGCGGTACACGAGCGGAATGACCGTCCGGCCTTCGGCGAAACGTTCGAAAATCTCGTCGCCTTCCGCGAGTACGGCATCGAGCTTCGGGCCGGGGGGCGGCATGTACGAAATGCTGCGTATGCGCCCGCGGAAACCCTCACGATCGAGGCGCTGCTCGTTTCGGGCCTCGAACCGGCGTCCGTTACGAAAACGCCGCGAGACCAGTAGCATCTTCCCCTCGCCGGAGCGCGCGGGCAACGACTCCATCAGTTCGGCCTCGCCGTGGCGATCGTTGAGTTCGTCGTACGCGCGCGAAAACGGATCGTCACGCTGCGGAACGTTCCAGATGACCGC
>Ga0302324_100001464_pt1 | contig 57456 bp, 58 predicted proteins | sample Palsa_T0_1_FD_201949 | JGI IMG/M metagenome (GOLD analysis project Ga0302324, IMG submission 201949) | Peat permafrost microbial communities from Stordalen Mire near Abisko, Sweden - Palsa_T0_1 | ecosystem: Environmental > Terrestrial > Soil > Palsa > Peat permafrost | place: Sweden: Abisko...
TTGAGAAGAGGGGGAGATGGGGAGAGTTGTCGAGGAACGAGGAACTTAAAGTTCCTTCGGAGACTGAAACCTCATAGAGGTTTCAGACTTCCCATTTGGGGGAAGGTTTGCGAGGTGGTTGCGGGTTTACGAGACTTCTGGCACTGGGCAAACGGCAAATCAACCGCTTTTTTCTACGCCTGAACTCATGGTTTTCATCTCCTTTACCAAGTCTAATGCTACTCGCTGTCCCTTCGGGGAATCAAGCTAGGAGGGGACGGCCTGATACGGTGCGCCCTCATTAACTAGCCTTAAGATAACACACAAATGCGACTGACGCCGAGCGTAGGGCAGATTTGGAAGTCGCGGTGTCCTAAACGGGTGGCTGCAATACAAAGCTAAACGCGGTCTCACCCGGGGACGCCCCCTGGACGTCGGTGGGCGCGAACGGCTGTGCGAAAATCAGAGTAAAATCTTGAACTTCTCCAATTCTGAGTCTCGGATTGCGATCGCACCGGCTAACGATCCTCATTGAAAATACCTCGACGACCCTCTGTGGGACCACGCGCTGCTCCTCACCTGCTTTCATCCAGATATCGTATTTAAAGCGAAGTATGACGACATCATTCGGAGGAACCTCGATGGCGATCTTGGTTTGGAATCCATCCCGCCCGATCGGCGCAGGCTTTTCCAACTTTTCCTTTCCGGCGATTTCGATCGACAATACCTTACCGATTTCGATCAGGTTTGTATTGCTGAAGTCGTCGGGAACGATGCCAATCGAAAGCACATCCGGAGAGGGGATGTCACGCAACAAATTCCGAATTTGATATTCCGTCGCGATCTCGGTCCGGTACGCTTTCAACGTGTCATCATAAGTTTCAATCTGTATGAAACGAGTCGCAACGGTTGCGTAATTGGCCAGACGTGAAATCTGTTTGATATTGTAGCTAAGGACCGCGTCGGGAATCTCGCTGCTCCCGAATAAAATCTTAAGACGATCTCGAAATTCCTTTTTGGTCGGGTCTTCGGGTTTTTCCAGGGAAATAACCGTAACGGCGAGACCAATAATCGTGAAAAAGCACAACTCGCCCAGCCACGCGAAGAAAACATCCCGCTCCGACTCTGCCAAATGAGCACCAGTCAGTGAGTTTCGTAGTCCATAGCCAACGCCCAGCGTAATAATCCACGCGAGCGAGAAGAATACGACGATCGCGGTAATCCTTGAGCTTCCATCGCTACTGAACCATCGTCTGCTCCACCTCTTTGTGAACGAATCTGATCGAGTGTTAGAAGCCATCGTTGAATCCGGTTCGTGACGCAGACGTTCCGCTCATGAGCCGTTTCTATCGAACGGAACTTTGAATGATCTGGCTGCGGCTAATGGAATTTGTAGGAGATTTTCATCGCGTGGCGGACTTCGGACATGGTTGATTGAGCCTGAGCGCGGCCTTTGCCGGTGCCGTCCATGATGATTTCGAAGACGCGCTTTGGATTCGACGCCAGCTCCTGACGACGCTCGCGAATTGGCGTGAGGAAGGCTTCGAGGGCCTCGAAGAGGCGCTGCTTCACTTCGACGTCGCCGACCGTGCCCTGCCGATAGCGTTCCTTAAGATCCTCGATTTCTGCTTTGTTGGGATTGAAAACGTCGTGGTAGGTGAAGACCGGGTTGCCCTCGACGTGACCGGGATCGGTGGGATGAATGCGGGTCGGATCGGTGAACATCGACATGACGCGCTTGCGAACGACCTCGGTCGGATCGCCGAGGTAGATGCAGTTGCCGAGTGACTTAGACATCTTCGCGCCACCGTCGGTGCCGGGGAGTCGCGCGACCGCCCCGAGCAACGCGCGCGGCTCGATCAGCACCCTGCCGTAGAGGCGGTTGAAGCGGCGAACGATCTCGCGAGTCTGCTCGATCATCGGCAACTGGTCCTCGCCGACCGGCACCAGGTCGGCCTTGAAGATCGCGATGTCGGCGGCCTGCGAAATCGGATACGACCAGAAGCCTACCGGCACGCCCTTGACGAAATTGCGCTGCTTGATCTCTTCCTTGACGGTGGGGTTGCGCTCGAGCGTCGCGACCGTGACCAGATTCATGAAGTAGATAGTCAGCTCGGCGAGCTCGGGAACCATCGATTGCACGACGATCTTGACCTTCTCAGGGTCGAGGCCGACGGCCAGGTAGTCGAGCGCGACTTCGAAGATGTTCGCTTCGAGCTTCTCCGGATGCTCGAAGTTGTCGGTCAGGGCCTGCACGTCGGCGATGAGGACGTAGGTATCGTACTCGTGCTGGAGGCTGACGCGATTCTGCAGCGAGCCGACGTAGTGGCCGAGATGGAGCTGTCCGGTGGGACGGTCACCGGTCAAAATTCGTTTGATCATCAGTTGGCGGATTTCAAAAGGTCGTGGAGTTGCCGCAGGTCGGCGGTGATGTCTTTCATCTCGGGACCGGGCTCGGTCTCGAGGCACATCGGGATGCCGGCGAAGCGCGGATCGTTAACGAGGCGGCGGAAGGGATCGAGGCCGAGATGGCCCTTGCCGATATGCTCATGGCGATCGACTCGCGAATGAAAGGGCTTGAGTGAATCGTTGATATGGAAGGCGACCAGCCGATCGAGGCCGACGTGTTCGTCCAATTCGGCAAAGGTCCGTTCGTAGCCTTCGTCGGAGCGCAAATCGTAGCCCGCGGCGAACGCGTGCTCGGTGTCGAAGCACAGGCGCAGGCGTTCGTTTTCGTGGGTCGCATCGAAGATCTGGCCCATCTGTTCGAACTTATAGCCGAGGTTGCTGCCCTGCCCCGCCGTGATTTCGAGCGCGACTTCGACCTTGAAACTTGCGCATGCCTTATGCGCCTCACTGAGCGATTTCGCGATGGTTTTGATCCCGGCGTCCTCGCCCGATCCGACGTGCGCACCGGGATGCGCGATCAAAAACGGAATACCCAGCAGCTCGCAGCGTTCGAGCTCGTCGATGAAGCCGGCGACCGATTTCTTGCGCATATTCTCGTCGGGCGCGCCCATGTTGATCAGATAGGAATCATGCGCGATGACCATCTTGATGCCGGTCTCGCCGAGCACTCGCCTGAAGGCGGCGACTTCTTCGTTGGCGTAGGGTTTCGAGACCCATTGACGTGAGGACTTGGTGAAAATCTGCACGCATTCGCATCCGGTGTCGCGGCCGCGAATCAGCGCCTCGCTGACTCCGCCGGCGATCGACATGTGGGCGCCGAGCAACGGTCGCCTAATGCCCGTTTCGCGCTTTGCGCTTTTGCCCGCCGCGCGACTGGCGCTTTTCGCTTCGCCTTTGGATGCCATCGGATTCTCGCAGAAGTATTTTCGCGGAATGCAATCTTATAGGAAAGGGCGCGCATTGCGAGCGTCAATATCGAGGCGTCGCGAGTTGCGCTTGCGAGGATGGCGAGGCGCCGGTATTCGTTGCCTGTGAGAATAGTCAGGTCGACGAGATTGATTGCGAGCGCCGCCCTGATCGCGTCGTGCGCGCCGTCTCAGCCACCGCCGGCGATTCCCATTGCGGCTCATGTAATGATTTCCCGCGTCATTTCGGAGAACATTCCGCCAAAGCCACCTGACTGTGCAATCGTGATTCTGACGGCAATACCCACGCAGCCCTATCGTGAACTTGGCCAGATTCAGCTTTCTGACGCCGATCCCGCGCAGCGTGATACCCGCACGATAATCAATCAGAACGCATGTGCTATGGGCGCCGACGCAGTGATAATGAGTCCAGGGCAAGCTGGCGGCAACGAAGGCCGGGTGGACGCTACCGCGATCGCCTACGCGAGCGACCTGGCGAACCCTGCGGCGCAAAGCCGTTCCGCCACCGCTGCCGAAGAAGACGAATCGGCGCCGCAGCTTCATGGCCCGGCACCCTTAGAATTACCGCTTTCGGCGGAGGATGAATCGTCGTCGAGTGAAAATTCATCGCAATCGTCAGCAGAGCCGTCGCCGGCTGCGGGATCGCAGAACGGTCCCGCCGCAATTGCCTCGCCGATACCCGCGGAGGGTACTCCCGCGTCTTCCGCCTCATTGCCCACCCCTACGCCCTCACCTGGAGCGGCCGCAACCGCGCCGCAGAATTCGATATTGCCGCCGGTACCCGCTCCAGCCTTAATAGTGTCGCCAGCCATGCCCCTGGCGACATCGACACCCGTGCCTGCTTCGACTACAACCCCATCGCCAACGCCAACCGCAACTTTTTCGCCAACGCCAATGGTAAGTCCTTCGTCAACGCCGACGGCAACTGCTTCGCCAGCGCTTACCCCTGAGCCGACACCGACGGAGTCGTCGTCGCCGGCAGCCGATGAGACAGAGTGATGTCGATGCCCTCCCGGCGAATCTATCCCCGATGGCTGCCGCCGACACCCGCGCAACGCGTCGAGTTGCTGCGAATTCGGCGCGCGCAGAAGAATGCGCTGATTTGGCTGATCGCGTTCATTCCAGCCGGCTGGGTCGTAATCGCAATCACCCAATCGGACGTGATGCTGGTGCCATTTACAGTACTCTGGCTGACCGCGGGAATAGCGCTGGCGCGACGTGTCACCGATAGCCGCTGTCCGCGATGCGGCGGGGACTTTTGCGCGAAGCCGCGTTCGCCATACTGGTATGGCCTGCTGAATCACCGCTGCGAAAATTGCGGGCTGACGCTGTCTCCTGACGATGAGCCGCCTCATTGAACCGCGAAGCTCATCGATGCGCGCTGGTAGTGATGGCGAAGGCGCCGGTCAGCGGCGCGGTAAAAAGCCGGCTGGTTCCACCCCTGACGCGCGATGAAGCAGCGGCGCTGAATCGATGCTTCATTCGCGACGTATGCGCTTCGATCCAGGGGGCTTCGGCGATGGTGATGGCGCAGCGGAAGGTGAGCGTCAGCGGGCTGATCGCGTACACCCCGGCAGGAACGGAGCCGGCGTTCGGCGGCGTAGCGCCGGCTTCTTTCGAATTCATCGAACAGCGCGGCGAAGAACTTGGCGCCCGGCTGAATAATGTAGCCAGCGATCTCCTGCGCGTGGGATTCGATTCGGTCGCGCTGATGAATTCAGACAGCCCGACGATTCCGAGTTCGATCCTCGCGGACGCGGTAGCGAGCCTCGCGCGGCCTAGTGATCGCGTCGCGATCATTGGCGCCGACGATGGCGGCTACTGCCTGATTGGCCTCAAACGGCCGCATGCGCGAATCTTTCAAGATATCGCCTGGAGCACGGACGCGGTCTTCGCACAGACGCTCGAACGGGCAGGCGAGCTTGGCCTGGAAGTCGCGCGGATGCCCTCGTGGTACGATGTTGACGATGCCGCTGCGCTGCGGCGGCTGGTGGGCGAGTTGTTTAGCCATCAATCAAGCGGCGAACCTACCGAATCGCCCCGCAGCAAAGCGAGATCGCATAGCGTAATAACAGGATCCAGCGCGCCGGCAACTCGAGCATGGCTCAAGGATTCGCTTGCGAACGGCCTCGCCGCGCGCCTTGGAATCAGCGGTGCTGAGCCGGTCTCCTAGGCGCTCGTGCCCGGACTAAGTTCGGCAGATAGGTGCGTTGCCCGCTTCCGAGGTGCATGATAATCCGAGAGCGCGGTGGTGGTGAAGGAACCAATAAAGACAATTGCGATGGTGGTGAGGCGAGACCGGCCGGCCAAGGCGATGGCGCTGGCGGCGCAGCTTTGCACCTGGCTTCTCCGAGAGGGTCTCGAACCGATAGCGGACACTGACATCGCCTCGGCGATTGGCGCCACGGCCGTTGCCCGCGAAAGTCTTGCGGAGCGGGCCGGTCTGTTCGTGGTGCTGGGCGGCGACGGCACGCTGCTCGGAGTCGCGCGCGAGATCGGCGAACTCGAGAAACCCATCCTCGGCATCAACTTGGGTGGCCTGGGCTTTCTCACCGAGGTCAGCACCGACGAGGCGCTGTCGATGCTGTCGCGAATCGTCACAGGCGACTATGCAGTTGACGGCCGCATCATGCTGCACGCCGCGGTGCATCGCGAGGACGGCAGCACCCTGGAGGAATTTTCGGCGCTCAACGACGTGGTCATCGTCAATCGCGCGGTCGGCCGCATGGTCGAACTCGCGGTCGTCGCCAACCACATTCCATTTTGCACGTATCGCGCCGACGGCCTGATCGTCGCAACCCCAACTGGCTCAACTGCTTATGCACTCAGCGCCGGCGGTCCGATCGTCTATCCCAGCTTGCGCGTCATCGTGCTCGCGCCGATTTGTCCGCATACGTTGAGTAACCGGCCGGTCCTGCTGCCCGATTCCTTCGAGCTGGATATTCGCGTGAAGGCGGACGACCAGGGCGCGATGCTGACTTGCGACGGCCAGCAGTCGGCGCCGGTCGGGCCCACTGACACCATCGTGATTACGCGCGGCAAATTTACCGTACAACTTATTCGTTCGACTCATCCGTCGTTCGAAATCTGGCGCGACAAACTGCACTGGGGCTGACGAGCGGCCATCCGGGATGCTCACCGAACTGCGCATCCGCAACTTCGCCGTAATCGAGGAGGCCGCACTGGTCTTTGGCCCGGGTCTCAACGTGCTGACCGGGGAGACGGGAGCCGGCAAAACGATCGTGATGACCGCGCTGGGCCTTCTGCTCGGCGGCCGCGCATCGCCTGAAGTGATCCGCAGCGGTGCGAAAGAGGCGGTAGTCGAAGGCGTCTTCGAACTCGAAGGCGAGGCGCCACTGCCGGTAGCGGCCGAGTGGCTGAGCGAGGAGAATCCGCGCGAACTCCTGATTCGACGGGTAATTGCGGAAAGCGGAAGATCGCGCGTCACGATCAATGATTCGCTGGCGACGGTGACCGCGCTGGGCCGCATCGGGGCGGCGCTCGTGCAGATTTACGGCCAGCACGAGCAGCAATCGCTGGCTTCGCGCGAGACCCATCAGCAGATTCTCGATCGTCACGCCGGGCTGGAGCCGGATCTCGAGGCTTATGCGGCGGCGTATGCGCACGCGCGCGAGCTTCGCGAGCAGCTCGGCGAACTGGAACGGCGCGAGGTTGAACGAGGCGAGTTGCTCGAAATCGCGCGGTTTCGCGCAGCCGAACTGGAACGCGCCGAACTGGTCGCCGGCGAGGACGAAGACCTCGCGGCCAAGCGCGCTGTACTTGCGAACGCGACGCGGCTGGTCGAAGCGGCGAATGAAGCGGAGCAGTCGCTATACGGTGGCGAGAACGCCGCGATCGACGCGATCGGACGTGCGACCGCGCGGCTGGCGGAGGCCGCGGCGATCGATCCCAAGCTCGGTGACGCGGTCGATCTGATCGCCAGCGCACATGCCAACCTGGAGGAAGCTGCGCGCGCTCTGGCGGCGTACGCAGCACGCATCGAAGCCGATCCGAAACGCCTCGAAGAGATCGAGAGCCGTCTGCAGGAGATCGCGCGGCTCAAGCGCAAGTACGGCGGCACGCTCGAAGCGGCGATCGAAGTGCTGGAACGATCGCGCCGCGAAATCGCCGAACTCGAAGCGGTCGGCGAAAGTCGCGCCGCGACCGAGGTAGAATTGGCGCGGGCACTTTATAACTTGCACGAATGCGCGCGCGAGCTGCATCAGAAACGGGACCATGACGCGGCCGGACTCAAGCGCCGGATGGAAGCCGAGCTGAAAACGCTCGGCATGCGCAGCGCGATCTTCGAGGTGCGGCTGATGCCGATTGCGACCGAGGGCGCCGCCTTCGTGCACGAGGGAATCGCGCTGGGGCCGACGGGCTTCGACGCGGTCGAGTTCTATCTCTCGCCCAACCTGGGACAGCCGCCGCTGCCGCTGGCGAAGGTCGCCTCGGGCGGTGAACTCTCGCGCGTGATGCTCGCGCTGAAGCGCCTCGAAGCGCAGCGGCGCGGCGTCGCCACGATCATTTTCGACGAGGTGGACGCGGGTATCGGTGGCACCGTGGGCGAAATCGTGGGGCGCAAGCTGAAGCAACTCGCCTGCTTCCATCAAATCCTTTGCGTGACGCATCTGGCGCAGATTGCCGCCTTCGCAGATAGTCACTTCGCGGTCGAGAAAGAGGAACAGCGCGGCGCCACTCGCAGCCGCGCAACTGCACTCAGCGACGAAGATCGGCCGTCGGAAATCGCACGGATGCTAGGCGGGGTGGAGACTAGCGACAAGTTCGTCCGCGCTGCGCGTGAAATGCTTGAACGCGCGCGCGAGTGACTATTCGCTCAACTAGCCATTTGGCGCGCGCTTGACCATTTCATACCTGGCGGGCTAAGGCTGTGCGCGTGATTGCTACGGGCGGAAAAGCCCCTATCACGCATTTCGTCGCATACACTATGACGGCCGCGCGGTGAGGCGTACGCGGCGCCCGAGCCCGGAGGGTCCCATGGGAGCGCTCACGGACAAGTATTGTATCGTCGGCGTCGGCGAGACGCCGCATATGCGGCCGTCGAACCGGACGACGTTGTCGATGGCCTGCGAGGCGGTCAGCAAGGCGCTCGCGGATGCGGGGCTTAAGCCCGGCGACGTCGATGGCATGACCAGCTACCAGGCAGGTGATTCAACGACGTCGCCGCATGTCGCGACCGCGCTCGGAATGCGCCTCAACTACGCCGTCGATATCCTTGGTGGGGGATCGAGCGGCGAGGCGCTGGTCGCCAATGCGATCGGGCTGATCGAGGCGGGCTATTGCGAAACGATGGTGATTTTCCGCTCAATGAACGGGCGATCCGGCCGTCGCATGGGCGGGCAAACTCCCGGCGGACCGGTACCGGTGGCGAACGCGGAAGGCGACGCGCAATTCAACATTGGATGGGGCTGGACGACGCCGGCGCAGCGCTTCGGCATGAGCGCGATGCGCTACCTGCATGACACCGGCTGTACTACGAAGGCGTTCGCCGAGATCGCCGTGGCTCATCGCTACCACGCGACGCTCAACCCAAAAGCGATACATCGCAGCCCCATCACGATCGAAGACCATCAGAAGTCGCGCTGGATCGTAAAGCCGTTTCGCCTGCTCGACTGCTGCCAGGAGACCGATGTCTCAGTCGCGATAATAGTCACTTCGCGCGAACGCGCTTACGATTTGCGGCATCCGCCGGTGTTTATCATGGGTGGATACGCGCGCACGCTGACCGACAGTCCGCAATGGAATTACTCGCGTGAAAGTCTGCATTACGTGGCGGGCAATTACGGCTGGAAGCGCTCGTTCGGGATGGCGGGCATTAGTCACAAAGATGTCGATTTCGTCTCGTGCTACGACGCCTTCACCTTTACCACCTTGATTCAGCTCGAAGCCAACGGTTTCTGCGGGAGGGGCGAGGCGGGAGAATTCGTCAAGGGTGGACGGCTGCAAATCGATCATGAATTACCGAGCAACCTGTCGGGGGGACATCTTTCGGAAGGCTATACGCACGGCGTGCAGATGGTAATCGAGAACGTGCGCCAACTGCGTCATCGCGCGGACGACGCCTGCCCCGGGTGGGCCGAGGGCAAGCATAGTTACGATCGCCAGGCCGGATGCCGCCAGTTGCGCAAGGCCGACATCTGCTACGGCATGGGCTGGGGCTGGGAGAACATGGCGAGCTGCCTCGTCCTACGCGGGATGGCGGCTTAGCGGAGAACTCGCGGCGGCGGCGACTTACTATTCGAGGAATACTCAGATGCCTGGACCGATTGACTATAGCAAACTGCGTATCCTGCCGGACTTCGATACCGTCGAATGGTGGGCTGCCACCCGCCAGCGCAAATACCTGGTTCGCCAGTGCAAGGCCTGCGGCCACAAATGGTTTCCGCCGACATTCCCGGCGTGCGCGAAATGCGCCTCGATGGAAGTGGCGTGGTTCGAGACCGCCGGCAAGGGCACGATCTACAGCTATGTAGTAGTTGTGCAGCCGATCGTCGGCGCCTTTATCGGCACGGTTCCCTACGTCGTCGCGATTATCGAACTCGACGATTGCAAGGAGGCCGACGGCCGGGTCACGCGGGTCGCGGGCGTGATGATCGACGAGGAATCGGAAGTCGCGATCGGACTGCCGTGCGAAGTCGTTTACGAGGAAACCAACGACCCGAAAATCGTGATGCCGCGCTGGAAAATCAACGGCACCGCCTCAGGCGTATGGAGGTTCACCGAATAATCCGCGACATGACTCACGGCGCTTTTCATCTGCTGTGGTGGCTGATCGTCGGGCATGCGCTGGCCGACTTCGTACTTCAATCGAGCGCGATGGCGGCCGGTAAAAACCGCCATCACCAGGGCCATCCGGGCGAGCCGCCGTGGTACTACTGGCTGGCCGCTCATGCGCTCATCCATGGCGGCGTCGTCGGTATCGTGACCGGATCGGCCGGGCTTGGCGTGGCGGAGTTCGTCGCGCACGGGCTGATCGATTTCGGTAAATGCGAAGGGGTTTACGGTTTCAATACCGACCAGGCATTTCACCTCGTCTGCAAGCTCTTCTGGATCTCGATCGTCGGCGGCATCTGACGAATCCCGCATCTCACATTCAGCCAAGTTTCCTGGATTGGCGTGACCGCAGTAGTTTCGCTGATTATTCGCCAATAGCTGTTTGACTTGACTGTTGCCTGACGGCGGGCGCCGCAGCGAGAATAATGCTTAGATTTATGAGGTGTGCGTCGCCGAACTGAGTATTCGCGCGCCGGGTACATTTGCTGAGGAGTAAAGCGGCATGAAAGTTCTTGCGATGGTTCCAACGGGTCTGCCCGATCTCGAAAGCGGAAAGCGGTTGCTGGCGCGGGTGATGCGCAGGCGCGATACGCCGGAACCGGTGGCTGCGTGGCGCGCGGTTCCTGAGGCGGCCCTGTTAGCGCTGACTCGCGAAGAGCGAGTCGAGTATATCCGCGCGTTGCTACCGCTGATGCGCGTGGGCCGCACGATCGACCGGCGACGCTTGCGACGGCTCTATCAGTTGTTTGCTTTCATGGAGCTACCATCGGCGGATCGGTTCGACGCAATTGCGGCGCTGCATACGAAACTTCGCCTCGAACCTGCAACACTGCCGATTTTCGCCGACCTCGAAGTACGGCGTTCGCTGTTGACCGAGGCGGTAGCGATGGCGGGTAAATCGCCGTCGCATGAGGCGGCCGATTACCTGTCGCGCCTGCGCAATCAGACGGGCGTGAAGGCCGGCGAACAGAATCGCTGGGCGCAGTTTTTCGAATCGCTCACCGACCTGGAGAATCGCGTGGCGTCGGGGCTGGGCAAGCGCGGACATATCGTGCGGCTCGACGATCGCAAGCTGGAGATCTTCAAGAAGGCGGTCGCGTCGATCGGCATTCCGGCGGCGGTGCTCTTTCCGCTCGGCACGATCGGTCTGTCAGTCGAAGGGATCAGCACGGGACTGGTCGCACTCGGCGGAGGCTTTCTGCTGCCGACGGGTATCGCGATGGTGACGGGGCTGGGCGTGGCGGTGGCGCTCGGCGTCACCAGCAAGAAGATCCTCGACATGGTGTGGCCGACGACCGATGCGGACCGCGCCTCGATCGATATCGAAAAGCTCAACGCCGACGCGGCGCGGATTCGCAACGTGCTCGACGATGCCGTCGGCGATAATGCCAAGGTCGAAGCGGCGCGGGCCGAAATCGCTCGCATCATCGAGAAGATGGTGCCGCTCGACGCCGCCAGCCGCGCGAAACTCGAAGCCGCGTTCGCTCACGCGCGCATCCTCGGCGGTCGCTACCTCGAATACCTGGGCCACGATCGCGCGGTGCTCGAACGCGACAACCATGTCGGAGCGGAAGAGCTCGCAGGGCTGTTGGAATCGGATGCGCCGGCGATTCGGTAGGGGAGAAGAGTTGCGAAACCTTTGAAAGGTTTCACACTTCCCACAGTGAACATCCCTGGTTGGTTCTTTCGACCGCTGTCGATTTAACCTCTCGCGATCGCCGAATCATGGTTAACATGAAAGGAAGACAGCTAGCTCGCCTCGCGCCAGTATCTTATCCCAATGGGAAGTCTGAAACCTTGATAAGGTTTCAGTCTCCGAAGAAAACCGTAGGTTCTTTGTTTCTCGACCATCATCCCCTAGTGTCTCAGAGTCTTATTTGTGAGCACCTCGCAGGCTCGCTAGCTCGTTCCGCTGCGCTCCACTAGTGTACCCCGGCGAGTTTCCGCGCGTAGGCTGCGACGGTTTTGAAGTCGTACTCGCGATAGGCCTGCAGTTTCTCAGCTTCGAAGCCGCCCTCCGCGTGGACTGCGAGCACTTCCTGGTAGCCGCCGAAATCCGACGCGGTCAGGTCGCCGATGAGGTTGAGCAGGCGCAGGCGCTTGTCGGCGTCGAAGCCCTTCGCACCGCCCATATACTTCATCACGTATTCGCGCGTCGCCTCGCTGGTCATGTCTTCGGCGGCGGGCGCGGTCACCAGTAATCCGCCGGCAAGGTCCTGCACGATCTGCACCGCCTGGTGATAGTTGTGCGCGAAGTGGTATTTCGCCACGTTGGTGAGCAGCGTATTGGGCACCGCGTAGCCTTCCTCGATAGTGCAACTCGCCGCCGCGTGCTCGATCAAGCCGCGCACGACCGTGTGATACGCCGCCAGATGGGTGAGCTTGTCGCGCACGTGCGCCGCCTTGCTGACGCCATTAGCCTCGGCGATTGCGAAGCCCGCCCCGGCCAGTAATTCGAGCAGCGGCAGCTTGTACGAGACCGCGGTGAAGCGATGGTAACGCACGAAGGTCAGCGCGAGGAGGCCGGCGAACTCGATCTCGCCATTGAGGAAAATGCGCTCGTTTGGAACGAAGACGTCGTCGAACACAGTCAGCGTTTCCATCATCTTGTGGCGCGCGCTGATCGGATGCTCATAGGGATCTTTTTTGGCGCTGCCATGGGGGCTCGCGATGAGTTTCAGCCCCGGCGTGTTGATGGGCAGGGCGAACGCTACGGCGTAGGGCTTGTCCTCGGCGCGCATCGCGCGGGTGGGCAGCACGATGACTTCGTCGGTGTTGGTCGAAACGGAGGTATGGACTTTGGCGCCGCGCACCACGATGCCGTCGGGACGCTCCTCGACCACGCGCACGTAGTGATCGAGATGTTCCTGCGCGGTGGGTCCGAGCGATCGATCACCCTTGGTATCGGTCTGCGCGACGGCGATCGCGAGGTCGTTGTCGCGGCAATAGGCGTGGTACTTGTGAATGCGCTCGCGATATTGCGGCTTGCCGGCGGCGGTCATTTTCTCGCCCACCAGATGCAATGCGTTGAGCGCGTCGGTGCCGATCTCCTTGATCAAGACGACGAGGGTCGCGCCTTCGCGGGTGGACGCCGCTATCAGTTCACTGCGCTTGAGGAGGTCGTCGGCGGTCCGGGGTAGATGGAAGTAGCGGCTGTACTCCTGACCGCCTTCCTTGATCACTGCGAGGCCGCGATACTTCGGATCTTCGGTCATCTGGTAGTCGATGCAGGCGTGTTCGACGGCGATCCCGATCACCGGATGCGCGGTCACGTCCGCGACCTTTTCGCCGCGGAAATATACCGCACGGCCGTCGCGCAAAGCTTGTTTGTACTGTTCTGGCGTCCTCAGTCCCATCTTGATTCCTCTGATCCGTAGTATTGTCGCTGCTTCGCGCGTATCTCACTGCCTCGAGGACGGGGTTTAGCCGATCCTCGCGGTTCCTATTCATGCGTTCGCGCCCATGCGTGACGGGTGCGCTATTTGACGCCTCTTCAATCGAGCCAATCAATCGCGTCCGCGCCGGCAGGTCAATATAGAAGGCGATGGCGGGCGCTGTCCAACCATGCCCACAATCCAGCATAATTGCACGCATAATTGGCGAACTCTCGGGAGACATTCCAAATGGCGACTGGAGAAGCAACGCGTAAACTGTTCGACTTGAGCGGCCGCGTGGCGGTGGTAACGGGAGGAAATCGAGGCCTCGGACGCGCGATCGCGATCGCGTTGGCGGACGCGGGCGCCGCAGTCGCGATCATGGCGCGCGACGAAGCGAAGAACGCTGAGGCACTTGCGGAACTCAAATCAACGGGCGCACCTGCACTCGCGCTCAGGGTCGATCTGATGAACCGCGAGGGACTTAAGCCCGCGATGGAGGAAGTCGAACGCGTGCTCGGACCGGTCGATATCCTGGTCAACAACGCGGCCTTCGCGATCTTGAAGGGCGTGCTCGATCAATCCGCCGAGGAATGGGACGAAGTGATCGCGGTCAATCTGAACGCATGCTTCGTCCTCTCGCAGATCGCGGCGCGATCAATGGTAGCGCGCAAAAGCGGCGGCAAAATAATCAACGTGAGCAGTATCGCGGGAAATTTCGGTTCGCCGGTGTTTCCATCGTACGCGGTGGCGAAAGGCGGATTGCAGCAGCTCACGCGATGCCTCGCGATTGAACTCGCGCCGCATAATATACAGGTTAATTCGCTACTCCCCGGATGGTTTTCGACCGATATGACCGATTGGATTCGCAACTGGCCGGAGTGGGCCGAGGGACTTAAGGAGATGATCCAGCGCACGCCGCGGGGACGTTTCGGCGAGCCGGATGAGCTGGCGGGATCGGCAGTGTTCTTGGCGTCGAAGGCGTCGGATCATATGACGGGGGCCGAGTTGGTGATCGACGGCGGTTTCTCGGTGCGTTAAGGACCATCCCGGGAGTATGGCTGCGAAAAGGAAGAAATCGATGGCGTCGGTGAGCGCGATCGGGCGGAACGACATCGCGATCCCGGAACTCAAGCCGCTGCGGATCCTGGTGGCCGGCGAGGTGATCCTCGATCGCTACCTGTGGGGCGACGTCGCGCGAATCTCGCCGGAGGCGCCGATACCAATCCTGCAGGTCCGGCGGCGCGAGGAAAAGCCCGGCAACGCGGGTTTCGTGATGGCGAACCTGCGCGCCCTGGGAGCGCGGCCTAGCGCGTTGAGCGTGGTCGGTGCGGACCGCGATGGCGGCCTGCTGCGCGAGATGTTCCGCGCACTCGGAATTGGCACACGGTCGCTGGTGGTGGACGCCGACCGGCCGACGATCGTCAAGCAACGGATGCTCGGATCGGTGCAGTCGGCAAATCGTGCGACACAGCAACTGTTGCGCGTCGATGAGGAAGATCCGCGGCCGTTGTCGCCCGCGCGCGAACGCGCGATGAAGGCGCGTATCGCGGACGAGATCACGCGCGCCGACGGCGTGCTGGTCTCCGATATCAACAAGGGATTGCTCACGCCGGAACTGCTGCGTGCGCTGATTGACGGCGCGAACCGCCACGGCATCCCGATCGTGATCGATCCGCGCCTGAGCGACGACTTTTCGATCTATCGCGGCGCCACCGCACTCACCCCGAATCGCTTCGAGACCGAGACGGCGACCGGTTTGCGCCTCAACGATCGCGCGGCTTGGCGAGACGCCGCGGAGACGCTGGTGAAGAAGCTCGATCTGAAGGCGTGCCTGATCACACTCGATCGGGACGGGATGTACCTGGCCGAGCGCGGCGGCTCCGATACTTACATCCCGACGACGCCGCGCGAGGTTTACGACGTGACCGGCGCGGGCGATGTAGTACTGACCTTCTTCGGCCTGATGACCGTAGCGGGTCTGAGTTTCGCGTCCGCCGCGGCGATCGCCAACCTCGCCGCGGGAATCGAAGTCGGACGGATCGGGACCGAGATCATCTCGCGCGAGGATCTCGCGCTGGCGCTGAAGCCGGCGCATGACAGTTACGAGCGCAAGATTCTCTCGGGCGACGAGCTGACGATCGCATTGGAGCGCGATCGCCGCGACGGGCGCCGGATCGTCTTTACCAACGGATGCTTCGACCTGATGCACGCGGGTCATCTGCATCTGTTGGGCTTCGCGCGGGCCCAAGGCGATCGGGTCGTGGTGGGGCTTAACAGCGACCGGAGCGTGCGCGCGCTCAAGGGCGCCGGCCGACCGATCAATCAGGCCAACAATCGCGCGCGGATGCTCGCGGCGCTCGACCTCGTTGACTACGTGGTGGTGTTCGACGAGACCAAGGCCGAGCGGGTTGTCCGCAGTGTGCGTCCCGATATCCTCGTGAAAGGCGAAGACTATCGCGGGCAGATTGTCGATGGCCAGCGGTTCGTCGAAGGATACGGCGGACGGGTCGCGCTGGCGCCGCTACTCGAAGGTCACAGCACCACGGCAATGGTCGCGCAGTTGCGCGACGCCGACGCTGCGGCAGCCGAGCCGCGCTCGCGGCGGAAGTCCGGGAAGACAGGGACACGCGGCAGTTGAGAACAAAGAACCTTTAGGGTTTCAGGAAACTGAAACCCTACATTATCGCACCTCGCGGACTCGTTAGCTCGGCTCGCAAGCTCGCCTAGTGCCAAGGTTTCAGACTTCCCTTTTGTTGGGGAAGTATAACGATGTCCGAAGGTTTCCTATCTTCGACGCCGTCGAACGGCCAGGCGGGGCTTGATGCTTGGCGCGCGGCGGACCGCGCGAGATCCTTCACTTCGTTCAGGATGACGGCGAAGGAATTAAGTGGGGCGGCGCAGGCGCCGTTTCAAATATCCGGCGAGGCGATCGAGTTCGGGCTCGTGGGTGAGATAGGCCAGCCCCAGGTACGACACGCCATAAACCGCGATAACCGCTAGCGCGACCAGGCGAGGGCTGCCGTGCAGTGAGAATTTGACGGCAATTCCAACGGCGGAAGCCGCCAACGCCATCGTCCACAGGCGCGCCAGGTAGCTACGCTCGATCCCGGTCCAGCCGAGGCGCCGGTTGAGGCTCAGGCGCAACATCACGAACTCGACCCACGCGGCGACACCGGCGGATGCGGTGAGGCCGACGACGCCCCATCGCTGCTCGATGCCGAGGAAATGGGGCAGCGGAATCGCGCAGAGATAGCCGAGGATCAGCGTGAGCGTGACGCGCACCAGGGCGAAGCGAAACGGCGTGCGCGGATCGGAGAGCGCGTAGAAGGCAGAGATGTAAAGGCGCGCGGTGGTGCCCGCGAGCATCCCGACCGCGACACCGGCGACGGTCGCCCATACGTAAATCGCGTCGCGATGGGTGAAGGCGCCCGACTGGAAAAGCAGCGTCACGATCGCGTCGCCGATGAAAATAAATGCGGCCGATGACGGCACTACGAAGAAGGCGATCTGACGCAGTCCGCTGTTGAGCCTCAGGCGCAGAGCTTCGAAGACGCCGGCGTTGGTTTCGACCGTTGCGCGGGACATCGAAGGAAGTTCGGCGGCGGCGACCGAAAGGCCGAACAGGCTGACCGGCAGGAAGTAGAGAATCTGCGCATAATTGATGGCGGCGACCGCGCCGGTCGGGAGGAGGCTCGCGAGGAGGTTATCGACGTAGCCGCTGACCTGGCCGACGCCGCGGCCGACGATTACCGGCAAGAGGTTACGAAATACCGTCCGCAACGCGACGCGAACGCGATCGAAATGAAGGCGCATTGGGCCCAGAAGCGGCATCGTTTGCGGCAATTGGACGACGATTTGCAAGGCAGCGCCTGCTACCGAGGCGAAAGCGATTTCGATCGCGAGGCGATCCTGTCCGCTGCGCGGACCGTACCAGACCAGCGCCGCGATCATCACGACGTTCCAGGCAACCGGCGCCGCATAGGAGGCGAAGAACCGGTGATGGCTGTTGAGCACGCCGAGGCACCACGCCGACATCACGAGGAGGCCGGCGCCCGGAAAGAGAATGCGCACGAGCCGAATCGTGAGGTCGCGCTTGTCGCCATGAAAACCGGGAGCGATCACGTTGATGAGGAAGGGCGCGGCGAAAACGCCCAGCACGACGAAAATGGAAATGGCAAAGGCGAGCATCGCACCGACGGCCCACGCCAGCAGGTCGGCGCTCTCTTCGTCGCCCTCGCCCAGCAGGCGGCTGTAAACCGGGATAAACGAGGCTGACAGGACGCCCTCGCCGAAGAGGTTCTGCAGAATATTCGGGATGCGAAAGCCGGCCTTGAAGGCGTCGGCGGCGGCGGAGTTGCCGAGGTAATGGGCGAAGATACTCTCGCGGATCAGGCCGGCGATGCGGCTCAGCATAATCCCGGCGGCGACCAGCCCCGCGAGTTTCGAGCTGTAGCGAACGTCGCGAGTGGCGCGGCCGGACGGCGGTGCGGCCGGCGCCGGATCGTTCTCGGCGGGTGGCGGTTGCTGATGAGTAGCGACTTTGGGAGGTCCCCTGTGCAAATCGATTCCGGGCAAGTATAGCCGCGCGAGTGCGGGCGTTATAGCCGCGGGCAGCGCGGATAGCGGATGCGGCGGGGGCGGCATAAGATGCGGGTGACGCCGTCCGATGAGTTTTTCGCTTTACATCCATATTCCGTGGTGCCAGTCGAAGTGCCCCTACTGCGACTTCAACTCGCATGCGGCGGCGGTGTGGCCCGAGGACGAATACGTGCGCGCGCTAATCGCCGAGATGGATCGGCGCGCGGAGGACGCGGTGTGGCGGAAGAAAGCGCTCCGTACGATCTTCTTCGGCGGGGGCACGCCCTCGCTGTTCGAGCCGCGGTCGATCGGCCGCATACTCGACGCGGCGCAACGGCTCTTTGGACTCGAAGCGGACGCCGAGATCACGCTGGAGGCAAATCCCGGGACGGTCGATGGGGCGAAGCTGGCCGGGATGCGCGCGGCGGGTGTCAATCGGATAAGTTTCGGCGCGCAGTCGTTCAACCCCGCGATACTGAAATTCCTGGGGCGAATACATAGTGCGGACGAGACTCGCGAGGCTGCGCGCGGGGCGCATCGCGCGGGCTTCGAGCGGATCAACCTGGACCTCATTTTCGCGGTGCCGGGACAGACCGTCGCCGACGTGCGTAAAGATATCAAGGAAGTCGCGGCGCTCGGCCCCGATCATATCTCGGCTTACAATCTGACGTTCGAGGAAGGCACGGCGTTTTTCGCCGAGATGAAGCGCGGGCGGATTACGCCGCTGCCCAACGACGATCAAGCCATGATGTTCGAGGTGGTACGCGAGGAAATACCGGGCCGCGGCTATCCGATGTACGAGATCTCGAACTACGCGGTGCAAGGCCATGAGGCGCGTCACAATCTGACGTACTGGCGCGGCGGGAGTTACCTCGGTATCGGCGCGGGGGCGCATAGTTTTGCGCGCGAGGGCGCCGGAGGGCGTCGCTGGTGGAACGAGAAGATTCCGGCGCGGTACATCGCGGCGGTGCAGGCTCGCGGCCTCGCGGAGGCAGGGAATGAGACGGTTGGCGCGGAGGTCGCGGCGGGAGAGTTCGTGTTTTTGAACCTGCGCCTGCGCGAGGGTTTTGCGCTGGAGGATTTCGCAGCGCGCTTCGGGGTAAGCTTCGATGATCGATTCGGCAAACGGTCGTCGATTCTCTTCGACGCAAAGCTGCTGGTGCGCGAGGGTGGGCGGATTCGCCTTAGCGAACGGGGTCTCGAACTGGCGGACTCGGTGTTCGCGGAATTCGTTTAACGTCGGGCTGTGCGTATAACGCTTCCCGCGAGACCATCGTCATCGAAGGCTCGGAACCACCGCTCCTTTTGGGGAGTGCGCGAGCGCAGTCGGAGACGTCAGGTGAGGGCCGTGCGCAAGGTCTGGGCAATCTTTTCCGGGGTGGCGAGGCGGATGAAGGCGCCAAGGCGCGGGCCGCGCTCTTGTCCCATCAGAGTGCGGTAGATGACCGGAAAGATCTTGCCCGGCTTGTCGTAGTTGGCGCGGCCGATGTCATAGATAGCCTTCTCGATTTCTTCGGCAGTCGCGCCCGGATTGACCTCGAGCCACGCTGCCAAGGCGCTCAGGTGTGCGCGTTCGGCGTCGGTCGGTGCATAAGACTGTTTGGCCGGCTCGATGAAGTCGCGGTAGAAATTCAGCGCACACTCCATCAGGACGCGCGCGAGCGCTTCGGTCGCGGCCTCGCCGGCGATGCCCGGATCGTAATTGACGAGGTAGGTCCAAATCAGTTCGCGATCGGCGGTGCCGAGCGCGGGCACCAGGTTCATGATCAGGCTAAAGGTGACGGCCGAATTGAAGCGGCGAGCGCTGTCTCGCTGGAGGACGAATTCAAGCGGCGAATTCGCGCGTGCGGCGGCGTCGGCGGTACTCCATTCGCGGAGGGCGTCGAGGTATTCGTCAACATATTGCGGGATGGCCTCGAGGAACAGCTTGCGGGCGCGCCGTGGATTCAGGATGAGGAAGTATTTAAGCACCTCGATCGGCGCATAGCGGCGCCATTGTTCGACGCCGACGCCGCGACCGACCGACTTCGAGACCTTGTGGCCCTCCTCATCAAGGTACATCTCGAAGGCGAAGCCGAGCGGCGGCCTGCCGCCGAGAAGTTTCACGATCTGGCCGGAGAGCCGGGCTGAGTCGATGAGATCCTTGCCGTAAAGTTCGTAATCGACCTTGAGCACGAACCAGCGCAGCGCCCAATCGACCTTCCACTGGACCTTGGCATGGCCGCCCAGGACGCTCTGCTCGCCGCGGAAGCCGCATCCGTGAGCCCCGCCGAAACTGCGCTCGCAAGAGAACTCGACGGTGCCGCGATCGGGATGGTAGGCGGTCACGAGGGTGGAATTGACCTGCCCGCAGGTCGGACATAGCGGCATCACGGGAGACCATCCGGGGCGATTTTCCTCGCGCAGGGTGGGCGTGACGATGCGTATGATTTCCTGATGTTTGGCAAGAATCAGCTTGAGCGCGTCGTCGAAGGCGCCGCTGCCGTACATCTCGCTCGAGCGCATCAGTTCGTATTCGACGTCCACGGGAGCGAGAAATGAGCCGAGCAGCGCGATCATGTGCGAGGCGAAACTGTCGTGGCATTCCGTGCCCGAAGCGTCACGGAAGGGATCGGGGATACGCGATACCGGCTTGCCGAGATGGGCCGTGAACTCTTCGCGATTGGGGATATTTTCCGGCACCTTGCGCAGCCCGTCCATGTCGTCGATGAAGACCACGAAGCGTTGCAGGCGATCAGGCGAGAGCAATTTGAAGGCGTGACGGACGTAGGAAGGTCGCAGCACCTCACCCATCGTGCCGAGATGCGGAAGTCCCGACGGCCCAAAGCCGCTCTGAAAGACCACCGCGCGGTCCGTGCCGTAATTGCCGACGCGTTCGGCCAGGCGGCGCGCCTCTTCGTAGGGCCAGAGGTCGAGGCCGTTTGTGGTCTGCGGAGCCGATGCCATCTTGTTCTATTCCTTGCCCTTGAGGACGCTGGCGACCGCCTCGCGCACCCAGGGATCGATTTGCAGGTCGCGGGTTTTCTCCGAGGCGAGGCGGAGTTTGATGCCGCAGTTGGCGCAAATGAATGCAGTTTCAGCGTAACCCGCACGATCTTCGACCGTCATCCGCAAGAGCCATTCGGCGGTTGGCCGCCGACAGATCTGACAGGTTTCTTCATCCATTTTAAATTCGTCCAATGGCGCTCACGATTGCCATCGGTCGTCCACGGACCCCGATTGCGTCGGCTTTTCGCGCTATGTTAAAGCCGTTATAATGAACCTGAACCGAGGATCGGCGAAGCCCCGCCGTTGCTCTCGTCCAACCAGTATTTTAGAAGTACAAGGCCGCCGCTGCTAGCGGCAATCTCAATCTAATGTCCGCTGCGCCCAATCGCCGCGGCGGGCTGATTCTATGGATCAAACGTTCACCAGGCAAAAAATCCGCGAACTTCGCGCGTTGATTGACGAGGGCGATCGCGTCGCGATTGTGCTTCAGGACGACCCGGACCCTGACGCGATGTCGAGTGCGATCGCGCTGCGCGCACTGATCGGGCGCAATAAACAGACTACTCCGATCTTTGCTTTCAAACCCGTTACGCGGCCGGAAAATCGCACGATGATGCATCTGCTGGAAATCGAAGTCGCTCCAGCAGATACGGAAGAACTGCGCCACTTCGAACGAATCGCAATGGTTGATGTCGAGCCACCCTACTTCGGCGATCGTATCCCGCGGGCCGACATCGTGATCGACCATCATCCGGGTTACGCAAGCGGCCTCGCCCCGTTCGAAGATGTGAGGGTCGGTTACGGCGCCACTGCGACCATCATGACGGAGTATTTTATCGGGGCCGATGAACATATCAGCGAGCGGGTTGCGACGGCGCTGCTCTACGGAATCCGCAGCGATACGCTGGCGTTGTCGCGGCGGGTTACCGAGAACGACATAGAAGCGTTCACACATCTATATCCGCTCGCCAATTACAGCCTGTTACGCCAGATCGATCGGCCCGAGCTGCCGCTCAGCTTTGCGCGCATCCTGTCGCGAGCTATGGGGCGGCTGGACCTGCGCGACGGGCTGGTCGCACTGCATTTAGGACCGGTGGAACGCGACGACTTGATCGTGCAGATGGCTGATTTCTGCCTGCAATTCGAAGGCGTCGAGTGGGTGGCTATCGCAGGCAAGCTGGGCTCCGATCTGGTGATCGCGGTGCGCAATCATGGGCTGGCGCGAGCCAACGCGGGCGACTTGGTGAAACGCCTGTTCGAGGATATCGGGAGCGCCGGCGGCCATCGCAACATGGCTAAGGCGGTGATACCGTTACGCGCCTGGCGACAGCGGGAAGGCACCACTCGCGACAAAAGTATCGAGCCGCGCCTGCGCGAGTTGTTTATCGAAGGGCTGATGGGGGACGACGACGCGGGGGAATAGGCGCTTTCAGTTTGATTGCATCCGGACGCCGTATTCATCGCAAATGGCCGCCGAGCATCCCCGAGCCGTGGCTGCTATCCTGAAATATCGATTGGCTGCGTTGCGTTGCAGGGCGGAAGTTTACCCATTGTCTTCTTCCACTTATCGTTGAGGCCGTGAACCCGTTGGAAGCTACTCTGGAAATCAAAAATCGGCTTGGCCTGCATCTGCGCGCCGCATCGACGCTGGCCGAGACCGTCAAGAAGTTCAACGCGACCGTAACGCTGGGCAACGGCGGTCAGGCGGTCAACGCGCGCAGCGTCACCAACCTGATAATGTTGGGGGCAAGCCAAGGCACCAAGCTCAAGGTAAAGGTCGAAGGCCCGGACGCTCATGCGGCGATGAGCGCTATCAAAGAGATCTTCGAACAGCGTTTCAATGAGGAATAGTCGCGCCGCCTTTGATTCTTAAGGTTGTGATACATTGACCCGAGTATTACGGTTGGTAATATCAAGGCGATCCGGTCTTAAGTTGGAATGCGTAATGACGAAAGGCTGACGTTGCCGCAAAACCGCCCGGCGCAGCATCCGTCCAGCGAATCGCGAGGCCGTTTGATTCAAAGATTACCGCCCGCAGCCTGGCCGCCACGCGTCTGGGCCGCGATTCTATCAGCCACCTCTCGAAGGAGCCCGCATTAATGCCGTTAAAAGACTTCCTGTTCACTTCGGAATCCGTCTCCGAAGGCCATCCGGACAAGATGTGCGATCAGATTTCCGACGCCGTCCTGGATGCATTGCTTGCCGAAGACCCTCATTCCCGCGTCGCCCTGGAAACCTTGGTCAAGACCGGCCTGATCGTGCTCGCGGGCGAGATCACCTCGAAGCATAGCCCCGATTTCATCAAGATAGCGCGCAAGACCGCGGTCGAGATCGGTTACGACAACGACGAGGTCGGCTTCAACGGCCATATGTGCGCGGTAATGACGGCGATCGAGCCGCAATCGCCCAATATCTCGCAGGGCGTTACCGAGGGCGAGGGCCTGTTCAAGGAGCAGGGGGCGGGCGACCAGGGATTGATGTTCGGCTTCGCGTGCGACGAGACGCCCGAGCTGATGCCGTTGCCGATCGCGCTGGCGCATCGCCTGATGGAAAACCTGACGCGGCTGCGCAAGGATAAGAAGGTCGGATTCCTGCGTCCCGACGCCAAGAGCCAGGTCTCGGTGCGCTACGTCAACGGGCACCCGGTAGGGGTGGACACCGTCGTTATCTCGACGCAGCACAACCCTGACGTTAGCTATGCGACGATCCGTGAGGCGGTAATTGAGGAGCTGATCAAGAAGACCATTCCTGAGCAGTACCTCGACAAACAGACGGTGATTCACGTCAATCCCACCGGACTCTTTGTCGTCGGCGGACCGCATGGCGACTGCGGGCTCACGGGGCGCAAGATTATCGTCGATACGTACGGCGGTTACGGGCGTCATGGCGGGGGCGCATTTTCGGGGAAGGACCCGAGCAAAGTCGATCGATCGGCGTGCTACATGGCTCGTCACGTCGCCAAGAATGTGGTGGCGGCGGGACTCGCGGCGAAATGCGAAATCCAGGTCGCGTATGCGATCGGGGTGGCGGAACCGGTCTCGATACTCATCGATACCTTCGACACCGGCGTCGTACCCGATCACAAGCTGTCATCGACGCTGCGCGAGCTGTTCGATTTCCGACCGGCCGGGATTATCAAGAAACTCGACCTGAAGCGGCCGATTTACCAGCCCACCGCCGCCTACGGACATTTTGGCCGCCCGGCGGAGAACGGGCTGTTCCCGTGGGAGCAGGCCGATATGATCGGCGCGCTGCAAAGTGCGTTCGGAGTGAGCGGCCGCTAGCCCGAGGCGATCGTAGCGCAGTCGAGCGAGGAATCAGTCATCCGGCCGGAACGGTCGGCTGCGGCTGTTGAAGTGGCGGCTGCACCGCTTCGGGAAGTGCGTCAGCGACAGGATTTTCGATAGCAGGAGGACTCTTATGCCCAATTCCAAGGGCAACGGGCACGATGTTCGCGATCTCGGGCTGGCGGAAGCTGGCCGCAAACGTATCGAGTGGGCCGACCGGCAGATGCCGGTGCTGCGAATCATCCGCGAACGCTTCGGGAAGGAACTGCCGCTCAAGGGCCAGCGCCTCGGAGCGTGCCTGCATATCACCTGCGAAACGGCCAACCTGCTGCGCGCGCTCAAGGCCGGCGGCGCGGAGGTCTTCTGCTGCGCGAGCAATCCGCTCTCGACGCAGGATGACGTCGCGGCGGCGCTGGTCGCGGAATACGGTATCCCAACCTATGCGATTCACGATGAGGACCGAGACACCTATTACGGTCATCTGCGGGCGGTGATCGAGCGTCATCCGACGATCACGATGGACGACGGTGCCGACCTCGTAAGCATGCTGCATACCGACTACAAGACCCAGGCGAGCGAAGTGCGCGCGAGCATGGAAGAGACGACGACTGGCGTCATCCGGCTACGTGCGATGGCTGAGGATAAGGCACTCAAGATACCGGTCGTGGCGGTCAACGATGCGCAGACCAAGCATCTGTTCGACAATCGCTACGGCACCGGGCAGTCCACGATGGACGGCATCATCCGGGCGTCGGGGGTGCTGATCGCGGGTTCGATCGTGGTAGTGGCGGGATATGGATGGTGCGGACGGGGTATCGCGTCACGTGCGCGGGGCCTCGGCGCCGACGTTATCGTGACAGAAGTCGAGCCGGTGCGGGCGCTGGAAGCCGCGATGGATGGGCTGCGCGTGATGCCAATGGTCGAAGCGGCCAAGATTGGCGACATTTTTATCAGCGCGACAGGCGATCGCTCGGTGCTGAACCCGTCGCATTTCAGCCTGATGAAGGACGGCGCGATCCTCTGCAACTCGGGTCATTTCGACGTCGAGATCGACATCGCGTACCTGAACGATTCGGCCAAGCAGATCAATCGCAACGTGACGAATCACGTTGACGGGTACGTGCTCGCGAACGGGAATACGCTCTACATACTTGGGCAGGGGCGGCTAGTGAATCTGGCGTGCGCCGAGGGTCATCCGGCGCAGGTGATGGACATGAGTTTCGCGACGCAGGCGCTGGCGGCGCGGTGGACGGCGACGATCGATCCGCTGCCGGTGGCAGTGCATAACGTGCCGCTGGCGATCGATGACGAAGTGGCGAGCCTCAAGCTCGCCGCGATGGGCATCAAGATCGATACGTTGTCGGCTGAGCAGAAGAAGTATCTGACGAGCTGGGAAACCGGCACCTGAGCGGGTATCTCGCATGCGAGCGAGCCTTCGCCGCCTGCACTTGTTGCAAAATCAAAAGGGGGCCGGACATCGTTGATGTCCGGCCCCTTTCATTAAGGGCCTTGTCGTTCTTGCTGGGGTGCTTCAAAGAAGACCTCAATCTCTTGGCTGGAATTGATTTCCTCTAGAACACGGCTGGCTATTATGCGATTTGGACTTTGGCGAGCCTTGCGCATTGAGTGCAAGTTGCGAATAGCGATTCCCGGATGAAGCCGATCGTCGACAAAAAATTAGACGTCGACGTCGACGACGGATTTGTTGCGGCGGCGGAAGATTTCGCCGGCGGCGAAGCAGCAGAGAATCAGCGCGATTGCGATGAAAAAGCGGGGCTGCATCGGATGCCATAGCGCATCGCCGAGCATCGCGAACAGGATCGTTCCCGGCAGGATGCCGATGACGCTCGCCCACCAATAATCGCTAAACTCGATCGGCGAGGCGCCAGCCAATAGGTTGAGCGCGTTGTAGGGGATTATAGGGACCAGCCGCAGGTAAAGGATGATGTAGAAACCGTGGCGCGCCAGCCGGCTCATCAGGGTCTGGAAGCGCTTGCCGACGAATTTCTGCACGAACGATCGACCGAGGAAGCGTCCGGCGCCGAACGCGATCAGTGCACCGAGATCCGCCCCGACAATCGACCATAGCGCGCCCCAGAACGCACCGAAGGCGAGGCCTCCCGCGATCGTCATCACAGCGCCGGGCACCAGGAACGACGGGCCGACGGCATAAAGAAGTATATAGGCGATTGGTCCCCAGGCGCCCCAGCGGGTCACCTCGACCTTGACCAGTTTCGGGTTCTCGAACCATTCGGCATGCGTCGCCAGCAGGTAGATCGAGCCACCCACAAGCAGCACGATGAAGGCTATCCTGACGATGTTCAGGAGCAGTGAGCTGCCGCCCTCGGCTTTCCCGGGGGGCGCCGGTATATCTTTAATTGCTGCCATTTGGGTGCGGTCCGTCAATGATACGGAGGGGCCAGATTTGTGACAAGCCACTTCATTCCAAGCAACGATCCCGACCCGTTATTGGATAGACGAAGCGGCTTCATACGAGGTTTCGGCCCGTCGAGAAGGCGTCCGGCAGGAGCGGTTGTCATCGATCTCGAAATGGGACTAGATTCGGCTGCAAATCCCATTTGCGACGTACTGGTTACGGATTCAAGAGGAAATCGGCGATGCAGGAATTGAAGGACAAGGTCGCGCTTATCACCGGCGGCGGTTATGGAATCGGCAAGGAAATCGCACTGCTTTTTGGGCGGCAAGGCATGAAGATCGCGCTGGCGGCCCGTTCCGAAGGCCCGCTCAATGAGACTCGCGGAGCAGTGGAGAAGGTCGGTGCTCAGGCTATCGCGCTCCGCGCGGACGTCTCGAAGGAGGCCGACTGCGCGCAAATGGTCGATCAGACCGTCAAGGCATTTGGCCGCGTCGATATCCTGGTCAACAACGCCGGTATCGCAGGACCAACCAAGCGCACCACCGAGATGGCGCTGGCGGAATGGCAGGAGGTGCTGGATATCAACCTGACCGGCGCCTGGCTGGCGTCACGGGCGGCGCTTCCCGCGATGGTCAAGGCGCACTCTGGCAATATCCTGATGATCTCCTCGGGCGCGGGCCGCCGTGGTTATCCTTTGCGGTCGCCATACGCGTCGTCGAAATGGGCGATGATCGGGCTGACGCAAACTCTCGCTGGCGAATGGGGAGCAGACGGAATCCGCGTCAATTGCATCTGCCCGGGCGCGGTCGAAGGCGACCGTATCGAACGGGTCATCCGCGCGCGCGCCGACGCGATGGGCGTGCCCTACGATCAGATCAGAAAGGGTTTCACCTCGACCGCCGCACTGGAGCGGATGGTCACCGAGTTCGAGGTCGCTCGCGTCGCATTGTTCCTGGTGAGCGATTTATCCTCCGGCGTGACCGGACAGACGATCAACGTTGACGCCGGCAGCATCATGAACTGAGCGGTGGCGCGCCAGTCCATCGCCGCGTGACGCCAAATGCGATTGAGCGGATATGGATGCGCGGCCGCGTGTATGCGCCTAGGCGCTGTCAACGAGCGATATCGTGGTCGCGAACGACGGCCTCGAAGCCTGAGCTGGCGAGGCGTTTCTGCAGTTCGCGCACGAGCGCCGGCGATCGGTGCCGTCCACCGGTGCATCCGAGTCCGATGGTCAGGTAGCTCTTGCCTTCGCGCTGATAGAGCGGCAGCAGGAATTCCAGCAGATGATCGATTTCCTCGATGAAGCGCCGCGCTTCCGGGTGCTGCATCACATATTCGGCGACGCGCGAATCGAGTCCGGTCAGCGGACGCAGTTCCGGAACGAAAAACGGATTCGGAATAAAGCGCACGTCGAGCACGAGGTCGAGTCCGACCGGTTGGCCGTACTTGTAACCGAAGGAGACCAGCGCGATCGCCATTCGCACGCCGTTGGCAGCCCGCAGCACCGCCGCGGTTACGACCTCGCGCAGTTCATGCACGGTAAGAGTAGTAGTGTCGATGATGCGGGTCGCCCGCTCACGCATCTCGGCCAGCGCCAGGCGCTCGCGGCGAATGCTATCTGCGACGCTGGCTCCACTCTGCGCCATCGGATGGGGCCGCCGGCTTTCGGAGTAACGGCGCGACAGTACCTCGTCGGAGGCATCGAGGAAGATTATCTCCGGGATGAAACCGCCGCGTTCAAGCTCGTCGAGCACCTGCGGCCATAAGGGGAAAAAGATGCGTTCGCGCGCGTCGATGCCGAGAGCGACGTTGGCGATTGCGGGATCACGCTCGCGGGCGAGTCTGGCGACTGTGGGCGCCAGCGCAACGGGAAGATTATCGACGCAGTAGAAGCCCAGGTCCTCAAGCACGCGCATCGCGGAGACTCGCCCCGATCCAGAAACCCCGGTGACGATGATCAGGCGCGGTTCCTGGGGCGTCTGGGTGGAACGCTGATCCATGTGACGATGCGAACGCGCCGCTGCATGCTAACGCGCGAGCGGCCGTGCCGCGCGATCAGTAACGGCCGTCCTCCTCAACGATTAAGCGGTAGATCTCGTCAGCGTCGGGCGCAGCGAGCAAGCGCTCACGAAAGGACATATCCTTGAGCAACCGGGAGACGCGCGCCAAAGCCTTCAAGTGGAGACTGGTCGAATCCTCGGGAGCGACGAGGACGAAAAACAGGTGCGTTAGTCCGCCGTCGAGCGAATCGAAATCGACGCCCGCAACGTTTCGGCCGAACGCGCCGACAATCTTCGACGCACCCTTGATCTTGCCGTGCGGGATGGCGATCCCGTCGCCGATGGCGGTCGATCCGAGCCGTTCGCGCTCGGCGAGCACCGCCGCCAAGCCGTTGGCGTCGATCTCTTTGAACTTCGCCGCGAGACAATCCGCCAGTTCGCGCAGAATATCCGCTTTGCTGGCGCCGCGAAGGTCCGGCAAGATCAAGTCCGGAGTAAGAATTTCAGTGATTTTCATCGGCTGATGCGCGGCGTGCCGCTGACAGGTGTCCTCGCTTCGGCGGCACTGAGGACCTCGACGGTCGAAAGCGCGCGCAGTTTCTTGTCCTTGAATTTGGCCTGCTGGCTCTTCAACTGGCGGCATGCCTTGTCCGCCAGCAAATCAATAACCGAATAGAGGTCGTGAGTCTCGTGCTGCGCGGCCACCGCCAGACGACCCGACTTCACCGTCACCTCTCCATGCTGGCGGTATTTATCCACGGTCAGAATCAAGTGGACGGTGCAGGCGCGCTTGAGGAACCTGGCCAAATGCGCAAATCTGCGCTCCGCATAAGCGCGAATCGCTTCGGTCGGCGCGACGTGGCGGAAGGTCATCGTAAGTCCGACGGACGCTGCAAGCGGTTTGCTGGTGACCCGCGACGGCTTGCGCTTCCTGCCTGATTCATGTTTTGCCGCGATCGATCTACTCATACGCCTACATCCTTTCCTCGCGATGAGGTCAGCTCAGCCGCTTGCGGCGGCCCGAAGGCAGGATGCCCAGTGCTTGGCGGTACTTGGCCACCGTTCGCCGGGCGATATCGATCTGATCTTTGAGCAGGATGTCGGCGATCGCCTGGTCGGAAAGCGGATCACCCTGCCTTTCCTCGGCGACGAGTGCGCGAATCTTTTCCTTCACGGTTTCGGCACTGACATCGCCGCCGTCGGTCCCCTTGACCCCCGAGGTAAAAAAGAACTTGAGCTCATGGATGCCCTGCGGCGTATGCGCGTACTTATTAGCGGTCGCGCGGCTGATAGTGGACTCGTGCATACCGATGTCCTCGGCCACGTCCTTCAGCACCAACGGCTTCAACTGGCCCACGCCATGCTCGAAAAAGGCGCGCTGAAACTTCACGATCGAGTTGGCAACTTTGAAGATGGTCTGCTGGCGCTGAAAAATCGACTTCACCAGCCATCGCGCCGAACGCAGCCGCTCCTGCAGATATTCCTTGGTCTCCGCGCTGGCCGCAGCGTCATTAAGCACGCGCTGGTAGTAGTTGGCTAGACGCAGCCGTGGCACCGCGCTCTCATTGAGCGTCACCATGAAATCGAGGCCGACCTTCTGGATGTAAACGTCGGGCACGATATAGGCCGGCTCCTGGCCGCCATAATCACGGCCCGGCTTGGGCTCCAGCAGCGAGATGACCTTGGCCGCCTCGCCCACCGCTTCGATGGTTGCTCCGAACGCCTTGGCGATCTCGTTGTACCGATGTTTCTCCAGCAGACTGAGATGGTTCAGCACAATGCGCGCGGCGAGCGACTCTTCCATGCCGAGGTTGGTTAACTGGGCATAGAGGCATTCGCGCAAATCGCGCGCCCCCACGCCCGGCGGATCGAGCCGCTGGACGCGCTTCAAAACCCGCTCGACGCGGGCCACGTCGCATTCGAGCTGAGTCGCCAGCTCTTCGAGCGGGGTCTCGAGGTAACCGTCGTCGTTGAGGTTGTAAATGATCGTCGCGCCGACCTGCTGATCGAGCTCGTCGAGGTTCGAGAGGCGCAACTGCCACATCAGGTGGTCTTCGAGCGAGGTCTTGCGGGTGAGCGTATTTTCGAGCGTTTGCCGGCGATCGTCGTCGGGGTCCGCGGCTTCCCCGTCCTGCCAGTTGTTGGAATAGTTTTCGAGATACTCGCGCCAATCGAGCTTTTCCACGGCGCCCAGCTCGCGTAATTCAACCGCTGCGTCAGGCGCCTCGGTGGCGACCATTTCGGCCGGCCGTTCCTCGGTCACCGGCTCCCAGTCGCTCTCGCCAATCGTCCCCGCACCGTCAGTCTCGGGCTCCGGCTGCAGGGGCTCGGGCTCGGCGCCCGCCTCCGAGGTCTCGCTGGTCTCACTGTTCGCAGCGGCCTCGGCGACGCTCTGGTCGAGCGGTTCGAGCATCGGGTTGGAGTCGAGTTCGCTTTGCACCACCGCTTCCAGTTCGGGCAAAGAGAGTTGCAGGATCTTGATCGCCTGCTGCAACTGCGGCGTCATCACCAGCTGCTGGCGCAGCCGGAGGTCTTGTCCGAGTTTTACTTCGAGCGCCATCTAATCCAAACGCCGCTTATTGATCTGTGCCCGCTTTGGCGGACGGGCCGGGAGTCCCCGCCTGATCGGGCGCGGCCGTTGTACTTTGTCCATTATTTGGTTTTTTCGACTCGCGAGGGAAGATCACCGCTTTGGGATCGGTCACCTCGCTGGTATTGGTCTGCAGAAATACGGTGATTTTCGTACCGGCGATTTGATCCTTCCCGTCATGCACGACCGGGCTGCCGGTCAGCACCAATGTATGGATGTTCTCGTCCAGCACCGCGTGGTCGCCGGTCGCCCACCGATCGCCCTGGCTCATACGCACGTTACCGTCCGCCACCATCGTCTGGATCTGGCTCTGCTTGTTCATCAGAACGTGGAGCAAATTGGAGGTCAATTCGCTGTCCGCCTGCACCGCATGAACCTTTCCCGAAAACACTACCACGTTGTTCTTGTAGTCGTACGACATGGTGTCCGACTTGATATTGATCGGACCGTGATTCGAACGGTTCTGAAAGCCTCCAAAAGGTGAGTTGTCGGACGCGTCGGCCTTGCTGTCGTCCTTGTCTTGGTTGGCGCTTTCGACCGACGCCCGGCCACCCGTATGAGCCGGCGCCGGCGGTGCCACCGCGGGAGTGTCCGCCGAGATCGTGCTGGTAGCAGGGGCCTGCACTTCGCCCGAAGGCGGCGGCATCTCGACCACAGGAGCAGCTGCGTCCCTGGCATATGCGGACCGCACGATCATTTCGCGGGCCTGCGGAACCGATGCCAGCGCGCAGGTGAAGAGCGCCACCACCAACACCTTGCGTTTCAAAACGTCAGGATACCTTGGCCTTGGCGCCTTTGGATTTTGGTACAATCTGAGTGCTCACTTCCTTTAGCAATTCGAAGGTTTCAGTCTTCGGATGGCCGTCCATGCCGATGCCGGTCACGGTCAATCCCTGCCCTACGATCTTGACCTGCCCCGGCGCATGTAACTGGTCGTTGTCAGGCGTAAAGTCTGCCTGATCGGTGGTCAGAGTGAAGTCACCGTATATCGCCACAATGCCGCCGCCGAGTTGCGCGCGCTTCACGTGGTTCCCATTCATCGTCAGAACCGCTGTCGGCGCGGTCAACTTCACGTGCTTGCCATCCTGGCTGGTCATCGAGACGGTGGCGTCCCTCAGCACCACGCTGGCCTTGTCATTTGCGTAATTCGCATCCTTGGCCGTCAACACCCATTGACTCTCCGCGCCCTTCATTTCAGTCCAATGGAAATTGTGGGCGTGCAGCAGCGCGCTGGGCAGCAGTCCGGCGGCCGAAATCAGCTTCTGCTCGCTCGTGCGATGCCTCACGACCCAGACCGTGACGAGAAAGATAGCGACCAGCGCAACGCTCCCAAACACCGCGAGTGCCTTGGCGATTCGCCGTGGACTCATCGGCATCCCCTCTTCACATGAAAGCTACCCCTGGACATTTCTAGAATAAACTGCCGCCTCTGGAATAAACTGACACTGCGACGCGACTGGGCTCCATTCGAATCTTTACGATACGCCCGCATCAGCGCGACAACAACGCCGCCCGCCCGGCTAGCCGCGAGCTGCGATCTCGCGGGCCAGTTCGTCAATGCGGCGGAGATCGCTCAGTAGCGCTGCAACCTGCGCCAACGGATAGGAATTCGGCCCGTCGCTGAGGGCGTGGTCCGGATCTTCATGCACTTCCATGAAGACCGCGTCGATGCCGGCCGCAGCCGCCGCGCGCGCCAGCGGCGCCACGAATTCGCGCTGGCCGCCCGATCGCTCGCCGCCCGCTCCAGCTCCTGGAAGCTGCACCGAATGGGTCGCGTCGAAGACCACCGGATAGCCCATCGCACGCATGATCACCAGCGAGCGCATATCGGAGACGAGGTTGTTATAACCGAACGAAAAACCGCGTTCGGTCAGGATCAGCCGCCGATTGCCCGCGTCTTCCGCCTTGCGTACGACCGCTTGCATATCCCATGGCGCAAGGAACTGGCCCTTCTTGAGATTGACCGCGCAGCCGGTGACTGCTGCCGCCACCACGAGGTCGGTCTGGCGCGAGAGCAGTGCCGGGATTTGCAGGATATCGACGACCTGAGCCGCGGGCGCCGCCTGCGCCGGTTCGTGAATATCCGTGAGCACCGGTAATCCGGTCTCGCGCTTGACCCGCTCGAGCGCGCGCAGGCCCTGATCAATCCCGGGGCCTCGAAACGACCCGTGGCTGGTGCGATTAGCCTTGTCGAATGACGACTTGAAAACGATTGGCACGCCGGTCGTGCGCGAAATCGCCGCCAGCCGATCCGCATGGCGCAGCGCCGACTCAGCACTCTCGATAACGCACGGGCCCGCTATCGCGACGAAGCGCGTCCCGCCGAAGATCACACCGCCCGCGTCAACCGCAGCAACCATCATGAAACCGATCGCAGCTCCCGCACCTTCGATCGCTCCGGTGCCTGCGCCGATCGCCGCTGCACCGCAGCTCGAATCAATCCGCGAAACAGCGGATGACAATCGAGCGGCCGCGACCTCAGCTCCGGATGGAACTGACAGCCCAGGAACCACGGATGCGTCGGCAATTCCATGATTTCGACCAGCGAATCGTCTGGCGAAGTGCCGGTCGCCTTGAAGCCCGCTTCCTCCAGGCCCGCGCGGTAACGATTGTTTACTTCATAACGATGGCGATGGCGCTCGGCGATCGGATTGCGCCGGTAAAGCGAAGCCGCCAGCGACCCTGGCCGAATGACGCATGGATATGAGCCAAGGCGCATCGTGCCGCCCTTGTTCGCGACGTCCTTCTGCTGGTCCATCATGTGGATCACCGCGTCGGGCGTCTTTTCGTCAAATTCACGCGAGTTCGCGCGCTTGATACCCAGCACGTTGCGTGCGTGCTCAATCACCATCACCTGCAGGCCGAGACAAATCCCCAGGATCGGTACCCCACTCTCGCGCGCATAACGGACCGCGTTGATCTTGCCCTCGATCCCGCGCTCCCCAAAGCCGCCCGGGATGATAATCGCGTGCGCATTGGCGAGCCGCTTTGCCGGGTCGCCCTTTTCCAGTTCCTCGGCATCGACGTAGTCGATTTCGACCCTGGCTTCGTTGGCGATCGCACCATGCGCAATCGCTTCGTGCAGGCTCTTGTACGAATCGACCAGGTTCACATACTTTCCCACGACTGCGATATTGACCGTAACCTTGGGATTCTGGGCCGTCTTCACGAGACGCCGCCACTTGGTCAGATTCGGCGCGCCAGTCCAGATATTGAGCTTCTGCACGACACGCTCATCGAAGCCTTCTTCATGAAACTTGATCGGAACTTCATAGATCGTCTTGACGTCCACCGCCGCGATTACGCAGTTCTCCTCGACGTTGCAGAAGTGCGCGATCTTGGCGCGGAACTTCTTTTCCAGCGGCCGGTCGCAACGGCATAGCAGAATATCGGGCTGGATGCCGAGGCCGGTCAGCTCCTTCACGCTATGCTGCGTCGGCTTGGTTTTGAGTTCGCCGGCAGCCGGGATAAACGGTACCAGCGTCAAGTGTACATAGAGCACGTTCTCGCGCCCGAGGTCCCAGCGAAATTGCCTGACCGCCTCTAGGAACGGCAGGCTTTCGATATCGCCGACGGTACCGCCGACCTCGACGATGCAGATATCGCTGCCTTCGGCCGCAAGCTGAATCCGGCGCTTGATCTCGTCGGTGATATGCGGAATCACCTGCACCGTCGCGCCGAGGTAATCGCCGTGACGTTCCTTTTGAATAACCGTGTCGTAGATCTGGCCGGTGGTGCAGTTGTTGCGCCGCCCCATCGTAGTGTGGACGAAGCGCTCGTAATGACCGAGATCCAGATCGGTCTCCGCGCCGTCGTCAGTGACGAAGACCTCGCCATGCTGCAACGGGCTCATCGTGCCCGGATCGATATTGATGTACGGGTCCATCTTCAACAGTGTGACGTTCAGGCCGCGCGCCTCCAGCAGAGCCCCCAGCGATGCCGCCGCGAGCCCTTTGCCAAGGGACGAAACCACGCCACCACTCACAAATATGAATTTGGTCTTGCCGCGTTCCACCGTACGTCCCTCCCGATCTATTTACTCACCGCCGCCACCTGGTTGGCCCGCGCCAGGTCAGCGGCGGTATCGACTTCGAGCGACGGCGCCACCGACGCCACCACCCGGATGCGATAGCCGCGTTCCAGCGCGCGCAACTGTTCAAGCTTCTCGATCTGTTCGATCACGCCCGGCTCCAGCGCGGCGAAGGCCATCAGGAAATCGCGCCGATACGCGTAAACGCCGATATGCCGTCGCGCAACTCCCGGAATGCCGCCGTCGCGCGCGAACGGAATCGGACTGCGCGAGAAGTAGAGCGCGTCGCCGCGAGCGTCGCATACCACCTTCACTTTGTTGGGATTATACCATTCTTCGTCATCGATTATCGGAGTTGCGAGCGTCGCCATCGCAAGCGACGGATCCGCGCGCATCGGCGCGGACAGTGCATCAAGGTCCTCGGGCGCGATAAACGGCTGATCGCCCTGCACATTGAGATAAATCTCGGCGTGGACACGCTCTGCAACCTCCGCGATCCGATCGGTGCCGCTCTGATGGCTGCTCGCGGTCATTTCGGCTTCGCCGCCAGCTGCGCGGATCGCATCTGCGATACGCTCGTCGTCGGTCGCGACGATCACCCGCTCGAGCGTTCGCGCCTGGCGCGCCTGCCGCCATACCCTCACGATCATCGGCAGGCCGCCGATCTCAGCGAGCGCCTTACCGGGGAGCCGCGACGAATCATAGCGCGCGGGAATAATCGCGATTACCGCCACGGTCTTTCCTCACCGCGCGCATAGACGGTGGCCGGTGCCGACACCGCTTCCTCGACCTCTTGGCTGTTGTGGAATGATTCGGACGGAAGGCGCACGTTAAACGGTAACCGTCGCGGCGCGGCGTTGTCAATTCGCCTCGGCTCGATCATTTAACAGACCATGCACGGCCGTTCACAGACCATGCACAGCCGGCCATCGCCGAGCGCGTGAGGCGTCGCGCAATCGATTGCCTGCTCTCGCTGATCAACCATCGTGGCAGAGGTAGCATCGGCGCCGGGCCAATGCTTGCGTCGGCGCTTCGGGTGACGCAGGATTCGAGCGGCGCATCGGCGTCCGAGAGTGCATGAACTTTTACCTGATGGCGGCCGCAATCGGCCTCGCACTGATTGTCATATGGATTGGATGGCTGCTGGCTGTCCGCGCTTTCCTGCGATCGGCCAAAACGACTCCCGGCGCGCTGCTTTCGGTTCTGCAGGTGGTCGTGGTCCTGGCCCTGATGCTGGGGGCATATCGCGTCTCCGAATGGTACTTGCGGGCGCAGGCGATCAATCCTGCCGACACGCCCGCACTGTTGGTGAAGTTCCGGCGCGTCTGGATCATCATCTGGGCCCTGGGAATGGCGGCGAGTATTCAACTGTTCATCGACATCCGCCGGATGAGCATGCCGGTGCCCTCGACCGTCCGCCGCTCATCGCAATCGCCGGCACGCCGGCGCCCCCGCCGCTGACCGCGTTCACGAGACCGTCATCCGGATCTCGCTTGACTCCATGATGGCGATAGGAGAGCATCCCGCGATCACCTGCACACTAAGAAAGGGGCCAATAGTCCGCATGAGCTTGAAAAGATATCTGACCGCTTCCGCCGCAGCCGTAATCGTTTGCGCCGTTTCCTGCAGCGTTCCCGTGTTCGCGCAGGATCAGTCCGGTGGTGCGGCGCCCGCGCCTTCGCAGAAACAACTTGATACGGCCGCCGCACGCGCCGCTCGCAAGGCGGTCGTTGGTCAGAACATGAATCTGACCGATAGCGAATCCAAGGCCTTCTGGCCGCTGTACGACGAATACGAAGGCAAGATGGATAGAATCGAGGACCGCCATATCCGCGAGATCAAGGACTTCGCCAAGAACTATCAGACGCTTACCGATGCCGACGCCCATAAGAAACTGGACGAGGTGATGGCGATCGCGCAGGCGCGGCTAAACGTTCAGGCCGCTTACATTCCCAAGTTCCGCGCCGTTCTCCCTGATCTTAAGGTGACGCGTTTCTTCCAGATCGACAACAAGTTGCGGGCGCTGGTGCAGTGCCAGATTGCCCAGATCGTGCCGCTCGCGGGCGATGCCGCTGCTACCACGAACACCTCCGCCACCGGCGGCGGTACTATGTGACGAGTCGCGTCGCGATCTATCCGCTTCACTGATTATCCAGTCCGAAACGCACGACCGCCCTCGCCGCATCCTCGGCGAGGGCGGTCTATCAGTCTGTTTAAATCCTCGCGAACCTGATTACGGCCCTACTTCGACGCGCGACGGACACGCGATCGGCGCATACGGCGCAGGCGCGACTTGGCCTGGCACGGATCAATTCTACGCTTGCGTGAAAGCCTGCGGAGTCGGCGATTTCGCTGTCTCGATGCCGGTGTCATTGTTTCTCCTGAGCCGCGTCATTCATAATTGTGCTTCTTCCTGAGTTCTCAACCGGCGGCAACGGTACATTGTTCAAAATCTGAGTTGTGCCGACAGCTACTGGCGATATCGCTGCCACCTGGGTCATCACGATCCCGCCGTCGTGCACGATAACCTGACCGAGTGGCGCACCCAGCGCAACCGGTCCATTGACCATCGGCGGCACGCTGTATTCCAGTTTCACGTCGGCCACCTCGTTCTTGCGCAGCACCAACGCCAGGTCGGACTCCGCCACCGGCTGGATCGCCGGTCCCTGGTCCACCTGCACATGAACCGGTAGCGCTTCGCCGTGCTTGAGTAACTCGACTTTGGCGAAATTGGCGAAGCCGTAGTCGAGCAGTTTTTGGGTCTGGATAAAGCGCTCCGGGTTCGAAGGGGCCCCCAGGATGACCGAAAGCAACCGCATGTCGCCCCGCCGCGCCGTGGCCGTCAGGTTGAATCCAGCCTGCATCGTAAAGCCGGTCTTGAGCCCGTCGCAACCCTCGTAACGGCCGATGAGATGGTTGGTATTGTGCAGAACTACGGAACCGTCGAATAGGGCCGTCTCCATCCCCGACCATTGCAGCAGGTTGGTAGTGTGAATCAGCGCGCGCGCCACCGTCGCCAGATCCAGCGGACTGGTGCGGTCGACATCATGGTCGGGAGTCGGCGGCAAGCCGTCAACCGTTTGATATTCCGTATTGGTCATGCCGAGGGATTGCGCTTTGGCATTCATCAGGCGCACCGCGCCCTCCACCGAACCGCCGACCGCCTCGGCCACCGCCACGGCGGCGTCGTTGGCCGACTTGATCAGCGCAGCTTTCATCAATTCGCCCAACGGATAAACCTCGCCTTCGTGCAGTCCGAGCCGCGATCCGTGCGTCATCGCGGATAGTTCCGAGATTCGCACCGGAGTGTTGAAGGAAACCCGCCCGGCTGCAATCTGGTCACTCGCCACCAGCAGCAGCATCATCTTGGCCATCGAGGCCGGCGGCCAGACTAGGTTCGGATTGTCGGCGTAAAGGATGCGGCCGGTGTCGGCATCCTCGAGCAGCGCCGCATGATACATCACGACCGGCGCGGCGCGGCGACTATGTTGATGCGAGTGCGAGCGGCGATGATGCACCTTGGAACTGGACTGTCCCGCGGCGCCCGTTTCGCCCATCGAGTGCGCAGGTTGCGCTACTCCCGCCGCGACGACCGCAGCGGCAATCACCACCAGAATCCGAATCCGCCGGTACCATGCGGGCATTCCCTCAGCCTCCACCATCATCCTCCTCAAATCCGTTGCTCAAGTCCCTCGTCTAGCTCCCATGTAGGACCCATGTCGGACCGAAACTTCCGTCCCCATTGCGCTCACGGCGCATTTGCGAAGCCCGTCATCCGCTGCGGCCCTTTGATTTCTCCGCGTTCCACACGTTCGAGTATAGCGAGATTGGCGCGTGCCGGTGTGTAATCTGGATTAGTCCCTTCAAGATCGGTCCATTCTTCATGCGCGCGCTGAAAATTGCCCTCCTCCGCATAGACCACGCCGAGTTGATTGCGCGCGTCCACCTGGTTCGGCTCCAGCCGGAGCGAAAGCAGAAGTTCCTGCTCCGCATCGGGATACATCCCGACCCGATCATACGCCAGACCGAGATTGAAATGCGTCTCCGGGTGATACGGGCCGAGCAGGGCCGCCAGTCGCAGGACTGCGGTGGCGTCGTCGAGGCGCTGGCTGTCCAGATAAAGCAAGCCCATGTTGAGAAAGAGTTGCCAATCGCTCAAGCCCAGCTCAACCGCCTTCTGATAGTCGGCTAGCTCCGCGCGATGGTCGCCGGTCACCCCGTATGAGAAACCCAGATGATAGTAGGCGAGCGCGTTGTTGGGATGTAGCTTGATGACTATCTCATGGCGCCTGATGGCCTGAGGATAGTCTTCCATTCCAAGGTAATAGTCTGCCAGAGGGTCGCAAACCAGATCGCTGCTGCCTGAGCCCGCAGCTTGAGCAGGAGATCGGTCCGCACATTGCAGAACAATGGCGAGCGCCAATGCGATGAGCAGCCGGAACCCGCGAGTGCGATACAATTGATTATATTTCCCGTCTACGCATGCAAGCGCGCGGAATCACCAAAATTGTATCAGCATCCCAAGCATATAAAAAGCACGCAACGCCCCGGCGCGCTGCGTGCTGGTATTAAATATTTATGACGCCCGTCAGGCCGCGATTTTCCCGCAAAACACGGTCAATTCGCGGCCTGATGGGGCGTTATTTTGGGAAACTGCTGGCCGGGCCAGCGCCTTAGGACGCTGCCGGAGCCGGCGCTTCAGGGCTCGCCTCAGGCGACGCCATGCTAGACGACTTCTTGTGATGGTGATGCATGTGATGATGCTTCTTCATCGGCGCAGGCGACGCCTCTGGAGCAGCCATCGCGGGCGACGCCTCGGGGCTGGCCATCGGCGCTGGGCTCTGTGCAAACGCCGGCATCGCCAATGCGCTCACGAACAGCGCCGCAGTCAAGATTGAAACAGTACGCTTCATACCCTTCTCCTTTGTCGGTTCCTTGATGGTCCGAACCTCGGACCATCCCTCAATAGTCGTTATGCTAACAATGTGCCATCCGGGGCTCGAACTGAAACCCAATAAAGATACGGGGAATTCCTGCACCACGCTAGTGCGTCCATGCACCATTTTGAGTGCAGATATACGCTTTGCGTTGTCGCTCCACAATTTGAGTCGAAGGCACCTGGCCGCTGATACCGGTTTCCAGCCAATCCTGATCGACGGCTATTCGCGGAGGCCCCTCCAATCATCCTGAATTTACGTAATTCTACGACCTCTCACCGCGCCGCGCCGCCTTCAAGTCCCGATATAACGCAAACATTTCTCTGAACGCATGCATCACCACCAGCGGACTATTGCCCGTCTGCTCGCCCGCCAACCGCGGCAGATGAGTCACGTCAACTTCGCAAATCCTGGCGTTCCGCCCGGCCAGCCGCGCCATGAGCTCGGTCGTAATCATCGCACTGTTCGAGTGGAGGGTGATTCCCGCTACCGCTTCCCGGCGAAATAGTTTGAAACCGCAATCCATATCGTTCACGCGCAGCCCAAACAATGTCCGCGAGAGCGTCGTCCACGCCTTGCCGTTAATCCTGCGCATGATATTGTCGGCGCGCCGCGCGCGCCGCCCGATAACCACGTCGAAGCCTTCGATCCTGGAAGTCAATTTTGCCATCTCGGCCGGGTCGAATTGCCCGTCGCCGTCGCATAACAGCAGAAACGGCTGAGTGCCGCTGCGCAGTCCGCTGTTGACCGCGCCACCATAACCAAGATTTTTCGCGTGATGTACTACCTGCACGCAAGGGTCTTCGGCGGCCAACCGGTCCGCGATCTCGCCGGTACGATCACGGCTGCCGTCGTCCACGACTACAACCTCGAAACGCTCCGCCACCTTGGGCAGTTCGGTCAGAAAGTTCCTGACCACCCGCTCGACATTGCCTTCTTCATTATGCGAGGGCAGAAAGACGGTCAGCCCGGGAAGCCGCCCGGGCGGCGTCATCGAGCGCGCCCCGGTGCCGCTCCGGCTCGCTTCATAGTCGTTGGAAGCGCCCGACCTGGCAGCAGCGGCGCCGTGAAGTTCCGGTATCTCAAAGTGAGCTTCGGCGGATTCGCTTATCAAAGGTGCCACGGCGAAGTAGCGGTACAGATGTGAGAAAAGCCGAATCTCAATCGCCCAGGGCGCGGTAGCCGCCCCGAAAGAACAGCAGCGGTTTGCCCTCGCGGACCGAGGCCTCCTGGATTTCGCCCAGGTAGATTGAGTGATCGCCGCCTTCATAGGCCGCCCACAGCGTGCATTCGACGAACGCGAGTGCGCCATCGAGGATGGCCGCGCCGTTGCCGCCTTGCCGATACGCGACGCCTTCGAATTTGTTGCCACCGCTGACGGCGAACTTACGCGAGAGCGCCTCCTGGTCGTCCGCGAGAATATTAACCGTAAAGACTCTGCTCTCCTCGAACGCGGGCCAGCTTTCGGCCTTCTTGTCGACCGAGATCAACAGCAGCGGAGGCTCCAGCGACACCGACGTGAAGGCGTTCGCCGTCAGCCCATGCATCTGCCCTTCCTTGTTGATGGTCGTGATGATCGTGACTCCTGTCGCGAAGTGGCCCATCACCTGGCGGAGCTGATTTTTTTCGATCGGCATCGTTGGTCTCCCGCGCGCGGATGGTATCAAACCGCTTAAGCTAGCGTCAAATTAGGGCCGCCGACAGCCATCGCTCCTGATGATCATTTCCAGCCCGCACGGTCGCGCGGGATCACTCCCTTGCCGCCCAGGTAAACATAATCGAGGTCGAGCGAAGTGAGCGGCCGGTCATTCGCCGCGATCCGCACCCCGACCGGCTCCGCGATGAAAATAGTGTGGTCACCGGCGACGCAGCTCGCGCTCACGCGCGCCTCAATCGATACCATCGCGAGCTTGAGCCAGGGAACCTTCAACGCCGGCGATATTTCGTACTCGAGTTCGCTCAGATTGTCCGGTCGGCGCGCCACCGCGGAATAGAAATAGTCCTCCAGGATTTTACCGCTCTCGCCCAACACGTTCATTCCGAATACGCCGGTCCGCTCGATAGTACCCCGCGAAAAGTGATTATTGTCCACGGCGGCGCTGAACAGCGGGGGCGACCCTGAAACCTGCGTCACCCACGAAGACGACATGCCGTGATGACGATCGCCATCGGCGACGGTTAGCACATAAATGCCGTTGGTTAACGCAGCAAGCGCGTGCGCCAAATTCATTTCCACGATCACCGCGCCTCGAAGAACCTCGCGAAATAAAATCCGAGTTGAGAGCGTAGTAGCAATTGACCGCGCGGCCAAGCCTTCTCAAAATGATTCTGGCGGCAAAGGCAGGTGGATGCGGATATGGGCAAGCTCATCGGATCGGCAATCGCAATCATTGCGCTGGCGTTAAGCTTCAGGCCGATCGATGCGGTTGCGCAAAGCACGGCTTTAGCGCCGTTGCCGCCGGTCCCGGCGGCAACGGGACGCGGAGGGGCCGCTACTGGTGTCGCGGCCGCTCCGCGAGCGACGCCAGCGGCGGCCGCAACGCCGGAGGCCGCGATCCATGGAGCGGCCGGAGTCGCCATCGCGACTGCGCCGCGGGCGGCGGCAACTCCGGTCGCCTCGGTGAAGCCGGCGCCACTGCGATCGATTGACCACGTCTTCTACGGGAATCCGCCGATTACGACGCGCGCGACTGCGGCGCCGATCGCGGCGGCCACCCCTTCGGCGGCGCCGAGGGCAGCAGCAGCCGCGACCCCAGTCGCGGCTGCTGCTGCCTCAAGCGCCAGTGCGATCCCCAAACCCGCTCTCCGCGTCGCGCCGCGAGCCCTGGATGCGCTCACGCCGCACTCAATCGATCATGTCTTTTATGGACGCCCCGCAGGTTCACCCCCGGAAGTCGCGACCGCACCCACCGTCACTGTTTCTCCGGCGGCGCTTGCGAGCCCCGCGGCAGCGCCAACTGCAGTCGCGACGATCATCCCTCGATTGCCGCCGGTATTGCCAAAACCCCCGAATCCATCTCAGCCAACAACTGGCGCATTTACGCCAACCCCCGCGACTGCTACCTCGGCGACGGGTTCAGGCGCTCACGCCGAGGACGAAGGCCTGCGTCTTTATCTGAGCGACCCGCTTTCCGCGCGGTCGAGTTCCTACAACTGGTCCCTCTTCGCTTTCAAGTCGCATCACGAGATGCAGGTATTTTATAAGCGCCAATTGTTCGAGACCCTTCACGCGGTCTTTGGCCGCAGCCGTTTTGGCGGTCCCAAGCAATGGGAAGGCGACCGCCGCACGCCCGAGGGCGACTATCTGATTGTCTCGAAACATCGCAGTGCGCGCTTCCGCTGGTTCCTCAAAATCAACTATCCAAACGCCGTCGATCAGGCCAATTTCCTGCAGCTCAGGTCTGACGGCGACATCCCCCGGGGGCTCCGTGAGGGCGGCAGTGTTGGAATCCACGGCACCGATTTGCAGATTCTCAATGACGGCAACGTTGACTGGACGACGGGATGCATTTCGGTGGACAATTCCGCCATCAGCGAGCTCGCGCGGCTTCTGCCCCTCGGCACTCTCGTGGTAATCAAGCCGTAGCAGCAAACGGAGGAACTACAATGAGTGCACCGGTCGGCGAATTCTTCTTCACGCAGCTCGAAAAGGTGATTTTCGGCCCGGGTAAGATTGAAGTCCTGGGCAAGGAACTCGAACGCCGCGGACTCAAGCACGCCGTCGTCGTCACCGGCAAGACGCTCGGCAAATCGAATCTGCTCGATCGCGTCACAGCCGCAATGGGTTCGCGATGCGCCGCGGTTTACAAGGGCGCTGCCCAGCACGTTCCCGCAAATACTGTTCGCGAGCTTACTGCCGAGATGAAGCGCGTCGATGCCGACTGCGTGATCAGCTTCGGCGGCGGCAGTCCGATTGATACTGCCAAGGTGGCGGCGGCCTCGATCCTCACGAATCGCGACGCGACCAGCGCCGCCCACGGCATCGATTTCTCCGGCGCGGTCAAAGGCGGCGACGGCCGCGACGTCATCCATATCGCCATACCCACGACGCTGTCCGCGGGCGAATACACTCCGGTCGGCGGCGTCACCGACGAATCCACGCTGGTGAAAGGCGGTGTGGTCGATCCGCGCCTGCAACCGCGCACCGTAATCAACGACCCAGCGCTCAGCGTCGAAACCCCCGAATGGCTGTGGGTCGCGACCGGGATGCGCGCGCTCGATCATGCGGTCGAAGCCAGCTACTCGATCCGCCATCAGATGCTGACCGACACGCTGGCCACGAAATCGATCGCGCTGTTGCTGGAACACCTACCCGCATCGATCAAGACGAAAGGAGAACAATCCCTCGACCATCGCGGGAATTGCCAGATGGCGGCGTGGTTCTCGATCTTCGGTGGGATGAACACGCGCTTCGGCGTGTCGCACGCGATGGGTCATCAGATCGGCCCCAAATGGGACGTGCCGCACGGCGTGACCTCGTGCATCACGATGCCGCACGTGATGCGCTTCATGGCCGACATCGCTCCGCAACGCTTCGGCCCGATCGCCGAGGGGCTGGGGGTGAAGTTCGACCTGGGCAATGCGCGCGCGGCGGCGCTGGAATGTGCCGATCGAGTACAGAAATTCATCGCGCAATTCGACGTGCCGCATACGCTCAAGGAAGCGGGCGTCAAGCACAGCGAGATTCCGGACATCGCGGAGCCGGTGTGGTCCGAGATCGAGCATGCGAAGGTCGTCGATCGGCCGGTCAATCGCGAAGAGATCGTCGCGCTCCTCGAATCCGCCTACCAATAACGATTCGCTGCGTTTTCCCGTCCCAAGCTCCTGCTGCCGCTCGGCAGCGGGAGCTTCGACAATCTGAAATCTGGCTGAGGTAAAGTGAAAGGTCGCGCTCCGGTGAGGAAGGAATTACAGATTGCATTCCGACGGGATGGCTGGCTTTGTTGCTGGTGCAAAAGACCGGTCATCTTCGCCCCGGTCATGAAATATTTGGAACGCCAACTGAAGGAGTCGGGCATAGACCAACGAGTCGCCTACCATCACGCGCACTGGACGCGTGATGGCGCGCCGCTACTCGATGAGTTGGGTGCAGTGATCGATCATATCGAAGCGCATTCCAAGGGTGGGTCGAACGATCAGGAAAATCTCGCGACCGCTTGCAACAAATGCAATGCCCTGAAGAGCGCTTCCGCTCAGGAAAAATTCCGTAGTCAGCGAAGGAGCAAACCGATCAAGGGAAAATACGGAGAACCAAAAACCTGGGATGGGCTCTCCAATATTTTTGTGATGCTGGCCAACCGTAACCTTACCACACTCACAGAATCAGAAAAGAACTGGCTAAGGGCCCTCACAGCAGGAGAGCTTAGCGGTTGAAGACGCCGAGCCAGTGGCGCCGGTCTTCGACGATGGGGCGCTGGCGCTTCATCAAGGAGTAGGCTTCGTCCAGCGTCATGCCGCGCCGCCGATGCAGAAACCAAGCGACCGTCAGCGGCGCGCGCTCGCAGCCTTCCTCGCAATGTACCAGCACGGGAAGATCGAGCCGCAGCGCATGGTCAATCAGCGCCGCTGTACTCTCCAGCGTCGCCCATCCGTTCTTCAGAAACGGCATCCACACCGCATGCGCCGGTTCGGCTTCGAGCCAATCGGGCAGCACCGAAATGATCATCCCGTCGAATTTCTGCGCGTCCTGCAGATCGCCCACGTAGAGATGCGGGATGATCTCGCTCGCTCCCCATTGACCTTCGTGCACGCGGCACCTCGATGAGCCGCAAGGCTAGCCCATTTTCGCGCGGCGCTCGATCAATTTAACGTTCTCCGGTCCGGCGCGTCAGCCAGCTCATCGCTGTACGTCCGCCTCTTCCGATCCTCGCCGAAATCGCATGCATCGACGCCGGCCGAGTCGCCTCTCTGTGCGCTCGCCGAATCAGGCGTCGGGCTCGCCGTCGAAATAACCGACCACGGAATCACGCCGGTAAACTCCAGTCAGCCGGCGCAGCTCTTTCGGACCTCCCGGCGCCGAACCGGCGAAGAAGCCCACCTTGTTGGAGTCGGGATACACCGCCACGTCAGGCTCGATCATGGTGGAGAAGCATAGATAGCGAAGCGGCCCCTCCGATGAATTGGTCAGGCGATGCGCGTACTCGGCGCCGCGCGGTATCGCGATGAAATCGCCGGTGCGCACCTGTGTTTCCGACTCGCCCAGCGCGATCGTGCCTTCGCCCTCCAGCACGAAAATCGCTTCTTCGTTGGCGCAATGGTAATGGCGCGGGAAGGTCGAGGCGCCGGGCTCGACCTCGTAAATGCTCGCGCCGAGCCGCTGCATCCCGGTGGGCCCGGTGAACGCTTTGCGGCGATAACGGAACTTACCCTGGGCGGCTGCGGTCCATGCGATCTGATCCTGGTTGACGATGTTCGCTGGCTTCATTTTGGCCTCCGTCTCAATACGCGATAAATCTTTCTTTTACTGTATATATCTTGATTTATGATAACCTGCAAACGCCCTGAACTTCGACGCCGCGCATGATCGTCACCACGCCTGCCCGTCAATGCGGCCGCGTTGAACTGAATCAATGCTGGCACCTCTACGACGCGCACAGTAATCTCGATCACCGAGGGCGAGGTAATCAGCGCAATGTCGGATCATGAAGCAGTGTTGGCGGCCAACGAGGCTTTCTATCGCGCCTTCGAGAGTCTGGAATTGAAGCGGATGGAGGCAGTATGGCTGCGCGATCAGCGCATCGCCTGCGTGCATCCGGGATGGCGCCGGCTGACCGGCTGGGGCCCGATCATGACGAGTTGGGAACGCATCTTCGAGGGCGCGTTCGAGATGAAGTTCGAGTTGCGCGACGCGGTCGTGACGGTGCGCGGCGATTTAGCGGTGGTGCTGGTCGAAGAGGTGCTGACGCAGCGCGGTTATGACGGCGCCTCGAAATCGCAGGTGATTGCGACCAACGTGTTCGAGCGCACGGACGGCGAGTGGCTGATGATACTGCATCATGGATCGCCCATCCTGGCGCCGCCTGACGACGAACCCCCACTCCAGTAGCGCGAGCGCTCTACGCGTAAAATGAAACGCGGCGAGCAGCTATCGAGCCGCCCACCGCGTTTAGGTATCGCGCGAGCGCGTCGCGCACAAAAGAGTGGAATTATTCGCCTTGCGTCAGCCCTGGCCGTGCATCGCACGCGTCAGGATCGCCGCAATCTCGGGACGAGTGTACTCGGGCGGCGGCGCCTGTCCGGCACGCAGCATCTCGCGCACCTTGGTGCCGGAGAGCAGCAGACGGTCGGCGTCGGTATGCGGGCAGGTCTTGAACGACGCCATCCCGCCGCATTTCGAGCAATAGAAGGTATTCTCGAAATTGAGCGTGGTGATGCCGATTTCACCCGGCGCGTACCGATCGAAGATCTTCTGCGCGTCGTAGGTGCCGTAGTAGGTGCCAACGCCGGCGTGATCGCGGCCGACGATGAAGTGCGTGCATCCGTAGTTGCGGCGGATGATCGCATGGAGAATCGCCTCGCGCGGTCCGCCGTAGCGCATATGCGCGGGCATCGCGGTGAGCAGCGCGCGATTCTTCGGATAGTAAAGTTCGAGCAGGACCTCGTAAGTTTCCATGCGGACGGCCGCGGGAACGTCGTCGCCCTTGGTCTCACCGACCAGCGGATGCAGCAGCAGGCCGTCGCAGATTTCGAGCGCCGCCTTTTGAATGTACTCGTGCGCGCGATGGGTCGGATTGCGTGTCTGGAAGGCGACGATTTTGCGCCATCCGAGGTCGCGGAACTTCGCCCGCGTCTGCCGCGGATCGAGCCGGTATTCGAGGAAGGTGCGGCCCGGGATGTCAGCAAACAGGATGACCTTACCGCCGAGGCTGAACGGCGGCGTCGAGGTAACGTTCTTCGCGCCCGGATGTGCGTCCTCCGAGGTGCCGAAAACCGCCTGCGCCTCCTGCTTACGATCGACCTTGTAGATTTCGCTGAGTTTCAGAATCGCGATACGCACGCCGGACTCGGTTGCCAAGGCGACATCCTGACCTGGGGCCAGGGTTTTCGCGGTCGCCTCGTCCACGCCGAGCGTAATCGGAATCGACCAGGGCACGCCGCTGGCGAGACGCAGGTCGTCGCGGCTGCGAATGTAATCAGCCTCGCCCATGAATCCAGTGAGCGGCGAAAAGGCGCCCGACGCGAGCATCTCGAGGTCGGCAGTTTCGCGGGCTCCCAGCGTCACCACCGGCAGCTTTTCAGCGTGAGCGCGCAGGCCAGCCTCTTCGGCGGCCGAGGCCCTCAAATCGACGAGTTCACCACCGCCGTGAGCGGAAATCGGATCATTGGCAACGGTGCTCATCGTGGGCCTCCAGCGGGGTGAATGAATTTCTTGGCTTCGAGGGCGGCGAGCAGGCGCGCGAGGCTTTCCTCTTTGGTCTCGGTCTCCGAATTGAGCACGATTTCAGCCTTCAGCGGAGCCTCGTAGGGATCGGAGACGCCGGTAAAGTTCTTGATCTCGCCGGCGAGAGCCTTTTTGTAGAGTCCCTTGACGTCGCGCTCCGCGAGTGTGGGGATGGGGCATTCGACGAAGGCCTCGAAGAAATGGTCGTGCATCGCGCGAACTTCGTCACGAATCTCGCGGTAGGGCGAGATCGCGGCGGAAATGGCGATTACGCCGTTGCGGGCGAGGAGGCGGCAGACCCATCCGATGCGGCGGATGTTGGTATCGCGGTCTTCCTTGGAAAAGCCCAGGCCCTTCGAGAGGTTGGTGCGAACCTCGTCGCCGTCAAGAATTTCGACGCGATGGCCGCGGCTACGCAGTTCGTCGGCTACGAGATTAGCCAGCGTCGATTTGCCGGCGCCCGAAAGGCCGGTGAACCAGAGGGTAAAACCTTCGCTCATGTTGGGAATTGTCGCTCCAGATAGATTACTTGGTTGGTCGCATAAGTTATATAAATTTCCGGCCCGACGCAACTGACGGCTCCGCTAATTCCCACGCTTTGGCAACGTTAGTCTGCTTCGGCATGGGGATCGGGTCTGGAGTTCAGGTGAATCAGGAGGGCGGCGGGCGAGGAGAAGATGCTGGTGGCGCCGCCGGCGATGAGGCGAAGGCGGGCCGATTCGGTAGCGGCGATGCCATAAAAACCGAGGCCAGCGGCGCGCGCCGCGCCCAAATCCGCTTCGCTGTCGCCGACGAAGACCGTATCGGCGGCTGATATAGCTGAGAAATCGGTTGCAGAGACTTCTTTGGCAGGCCGAATAGCCACGAGTTCGATCGCCCGGGCAATCATCTCAGGCGAGGGTTTGAGCGCGAGCAGGCTGTCGCGGCCGACGATATCGCGGATGAGGCCGGCGATGCGGTGAATCTCCAGCCATCGGGCGACGGTACGCGAGGAGTTCGACGTCACGATGATAGAGATGGCGCCGCGAGCGGCGACCGACTGCAGCAAATCGATTGCGCCGGGAGTGGGCCGAGCGCGTTCGGCACCGATGAGTTCGTGACGCTCGATAATCTGCGAGGAACGGCGCAGAAGAGCCTGGGCTCCAGCGCGCGATGGATTCGCAGTCTGTTTTATTGCGAGGCGCGTCTCGCCATTTGATGCGCGCAGCCATAAGCCATGCAGCGCGGCGTAAAGCGGAAGATTGCCATGCGGAATTTCGACGAAGATTTGCTCGTCGACACCCTCGGCGCGCAGAAAGGCTTCGAGTTCGCGACGGCTGCCCGGCCAATCGACCTCGCGCTCGAGTGCGGCGAGCGTATTGTCGAAATCGAACAGCCAAAGCTTCGCGTTGGGATTCGGGCGGTTGATCATGATCAAGGCACAGCGCGCAAAATGGGACGAGTCGAGTCCATCTTATTTGCCGATCAATGGCGGCAATTCTGTGAGGCCAATCGCGGCGCAAGCGCATTCGGTTGCGGGCAGCGATTCGATGGTCCGCGCGGAAGTTTCGTAACCGCGAAACTCGATCAGCGTTGGCGTCGGCGCTGAGTCGTAGCGGGCGAGCAGTTTGATCGCTTCGAGGGCGGTCAGCGTCGCGATGAAGTTCACATTTTCGGTGCGCAAGGCGAGTGGGGCCAGCAGGTCGCCGTCACTCGCGCATCGGGGACACGGGGGGCGTTGCGGAATCACGGCGATTTTCGCGGGCGAATCGAGGCGAGCCAAAACCATCGCCGGACGCTGCTCCGGGTCGTCTGCCGAAGCTGTAGCGGGATGCTCGAGCCGATCGCAAAAGTCGCGAGAGCGAGCGAGGGTCCAGTCATCACCGACAACCATGAGTGCGAGATCGAAGTGGGCGCGTTCAGGTGCTGCGCCGGTCTCGACGGTCACTATGGAATCTGAATTGAGATCGCGCATCCGGGCCCGGATCGAAGAGATTGCGGCCGCGTCCAGTTCGGATTGCAGGCTTATATTGCCGATGCCGGCGCCGACCAGGTAGGCGAGGGCGGTTGGCGCGCCGGCCCCGTTCCCGATGAAAAGCATGCGCGACGCGAGCAGTCGTTCCTGCGCGAGACCGCCGAATTTATCGACGATAAGCTGGCGGCTGTAACGTTCGATCTGGCGATTGTTCAGCGCCACGGCGATGATTCGGAGGCGAGCGAGGTGCTGCGCTTACTCGATGACGTTCTTTTCGATTGGCTCGACGGTTACGCCGGTCGCGCGCAGCCACGTGAGTCCGCGTTCGATCTGGTCGTTGGTGCCCTCGAACTCAACCGCTACCAAGCCCATATCCTCGGAGACGCTCGCGCCGCGAATATTGAAAACCAGGTCAAATTTCTTCACCAACTGGTAAAGAATCGGCTCGCGGATGAGGGCTTTGGGGTAGCTCAGGTAATAGCGTTCGCGGATACGTTCCATTTGCCGACCAGGCGCTTGAGATTCTCGCGGCGCCATTCCTGCCATCCGATCCAGAGGTTAGTGGAGAGATATTTTTCGCCGAAGTCTGCGAAAACGGTGACGACGGTGCCTTCGCGCAAGGAACTTGCGAGTTTCAGCGCCGCGACCATCGCAGCGCCGGATGACTGGCCGACGAGGATGCCCTCGAACTGCCCGAGCGCATAGACCATTTCGTAGGCGTCCTCGGTGTTGACGGCGATCTTATCGTCGAGTTCGGACTCGTGATAGATGCCGGGGACGATCGAGGTGGCCATGTGCTTGAGGCCCTCGAGCCCGTGCATCGCGTCGTCGGGCTCGACGGCGATCACTTTGACGTTGGGGTTGCGCGATTTGAGATACCGGCCGGTGCCCATGACGGTGCCGCTGGTGCCGATGCCGGCGAGAAAGTGCGTCACCGCGCCGTTGGTCTGGCGCCAAATCTCGGGGCCGGTAGTCTCGAAATGAGCCAGCGGATTGGCCTCGTTGTTATATTGATCGGGCTTAAAGTAGCGGTCGGGATTGGCGTCGATGAGCTTGCGGCAGAGGACGATCGCGCCGTCGGAACCTTCGAGCGGATCGGAATAGATCGGCGTCGCGCCGAACGCTTCGATGATCTTCTTGCGCTCACGGCTGACGTTGGAAGCCATCACGAGCTCGACCGGATAACCGATCGCTGCACCGACCATCGCGAGCGCGATACCGGTGTTGCCCGAGGTTGAATCAAGGATCACCTTGCCCGGCCGCAGGTCGCCGCGTGCGAGCCCGAGTTCGATCATCTTGCGGGCAGCGCGATCTTTCACCGAGCCGCCGGGATTAAAGCCTTCGAGCTTGGCGAAGATGCGAACGCCGGGACGCAGCAGGCCGTCGGTCAGCCGCGTGATCTCAAGCAGCGGCGTGTTGCCGATGAGATCCAGCACGCTGAACGCGCGCGCCGCGGGTACGGACTCGCGGCTAACGTCCGCCGGCAATCGCAGGGACGATTGAGATATCGTCGCCATCCTTGACCTTGGAGCTGAGCTGGTTGAGGAAGCGGATGTCGTCGCCGTTCAGATAGACGTTGACGAAGCGGCGCAGTTCGCCGTTGTCATCCATAAGACGTTCGCGCATTCCGGGGTGGCGGCGCTCAAGATCCTCGATAACGGCCTTGATCGAATCGCCTTCGGCGGTAACTTCATCGACGCCGGCAGTAAAGCGGCGCAGCGGGGTGGGGACTCTAACCCTGACAGCCATGATAGTGAATGGAACCTCCTGAAAGTCGCAAGAGCGAACTTCGATGCTTATGCCTTGAAGGTAGCGCCCGCAAGGTCATGCCGCGCCAGCCAACGCCCGCCGGGTACCGCCGAGCCGCTCATAGAGCGCGTCGAATTCGCGCAGGCGCGCCTCGATGATGAAGGGCTGCTCGATGGAATTCGCCACGGCTTCGAGCGTTTTGTAGCCATTGCCGGTGATGCATACCACTACGCTCTCGTCGGGCTTGATGCGCTTTTGGGCGATGAGCTTCATAGTCACGGCGAGGGTCGTTCCGCCGGCAGGCTCGGCAAAGATACCCTCGGTGCAGGCCAGCAGCTTGATCGCTTCGATGATCTCGGGATCGGTCGCCACGTCGCCCCATCCGCCCGAATCGCGCACCGCTTTGAGAACATAGTAGCCGTCGGCGGGATTCCCGATGGCGATCGATTTGGCGATGGTGTCCGGCTTGACCGGCGTGATCAGGTCGGTGCCCTTGTGGAGCGCGTGAACGACCGGAGCGGAACCGGCGGCCTGCGCGCAATGGATTTTGAACTCGCTCTCGCGCAGCAGTCCGACTTCCTTGAACTCTTTGAAGCCCTTGGCGACCTTGGGCAGGATGGTGCCGCCGGCGGTCGGCAGCACGATATGGTCGGGCGTGCGCCATCCAAGCTGTTCGGCGACCTCGAAGCCGAAGGTCTTGGCGCCCTCGGTATAGTAGGGACGCAGGTTGATATTGACGAAGGCCCAGCCGTACTTGTCGGCAATCTCGCTGCAGAGCCGGTTGACGTCGTCGTAGTTGCCGCGAATCGTGATGACTCGCGCGCCATAGATAGTCGAACCGACGATTTTGCCGGACTCGACTCCCTCGGGCATAAAAATTACGCAATTGAGGCCCGCACGGGCGGCGTGAGCGGCGACTGCCGTCGCAAGGTTGCCGGTCGAAGCGCACGAGACCGTCGTAAAGCCGAATTCGCGCGCCTTGCTGATGGCGACCGAGACCACGCGATCCTTGTACGACAGCGTCGGGTGGTTGACGGTGTCGTCCTTGATGTAGAGCTTCTTTATGCCAAGCTCGGCGCCTAGACGCTCGGCGCGCAGTAGCGGAGTGAAGCCGGAATTTGGACCGATTTGCGGTTCACCCTCAACCGGCAGCAGTTCCTTATAGCGCCAGAGATTATGCGGGCGGCGCTCGATAGTCGCGCGCGAGATGGCGGCACGGATTTTCGCATAGTCGTAGCCGACTTCGAGCGGGCCGAAGCAGGTTTCGCAGACGTGGAGCGGGCTGATTGGGTATTCCTGGCCGCACTCGCGACACTTGAGATTGGTGACGTAACTCATCGCATCCTCGTTAACTGGCCGGCGAGGCAGCAGATCCGGCCGTGGCATTTGCTTCAGCAGCGCCGCATCGGCATCCGACGCGCGTCGCGATTGGAGTCAGGCGAATTCGCCCGGTGTGAGAGCCATCCAGCGTCAACATTTTGCCCGCGAGCGCGGGCATTCGACCGCTCACGAAGGCGAGCGCGTCAGCAGCCTGCGCCTCACCGATGGCACCGGCGACCGGCCCGATGATGCCAGCCTCTCGGCAACTCGCAACTTCGGCCTCGTCGGGCGGTTCCTCGAAAAGGCAACGCAGGCAGGCGGTGGTTCGCGGGAGCACCGTCATCGCCTGGCCCGAGAGTCCGAGCACGCCGCCATAAACGAACGGAACGCCCAAATCGACGCAGACATCGTTGATGAGGAACTTCGTAGCGGGGCTGTCGGTCGCGTCGATCGCGAAGTCGCAGCGCGCGATAAGTTCGGCGGCGATGGCGGTATCGAGAGCCGCCTGGAGAGGCTCGATAGCGATGGCAGGGGAGACTGCCGCGAGACGGCGCGCCGCGGCGGTCACCTTGGGAACGCCGACGTCGGACTCTCCGAAGATGATTTGGCGCGGCAGATTCGAGAACTCAACCAGATCAGGATCAACAAGAGTGAGGCGCAGCGCCAGCCCCGCCGCTCGCGCGTTGACCAGAGACAAAGCCGCAGGGACACCTAGTCCACCGACTCCGACAATCAGAATTTGCTTGGTCGCCAACACGTTAAGCAGCACCGTCCTTGCGGCCGACTGCCAGAAGATCCATTTGGCCGGGATCAAAAAACCCTCGTCTGGCGATAGGACGAGGGTACTTCTACTCTCGCCTTATCTACCAAGGCCCCCTGAAACTTCAAGGAACCCCGCAGGAGTTAGCACCAGCATCATAAAGACGCTGGTTGCTGCGGCATCGTCGGGCCAGTCCCTCCGCCGCTCTGGATAAGGCCGCAATTACTAGGGTCTAAGGTTGATACAAGTCCGGCGGGATGTCAATCAGCAGACCATGCGGTCAGCAGCCCCGGCATCGGCGCTTTCCCTTGCGGGAAGCGGCAAGTCGATGCTTTAAAGAGGGCTGAACGCAAGCGACATCACTACGCACCTTCGAATCGGCGTGCCGGCGCAATAGGTATTGGCGCCCGAAAGCGCTGCGAAGATGCGACTCGTCGATAGTCACTTATACAGGAGACCGATGATGCGAATTGGATTTATTGGACTGGGCAACATGGGCGGACCGATGGCGCTCAACCTGATCAAGGCGGGCCACAGCCTGGTGATTAACGACATCCGGCGATCGATGGCGGAAACGCATCTTTCGGGCGGCGCGCAATGGGCGGACACGCCGGCGGAGGTCGCAGCCAAGAGCGAACTGGTGCTCACTTCATTGCCCGGTCCGAAGGAAGTGGAAGCGGTCGCATTGGGCGCGAACGGCATTCTCAGCACAATTCCGCAGGGTGCGGTCTATGTGGACCTCTCGACCAACTCGCCGACCGTCATCAGGCGCATCCACGACGTGTTCAAGGCCAAGGGAATCGCGATGCTGGACGCACCGGTGAGCGGAGGAATTCCGGGCGCGCGCAGCGCGACGCTGGCCGTGATGGTCGGCGGCGATCAGGCGGTGTACGAAAAGATCAAGCCGGCGCTGGACGCGATCGGCGACAAGGTCAGTTACATCGGGGCGATCGGCGCGGGCTCAGTTGCCAAGCTGGTGCATAACATGATCGCAATCTGCTCGACGCAACTGCTGGTCGAAGCGTTCACGATGGGCGTCAAGGCCGGAGTTTCGCCCGAGGCATTGCTCAAGGCGGTGTCCGATGGAGCCTACGGCCAGGGCATGATCCTCAAAGGCGCGCTGCCGAAAATGGTCTTTCGCGGCAACTTCGATCGCGTCAGCTTCGCGCTCAAACTGGCGCGCAAGGACCTGGGGTTGGCGACCGAAGTGGGCCGCGAACTGAACGTGCCGATGCCGCTGGCGTCGACGGTCGAGCAGGACTTTCTCGCCGCGATGGCAAATGGATTGGGCGACAAGGATTCGACTGCGGTGGTGACAATCCAGGAAGCTCGCGCGGGCGTCAAAGTACGCACCTGAGTAACGATCGCATTAGTCAATCGCAATAGTAAATCAAATAGCAACTCGAGCACCAGGGAGAATACCAAGATGGCTGACGATCTCGCAAAAAAAGGTCTGGAAGTACGCACCAAGCTATTCGGCGAAAAGGCGGCGGTCGCGGGTAACGAGTTTTTGAAATCCTTCGATGAGGGATTCGCCACTTTCCTTAACGACCAGCTCTTCGGTGGAATCTGGGGACGCCCCGGGCTGGAAACCAAGATCCGCTCGCTGATCACGATGACGGCGCTGATGGCGTTGGGACGCGGGCCGGAACTGCGCTTGCATATGCGCGGCGCGCTCAATATCGGAGTGACGCAGCAGGAAATCAAAGAGATGATCATCCATATCTCGCAGTACAGCGGCGTGCCGACGGCGGTCGAGGCAATTCGCGCGTTTCGCGAGGTGACTGAACCGAAAAAGAGCTGACCGTCCGACTGAGTATATCCGGCCTTAGTTAGTATTGGTCCGGTAGGGCGTCAGCAACGCCCGACGGTGGTGAATGACTATGAAAATCGGCATGCTGGCAGTCGTGAATGAGCATAGCGTCGATCCCGCGACTCTTGGGCGCAAGGCCGAGGCCCTGGGCTTCGAGTCGCTATGGCTACCGGATCATCCTGTGATGCCGGTGCATACGACGACGCCGCTGCCGGAAACGCCGCCGGGCAAGGGCGAGATTCCCGACCATTATTCACGCATGTGCGATCCGTTCGTCGCGATGGCGATGGCAGCCGCCGCTACCACCCGCCTCAACGTTGCGACGGGCGTCTGCCTGGTGCCGGAGCGCAATCCAATAGTGACTGCGAATGAGATCGCGACGCTCGATCACTTCTCCGGCGGCCGCGTGCTGTTCGGTATCGGCGGCGGCTGGCTCAAGGAGGAATCGGAACTGATGGGTGCCGATTTCCCGCATCGATGGACCCAGACCAGGGAATACATTGCCGCGATGCGCGAGCTTTGGACGAAAGATGAAGCGTCGTTCGAGGGGAAATACGTCAAGTTCCCGCCCGTACGACTGTATCCGAAGCCCGCGCGCAAGGGTGGTCCTCCGGTACTCATTGGAAGTAAGGACAAAAACGCACTGCGCTGGGTTGCGCAATGGGGCGATGGCTGGTGTCCAATACTACTTTCGCCCGATCAGATGAAAGCCGAACTGGCTAAATTGCGCGAGGAATGTACGAAGTCCGGAAGTGACTATTCGGCCCTCGATCTGACTATCATGCGTACGCTGCGGGGGAATCGCACCGAGGTGCAGGCTGGCCTGCGCCAGTACGAAGACCTCGGAGTTCATCGGTTCGTCCTGATGATGATCGCAAATCGTCTTGGACCTGACAATTACGCAACCGAGCTCGAGCGGCAGGCCTCGCTCTACGTTTGAGCTCGGCCCCACTGACTATTACACGACTGACTATTACAGGCTAGGATCGTTAGGACCGTGAGACAGTATCAGGCTTGCGCGCGCTGCCGGAGGAATAGCTGATGGCACTCGACCCTGACATGAAATTGCTGCTTGATCAGATGGCGGCGGCGAAGATCGCCGCGTTCCACACCTTGACGCCGCAAGCCGCGCGCGAACAGATGGCGCGCCGCACCGCCGGTGGCGATCCGGTGCCGGTGGCCGGCGTCGAGAATCGGTCGATTC